>Ga0111539_10007581_pt1 | contig 13866 bp, 11 predicted proteins | sample RhiMethybrSRZTD1_FD_79667 | JGI IMG/M metagenome (GOLD analysis project Ga0111539, IMG submission 79667) | Populus rhizosphere microbial communities from Tennessee, USA - Rhizosphere MetaG P. TD hybrid SRZTD1 (version 2) (version 2) | ecosystem: Host-associated > Plants > Roots > Rhizosphere >...
CATCGTCCTCGGACCGGAACTTGTGGTCGAGGAGGCGGTTCGAGCGGATGTCGCGCATCTTGCACTGCACGTGGCCCCGCTTGTTGCCGGGCGTGATGTGGTACAGGTCGATGATCCGGTAGAGGTCTGCGTCCACCTTGATCAACATGCCTTTGCGGAGACGAGTTGCCTGGATTGAGCTCATGGAATCAGTGGTTTCGAGGTGTTCGAACTCTCTATTCTAGTGCAGCCACGGGCTCGATTACTATGGAACGTATGCCGTGGGATCCGGTGCGCGACCTGCTCACGATGCAGGAGCGGCTCGAGAGTCTGTTCGGCCGCGCCTCTCCGGGCTGGGTGCCACCCGTTGACCTGTCGGAATCTCCGGAGCGGTATCTCCTGACCATCGAACTGCCCGGCTTCGATCGCGCCAACGTGTCGATCGATCTCGAGGGCCAGCAGCTGACCGTGCGCGGCAAGCGGCCAGGTCTGGGCTGCTGCCCCGAACGATACCAGCAGCTCGAGCGCGGACAGGGCGAGTTCTCGCGCACGTTCACGTTCGCCGCGCCGATTGAGGGTGACGCCATCACGGCCGATCTCGCGAACGGCGTGTTGACCATTCAACTGCCGAAGACGCCGCAACGCCGCATCGACGTCGGCTGATCGCGCGGCGGGACGACCCTCATGACCACGCTCCAGAAATCGCTCTTTGCAGCCGTCGTGCTCACCGCTGGTTTCATCGGCGGGCTCGTTGTCTCGGGCCGGATGTCGCTGACGCAGCCGTCTACGGCGGCACCCCGACCCGATGCCGACGCACAGGCACAAGCACCAGCCTCATCGCGTGCGCCGGCCATCGCGAATGCACTGCCGGATCTGTCGAGCATCGCGGAAGCGGCGCTCAAGGTCTCCGTCAACATCTCGTCCACGACGACGGTGCAGCGGCAGTTGTCGCCGTTCGATCGATTCTTTTTCGGCGACGTCAATCCCGTCGAACGCTCGCAGAGCCTCGGCTCCGGCGTCGTCGTCCGCCCTGACGGCTACGTCATCACGAACACGCACGTCATCGGCAATGCCGGCGCGGACATCCGCGTCACGCTGCCGAACGGCGTGGAAAAACCGGGGACGCTGGTCGGCATCGACGAGATCAGCGACGTCGCCGTCGTGAAAGTGGACGCGACGAACCTGCAGACGCTGCCCTGGGGCGATTCGACGAAGCTGCGCGTCGCCGAGTGGGTGCTGGCGATCGGCAATCCGTTCCAGCTCAGCGGAACGGTGACGCTCGGCATCGTCTCGGCAATCAACCGGTCGGGCCGCTACAGCGACTTCATTCAAACGGATGCCGCGATCAATCCGGGCAATTCGGGCGGCGCGCTCGTCAACGCGCGCGGCGAGCTGATCGGGATCAACACGATGATCGTCTCGGGCACCGGTGGGTATCAGGGCATCGGCCTCGCCATTCCGTCGATGACGGCGCGCGGCATCATGGACGAGCTGATCAAGAACGGCTCGGTCACCTGGGGCGACATTGGCCGTATTCAGTGGGTGACGATCGATCGCGAGAGCGCGCGACGCTACGGCCTCGGCGACATCGAGGGTTCGATGGTCTACAGCATCGGCCGGTCATCGGCCGCCTACCGCGCCGGCCTGCAACCCGAGGACATCGTCGTCAGCTTCAACGGCGCGAAGGTGGCCGACGCGGAACAACTCGATCGCCTGATCATCCAGTCCAAGCCGGGCACGCGCGCGAAGCTCGACGTCGTCCGCGACGGCCGGCGCACGACGATCGAGGTGCCGGTCGTGAGCCGCCAGTCACAGGTGGGCGCGGTGCGACGGTAGCGCCTGTCCAAAAAGCCTTACACCACAAAGAGCCTTCCACCACGTAGCGCACGTGGCACACGTAGGCGCAGCGGCGTCGCGGCAGAAATGACCATGCGACCGAGACGAGAGAGCCTCTTCGATCGCTGATCGCTCTCTCGTCTCGGTCGCATGGTCATTTCTGCGCGCGGCCCGCGGCCGCTGGCGAGCTTGCTCGCCAGCGACGCCGCTGCGCTGAGTCTTTTCAGGTTTTACCTACGTGGCCGACGTGCTCGACGTGGTGTAAGGCTTTTTGACGATGGCGACCGCCTGACACGGCCGGGTGCTCCGCCCAATGACACCGCCAGGGTCGATCCACGCCGACGCGAATGCCGATGCGCGACGACCAGACGAGCGCATCTGGTCGCACCCCGTGATCCTCGATGCGGAGTGCTCCGCGTGTGAGATCTACCGTGTTGTGACGCATCGTGATGCCGAGCGCCACCGTCAGGTTGCCCGGCCCGCGGCATAGATCGGTCTCCGCGACTGAGTCCGCTCCGCCCCGCCGCCGCCGCATCCGCGGAATGCCCTCGAGCGGCGCCAGCGCGCGAATCAACACGGCGGCCGGCTGCCCTTCCGGCTCCGTCACGGCGTTCACAAGATTGTGGATGCCGTAGTTGAGATACACGTAGGCGCGCCCGGGCGGTCCGTACAGCGGTGCATTGCGGCGCGTCGGTCCGGGCGCGGCGTGACAGGCTGGATCGTCCTCGCCGATGTAGGCCTCGGCCTCGACGATCACCCCGGACGTCCGGGCCCCGCGCACCTCGTGCACGAGCACCTTGCCGATCAGATCGGCCAGCACATCGATCGTCGGACGCGCGTAGAACTCGGGAGTCACCGGCGCAGCCGTGCGATCGCGTGCCCGGCGGCGCGGCTCACGCGCTCGTCCCGATCGCGCAAGAACGGCTCGAGGGTGGGCACGTCGTCGAGCGTGCCGACGTAGCCGACCGCCTGAATGAGATCCGCACGATGCCGCGAATCGGTCGCGACTTTGAGCACGGACTCGATGCCGGGCACGGCCGTGCGTCCCAGCTCGAACAGGTACTCGCGCGCCTGCGCCGTCAGATCGTCCACGACGAGCATCGAGGCGATGGTGTGCGTCTGCACGTCGCCACCCAGCAGCTGCACGGCGAAGGCGCCGGCGAGCTTGACCGAGGCCGACGAGTCGGATGCCGCCATCTTCCTGGCCGCCTCGAGCGAGTCGCGATCGCTGACCCGGGCCACGCCTTCGAGCGCGCTGCGGCGCATCGCCGCGGACTTGTCGGCGAGACGCTGACGGAAGCGCTCGCGGTCCTCCTGCGAGGCGATGCGCGCGAGCGCAAACAACGCCATGGCCGGCTCCTCGCCGCGGCCGCGCGCCACGAGGTCGCGCAGCGCCGCCGCCGCGCGCTCATGGCGGAGCCACCCGAGGCTCTCGATGGCGTACAGGCGGACGAGCGCGTTCGAATCCGAGAGGCCGGCGATGAGCTTGTCGCCGGCTTCCGCCGCGCGGAGCCGGCCGATCACGCGCGCCGTCGCCGCGCGGATGATCGGATCGTAGTGATCGAGCTCGAGCGCGAGCGCGCGCGATTCGCTGGCACCCAGCGGCGCCTCGCCGATGAATCCCAGCGCGTGCACGGCGTCGAAGCGGACGCGCGCGTTCTCGTCGCGGATGGCGGCGATCAGACGAGAAATCAGGATCGGCGGCGCGATGCCGGCGCCGCGGACGAGCGGACCCGTGTCGAACGCGACCTGCGCGCGGCTCTTGGAACCGCTGCCCGCCAGCGACCGGCTGCCAGCGACGCGCTCCGTCAGGAAGAACGTCAGCTCCGCGTCGATGGCCGCCGCTTGCACGCGATCGTCGGAATCGGTGATGAGCTCGGCCACGGGTTCGATCGCGCCGACATACGCGGCGCTCTCGAGTTTCTGCAGCGAGTCGAGGCGCGTTTCAGGTTTGGGATTGCGCAGGTTGCGGATGACGTCCACCCACTGCGGCTGGGCCGCGGGCGACGCCACGCTCAGGAGGAGCCCGGCGGCCGCAGCCACCAGCGTTCGGACGCTCATGCCTGATCAGCGTAAGCGTGGTCGCGTCCGGCGGCAAGCACGCGCCGCAGGTGCTGGCCCGTGTACGACCCGGCCTCGCGCGCCACGGCTTCCGGCGTGCCGGCCGTGACCAGATAGCCGCCGGCCTCCCCGCCGTCCGGACCCAGATCGATAATCCAGTCCGCCGTCTTGAGCACGTCCAGGTTGTGCTCGATCACGAGCAGCGTGTGGCCGGCCAGCAGCAGCTTCCGGAACGCCGCCAACAGCTTGACGATGTCGTCGAAGTGCAGGCCGGTGGTCGGCTCGTCGAGCACGTACAGCATCCGGTCGCCGCTGTGCGACCCGAGGTGCGACGCAATCTTGATCCGCTGCGCCTCGCCGCCCGAGAGCGTCGTCGCCGGCTGCCCCAGACGCAGGTAACCCAGCCCGATCTCGTCGAGCACCTGCAGCCGGCGCGTCACCTTCGGGGCGCCGGAAAAGAACGTCATGGCCTCGCGCACCGTGAGGTCCAGCACCTGATCGATGTTCTTGCCCTTGTACCGGACCTCGAGCACTTGGGGCCGGAAACGTTTGCCATCGCACTGATCGCACGGCACGAACACGTCAGCCAGGAACTGCATCTCCACGCGGACGACGCCTTCGCCCTCGCACGCTTCGCAGCGGCCGCCCGGGACGTTGAACGAAAAGTGGCTCGCGGTCAGCGAGCGCGCGCGGGCATCCTTCGTCTGCGCAAACAGTTCGCGAATCGGATCGAACGCCTTGAGATACGTGACGGGATTCGAGCGCGGCGTGCGGCCGATCGGCTGCTGGTCGACGAGCACGGCGTCGCTCACGAACTCGGCGCCGTCGAGCGCCTGGTGCGCGCCGACGCGGCGATCCCAGTCCCCCTTCGCGCGCTTGACGGCCGCGTAGATCACGTCGTGCACGAGCGTCGATTTGCCCGAGCCGCTCACGCCGGTGACGCACGTGAACACACCCAGCGGGATCTCGACGTCGATGTCCTTGAGGTTGTGCTCGGAGGCGCGTGTCACGCGCAGGCGCGCGCCGCCCGGCTTGCGGCGTGTCGCCGGCACCGGAATCGCCAGCTCATCGCGCAGATACTTCGCGGTCAGCGAGCGCGACTCGTTCAGCAGTCCGGCCACCGGGCCGGCGTAGATGATGCGTCCACCCTGCTCGCCCGCGCCGAGCCCGAGATCGACCACCTCGTCGGCCACACGAATCATGTCGGCATCGTGCTCGACGACGAGCACGGTGTTGCCCTGGTCGCGCAACTGCTGGAGGATCGCAATGAGCTTCTCGTTGTCGCGCGGATGGAGACCGATCGACGGCTCGTCGAGCACGTACAGCGTGTCCACCAGCGCCGACCCGAGCGACGTGGCGAGATTGATGCGCTGCGATTCACCGCCCGAAAGCGTGGACGACAACCGATCGAGCGTGAGGTAGTCAAGCCCGACGTCGGTGAGGAATCCCAACCGCCGTCTGATCTCGCGAAGCACCTTGTCGGCCACGACCGCGTCTCGCTCCGAGAGCTGTAGCCCTTCGAAGAATGCCGCTGCGTCCTTCACGGTGAGCGCGCAGACCGCGTCAATCGTCGAGTCGCCGACGCGCACGTCGCGCGCCTCGCGCCTGAGCCGCGTGCCCCCGCACTCGTGGCAAGTCAGGTAGCCGCGGTACCGGCTCAGAAACACGCGCACGTGTACTTTGTACTTCTTGCGCTCGAGCCGATCGAAGAACCCGTCGATGCCCTCGTACTCCGCCGAGTCGCCCTTGGTGACGAACGTGCGCTCGTCGTCGGTCAGATCGCGCCACGGCACGTCGAGCCGCACGCTCCCGCCGCGTGCCGTCCGCTTGAGCTGCACGAGACAGCTGCGGTAGTGCGGCTTGGTCCACGGCTCGATGGCGCCGCCGTTGATGGACAGGCCCGGATCGGGCACGACCAGGTTCATGTCGAGCTCGATGACGTTGCCGAACCCATGGCACGTCGGGCACGCGCCGAACGGGTTGTTGAACGAGAAGAGCCGCGGCTGCGGCACCTCGTAGAGGATGCCGCAGTTGCGGCACTCGAAGCGCTCGCTGAACCGATGCACCTTCACGGGCGCGCCCGCGTCGTCCACTTCGATCGCAAACGCCGCGCCGTCGCCCTCGTGAAACGACGTCTCGATCGAATCCGTCAGGCGCGAGCGAACGTCGTCGCCCGTGCGCAGACGATCGACGATGACGGAGAGCGACGTCGCGTCGGTGAGCGTCTCGGCGGCGGCGCCCGCGTCCTCGAGCGCGATCGCGCGATTGTTCACGAACAGCCGGGCGAAGCCGCGCCGGCGCAGCGACTCGAGCGTGGCGACGAGGGCGGCCGCGCCGTTCGCCCTCCCGTTCTCGGCCGGCGGAGGACCGAGCGGCAAGCCATCGTCGGCGCCGTTGGCATCGGCGGGGCTGGCGTCGGCGCCATTGGACTCGTCCTCGCCCTGATCGTCGCTGCGATCGCCGAGCGGCACGCTGACGAGCGGGTGGTCGAACCCGATCAGCAGACGCGTCCCTTCCGGAAGCGCGAGCAACTGGCTCGCCACCACGTCAGGAGACTCGCGCTCGACTTCGCGTCCGCACTGCCGGCAGAACGTGCGGCCGATGCGCGCCCAGAGCAGGCGCAGGTAATCGTGGATCTCGGTGGTCGTGCCGACGGTCGAGCGCGGGTTGCGGACCGCGTTCTTCTGCCGGATGGCGATCGCCGGCGCGATGCCGTCGATGCCGTCCACGTCGGGCTTTTCCATGCGCTCGAGGAACTGCCGGGCGTAGGCGGAGAGCGACTCCACATAGCGCCGCTGGCCCTCGGCGTAGATGGTGTCGAACGCGAGCGACGACTTGCCCGAGCCGCTGACACCCGTGAAGACAATCAGCTTCCGGTGCGGCAGCGTCAGATCGACGCCCTTCAGGTTATGGGTGCGGGCGCCGCGGACAACGAGGACGCCGGCGGGACGGCCCACCGGCACGACGGGGTCGGACATGGTCGCTAGATGCGTGCAAAAGCGTGAAAGTCCAAACCGCCATGGTACTACACCGGCCTTTCAGCGGGTCCAGCACTTTTCCCTTTCCTTTGCCCTTGACTCGACCGGCAGTCGTGCTATCCTCCCGAAAGTTCCGATTTCCAGCCTCATTCCGTAGCGACGCCTATTCCCCCCTGTACCCGTTGACCCAGTGGCACCCAACGTTCTGCAACGGCGTGAGCTTTTGAAACCAGTTCGTCGCGAGTCTCCCCGATTCCACATACGAGGATAGAGTTCAGTGGCTGTACGGTTGTTCGTCGGTAACATGCCCTATGGCGCGACAGAAGCCGATCTGCGCGCGCATTTCTCCGGCGTGGGCGCGCCATCGCAAGTCGTCATTCCAATGGATCGCGAGACGGGGCGTCCGCGTGGCTTCGCGTTCGTCGAGTTCCTCGATCGCGGCATGGCCGAACAAGCCATTGAGCGGTTCAACCAGCAGCCCTTCATGGGCCGCTCGCTCTCGGTCAGCGAGGCGCGTCCGCGTGAGGACCGGCCCGCTGGCGGCGGATTCCGACCGAGCGGACCTGGCGGGGGCGGCGGTTTCGGCGGACCGCGGCCCAGCGGGGGCGGCTTCGGCGGTCCCCGTCCCATGGGCGGCCCGGGCGGCTTCCGTCCCGGCGGCCCAGGCGCGGTGTCCCCTCCCGGCAAGAACTTCGGGCCTCCGAAGAAGAAGAGCGCTTCGAGCGAAAAGCGCTGGGATGCCAAGGAGCGCGGCCCGAAGGGCCCGATCAAGGAACGCTACTCGGGACGGATGGACGGACTCTACGACGACCCGAACGATGTGACGAGCGAGACGCTGACCGACTTCGACGACATCGCATCGAAGGCGCCGGACGACGAGAAGGCCGACGAGTAGCATGGCCGGGTGAGCGCACACTTCACCCCGACCTTCTTCACGTTCCTGCGCGCGCTGAAACGCCACAACACGCGCGAGTGGTTCGCCGACCAACGCGCGCGCTTCGACCGTGACGTCGAAGCGCCGATGCTGCAGTTCATCGCCGATTTCAGCCCGCGCCTGCGGGCCATCAGCCCCGCCTTCGTCGCCGATCCGAAACGCACCGGCGGATCGATGTTTCGCATTTACCGCGACACGCGGTTCTCGGCCGACAAGACACCATTCAAAACGTGGATGGCCGCGCGCTTTCCGCACGAAGCGCGGAAGAAGACCGACGGCGTGCCCGGGTTCTACCTCCACCTCGAACCGAAGGACAGCTACGGTGGAGGCGGCGTCTATCACCTCGAGATGCCGGCGCTGACGCGCATCCGTCATTACCTGGTGGCCAATCCGAAGGCTTGGAAGGCCGTGCTCGAGTCCGGCATCGAAATCGAAGGCGATCGACTGGTGCGCGCGCCCGCCGGCTTCGATCCGGCGCATCGATTCATCGACGACCTCCGGCGCAAGGATCTTTACACGCTGACATCGTTCACCGAGGCCGAGGTCGTGTCAGCCCAGTTCCTCGATCGATACACGGCCGCCTGCGAACGCATCGTGCCGCTGATGTCCTTTCTGACGCGCGCGCTGAAACTCCGCTGGTAGGGCTCGCCGAACTTTGCTACTCTCCCATCGTCTAACGATGGGAGAGTGCGATGCCGCGTTCCTCGCCTGACATTCTGCCGGGCACGCTCGACCTGCTCATCCTCCGGGTGCTCACGCGCGAGTCGATGCACGGCTACGGCATCGCGCAGCGGTTGAAGACGCTCTCGAACGACGTGCTGCTGGTGGGCGAAAGCTCGCTCTACCCGGCCCTGCAGCGCCTGCTGCTCAACGGTTACGTGGACGCGGAGTGGGCGGCGTCGGAGAACAACCGCAAGGCCCGCTATTACACGCTCACGAAAGCCGGCCGCAAACAGCTGGCGTCCGAGCGGGCGGAATTCGATCAGCTGGTCACGGCGATTCAGCACGTGCTGAATCACGCCTAGGAGGCCACATGGTGCGCTGGCTTCGCCGTTTTCGAGCACGGATCAGGTACCGCCACTTCGAGGGCGACTTGCAGGCCGAGATCGAAACGCATCGATCGTTGCTGCAGGATGATCTGGCGCGAAGCGGCGCCGACAACGAAGCGGCACGCGCCGCAGCGGCACGCGCACTGGGCAACGTCACGCTCCAACGGGAGCAGGCACGCGGCGTCTGGTTGGCCCCGTGGCTGGAAAGCCTGTGGCAGGACGCGCGGTACGGCGTCCGCAGCCTGCGGCGCAGTCCCGCCTTCTCACTCGCGGCCCTGGCGACGCTCACGATCGGCCTGGCGCTGGCGACGATGATGTTCACGGCGTTCAGCGTCTTCGCGCTCAACCCGTGGAAGGTGGCGCACACGCGCGGGTTGGCGCAGCTTCGCCTCGAAGGCGGGCCGCCGGATCGTCAGCGCGGGTTCAGCCTCGCGGATGTCGAAGACATCGCCGCGCGGAGCCGGACCGTTTCCGCGATCGGCGCCTATCGCATCGTGTACTTGCGAGTCACGCCGTCGCGCGCCGAAGAGAGCGACCACGTCGCAGCGCAGTACGTCACGCCTGGTTTCTTCGACGCGCTGGAGCTACGGTTGGCGCTGGGCCGTAACTTTCGGCCTGACGAGAACCATGCGGGCGCGGCGAATCGCGTCGCCATCATCAGCCACGGGATGTGGCAGCGCCGCTTCGGCGGCGTTCCCGACGTCATCGGCCGTCCGATCTTTCACGGCAACGACGCGTACACCGTCATCGGTGTGGCCCCGAAAGGCTGGAACGGACCAGCGCCATACGCCTATGAGCTGTGGCTACCCCTCGAATCGCTGCGCGACTCGCGGCCTGATGACGACGTGTTTTCCGAGGCGGCAGGACGCTGCTGCGTGTCGGTCATCACCCGTGCGGTGCCGGGCGTCGGGCCCGATCGCGTCGCCGACGAGCTGACCACATTGCTGCGCCAGCGATGGCAGCGGCCGGACGAACGCGATCGCCGTGTGCGCGCCGAAACGGCAACATTCGTCGGCGGCGCCGGTGCGCGCCTCGTGTTGCCGGTCCTCGTCCTTGCCGCAACGCTGATCATCCTGTTCCTCGCGAGCGCCAACCTCGCGCACCTCCAGCTGGCCCGTTCGCTGAGCCGGGCGCGCGAGATCCAGACGCGCCTGGCGCTCGGCGCCAGCCGCGCGCGGATCGTGCGGCAGTTGCTCACCGAGGCGCTGCTGCTCTCGCTCGTCGCCGGTGCCGCGAGCCTGCTCCTCACCTACACGCTCAGCGGCGTGTTGATGACCGTGTCCGAAACGCGATCCCCCGAGTTGTGGACGCCTGGCCCGGCCGTGTCGGTGTTCTGTTTCGCCACGTCGGCTCTGATGTCGGTGTTTTTCGGCCTCGCGCCGGCGCTGCGCAGCACGCGGGTCAGCCTCGTCCTCGGCGCCGGCCGCACCGCCACGCCGGCGGGCCGCCTCGCCCACGGCCTGGTGCTGCTCACGACGCAGATCGCGCTCTCGCTTTCGCTCGTCGCCGGCGCCAGTCTGCTCACGCGAGGTATCCAGCACGCGATGGATCTCGACGTCGGCTATCCGATGCGCGAGGTGATGGTCGCGACGGTCCGGCCGGCTGGATCGGACGAGGCGAACCGCGCAGCGGCGCCGGGATTCATGGGCGCGCTCGCGTCTGCGCTGGCCTCGTCTGATCTGCCACCGGTCGCGTTCGCCGACTTCCCTCCGCTCACCGTGGACATCAGCACGCGGGTGCACCGCGGCGGCGAAACGAAACGCGACGATCGGTCCGTCAGCGTCGTCGGGCTCTCGCCGAATGGATTCGACGTGTTGGGCATCCCGATCGTCGAGGGGCGGGCGTTCACGGCCGGTGCCGGCGAGGTCGTCGTGAATCAGCGGATGGCGCGGCTGCTCTGGCCCGACTCGACGGCGCTCAGCCAGCGCATCATTGAGGGCGATCGCACGTACACCGTCGTCGGCGTCTCGCGCGACGTGCACTACGCGTCGCTCGATCGAATCGAACCGACGCTGCACTTGCCGACGCGCCCGGGACTCTACCCGTCGATGCTGCTGCGGTCGCACGATTCCGGGGCGGCCGATCGCATTCGCGCGATCGTCGCTGCCATCGACCGCCGCGCCGCGCTGTCCATCACGCAGGCCTCGGACAACCTGACGACCAAGCTCAGCGATCAGCGCGGCCTGGCGCTGGCAGCGTGGGGCGCCGGCCTCCTCGGGCTCGTGCTGGCGTCCTGCGGTGTCTTCGGCGTGTTCGCGTACATCGTCGAAGAGCGCCGGCGGGAAATTGGCATCCGGCTGGCCCTCGGCGCCGAACGGCGGCAGGTGCTCGGCGCGCTCTTCCGGACGACGCGCCTCGCGATTCTCGGCGGGCTCACGCTCGGGCTGCTGCTGTCACTGCTCGCGGGACCGCTCCTGCGACAGTTTCTGTACGGTCTGAGTCCGTTCGATCCGACGGCGTTCGCGATCGTCGCGATCGTCCTGGCAGCGGCGGGGTTCATCGCCACCTTCATCCCGGCGCGGCGCGCGATGGCGGTGGAGCCGATGATCGTCTTGAAGGAGGAGGGGTGAACTCACCTAGTTCGACATCTGCAGCTTTGCGATCGTCCCGCGGGCGCCGCTGGCCCAGCCGATCGATTTGCCGGGCGCGAAGCTGAACGTGTCGAAGCCCGGACCGGGAACGGGCGTCCACGTGTGGCCGTCGTCGGTCGAGATGTCACTGCCCTGCGGACCGATGGCAATCCATGTGGCGCGTGTATGCGGCACCGGCGCAACCACGGATCGGAATCCTGAGAGCGCGCGCTCTTTGATCAGTGTCCACTTGGCGCCGCCGTCGCTCGTGATGGCGACGTTGTCGACGGCTGCGGCTTCCTTCGCGTAGTCGCCGCCGACGATCACGCCGTGGCGATCGTCGCGAAACGCGATCGAATAGATCCCGCTGCTCGCGCCCGACGCGAGCGGCGTATCGGCCACCGTCCAGGTCCGGCCGCGATCACGTGAGTGCAGCACGCGCGCTTTCGCGGCGGCACCGGTGCCCACCCAGATGTGATTGCCGCGCACGGTGACGTTCGTGCCGCTCGCGGCGAAGAACCCTTCGTTGTCGAGCGCCCGCGGCAATGAGGCGGGCGGCACGCGCGTCCAGGTCGTGCCGCCGTTCTCGGTCATCAAGAAATAGAACTGACCGTCAACCGAGTCGCTGAGCACGATGCCGCGGCGTGCATCCCAGAACGTCATCGCGTCGAAGAACACCTTCGGATCGGTGTTCGCGTACTGTTGCGTCCATGCCGCACCGGCGTTCGTGGTCTTGAAGATGCGCGATGCCGCGCCAGGACCGATGCTCAGCAGGTAGGCGACGTCAGCACCGATAGCGTCGATGTCGCGAAAGTCGAGTCGATCCTCCACCGGCGCCTTGATCGTCTTCCACGTGGCGCCCCCGTCGATGGTCCGCAGAATCGTGCTGTTCGATCCGCCCGCCCAGACGACGCGTTCGGAAACGGCGCTGATGCCGCGAAGCCGAGCCGTCACGCCGCTCGTCTGCGTGGCCCACTGCGACGTCGCCGACATCGCGGCGACGACGACCAGCGCCCCCGCAGCCTTCAAGCCTCCAGGCCCCCAGGCCTTCAAGCCTTCAAGCCTCACGGCTTTTTGATCACGACGCCGTTCTTGATCACCAGCGTGATCTTCCGGAGCGACGAGATGTCCGCAGTGGGATCGCCGGTGACGGCAATCACGTCGGCGACGAGATTCGGCGCGATGCGGCCAATCTGGGTTTCCATGTGAAGCACGCGCGCGTTGACCGACGTCGCCGCTTTGAGAACGTCGAGCGCCGGCATGCCGTACGTGACCATCATCTCGAGCTCGCGCGCCTCGTCGCCGTGCGTGAACACGCCGACGTCGGATCCCGCCGCAATCGTCACGCCGGCGGCGAGCGCCGCCTTGAAGCTCTCGCGTTTGCGCTGGATGCCCGCCGGCTCGGGATCGGTGCCCTTCTTCCAGCCGGCGTACTGACTCGTGGCGTCGCCCGCCGCAAGCGTCGGGCACAGCGCGACGCCGTGCTGCGCCATCAGCCTGAACACCTCAGGCGTCCCGGCGTCGCCGTGCTCGATCGTCTCCGCGCCCGCAAGCGTCGCGCGCCGCATGCCCTCCGGCGTCGTCGCGTGCACGGCGACGGGCCGGCCGAGGCTGCGGGCCGTATCGACGATCAGCTGCATTTCCTGCTGCGAGAACGTCGCGACCACCTGACCGTTGGGGCCGGCGCTGTAGTCGCCATACACCTTGATCCAATCCGCGCCCCTGCTGATCTGATCGCGGACGACGCGAACGAGCGAGTCGCCGTCGGCTTCCTCGGCGCCCTGCGGCACGGCCCACTCCGCCGGATAGCCCTTCGGCGCGTACGTGCCGGTGGCGACGATGGCGCGCGTCGTCACGATCATGCGCGGGCCGGGGATGATGCCTTGATTGACGGCCTGCTTCAGGCCGACGTCGGCGTAGCCGGCGCCCTCGGTGCCGAGGTCGCGGATGGTGGTGAAGCCGGCGTCGAGCGTGGCGCGCAGGTGATTCGTCGCGCGTGAAATGCGGACGGCGAGCAGTTCGTGCGCGACCTGATCGTTCCACGACGTCTCGTTGTACGGGTGCAGCAGGACGTGCGAGTGCGCCTCGATCAGACCTGGCAGCACCGTCGCGTCCGGCAGATCGATCGTTTGCGCGTCTGTCGGGATCGTCGCCGTGGTGGCCGGTCCGGCCGACTCGATGCGCGAGCCGCGCAGCACCACGACCCAGCCCGTGCGCATGACGGTGCCGTCGAACACCCGCGCGGGACGAAGGACAGTGACGGCGTTCGAGGGCGGTCCGCCCGCGCGGCCACCACGCCCCTGTCCTTGCGCGATGACTGCAGCGGCCGCGGCGACGACGAACACGATGGCGATAGCCGGAACGAACTGCCAAGCGCGAGCGATCCTCATCACTTCAGCCCCGCAATCTGCTCGAGTCCTGCTGCCCTGAGCCTGCTGTTGAGCGCATCGAGATCGCGC
>Ga0111539_10007584_pt1 | contig 13864 bp, 17 predicted proteins | sample RhiMethybrSRZTD1_FD_79667 | JGI IMG/M metagenome (GOLD analysis project Ga0111539, IMG submission 79667) | Populus rhizosphere microbial communities from Tennessee, USA - Rhizosphere MetaG P. TD hybrid SRZTD1 (version 2) (version 2) | ecosystem: Host-associated > Plants > Roots > Rhizosphere >...
ACAGGGATTACTAAATATACTGGAAGGCGCGCTAGATATTCTCAAGCGAATTGTCCTTTTCCTGCCTGCTCTCATTGGTTTGATCGAACCACCCAAGAAGCGAGTAAAGAAATCAAAGGATACCAATGCCAGTTCATCTAGCTGAAAGAAATGGTAAACACTGTGTCGTTGAACCAAATGGCACGGTGAAGAAATGCTATACTTCAAAAGAAGAGGCGCTCGCATACTTGCGCGCTATTAACATGCATCTAAAGAAGTCTAAAGGATTTGAAGAGATCGAAGAAGTCGCAAGCGCTGCTCATGCGCCAGCACTACAGATCATTTCAGATGGTACAGCCGAGGGCACCAAGTTGCTCATTCATGGAGTTGAGGTCGAATATACCGGCATTGACTTCTATTGTAACGACAGTGAAGACTATAAGAGTTGCTCGATGTCTGTAAGGACACGAGAGAAAGGACCAAATGGTCTAATTGTCGAACGTTCATTCAATCTTCGTCATAGTCCAGAACAACCAAAGGTGGCTAGCAATGGCTGATCAAATGACAAATAGGATAGATCGCGTTACTTTTTGCATTGGTGCAGTAAAGACAGCGTGCCATCTTCCATCATATCGCTCAGGCACTAAACAGGCTTTTGAAGCAGTCAGAACTGACTCGCTTGATCCTGAAAACATCTCTAAGCCCTTAGAGAACCGATACGTTACTAAGGAAACTAGCTGATTTTAGTGTATAACACTAGCATGAGCAATAATACACCTAAACTACGCGCGCTTGCTTTTAGAGAGGTTAGGCTATCAAAGCCTTCCCAATCTTTGACCGCCAAGGCCACTGCTGCGCTAGCCAAGCTTGATCTCTCTGAGATTCACAAGCAGGTTGACTTGCTCCACGTTGAGGCTGTATTAGTCTCCGAGGGTATCAATGACAATGATGATGCCTTTACGCACGCTGAACTGAAGCGCGCACTATCTTCACCAATTCTCAAGCCAATGAATTGGCAGCACAAGGATAGTGATATTCTTGGTGTAATGTATGCGGTTGAAGCGCGCGATTTGGATGGAAAGGTTCTGGCGGAAATTGGGGACGAGCCTGTAGAGTTAGTAGTCCAAGGTGCGATTTGGCACCACCTGCCTCACATCAAGGTGACGGCAACTGAAATTATGAAGCGAATCGAGAAGTCAAATCTCTTCGTTTCGATGGAATGCTGGTTCGACGATTTCGACTATGCACTCTATACGAGTGCTGGCGAGTTGTTCGATATCATCAAGCGTAACGACGACACCGCTTTCCTAGATGGAAATCTACGAGTTTGCGGTGGAACTGGTCGATACAATGGCATGCGAATTGGAAGAGCCCTTTCTGGAATCAACTTCGGTGGCGTTGCCTTCGTTGATCGTCCAGCAAACAAGCGCTCCCTGATTCTTAATTCTTTCGCCTTTAATCCACTTCAGTCAACTGAGGCGGTAGAGGCAAAGCAGGATGGCTCTGATCGAGGTTTAGATCGGACCGTCATCAACAACGTTGTAGATGTAAAAAACCATAATAACATGGAGGTTCGTATGAACGATCTGAATCGCGCTGCTGCAAGCGAAGACCAGATCCAGAAGGCACTTGAGAGTGCTCTAGCGTCGCGCGATAAGGCGGCTGCTCAGGAGCGTGTCAAGGCTGAACTGGAAGCTGCTCAAAAGACGCTTGCCCAAAAGGAGACAGAAGTGGCTGAGGCCAAGTCTGCTCTAGAGACTCTTAAGGCTGCGATCGATCGTGCTTTCGAAAGCGCAAAGGCGTCTTCAGCCCCTGCCGAAATCGCAAAGATTGACCAAGCACTTAAGGTGACTGGTCCAGGCGCGGGCGATGCTGTATTTGCTGCCAAGATCGCATGGATCGAGGATAGCCGCAGAGCTGCTGCTTCAAGACCAGAAGGCGTAGATGCCAAGTCTGTTGAGAAGCTAACCGAGGAAAAGGCCCTTCTACAGAAGGAACTAGCCAGCCTCAAGAATGATATCCGTCAGGCAGAGATTGAGCACCTATTCGGCAACATCCTAGAGATGAACGCCGAGGAAGTGGCAACCTTCGTCAAGGCTGGCCTATCCCAGGCAACCGACGAAGCCTACACTGCATGGCTTGATGAGAAGAAGCTTTTTGCTAAGAAGCTCTTCGAGAAGATGGGTAAGAAGGGTAAGAAGGACGAGACTTGCGCATCTGATGATGCAGAAGCCGGTCTTCTTTCACCAAGTGACCGCGAAACTCCTGTAGAGGATCACGGTGCAGTTCTACGTCCTGTTCACGGACGTGTTCCTAGCGATGTGCGTCGTACGCCTCGTAGCAAGCTCACAGCGGCTCAAGCTCTCGACAAGATGTTCGAAGAGGTTGTTGAGCCTAACCTAGCCGGTGCAAACGCTGGCGAAGTGAAGAACGAGAGCCCAATGAAGAATCTCGTTGCGAGCCTTCTAGGAAAGCAAACCGACAACAAGGAAGCAAAGTAAGGAGGAACCTACTATGGCTCTAAGAGGCACATCACACCGCCACGAGACTTCGATGGACTACATTTTGAACCGGGCTGCTGAGCCTGGAACAATGGTGGTCGCATCTGGTACCGCTGGCTTGGTTGACGTCGTGGGAACAGTACAGCTTTCTGGCTCAGGTATCTGGCCAGTCGGTATGCTATTGAATACCCGCGAGGATTTCAACTATGCAAAGGAACTGGAACGTGTCCAGTACGACACCGATGATATCGGTACCGTCGTTACACTGCTACGTCGTGGAGAGGTTAACACCAATCTCGTCGTTGCAAACGGTGGCGTAGCAATCGCCGCAGGTCAGCCAGCCTATCTCGCAGGAAACGGGTTTATCGGAAACGCTAACTCGGCTCCATCTGGTGGAAACCAGAAGGTTGGTCAATTCATGTCAGCAGTCGATGCAGACGGCTACGCCCGTGTTCGCATCGAGCTACAATAACAGGAGGCAGATAACATGGCTTACGAAAAGCACGAAGAGGCTACTCTTCAACTTCTACGGGACATGGCCTCAAGTGACAAGCGCAAGGCAGAAGCAGCCCGTCAGGCGTTTGCAGCGGAGCTAGTTGCACCACTTCGTCGTGGCATCTTTGATGCAGACAATCTTGGTGACATCTATGTTCCTCAGGTCATCCCAATGGGCAGCACGGCTAGCTATCCGCTAGACTTCGTCCGTCCAGGCGAAGAAGATCTCTACACCGCATACACACTAGCTGAGCAGGGTCGCCTGCCAGAGCGTCGTGTTGAGGCGTCTGAGATCAACGTTCCTACATTCAAGATTGGTAACTCAATTGACTGGGATATCAAGTTCATGCAGGAAGCACGCTGGGACGTTGTAAAGCGCGCGATGCAGGTCTTCGAGGCCGGCTTCGTTCGCAAGATCAACAGCGACGGATGGCGCACTGTCCTAGCGGCAGGCGCAGACCGTGGTCTTTTGGTCGAAGCATCGGGCACCGCAGTGTTGACTGGCGCAACCAGTCCAATCTCAACTCCTCCTTCCCCAGGAATGTTCACGAAGGAACTAGTATCACGTCTCCACACAGCCATGACTCGTGGCGCGGGTGGTAACGGCAATGCTGGTCGCCTAACGGACCTCTACCTGTCGCTAGAAGCGATGGAATGTGTGAGAGCATGGGACGCTAACCGTGTTGACGAGTTCACTCGCCGCGAAATCTTCATGAGCGCGGAGAAGGGACTTGCTCAAGTCTACGGCGTGATCCTACACCCAATGACTGAGTTCGGTATCGGTCAGGAGTATCAGGACTTCCTAGTGAACGTTCTGTCTCTTGGTCTACCAGTGAACACCGCAGAGTTCTGCGTTGGTCTAGATCTCAGCCAGAAGGACTCGTTCGTAATGCCAATCAAGCAAGAGCTTGAGGTATACGATGACGAGGCGCTAATTCGCTTCCAGCGAATGGGCGTGTTCGGTTGGATGAGACACGGCTTCGCATGCCTTGACAACCGTCGAGTGCTGCTAGGCGCGTTCTGATCTGAACTGAGCCAGGAAGGGGCGGCTAGTCTGCCCCTTTTTCATATCCTTAAGGGACACTTCGAATGAATAACGCGGAACACCTGGAGATTGTGAGGTTGTATCGAAATGATCACACAATCACCATTAAGGAGCTTGCAAGAAAGTTTAGACGCAAGCCAACAACCATTTCTCGCATTCTTCGTGAGAATGGAGTGACACCGCAATACAATCGCACTCGGATGCTCAATCCAAATGTGCGTAAGACCGTGCTCACCTTGACTCTTCAGGGATTGACCATGGAGCAGATCGCTGAGCGACTCAAAATCGCTGATGGTTCAGTTTGTAACATTGTCCACGCTCACGAACAGGAGCTATCATGTCTGACGGACGCATTCTAACAGTCGGAACCACAGCCGACGACCTTGACATCTTTCTCACAGCAGGAGAAAATGGACAAGCAATTGATCCATCACGGATTGTATTTCGCCTATTCGATCCCACTGGCGCTCAGGCTGTTGGAGAGACTAGTGGAACATTCGTAGCAACTGGTCGCTACAATGGTGCTGCCGCTACAATTCCTGCTGGCTTCGTAATTGGTGAAGACTGGCAGATCAAGTGGGACGTTGTGCTTCCCGGTGGCGCTTCTGGTCAGTTCGTTGAAGATTTCAGCGTAGCCCTGCCGTCGCTTGCGGCATCTTTTAGCGCCAATACTGGTAACAACATCGAGTCGATCTTTGATCGCGTCCGCCTTGATATTGGCGACCCGGACGGCAGGATCTTCGTTGATGGTCTATTGCGTCGCACGCTAAAGAAAGCCGTAACGAGAGTGAATAGACGTTTAGGTCTTGTAAACGTTACGAGCAACAGTGAATTTATCTTCCTAATTGCATTCATGGGCTCGGTGAATACACCAGTACTCACGCTTGACCTAACACTTGGCACCATTACGCCTGATACCGATCCATATGTGGACATCGTGATCATGCAGATGGAAGAAATCCTACTCCAATCTGAGCTAGTTGCGCTGCAAAGGCTCAACCCAGCGACTGCGGGCTCGTTTGGTAGTGGAGTTGCCGGTGCTTCTGGTGACGGCGTATCTATTACGAACGCTGACGGAGTGTCGATTACCACATCACCTACACGCCTGACAATGAGATCAGACCTTGGTAAGTTCAACCTAGAAGCTCTTAGCGAACAACTAGAGAGAGCAATCAAGGACATGCGCTGGAGACTCAGCGGAGCGAACGGCAAGGACGTTACGATGCCACGATATCTCAATCGCAGTGGTTCGCCATATTTTGATGGTCGGTGGTACTAATGTTTGTGTTCTTCAATTCCCCATACGGATCGACGATCATCAATGGTCAGCGTATCTATGGTTATCTTGAGAAGCACCCAGCGGCGCGAGTGACATGGGATACTTTTCGAGCATATCAGGGTAATTTGATTCAGGCATCATACACACCAGAGCGCCTCAAGCTGATTTTTCCTCATTCAGAATTTCCACAAGTATCATTTGTCTATAGTGATCTGCGCTACCTAACATGGGAGCAGATGTGCGGACTATGCAAAGGCTTTGGTATCAAAACATCACGAAACAATCATGAACGCCGCAAGGCGCTGCGAGAATTTCTTAAGGAGAACTGCTGATGGGACTCGGACTCGATATGCAAATTGTAGACGAGCGCTGTCAGTTCGTGAATCCGTTCCATTGTGAGCGAGGCGGCATCCTATCATTAACTACTCTAAGTGGTATTCAGTATGCTACCTATGTAAGTAACCCAACAGAAAGCACAGTTCCGCTTGGTCTAATGATGCACGATCAAGAAGCTATTGATCTCTATAGGGCAAACGCCCCTTGGTTAACACATCGCGCGTATTCTCCATATTCCAACTACCCATACCTTATTATTGGCACCGTGGTGACAAACGCGGTCCATCCAGCGGCTGATCCAGCGGCTATTATGCCTGGAGCGCCAGCCTATCTAGCTCCATCTGGCCTAATCACCGTTTCTCCAACCTACAACTCTCGTAGAATTGGAACCTTCATGAGCACGCTCAACCAATCGAATCTACGAGTTCCCGCCATTCTTGGTCCATCATTTCTTCGTGTTGGTGGAGACGAGAAAATAGTGAATCCTGAGAGAGTCATGGTAAATACTGCTGGCTGGGTCAAAATCAACATCAACCTATGAGAGACTTTCTCAAACTATTCTTCGCTAACTATCAGGCGACTCCGCATTGGGATGTGGAGCGTATGCCTCGTCATAAGGTAATGTTGCCAAAGATCCTCGAAATGGTGACGGGAGATATTCTTGAGATTGGCGCTCATCGTGGTGATTCAACTAGAATGTTTTGTGAGATAGCGGAAAAGTTTGGTCGCAAAGTCTATGTCATTGATCCATGGGATGGTCGCCAGGAAGGTAATAACGATGTGTATGGTGAGTTTCTTGCCAATACAGCCCACTGTAAGAACCTAGTTGTGTATCGTATGGGTTCTGAAAAACCAGAAGCTTTCGAAGCAGTCAAAGATATCAAACTGGCATTCCTCTTTATTGATGGGATGCACGCCTATGATGCTGTGGTATCAGACTTTACTAAGTTCCGCAAACTACTAAGTGATAAAGCCGTCATCTGTATAGACGACTGGACTGGACCATATGACTTTTGTCACGCAATCCGCACAGCGGTTCTAGATCATATGAATTCTGAATTTGAGGAAATCCAAGCACCTGGATCACTCATTGAAAAATACATTGTGAGGCTCTAATGGTCAATAAGCGTAATATCACACCGCAGGGCACTCCACCAGATGGCACGTTTCCTTGGCCACAGCCAATCTTTGAGCAGTTGTATAACAATGCCATGGATGCTTCGTTTGCCGCACTTGGACGCGATATTGTTTTGCATCTAACACCAGAAAAGCATGTGGCGTCCGGTATTCTACAAGCAAGCACTCCAGCTCTACAATACAATCCATTCCAGGGTCGAGCAGCGCGCCCTGCGCCTAACATTATCTCTACATCAAGACAGCCCGCAACCGAGTTCGTTCACAGAGACGTCACCTACAGGGCTCATATCGTTCATGGTCCAAAAGACACAGACGACGAGGGTGGTGTGTCTCTTTTGAGAGGTGAAGTTAGAATTACGACTGTGATCGAATCCTTGGCTCATCTCAATGCTGCTGAGAGTGCCACAATTGATGGCATCAGATTCAGATTTTTAATGGCGCGCCCAATTGGTCTTCAAGATAAGCGTTATGTGATTTCCACTTGGCAAGTAATGAACGAAATCGAAAATCAATGACTAAACCAGTAGAAATATCAGTTGAACCAACCGTGCGCAACACGATCCAGGCTATGGAGCGTGTAACGTCGGCTATTTTGGCTGGTAGTCCTGCTGGCGCTGGACTAATCTCTGGCAAAAAGATCACCGCGCAGTTTTCGTTCAATATGCGCGATTCTAGCACCAAACAATCGATACAAGATGCTGCCCATCGCAAGATTGTAGAAGAGGTTTTTGGTCGTAATGCAGTGTTACTAGAAAATGCTATCAGAAAAGCTGTAGAGATGGTGATTGAGAATATGGTTGGATATGCAGCCAACAATATCACCGTTCTTGGTCATGCCCTTGGTAGAATGTCATCTAGAACAAGACTAACTGACGAACCATTTGCGCGCTTCATCAAGAGCAAGGCTGGTGCTGGCGAGATTGGTCTGCCAGACCCTCAAGAATCTCTAGAACAACTCAAGGTTGCACTAATTGCAGCAATCACTGTAGATGTCATAGTTCGTAGAAATGGTCCACAGGTGAAATTCAGATTCGATCAGCGTAAGATGCTTAAACTAACCCCACACCCAGATCAATTCGAGGGCGGTAAGAAGGGCGCGTTCTACTCATGGCTCAGTCTTGTGACAGGACCAGATTATGTTAGTAGCATTCCAGGATACGCGCTTGTGCGCGTTGGAGATATGCAAAAAGAGATTCGTAAGGCTTCTTCAAGATCATCTGATTTAGTAAGTGTTCAAGCACTACGCGGTCTAAAGAAGATAGAGTTCATACAGAATGTAATTAGTGTCTCGCGCACGAATGGATATGCTGGCGAAATGGCTGGTGTTATGTTAAGAACTAACCAATCAAGAGGAAAGCAGTCATCTGCCGAATTCTTTGGTGGTAAAGCCCAGGATTATCATCCAAGCAAAAGCTTCAATGGATTTTGGGATAGATGGTGGGTTCAAAGAAAGCAAGAACTCGGTATTTTTGTGCGTCGCATTATGGGAGCTGCTGTCAAAGCAATACTTAAAGGATAGGATATGTTTCATAAACTAAGATACCTGATGAAGACGAGCATGCGGTTCTTCCTAGAACAGGAACTGCTCCGCGATGGCAACTACGACGTAGTAACATCTGGTCTTCAGTTCTATGATGGTTCAGATATGAGTTTGCTAATTGCAGATACGGGAGATGAAGTATTAGCTGAAGCTGGTGGCCTAGCCGCTGGTCAGATATGGCAATCGGCATTCAAAGACTGGGTTTATGAGGATGTTCCAGCGCTCAATCCATCTGTGATTCTGAGAAATTGGCCCATCGCCTTTAGGGCAAGTGGTGTGTTTATTGAGGGAGCTTTCAGAGCACCTACCGATGCAACTTATCCTCATACAATTGACTATCTGAATGGAAGAGTCATCTTTCATTCGCCATTACCACTAACAACTAGAGTTTATGCAAACTTTACTTACAAGACCGTACACATTCTTGGTCTTCGTGAGTTTAACAATCAATTAAGGGGAGCGACGCTCGAACAGCAGTATCTAAACAATCCAAGAACTGCTAATCAGCTAATTTACCCTTCTGGTAGCACCCGTATTACGCCACTTCCAATCATCTTTATTGAGGATGTCGGACGTAGGTTTGGAGCATACCAAATTGGAGATAGATCTCTCGTATGTCATGATGATTTAAACTTCGAAATTTGGGCTCTAGATGAAAGCACTAGAGATAACCTAATCGATGTAGTGTCATTTCAGCAACGCAAGAGCTTCCCAATCATTAACTACAATATTGTGCCACTGCCACTATCTGGTTTGTGGAATACCATTAGCCCGGAATTTGTGCCATATAGCGGCTTGGCACTAAATCAACCGTTGCCAGGACCACAGTTTTCTGGCTTTAACCCAGTCGCTTTCCGTGGCTTTATCGAAGAAACTGAGCTTCAAGACCTCGATTCGCTGTTTAGCGAAAGTGTCACTCAGAGCCCGGTCTTTGAAAGAGCCACAGTCAAAATGAGAGTTGTCACCTATCCAATTATGCCTACAACCCCGTTTGGGTTTGATGTGGTCCTCGAAGGCTTTAATGGCACCGAGAACAATCCATTATGACGACTGGAGTCTATTGTATTCGTCATATTGAGAACGGCAAGCTGTATATCGGCAGTACAACACAGTCTTTTCAAACTAGATGGTCAGTTCATAGATGTAATCTAGAGGCTAATAAGCATCATTCTGTCCACCTACAGAGGGCGTGGACTAAATATGGCTCAAAATCATTTGTATTTGAGATTTTGGAAGAATGCGATCCAGCATTATGCTTAGTTCGTGAGCAGTATTTTCTGGACACGTTATTGTTTGCTTCTAGATTAGATAGTCGATTTCATGCCCTGGGCTACAATATCATGCGTAAAGCATGTGGCTGTCCTGGCATCAATAGTGGTTCTTTACACCATCAGACTAGACTAACAGATGAAACAGTAAAGGCAATCAAGGCATATCTTGCATCTGGCTGGTTTAGCCAAATGGAGATAGCCGACATTTTTGAGGTTAGCCAACGGGCTATATCCGACATTCACACCGGCAAGAGATGGTCTAATGTCCTATTTAGTGTATCCTAACATTGGGTGTTCAACCCATCATATGATGCATCTGATCAGACACGCAATTAGGAGAAAAACACAATGGTAAATAGACGCACTTTCTACGCTATCGAGCAGGTAGCGATTAAAGATAATGCTGCGGCTCCGACAAACAGCGTGGCCCCACTTAACGCACGCGAATACGTGTCAGGTTTGTTTTCTGCAAGCTCAGTAGACGAGGTTCAGGGCCTCTGGGAAATTCCTCGTGGTCTGCAATCGATCACGATGTCAACGAACTTCAATCGTGAGACGGTTTTCCAGCTAGGTCAAGTAGAACTATACGAGTATTCAGAACGCCAGCCTGAAATTGAAGTGACCCTCGAAAAGATTATCGACGGTACAAAGCCACTCTGGTTCATGTTGACCGATCCGACCTTCTCGGATCTAGTCGGAAAGACAGCTTTCTATCGCAGCGATATTCTTCTCAGTATCTACTCTGATACACGCTTCCGCGCAGGAAACGTAACGCCACTTTCGACGGTACTTGCCTCTGGTATGTATCTGTCAACGGTGACATACACGTTCCCAGTCGATGGCGCAGTCACAGAGTCAGTAACGCTAGTTGGTAACGACAAGCGCTGGGCAAACTTCGACGCAACCCTATCGGGACAAACCGTAAGCACATACCCACCAACTCTTACCCCACCTTCGGCAAACACCCCAGTTGGTGTGCCTTCGGGTGTCTTCGGTCACGAAGATATCGGTGGTCCACAAGAGCTAGCTGGTGGTAACGGTGGCTTCGGCATCCTAGTTGTAGGCTCTGGCGTTCAACGACGTGAAGAGGTTGAGATTTCTCAATCAGTTCTACCCGCTGACATTCCTGGTGTTATCACAGCAGTTGGATCTGGTGTGCCAATCAATAACATGATTGTAGCCGGATACTTCTCATCTGCCGTATCGGGCGCTGTCAACTCAGGTGGAACGCTACTTCAGCAACAGGTTGCAACGGCGAACACCGACAACATCGCAGAGCACATTCAGTCGATTACGATCACTGCCGACATCGGTCGTGAGGATATCTTCGAGCTAGGTTCGAAGCGTCCATTCGCCAAGTTCGTGACGTTCCCTGTGGAAATCACAACGGCGATCGAAGTAATCACGTCGCAGGGCGATCTTGTGAATGCTCACTCAGCGATTGACTGCGGACCAGACAACTCTAGATCCAACAACACAGTCATCATCCGAACATGCGAAGGCATGCAGGTCGATGCCGGTGACACAAACGTTCTAACGAGCGTTGAGGTTGGTGGTGGAGAAGCTGGTGGCGACAACATGACCGTGACTTACAACTTCAGCACGTTCAACGTGTTGTATGTAACGCACGATCGGTTCCAGCCAAATCACCGCGTGCTAGTGTTCACGACTGGACGAAGCCGCTTCAACTACGGAAGCGCAGGCGCTCCAAATCGTCTGACCGGCTGATAGTTAGTAGATATCCCCGCCTCTTTCGAGGGGCGGGGCTGTTAGGATAGGATGTGGATCAGGATATAACAGAAGTTTTAGACGCCATTGCATGGGCGCACCGCATCGTTTCAGTGAACGATGAACAATACGTCTTTCGACCCTTGTCTCTACAAGATCGAAATATCTCGAACCACATCCATAAAGAAGCGCTGCGTGCTGGAAAGGTTGATGGGCTAAAAACGAAAGAGGAACTCCTCAAGCAAGCTCTCCAAAAAGGAATCTGGAAGACACACTTTGATAACGACCTTAAGCTTCTACGAGAGGAATTCAAGGTCGCCATCAAGGAACAAGAAAGGCTAGAGGAACAGGTAAGGATCAAAAAGCAGAGAAACGAACCATCTGCACTCATCACTCTACGTAAAAGAACAACCTTTTTGCACGAAACGATTGAGCATCTAGAAAATACACGATCGTCATGTGTTGATCTTCCAAGTCTAGAATACTTTGCGGAACAGAGGCGGGCGCACTTTTCTATTGCTAGATGTACTCTTTCTTTCCCCAGTATGACTCCTAAGTGGCAGTCCTACAATGATCTTCTAGAAGAATCAGACACGATGCTTGTTCACAAATTGATCAATGCATACTATCGGATGGAAATTGCGGATGAGCAAACTATTCGCGCGGCTGCCCGATCTCCAATCTGGAGAATCAAATGGGGTGGCTCAAAGAAGAATGGTGGTGTCAAGACGCTTTTTGGGCGAGAGATGTATGACATTACACTGGACCAATTTCGATTGGTTTATTGGTCGCAAATCTACGATTCTGCATATGAATCTATGGAGCCACCAACTGATGAGGTCGTTGCAGATGACAAACTGTTTGATGAATGGTTAGATGCACAAGCTGAGAAGCGCAAGCAGGCAAAAACCAAGGCTGCGCTGGATAAGAAGTTGCAAGGCACTAAAGATGGTCAAGAAGTCGGCATGACGGTCAATGGTTTTTTCTCTACAGAATGCACATGCGGAATCAAAGAGAAAGGAAGAGATGCTAGACTAGCGCGACATGCTAATTCGTGTCCTCATGGCGTATTCTTCTATTACAATGCAGATAGTCCAAAGAAACAACAAGAGGTTGAGACGATTCAATCTGCTAACCCAGAACATGTTAGAAAATTGCTTGCTAGAGAGCAGGAGACCGTTGCCAAAAAGGGCATGGTTGCAGAACAAGATTTGCGTAGGGATGACACAAGAGCGGTTCTTGGTATGCCTACAAAGTTGATAGGACGGGATGGTCCTAGAGGAAGGGCAAGATGAATGAGTTGAATGACGTGCTCGGCAAGAGACTGCGCGGTATGGCGGTCCGCATTCTTGCCTGTATTGAACATACTGTCAAAGCTGATCTAGATGGTATAGAGGATAATGAACGATTTACCATTATGGGTGGAGATCTTAAGGTAATACGCTCTGAGATCCTAAACGCGGCTGGAGACACCACAAGGTCTCTAGGAAGCCTGCTAGAACAACCAATTAGCGGTAAAAGAACTATCTCAAGAGAGACTATTTTGGCCCTCAATGGTGCTAAGCTAGGAATCTTAGCGTTTGAGGATGAGTCCGTTCCTATCTTTATGGCTAGTGGCGATTTCGGTGTGTTACGTAAAATCAGGGATGACATTAAGGCTGGAATAGTGTATAATTCCGTGTACAAGTGTGTTGGTATTGAAGATGTGGTAGATAATCTCATTCCTTTCCTTGACGTAGCAGTGCTTGCTGGTGTAAGGATCGCAAATGGTGATTACAAGGTCTGGAGGGATCAGGTATGCAAACTCTATCTGGAGGGATTGGAACAATGACCGCTAAGGGAATCGAATTCAAGTCAAATATTGATGGCCAAGAGGTCAAACTTCGTATGAAGGAAGAGACCATGGACATTGAGCGTAAGTGTGATGCAGAATACCATCTAGCATATACACAACTAATGGTCAAGGGCATTATGCCTCGCGCGACACTTGAGAAGTTTATGGTTGAGAAGGCAATCTGGACGAGCGATGACGAGAATAAGCTAAAGGAGCTTCAGTCTGAAATCGTCAAGCTTCAAATCAAACTCGAAGAGGCAAAGACTCACGATCAAGGTCTTACAATTGCCAAGGCAATGGGCGAACTACGCGGTCAATGTCTTCGTCTTGTAGAAGTCAAGGCTAATGTTCTATCCAACTCATGCGAATCGCTTGCTGATCAAATTAGACGCGATTCCTACATTGCATTTGCAACAGTCTATGCAGATACGGGCAAGCCAGTGTTTAAGGACTACCATGATTTCCTGCGCCGCGCTGGCGACAGTGAACAGGTTGTTCTAGATGCACGTCAGGTCATACTTGAGATATCTACATCGACATTCAATGAATCTCTTACAGGACTTCCAGAAGTGCACTATGTGAAGACTGTAGAAAAGCAGATTCTAGAAGAGACAAGCAAGACGATTGCGGATAATAAACTCAAGGCAGATAAGAAATTTGCTGAGAATGTTCGTGATACTTTACAACAAGTAGCGCCCCATGTAGAGAAATTCGCAACT
>Ga0111539_10007586_pt1 | contig 13861 bp, 10 predicted proteins | sample RhiMethybrSRZTD1_FD_79667 | JGI IMG/M metagenome (GOLD analysis project Ga0111539, IMG submission 79667) | Populus rhizosphere microbial communities from Tennessee, USA - Rhizosphere MetaG P. TD hybrid SRZTD1 (version 2) (version 2) | ecosystem: Host-associated > Plants > Roots > Rhizosphere >...
GGCGTAGTGACGGTTCGCCGTCTCGTACTCCACGTGCGACGCGTTGATCGTCACCCCGCGCTCACGCTCCTCGGGCGCGTTGTCGATCTGGTCGTACGCCTTGAACTGCACCTTCGGGTTCGAGGCCGCCAGCACCTTCGTGATCGCCGCCGTCAGCGACGTCTTGCCGTGGTCGACGTGCCCGATCGTCCCGATGTTCACGTGCGGCTTCGACCTATCGAACTTCTCCTTCGCCATCGTCTAGCTTCCTCTGTTCTGATCCGCCAAGGTTGGAGCCCACGATCAGAATCGAACTGATGACCTCGTCCTTACCAAGGACGCGCTCTGCCGACTGAGCTACGTGGGCCTTCCTTCTCTCTCACCCCGCGTGCGGCCCGGGTGCATTCCTTCGTTTCTTTGCGTCCGCCTCTACTGCTTCCGTCGGCCCGTCCTCGAGTGGAGCGGGCGACGGGATTCGAACCCGCGACATCCAGCTTGGAAGGCTGGAGCTCTACCAGCTGAGCTACGCCCGCCTTGCACTGCTCGTCCCCGGTTTCTCCCCTCCTCGAACGGCTGCAAGTGGTGGGGAGGGAAGGATTCGAACCTTCGAAGGCCGAGGGCCGTCAGATTTACAGTCTGATGCGTTTGACCGCTTCGCTACCTCCCCGCCGGGTTGTCGTCTGACTGTTGCCCTCGCGACCCGTCCACGCGCCTCCCGGCGCTTCGACAGCGGCTTGGAGCTGGCGGAGGGAATTGAACCCCCGACCCGCTGATTACAAATCAGCCGCTCTACCGCTGAGCTACGCCAGCGACAAACGGAAAGTCTAGCAAACGGACGTACCCCGTGCAAGCAAGATGCCGGCTCGGCCCCTAGCGGCGCCTCCGGCGTCGCCTCCGCCGGCCTGCTCCGCCGCCCCCGGGGGGCGGAGCCGGGGCCCCGGAATCGCTGGGACCTGCGCCGGAAGGCCCATTCTGGGGCGTCGGACCCGTGCCTTGCGGTGGGCCGCCGCCGCCCGGAGCGCCTTCGCGGCGCCGCCCGCGCCGTCGCCGGCGGCCCTTGCGGTGCGGTTCGCCAGCGGGCGGGGTCGCCTCGCCGTTGCCCGCGTCGGGAGGTGCGGGAGCGCGCCGCTCCTCTCCCTGGGGTTGCGGGCGGCGCTCGCCGTGCGGTCCGCGCCGATCGCCGTGCGGCCCGTGCCTGCGACCCTGGCGCCTCCGGCCGTCGTTGCGGCGCACGCGGTCGAAGCCCACCGGCTTGAGCACGATCGGTCCCTGTCCCCACGCCACGTCGTCGTGCAGGTCGACGTGCTGCACCGACGGCCCGGCCGCGTCCGCGTCGTCGTCCGCGCCGTCGCCGCCGTTCGAGACGTACGGCCGCGCGCCCGGATCGGTCTCGGCGTCGTCCACGGACGGCCCGAGAATGTGGTTGTGCGCCGACGGCCGCGCCGGGATCGGCCGCACCAGGCTCGGCACGGTGCGGCGCTGGCGCACGGCCTCGTAGAGCGCGATCCCCGCGGCGACGGACACGTTGAGCGAGCTCACGTGGCCGAAGTGCGGGATCGAGACGAGGTGGTCGCAGTGCTCGCGCACCAGCCTCCGTATCCCTCGCCCTTCCCCGCCGAGCACGAGCGCCACGGGCTTCGTCAGGTCGACGGCGTCCCAACGCTCGGTGCCCGCGGCGTCGAAGCCGACGACCCAGATGCCGCGCGCCTTGAGCGCCTCGAGCGCCTGCACGAGGTTGCCGATGCGCGCGACCTTCACGTGCTCGAGCGCACCGGCGGACGCGCGCCCGACCGTCTCGGAGAGGCCCGCGCTGTGGCGGTCGGGCAGCAGCACGCCGTCGGCCCCCGCGGCCTCGGCGGTGCGCAGGATGGCGCCGAGGTTGCGCGGGTCCTCGACGCCGTCGAGCGCCACGACGAGCGCGGGCTCGCGCGCGGCGCCGAGCAGGCTCTCGAGCGACAGCACCGGCTTCTCCGAGACGATCGCGATGATGCCCTGGTGCGGGACGCCGCTCGCCATGCGGTCGAGCGTCTCGCGCATCTCGAAGCGCAGCGGGATCCCGAGCTTGGTCGCCCGCTTCATCGCCTCGGAGAGCCGCCGGCTCCGCAATCCCTTCACGATCAGCAGGCGGTCGAAATGGCGCGTCGCGGCGGCGAGCGCCTCCAGCACCGGGTTGATGCCGCAGATCAGGTTCATGAGTCCTTGTTCTCTTTCACGAGCAGCACGGTCGCGAACGCGGCGATGCCCTCGCCGCGGCCGAGCGCTCCCAGATGGTCGCTGCTCTTCGCCTTCACCGACACCGAGTCGGCGGGCGCGCCGAGCAGGGAGGCGATCAGCTCGCGCATCGCGCCGAGGTGCGGCGCGAGCACGGGCTCCTGCGCGACCACGGTCACGTCGAGGTTGCCGAGGCCGTAGCCGCCGGCCTTCACGAGCCGCGCGGCCTCCTCGACGAAGACGCGGCTCGCCGCGCCGCGCCAGCGCGGGTCGCGGCTCGGGAAATGGTGCCCCATGTCGCCGGCGCCGATCGCGCCGAGCAGGGCGTCGCAGACCGCGTGCAGCACGCAGTCGCCGTCCGAATGGCCTTCGAGGCCGCGGGCGTGCTCGACCTCGACGCCCCCGAGGCGCAGCGGGCGGCCGGCCACGAGCCGGTGGACGTCGAAGCCCTGGCCGATGCGCGGGAGCGTCACGTGTGCAGGATACCCGCAACGACGCCTTCGGCCCACGCGAGGTCGTCGGGCGTCGTCAGCTTGCGGTTCCGCTTCGAGCCGGGGACGGCGTCGACGGCGTGGCCGAGCCGCTCGACGGCCATCGCCTCGTCGGTCAGCTCGAGGCCCGCTCGCGTCGCGGCCTCGAGCGCCTCGCGCAGCAGCGCCATGCGGAAGCCCTGCGGCGTCTGCGCGCCCCCCAGCTCGCTCCTGTCGAGCGTCTCCACCACGCGTCCGCCGCGCACGCGCTTCACGGTGTCGACGAGCGGGAGCACCGGCAGCGCCGCGCCGGTGGCGAGCGCCCGTCGCGTCACGGCCTCGACCAGCTCGACCTCGACGAGCGGCCGCGCGGCGTCGTGGACGAGCACGACGCCCTCGAAGCCTTCGGGCACCTGCGCGAGGCCGGCCAGCACCGAGTCCTGGCGCCGCTCGCCTCCGGGCACGACGGCGCGGAGCTTGGCGAGCGGGGCCAGGAGCGCGCGCGCCACGCTCGTCTCGGCCTCCGGCACCACGGCGATCAGGCTGCCCACCGAGGGAGCCGCCTCGAACGCGCGCGCCGCGCGCAGCAGCAGCGGTTCCCCGGCGAGCTCGAGGAAGGCCTTCGGCCGCTCCTGGCCCATGCGCTCGCCGCGCCCCGCGGCGACGAGGATCGCGACCGCCTGCGTCACGCGCTCTCGCCCGCCGCGCGCTCGAGCGTCTTGACGACGGCGCAGATGTCCTCGCGGCCGAAGCCCTGCGCGCGCGCCGACTGGAACACCTCCCGCACGGCGGCGAGGCCCGGCATCGGCACGCGCGCGGCCGCCGCCGTCTCGAGCATCAGCGTCTGGTCCTTGACCAGGAGGTCGATCGCGAAGTGCTCGCTCCAGTCGCGCTTGCCGATCGCGGCGCCCTTGAAGGCGAAGTAGGGCGAGGCGAAGCCGGAGGCCTGCACCACCTCGAGGATCGTCTCGAGCGGCAGCCCGTGCTTGCGGCCGACGACGACGCCCTCGGCGAGCGCCTCCAGCATCAGCGAGATGAAGTGGTTGCCGATCAGCTTCATCGTCGAGCCCTGCCCCATCTCGCCGCAGTAGATCGCCTTGGTGCCCATCGCCATCATCACGGGCATGAGCTCGTCGTGCACCGCGCGCGGCCCGCCGGTCATGAAGAGCAGCGTCCCGGCATCGGCCCCGTTCTTCGAGCCGGTGACGGGAGCCTCGAGCGCGTCCCCGCCCTTCGCGCGGAGGGCCGACTGCACGCGCTTCGTGGTCTCGGGGCTCACGGTCGAGCACTCGAGGTAGCGGAAGCCCTGCTTGACGGCGTGGATCAGGCCGTCGTCGGCGAAGACGAGGCGCTCGACGGCCGGTGGATCCGCGACGCACGCCACCACCACGTCCGAGCGCTCGGCCAGCTCGCGCGGCGTGGCCGCGACCGTCGCACCCTCGGCCGCGAGCGGGGCGCTCCGCGCGGCGGTGCGGTTCCAGACCGTGGTCTCGAAGCCCTTCTTCACCAGGTTGCGGGCCATGCGGCTGCCCATCAGGCCCAGGCCGGCGAATCCGATCCTCTGGCTCATCGCGTCTCGACTCCTCTCGTTCCCGGCGTCACTCGCGGGGCTCGGCCGCCGGTTCGCCCCAGGCGGTGTGGGGGCAGATCTCGCGGAACGGGCACTGGCTGCAGGCGAAGAACGTCGGCCGCGCCTCGAACGCGCGCTTGCGGATCGCCGTGGCCGCCGCGCGGATCCGCGTCTCGGTCGCGAGCGCGTCGGCCTCGGTCGGCCGGCGCGACGCGACGAGGTCGCTCTCGAGGAAGCGCAGCTCGACCTTGTCGGGCAGCCGTCCCTGCGTCTTCAGCTGCGCGAGCGCGTAGATGTCGAGCTGCAGGCTCTCGCGCGCGCGGCGGTCGGCGGCCTTCTGATCGCGCACGTCGCCGGTCTTGAAGTCGACGACCGCCGTCTCGCCCGCGCTCTCGAGCACCAGGTCGTAGCGGCCCTGGACGCGGTTGCGCTCGAGCGAGAACGCGAACTCCTGCTCCACCGCGAGCGGGCGCCAGGGAGAGCTCGCCTGCTGCGCCTGGAAGCGCCGCAGCATCGCCTCGCCCTCGCGCAGGCGCTCCTCCTCGTGCTCGCGCGAGAGGAAGCCCTCGGAAACCCACGCCGCGCGGAACGCCGCGACCAGCGCGTCGGCGTCGGGCGACTCGCCCGCCAGCCGGCGCTCGAAGTAGCTGCGCACGGCCTCGTGCACGGCGTAGCCGTAGACGACGGCGTGATGAGCCAGCAGCGGCACGCGCAGCACGTGCAGGTAGCGATACTTGAGCGGACAGGTCTCGTAGTCGTCGATCTGACGGTAGCTGAGCCGGAGCGGCTCGTCCTCCGGGATCTCGGCGTCGACGGCCGGCCGCGGCTCGGGCGCCGGCGCCTCGCGCGCGAGCGCTTCGAGCGGGGCGGTCTTGCGCGAGATCGGCCGCGGGGACGGCAGGTCGAGCGCCTCGACCACGAAGCGCGAGAGCTTGCGCGCGCGGGACGTGCCGTAGTCGGCCGCGGAGGTCAGCAGCAGCTCGTCCATCGCCCGCGTCATCGCCACGTAGAAGAGCCGCCGCTCCTCGAGCAGGTGGCTGCCGCCGCTCAGGTCGAGCTCCTCCTTGGCGAGCTCGCTCGGCAGCGAGAGCGCCTCGCCGTGGCGCTGCAGCGGGAACTTCGACTCGGCGCAGCCGACGAGGAACACGACCGGGAACTCGAGGCCCTTCGCCTTGTGCACGGTCAGCACGTGGACGGCGTCTTCGTCGAGTGCGACCTCGGCCACGGCCGGATCGTCGCCCGCCTCGCGCAGGAGCTCGAGATGCTCGACGAACGCCGGGACGCGGTCGTGCTCGGCCACGTCGCCGTAGGCCTTCACGGAGTCGAAGAAGCGCGCGATGTTCCGGACCTTCGCCTCGCTCTCGGCGCTCGCCTCCTTCGCGAGCGTCGCGAGCAGCCCCGACCACTGCAGGAAGCCGTAGAGCACCTCGCCGGTGCGACGCCGCGGCACCTCGGTGGCCGCGCGCTCGACGTCGGCGATGAGCCGCTCGGCCGCCGCGCGCGCCTTCCCGGAGACCGAGGCCAGCTCATCGTTGGCGGGCAGCTCGCGCAGCACCTCGAGCAGCGGCCGCGTCTTGCGCCGTGCGTAGTGGTTGAGGCGCAGGAGGTCGGTCTCGGGGAGACGGTAGAGCTCCGAGCCCGCCAGGTAGAAGAGTGACACCGAGTCGTCCGGGTTGGCGAGCACCTTCAGGAACGAGACCAGGAGCCGGATCTCCTCGCGCGCGTAGAGCCCGCGGCTGCCGCTGAAGCGGTGCGGCACCCCGCGCACGTTGAGCGCGCGCAGGAAGGGATCGGCATCGGCGTTGCTGCGCACCAGGATCGCGAAGTCGCGCGGGCGCCGGCCCTGCGCGAGGCGCTCGCCGATCTGCGCGGCCACCGCGTCGGCCTCGGCCGACACCGTGTCGAACGCGAAGTGGCGGACGGGCGGGCCGGACGGGCGCGGCGAGCGCAGGCGCTTGTCGATGCCGAGGCTCGCCTCCAGCCGGTGCGGGTTGTTGTAGCTGACGAGGCGCGCGGCCGCGTCGAGGATCACCTGGGTCGAGCGGTAGTTCTCGGTGAGCACCACCTCGCGCGCCCCGGGATGGAGGCGGCGGAACGCGAGCAGGTTGGCGGTGGCGGCCCCGCGCCAGCGGTAGATCGCCTGGTCGTCGTCTCCCACGACGGTGAGGTTGCCGGTCGAGCCGGCGAGCAGCCCCAGCATCTCGAGCTGCGCGTGGTTCGTGTCCTGGAACTCGTCGACCAGGATGTACGCGTAGCGCTCGCGCAGGCGCGCGAGCGCGTCCTTCCGCTCGCGCAGGAGCGAGAGCGTCCTTCCGATCTGGTCGCCGAAGTCCACGAGTCCGGCCTCGCCCAGCAGACGCTGGTGCGCCTCGTAGAAGGCCGCAAGCTCCAGCTGCGACGCCGCGAAGTCGCGCTCCTCCTCGCCCGCGGCCGCGGCGAGACGGGCCTCGGCCCACTCGCGGTACTGGCTTGGCGAGACGTCCTCGTCCTTGGCGCGGCTCACGAGCGTCGTGAGCGCCTGAAGATGCCGCGTTGGGTCGCCCAGCGGCCGGAAGCGGTCGAGCGGCAGCCGGAACAGCCGCTCGCGCAGGAAGATGACCTGCTCGGGCTGCGAGAGCACGCGGAACTGCGGATCGAGCCCGATCTCGAGCGCCCACTCGCGCAGGACCGCGTCGCCGAACGCGTGGAAGGTCGCCACCTGCGTCTCGGCGTAGCCCCACGGGATGAGCTGGTCGACGCGCTCGGCCATCTCGGCGGCGGCCTTCTCGGTGAAGGTGAGCGCCAGGATCTGCTCGGGCTTGGCGCGCTTCGACGCGATCAGGTGAGCGATCCTTCGCGTGAGCACCGTCGTCTTGCCCGTCCCGGCGCCGGCGATGATCAGGAGCGGCCCTTCGCCGTGCACCACGGCGTCGCGCTGGGCGGGGTTCAGGCCGTCGAGGATCCGCTCCTCGGCGGTCACGAGCGCAGGGGCCGAGCTGGTCACTCTGCGCATCTTATAGGCGGCGCGCGTACGCCGGGGTCCGGTCCCCGGTGCTCAGGGCAGGCGGCGCCGCAGCACGACCTCGCCGCCGCAGGCGCGCACGAGCAAGGCCGCGGTGCGGTCGAGCACGTCGTCGAGCCGCGCCGGCGAGTAGGACGAAGGCGCGTACGCGACGGCCAGGCAGCGCGTCGTCGCGAGCGTGATCGACGTGCGCAGCGAGTCCGACGTCGGGTTGCCGAACGGGCCCTCCGCGTCGACCAGCACCGGCCGCCCGGCGACCTGCACGGGACCCTTGCGGATGCCCTCGTACGACTCGCCCTCGCCGCCGAGCCGAAGCGTCACGGGGGGCCGCACGTGGTCGAGGTCGTAGAGCCCGAACGGCAGCTGCTCGCGCAGCGAGGCGAGGTTGAGCGCGTCCACGAGCGTGTTGATACGGTAGAGGCCCTCGCCCTTGAGCGCGCGGCGCAGGAGCGCCTCGTTCGAGGGCCGCGTCTTGGTCGGGTCGATGCCGAGCGCCTTGTAGAGCGTGCGCGCGTCGGCGGCGCCGGGAACCTCGGAGCTCTTCCCTTCGCCGTAGCGGGCGCGCAAGGCCTGGCACTCGGCCTCCACCTCGGCGGCGAGCCCGTCGTCCGCCTGGCGCACGCTCGTGCCGGCGATGGCGACGAGCCCGATCCGCACGCGGCCGGCGAGCGCCTCCGCGATCTCGAAGGCGAGCTCCATCAGCGCGCATCCGCGAGCGCCGCCGCGACGCGGTCGATCGCCCGGACCGCCTCGCGGCTCTTGCCCGCGTGGTTGTTGACGAAGATCGCGAACGCCAGCCGCTCGCCGCGCACGGTCGTCGCGTAGCCCGCGAGCGCGTTGATCAGCTGCGAGGTGCCCGTCTTGGCGAGCACGCGCTTCTCGGCCGGCGTGCCGCGCATGCGCGTCTCGAGCGTGCCGTCGACGCCGGCGATCGGCAGCGAGTCGCGGAACGCGGCCGCGTAGGGCTGGCGGTCCATCGCCACGAGCAGCGCGGCGAGCCCCGCGGGAGTCAGCAGATCGGCGCGCGAGAGCCCGGAGCCGTCCTGGATCGACCAGCCCGCCGCGGGGACGCGGAGCCGCTCGGCGAGCGCGAGCGCGGCGAGCGCGCCCTTCTCCACGCTGCCCTCGCCGTTCTGCTTGAGGCCGACCAGCCGCAGCAGCATCTCGGCGTGCAGGTTCTGGCTCTCCTTGTTGACGACCTTCAGCATCTCCGCCATCTTCAGGCCTTCGTAGGCCGCGAGCACGCGCGTGTCCGCGGGGAGCGCGTCGTGCGACGTCGCGACCCCCGAGGCGACCTGGATGCCCTTCGCCTCGAGCACCGAGGCGAAGACCGCCGCCGTGCAGCTCGCCGGGTCCGCGACCGCGAGCCGGCCGTCCCAGCCGCCGCCGAGCGGCACCCGCCCCGTGAAGCGCACGTCGTTCGAGCCGGGCTCGCGCAGGAGCGTCACCTCGTCGTAGAGCGGGCGAGCTTCCATCGTGGAGACGGTCGAGACGACGTTGAGGCAGCCGGAGTCCGGCACCAGCTTCAGCACGGCCGGGTCCCCGAGCCTTTCGCCCGGCGCGAGCGAGGCCTCGACCAGGTTGTCGGCGTACGAGAGCGCCGACACCTCCGTCCCGTAGCCCCAGGCGAGGTCTTCCCACGTCCAGGAGGATCCGCGCCGATCGCCGACGAACGCGCCCTCGTGCCCGATCAGGCGGCCCTCGATCCGCTTCACGCCCGCGGCCACGAGCGCTTCGCTCATCGCCTCGAATGCCGCCGTGGGGCGTCCGGGCGAGAGGCGGCCCGAGAGGTTCGGGTCGCCGCGCCCGACGAGATACACGTCCCCGAGGATCCGACCCTTGTCGTCGAGCCGGCCCGCCGTCTCGAGCGTGGTGCGCAGGCGGGCGTCGGGCCCGTAGGCGTCGAGCGCCGCCGCCGTCGTCACGAGCTTCTGCGTGGAGGCCGGCCGAAACGCCTTGGTGGCGTTCCGCGCGTAGAGCGTGCGCCCGGACTCGAGGCTGCGCACCTCGATGCCCCAGAATGCAGCCGCGAGCTCGCCGCCCGTCACGATCGGCTCGATGGCCTTCTTCAGCTTCCCCGCCGAGGGCTCGGCGCCCGCCACAGCCGTTCCAAGAAACAGCAGGAGCACCCAGCACCAAAGGGGGGCCTGGGGGGACGAAGTCCCCCCAGAACAAGGAAGGATGCCACCCGCCTGGCCGCTCGTCCCCCTTCGAAGACGGATCTTGAGGAGCCTTGAGCCGGGCCCGTCCTCTTCCCGAAGTGTCAACCCCGTCCCTCCTCGCATCCCGCCGCGACGACCTGCCGCACCTGCTCCGCCAGCGCCTGCGCGGCGTCCGCCGAGATTCCGGCGACTGGAGTCGCCGGATGGACGCGCAGAAGCACCGTGCCGGGGCGCATGCTCAGCAGGCCGCGCGGCACGAGCGCCTTCACCCCCACGAGCGACACCGGCACGACGGGCGCGCCCGCCTCGATCGCCAGGCTGAAGCTGCCGCGCTTGAAGTGGCCCACCGCGCCGTCGCGGCTGCGGGTTCCCTCGGGGAACACCAGCACGCTCTGGCCCGCGCGAATTCGCTCGGCCGCCGCGTCGAGGCTGCGCCGGGCGCGGAACGGGTTCGAACGGTCGATCGGGATGTGGCCCCCGAGCGCGATGGTCCAGCCGATCAAGGGCACGAGCGAGAGCGATTTCTTGTGGATGATCCTGACGTCGACCGGCAGCCTCGCCAGCAGCACGAGGATGTCCAGCGAGCTCGAATGATTCGCCGCGTACACCGCGGGGCCACGCGGCAGGTGAGCCAGGCCCTCGGTCGTCACGGCAACCCGGAAGAGCCACAACAGCAGCCGGCCCCAGAAGTGCGAGAGCGCTCTCGCCCCGGCAGGGCTCAGCAGGCCGACGACGCAGGCGGCCGCCGACAGGATCAGCGTCGCCAGGATCGCCAGCGGCGCCTGGACCGCGAAGAAGACCAGGGACCGGATCACCCGCGTCGAGGCGGCTCAATCGCCGCTGGGCGCGGGCACGTCGGCGGCCGGCGGGCCGGCCGGTCCCGCCTGCGCCGGGGGCGGCGCCGCCGCGGTGGGAGCCTCGGCGGCGCGCGCCGGCTCGGCCGCGGGCGCGCGCTCCGGAGCGTGATCGGACTCCCGACGGCTGTCGCCCCGGTAGTCGCGCCCGTTGCGCGGATCGCGCCTGTCGGCCGGGCGGCTCTCGCGGCGCTCGGCCTCGGGCTGGCTGGCGAGCCCCTCCGGCCACTTGCAGAAGATCATCTTGCCGGCCGGCAGCTGCAGCACGCTCGTCACCGTCACCTCGATCATGCGCCCGATCGCGCGGCGGCCCTGCTCGACCACGACCATCGTGCCGTCGTCGAGGTAGGCGACACCCTGGCCCGCCTCCTTGCCCTCCTTCACCACCAGCACGCGCAGCACCTCGCCCGGCAGCACGACCGGCTTGAGCGAGTTCGCGAGCTCGTTGATGTTGAGCACGGCCACGCCGCGCAGCTGGGCGACCTTGTTGAGGTTGAAGTCGTTCGTCACGATCTTGCCCGACAGCCGCTTGGCCAGCTCGATCAGCTTGAGGTCGACCTCCTTCACCTCCGGGAAGTCGGTCTCGACGATCTGGACCAGCACACCCGTCATCTTCTGGATCCGCTGCAGCACGTCGAGCCCGCGGCGGCCGCGGTTGCGCTTCAGCGAGTCGGAGGAGTCGGCCACCTGCTGCAGCTCGCGCAGCACGAACTGCGGCACCACCAGCGTGCCGTCCAGGAAGCCGGTCTCGCAGATGTCGGCGATGCGGCCGTCGATGATCACCGAGGTGTCGAGCACCTTGTACTGGTGCAGGCGCGAGGCGTCCTTGAAGGCGGCGATGATGCGCGCCGGCTCGAACCATTCGCCGCGGCGCGCGCCGATCACGATCCCGATGTAGATCAGGAACACGATCAGCACCGAGTGGATGAAGTGCTGGGCCACCAGGTCGAGGCCCTGGATCACGCCCCAGACGAGGCTCGCTCCCAGCAGGCCGGTGACGCCGCCGACGAGCGCGCCCACCATGTTGTGCGCCGGCACGCGGTGCAGCCGCAGCTCCAGCGCGATGATGACGAGGGCCGCCGCTACGCCGAGCGCGGCTCCGAGCAGCGGCTGGCCGGGCAGCGGGTCATAGTGCCAGCCAGCCCATGCCAACGACGCGACGACCAGGCAACGGAACAGGACGAGCCACATGAGGTAGGCCTTTCGGGCGGGCGCCCGGGACGAGAGGGTATGAAGTGCAGTGTGTCATGGCTGTGTGTCGCGCAATGATACAGCCGGCGGCGGCGGGCACAAGGCCCCGGTCGACTATGATGGGGCCGATGACGAGCACGGCACGATGAACCCCGGCTCTTCCAGCGGCCGCGAGTGGCTCCGCGCGATCGCCCGCCGGGCGATGAAGCAGCGCGGCTTCGAGCCGGACTTCCCCGCCGACGTGGTGCGCGAGGCGAACGCGCTCGTCGAGCCCCGCGGCGTCCCGGAGGGCGGCGTGCTCGACCTGCGCGGGCTCGACTGGGTCTCGATCGACAACGACGACTCGCGCGACCTCGACCAGCTCTCGGTGGCCGAGGAAAAGGACGGCGTCGTCAGCCTGCTGGTGGCGGTGGCCGACGTCGACTCGGCCGTCCACAAGGGCGGTCCGATCGACGAGCGGGCGCGCACCAACACGACCTCCGTCTACACCCCCGCCGAGATCTTCCCGATGCTGCCGGAGCGGCTCTCGACCGACCTCACGTCGCTCAATCCGGACGAGGATCGGCTGGCGGTGGTGGTGACGCTCGAGGTCCAGCGCGACGGCACCGTCGCCTCCTCCGCCCTCGGGCGCGCGCTCGTGCGGAACAAGGCGAAGCTGGCGTACGACTCCGTGGCGGCGTGGCTCGACGGCCAGGCCGCGGCGCCACCGGCGGTGGCGGCTTCGAAAGCGGTCGCGGCGCAGCTGCGGCTGCAGGACGGCGTCGCGGCCGCGATGAAGGAGCGCCGGGAGGAGCGCGGTGCCCTGGCTCTCGCCACGAGCGAGTCGAGCGTCGTGTTCGACGGCGACCTGCTCGCCGACCTGCGGCCGCACGAGGAGAACCGCGCCAAGGAGCTGATCCAGGACTTCATGATCGCGGCCAACACCGCGACCGCGCAGTTCCTGGAGGCGAAGGGCTTCCCGTCGATCCGCCGCGTGCTGCGCGTGCCCGACCGTTGGGAGCGGATCGTCTCGCTCGCGGCCGAGCTCGGCGAGAAGCTGCCCGCTGCAGCGAGCGCGCCCGCGCTCCAGGCCTTCCTGCTGAAGCGGCGCGCCGCGGACGCCGCGCGCTTCCCCGACCTGTCGCTCGCGGTCGTCAAGCTGCTCGGCTCCGGCGAGTACGGCGTCGAGCTCCCGGGCCAGCCGACGCCCGGCCACTTCGGCCTGTCGGTGAAGGACTACGCGCACTCGACGGCACCGAACCGCCGCTATCCCGACCTCGTGACGCAGCGGCTCGTGAAGGCGGCGCTCGCAGGGCATTCCGCTCCGTACTCGGTCGCCGAGCTCCAGGAGCTGGCACGCCACTGCACCGAGCAGGAGGACGACGCCGCCAAGGTCGAACGGCAGGTCAAGAAGTCGGCCGCGGCGATGCTGCTCGCGCCGCGCAAGGGCGAGCGCTTCGACGCCATCGTCACCGGCGCATCGCCGAAGGGCACCTGGGTCCGGGTGTTTCGCCCGCCCGTCGAGGGCCGCGTGGTGCGCGGCGACGACGGCCTCGACGTCGGCGAGCGCGTGCGCGTGGAGCTGCTCGGAACCGACGTGGAGCGCGGCTACATCGACTTCGCGCGGGCCTGACGCCGCGGTCGTCGGCGACGCGGCGCCTCAGTCTGCGAGCCGCTCCAGCGCTTCCTCGAGGCTGCGCACACCGACGAGCCGGATCCCCGCAGGCGCGTCGTCGGGAACGTTGCGAGCGGGCAGCACGCAGCGCGTGAATCCCATCTGCGCGGCCTCGCGGACGCGCAGGCCGGCCTGGGTCGCCCCGCGCACCTCGCCGCCCAGCCCCACCTCGCCGAAGAGCACTGTGTGCTGCGGCACCGGGCGGTTGCGGAAGGACGACGCCACGGCGGCGGCGACGCCGAGATCGGCCGCCGGCTCGTCCACCTCGAGCCCGCCCGCGACGCTCACGAAGACGTCGTCGCCGAGGAGCTCGAGCCCGACGCGCTTCTCGAGCACTGCGAGCAGCAGGTTGGTCCGATTCGGGTCGATGCCGAGCGACATGCGGCGCGGCGTGCCGAACGAGGTCGGCGAGACGAGCGCCTGCACTTCGACCAGCACCGGCCGCGTGCCCTCGACCGTGGCGACGACGGCCGAGCCGGGCGAAGTGGCCTGCCGCTCCGCCAGGAACAGCGCCGAGGGATTCGCGACCGGCTGCAGACCCGTCCCGGTCATCTCGAAGACGCCCAGCTCCGAGACCGCGCCGAAGCGGTTCTTGACCGCGCGCACGATCCGGTGGTGCTGCCGCTTCTCGCCCTCGAAGTAGAGCACGGTGTCGACGATGTGCTCGAGCGACTTGGGCCCCGCCAGGCTGCCGTCCTTGGTGACGTGGCCGATCAGGAACGTGGTGATGCCGCGGCCCTTGGCGACGAACAGCAGCTGCGTCGCCACC
>Ga0111539_10007587_pt1 | contig 13861 bp, 12 predicted proteins | sample RhiMethybrSRZTD1_FD_79667 | JGI IMG/M metagenome (GOLD analysis project Ga0111539, IMG submission 79667) | Populus rhizosphere microbial communities from Tennessee, USA - Rhizosphere MetaG P. TD hybrid SRZTD1 (version 2) (version 2) | ecosystem: Host-associated > Plants > Roots > Rhizosphere >...
AAGCTAGATGGCAGCACAACCTCGCTGAGTTCCCGTGCCAAGCCGCCAGCCAAAGCGCTGGTCGAGCGCAGACCTCGCTCGGGCAAAGAGATTATGTAGGGTAGGGGCAACGCGGAGGCCAAGCCGGAGATCTTTCGACGCTTGTTCGGCGAGAGAGAAAGTTTGGCCATGCAGTCAACATTTTCAGGGAAACTTTGGAAAGCGCCGCGGAATGATCACGAGCTAGTCATTTTCACCCGCTCTTTGAAGCGCTGCATTGAGTGTAGCATAAGGGAGAGCAGGCCGCGGCTCAGTAGGTAGCTAAACCTAAATGATAGGCCGGCAATGGTGAGAATGATGATTGTGTTGCTGAGAAATTGCACTGCTGTCCTCCGACCATGGGGTTTCAGCTGCACTGGCAGAGAGCAAGAGGAAGACCACTTCTGGAATCGATGCAAGTGCCTTATTTTCTAGAGGATTGTTAAGAACGAGGGACCCCAACCTGCGTAAGTTTGCACTCTTAAATGCAATTTTTGTCGATCGGGACGGGATCTAGCCTACTTGCCCAAGAAGATTTGGGTGAGAAACCACCTTTCGGGTCGACTGCCGACTCCGATTCCAGTCTCGGTAAACTTCTCGTTCAGGATGTTCTTTAAAGGGCTCCCGTGCCAGCCAAGCGCGACTTGCGCGTGAATGTTTGTGGCGACGGTCGCTCCTTGAAGTCGTGCCCGAGAGAGTCGGTGCGAGAGAGGTAGCCGGTTGCGTTCATGTTGGGACTGGGCGGCTAAGCGCCATTGCGACAAAGTTCATGGCTCAGACCGGGGCGTGGGACAACCCCTGGCTGGCAGAATCCTCTTTGTGATACTCCAGCTAACTGATTTAGTAAGGGTTACTAGTTTTCTTGGGAGAGGTGGCACAATCAGAATAGGGTTTTGGGTCTGGAGAGTTGAAAATTGCTCTCCAGCGAGCCGGGAATTGGCCAGTCGAAGAATCGTAGAGCCCCAGGAGCGAACCGCCTGAAGGCTTACGGCAAAGGTTGGGCGTTAAAGAAACCGCTCGTGTTTCCGGTAGGGTTGTAGACACGGGAGACGGCAATGATGGGAGTTCCCGCGAGTGACCTGAGTTCAACCGGGCCAAATGTCGAGCTAGCTCCAATCTCAGACAAGATATTCTCGCTGACAAAGTGACCGTTGGCTGCAATGGTTATGACGCGTACACCTGTGACAGCGCCATTATTTGTGGAGTTGCCTTCGCGCGCAGTGATTTCGACTGAGGCTGGGGAGGCGTTCGGATTCACGATCGCCAATGTCGAACGAAAGCTGGAATTGGCTGAGGACTTCAAGAGCAAATTGGAGCTGCCGCTACTGACGCTGTTTTCAATGCTCGGGTCGTTAGTTAGATTGTCGATCTGCGTCGCAAAAGCCTTGATTGGAGAATTGGATGTGAGTTTGAGATAGCCCTGCTGATTGGTGACAGGAGCATTGCTTGAGCCGGACAAGAGGTATCTTAGGATATTGTTGACTTGAACCAGTCCTTGAGGGGAAACAGACAGCGGTGAGGTCGTGCTTGCCAGGATCGTGCCGTTTGCTCCAAACAGTGACACATTGACACTGGCGTTTGTTGTTCCGAGATTGTTGATCCCGAGATTGGTTCGGAACGCGTTTGTGTCGATGGCAAATGGAATGATCTCAACCAACTGGCCAGAGTCGGATGGAAGAGCCGGAAAGAATCCGCTGGTGCCGGCATTCAGGCCTGAGACACGAGACACCGCGGCCAACGAGGCGCCGTTGGTGGAGCGGATTTCTACTGGACCGAAGGTGTCGTTCGTGTTCAACGACGCAAGGATATTGCTGTACGAGATAAAGCCGTTTGCCGGAAGCGCCAAATTTTGTATTGGGACTCCCAGGGCTTGTCCGCTGTCACGATCCAGTGCCGTGATGCTAATGCGTGCCTCGCTCGGTGCCAGGTTCAGAACAATGAGATTTGAGCGAAAAGGACCGGTGTTGGCTGCCGAAGGCAGAATAATTCGAGGGCTCCCGCTGCGAAAGCCTTCCAAAATGCTGGGGTCTCCCGTCTGATTGTCAATCTGCGACACAAAAGCCTGGACTGGTTGGCTGGACTCCAAGGCCAGCGTACCCTCACGGCCGCTGATGCCGGTTGAACCTTCCAGTTCCTGCAGGATGCTGTTGCGCTGCACGTAACCGTTGGGTGGCACGGTTAACGAGCTGAGCTGGTTGATCAGCAGCCCGTTTTTGTCCAGATGGAGAACGCGCACGTCAGCGCTCAAGGGGTTGGGGTTGTTGATGCCGAGATTCGAACGAAAGTCAGGGCTGTCTATCGCAAAGGCCAGGCGCACTGCGCCTGCGGACACGACCGCCGGACTCAGTGAGACGAAGCGATAGGCGTTCCCCAGAGTAGCCGATTGCGCTCCGGGATTCGTCACGACGACCGAAACGATGCTCTCCGGGTTGGGTGGCGCTACTGCAGTAACCAGGGAGGAACTCACTCGTTGCACATTCGTGGCCGCCGCCGAACCGAACCTTACAGTTACACCATCTTGAAAGTTGTTGCCGAATATGTAGACTGCCGTGTTGCCAACCGTGGGGCCAAACGCAGGCGCAACGCTACTCAGCGTCGGTGTCACGGCAATGGTGTTGAGCGCGGTATCTGCCGTGCCGAGACCTTCAGTGGCCTGCCCAAAAAACTCCTGCCAACGCTGGCGAACGCGATCCAATTTCGTAACTTCTGCATTCGAGGGTGAGGTGCCTCTTTGCACCAGCAGGATGAACGCCTGCTTGAAGATCTTTGGTGACGCCGCCACGGTGGGAATTCGGGGACCTTCGCTCGAAATGATGTCATTGACAGTCAAGTTCTGGCGCGTCCCACGAAAGCTGATGCCGATCGCGGGCGCGCTTGAGGGGGTCCGAGTCGTGCCGGTGACGTTGTCCACGAAGAACATCGGCCCTACCTGGTTCGGGTCGCGAAAGCCCATGATGTACTGGTCCAGCTTGCTGTAGCGATCAGTGGCGGCTGTCGTCTGGAAATTCCCCGAACCGAGGTCTTCAATCTGATTGCCTTCCATCACAGACGCTTCCGAATTGAAGAAAAAGCTCCAGTGCGCATCGTCGCGACCGAGAAGCTTGGTGCTATTCTGGCCGTTACTGTCACGGAACCTGGTATAGGCCAGCCAACGATGTCCCGCCTCTTGGCCGATAATGTTTATGGTTGAATTTGTGCCGAAGAATACGGCGTCCGGATCGTCGGGGAACTCCGTCAGCTGGTTCATGGCCAAAAAGCTTTGCAGGCGGCCATTGCTGCCAAAGTCAGACGCGAAGTCAAATTGCTCAAGGCCGATGCCGCGAATCTCGTTCTTGATATTCAGTTCAAATGCGAAGGCTCCCTCGAGGTCGAACGGGAAATTGGTAAACATCACCAGCTGATCGTACTCATCCCCATGCGTTTGATAAAACTTGGCTGCCAAAGCTGGGAGGTCGAGTTCGGTAGTGCGGGCAAACCGCTCGGCTTTGGGACCGGATAACAGAATTCCTGACGAGGCGCTCAGGTCGACTAAGCCGAGCGTCTGGCTATTGTGTCCTCCGCTCCAACCTGCAATCCCGCTTTGGGCAGAAATCCCTCCGTAAATCAGCTCAAAAGTCCCGTCGGCAAACAGGGTCACTTGGAAGGAACTCTCGGTGAGCCCGCCAAACTCGCGAATGCGGTCCCAAGTCACGACGAAACGATCGGGCAATGCGTTGTAGAAAACACCGCCGCGTCCTGCTGTTGGATCAAGGTCCGCGAAGAAACCACCGATGCGAGGAGGCCCACCGTTGAAGCGGGTAAGATTCCTGTCGGTCGAGAGGTTGTCGCCCTGACCAAAGGTGAGGTTGCCATCGGAGTTGATGAATACGCTGAGATAGGTTGTTCCGAAGAACGGAAAACGAAAGCCGCCTGTGAAAGCGATTTCGCGGCTGTCATCGTCCGTGAGATTGACGGCGGTACCGAAGCTGCTGCCAATGGTTTCCTGACGTTGCGAAAGTAGGTAGCTCCCGCCAGGACCCGCGGGAGCAAGCCGTACTGCGGCCGAGGGCAGATCGAACGGATTCTGAGTCGTAACAATGGTGCCATCGTCCTCGATCACTGCAATCTGCCCCACGTCTTGTGTCGCCCCAGCAGCCGCGCCTAATGCCTGGCGCTGGGCTCGGAACTGACGGACTGCCCGCAAATCTCGGGAGCGCTGGAGTTCGTGCTGCAGGCGGTCGGGCCGGGTGCCGCAGAATGGATGCAGCGATTTCAGGGAAGGTTTATCAAAGGTTGAGCGTGAAAATTGATTCGTCGAGTTGAAGCAGAGCAGGCAAACAATCAGAAGGAACGGTCTCATTTGTGAGTGAGTTGGGGATAGGTATCCTCGCCTGTTTTGGAAGAGGGCTCATCCTCGTCTTCGACGGTGTTGGGTGTTCGGCGTTGGAGGCGCGGACGAGCCGGGCCTTCCTCGTTTTCCGATTCGCGTTTTCGAGCATTTTCTAAGATTTCCAGGCGAGTCTTCACGCGCTCAAACTCTGAGCTGCTGACGGCGTATTCCTCTCGGGAAGGAAGCGCCTGCTCGATTTGTTGCTGGGCCTTTCGAATGCGATCCTCGGTAACAGGATGAGTCGAAAATGCCTTTGCAAAGAAACCGGACTTTTGTTTCTCTTGCGACTTGACTTTTTCGAAGAACGAAACAAATGAAGTCGGGTCGTAGCCGGCTTTGTACAGGTATTGCAGGCCGAGAAAATCGGCCTCTCGTTCAGCCCTTCGGTTGAAGCGCAGCATCTGCAGCGGCAGCATCAGGCCCGCCGCCTGCCGAATGCCGTAACCCGCCGGTCCGCCAAGGAAGATCAGTGGCAGCGAGGCAAAGTTGAAGAAGCGACCCTTCGAAACCTGTTCAGTGCTGTGCCGCGCCGCGACATGGGCAATCTCGTGCGCCATGACACCTGCGAGCTCCGCTTCGTCGCTCGCAGCCCGAATCAGCCCCGTGTTGACGTAGAAGAATCCACCCGGCAACGCCATCGCGTTGACTTCTTCCGAGTCGATCACTTTGATCACGAACGGGACTTTCGCGTCGGAGCTGCGCACGAGGTTCTGCCCCAATCGATTGACGTATTCATTGATCTCGAGGTCATCGAGAATTCGACTGCTACTCTCCAATTCTCCTGCGAGCTCTCTTCCCAATGCGATTTCCCGTTCGACTGAATAGAAGTTTATTTGTCCGGCGTTGATGTTGCGTGCGCCGATGGCTTCAATATCTCCATTCTTCTCCGCAGCTAAACCCGTTGCAGGTGCCGAGATATGGGTGATGATTGAGAGCAGCAATACCCCAATGGAAGCCTTGGTCCTCATCAGACATCCCTTTCGAAAGTTGTTGGTTTTGGTGCTGCCCGTTGAAGCATTCCAGTGGTGCGCAATCCAGGGTGGTCTTTAACTCCTCAGTTGGACACACACCCGAATGCAGTGAGAAAACTGTCGCAGCTTTCGGCGCAAAAACCAAGGAAATCTTGCAGCACTGGTTTGTTCAAAAAGGCCTTCACGCCGGGTTAACCCGGTTTCGATCACAGTTGACTAGTCGCAATCCGTCGGCCATCGAAAGCCGGTCAACATTCGTGGAAGGCAGATTCGAGCCGGTTGCAGAGTACCCTACAGGTCCTGTCCCATCAGTGGGATGGAAACCCTCTTGAAGGGCATCAGTCAGACCACAAGTGACCTGGCGTTACGACCAGCACCATGCGAAGGAAAATCATTACTCCTTTGTGGAAACGATCTAGGCAGAGAGAATGCGACTTCTGCTCGAGCGAGACGCTCCCGGCGGCGCTTGTCGAGCGCCAGCACCCTTACGGGCGGTGAAGGGTGACGGGGAAAGTTCCCTCCGGCCTGGATGGATCTATCGCAAACGTTTGGAGAACGCTTTCCACCCTTAGAGAGAACGAGACACACGCAGCCTCGGCACGGAATTTGATAGTATTTTCGAGTAACTGGACTCGATCTACTGATACTTCGGCTTAAGTTTGCGCAAATCCAAGGGTGCCATACAGTGGATGCACTTGGTGTGACTCTTGCCATGGTAGAACTGGGATAGGTTGCAGGCTTCACAAGCAATTTCGTAGTAGCTAATTTTTGTTTTGGGTTTCACCTTCATGCTTTGTGCTTCCATGGGGTTGTCCTTTCTGAAAAATTCGCTCTTCGATCGTCGTGTTTCTTGACAATTCTCAGTTGATTGGCCCATCGTCCAAAACAGGCGTGACATATCAAGGCCACAATCCCCCTGTTCGTGATCACCTCATGCGCCGTGATAGTCCCGCATCGAGTGCAGTGACGCATTTCCTCAGTTGACATCCGACCTCCAATCTCTTGCTGAGCGGCTGGGGTTCTGGTTTCCCAGCGTTGGGGACGACCATGCTCTTCGCTATCAACTTGTGAGAGTTTGTGCGTGACCTGAGGTCACAGGGATACACGTCAGACACCAAACTTAGAACCAATCTCCGGAACGAGATAGCCTTCACCTCACCTTGGACGATGGAAAGAGTTTGTCCCAGTGTGGAACGCCGCTGGACATTGGATGCTTAGAATGAGAAGTGCTTGTCGGTCCTGGCAACAGGCGGTGCCGATTCGATCTCGTTTGCCCGCCTGTGCTGGACCCGTATCGGTTTGGCGGAGGCTGCAAAGGATTCTCTTAGGAGAGATGGCCACTGTACTGATGGATGACGGAACTCAAAAGGGGAAGGGGAGACAGGATTTTGAAGGAGGCAGTTAGACAATGGATCCAGGATCAGTGCTCTCGCTACAGCGCGTTACTCCCTAATGGGAGTGGAGCCCTGAGTCACTTTGCTTTGAGCAGGAGCACAGGAATGTTTACAGCATGCCGAACGTCGTGAGAGACGCTTCCATAGAGGAGGTCGGAAATGAAGCGGTGTCCGTGGGTGGTCATCGCAATGAGGTCAACATCCTGCTCGCGGGCAATGCGAATGATTTCGTCAGAAGGTTCGCCGTAGGCCAGGATGTAGTCTGTCTCGATGCCCTTTGCACGCAAAGCGTCGCAGAGATTGGCCAGGTAGTCGCGATCATGGCGCATTTCGTCCGATTCTCGAAGCTTGAGTTGATCGAAATTGCGTGCTACCCAGCCGTGAGCGACGCAGACCAGAAGCAGCTTGGCACCTGTGAGGGCGACGAGGCCCTGAATATGGTTCAGAATTACCTGATCGTTGGAGGAGTTTTCAACAGGAATGAGTATCTTTTGATACATGATTTCTTCGTTACACCATCCACCCGCGCACGGTTTGAATCAGCAGCCATCCGTTCAAGCCACCGATGACCACGCCAACGATCCAAGCGAGGGACTTCAACCAAAACGGGTTCACAAACTCATGCATTTTCCTCCGGTCACTGGTGAACTGCACCAAGGGAAAGACTGCGAAAGAAAGCTGCAGGCTGAGCACAACCTGACTGAGAATCAACAGCTTCGCGGTACCAGATTCGCCGTAGAGGATAACACACACGACGGCGGGTACGATGGCGATGAGCCGCGTGATCAAACGGCGCAACCAAGGGCGCAAGCGGATGTTCAGAAAGCCCTCCATGACGATCTGCCCGGCAAGCGTTCCCGTCAGCGTTGAATTCTGACCGGAGCACAGCAGTGCTACGGCGAACAGAATGCTGGCCAGCGTCGTGCCCAAGAGGGGGGAAAGCAGCTTGTAGGCATCTCCAATTTCTGCGACGTTTTGGTTTCCGGAATGATGAAACGTCGCAGCGGCCATGATCAGGATCGCTGCATTGATGAAAAGAGCGAACATGAGAGCAACAGTCGAGTCGAGCGTCGCGAAGCGGATGGCCTCTTTCAGTTCTTTCGGACTTGACCCATATCTGCGAGTTTGAACGATGGAAGAATGGAGGTACAGGTTGTGCGGCATGACTGTGGCGCCCAGAATACCGATGGCGATGTAGAGCATCTCAGGATTTCTGAGGATCTCAGCCCTCGGGACAAATCCCGCCAGGATGCCTGACAGACTGGGCCGGGAGAGAATAATCTCGATGGCGAAGCATGTGCCGATGATGCCGATAAGCGCGATAACAAAAGCTTCGATGTAGCGAAATCCCTTCTGCTGCAAATAGAGGACGGCCAGGACGTCCAACGCCGTCAAACAGACACCCCACGCCAGCGGCAAACCGAACAACAGGTTCAGGGCTATAGCGGATCCAATCACCTCGGCGAGGTCGCAGGCCGCTATCGCGATTTCGCACAAGACCCATAGAACAATACTGACCGGCTTGGAGTAGTAATCGCGACAGGCCTGAGCGAGATCGCGGCCAGTGACGATCCCCAGTTTCACTGCGAGGGCCTGCAGCAGGATCGCCATCAGGTTGGAAATCATAATCACGGAGAGCAGGGTGTAGTTGAACCGAGCTCCCGCAGCCAGATCCGTTGCCCAGTTCCCCGGGTCCATGTATCCGACTGCCACCATGTAACCCGGACCAGCAAACGCCAGCATCTTGCGCCAAAAGCCCAGCGATTGGGGCACTTCGATCGTTTGATACACCTCGGGCAAGCTTGGCGAACCTTGGGGTAAGTGAAAACCTCGCGACTGGACAGCCGTGCGGTCCTCTTTTCCGGACTGGCTCATTGCGGCCTCCTGGCTGACCCGCGCGAAGGCTTTCGTTTGCGTCTGAAGGGTTTTGCGACTATTGGCGGAACAGGATCGCCAGGAAAATCAATAGTTTGCCCACGCTCGGAATGAAGACTGGTTTTGGCACCTGGTGGCCCGGCCGGCAACACATGAATGCTTTTTGCAGCCTCCGCCCCGAGGTACTGGGGCGTCTTGCGTCCAGACAGCACGAGTTTCAACGGGCCTTGGAATGGGGCTTTCTCCACCAGCTTGAACGAAGCTCCCGGTGTAAGGGCTTGCTTCTGAAGGTAAGCCAAAAACTCGGGCTGATCGTTCGTCACCTTGTGAACGATGTATTCGCCCGGCTCCACTCGAAGCAGGCAAATATCGAGTTCCTGGCCACGAAAACCCTTCGCGTCGGGAATCACTTCTCCGTGCGGGTCCTTGTCGGGATATCCCAGGTAGGCGTCGACGCGTTCCACAAACAGATCAGAGACCACGTGCTCGAGTTTTTCGGCTTCGTCATGGACCTGTTCCCAACCGTATCCCATCACCTTGTGCAGGAACAGTTCAATGAGGCGATGCCGGCGCAAGATGCGAAGCGCAAGCCGGCGTCCCTCCGTTGTCAGTGTGGCACCATAATAAGGCTTATATTCGAGCAAGCCATTCTTCTGAAGCTTTCGTAGCATATCTGTCACTGAAGCGTCAGCCACCGACAGGTGTCGTGCCACAGTGGAGGTGCTGGCCTTTTCGTTCATGTCTTCCAGTCTCAAGAACGCCTTCAGATAGTCTTCGACCGTGCTGGAAACCATTCCCGCCCTCCTAGGCTTTTGGTTTCATTCCACGAAACCTGTCGATCATTTTATTTAGACTAGTCTAAAAATAAATTCCTATCAACAGAATATTTGAGACTCTGGCTGCGGAAAGGGATGGGAAAAGAAATGGGAAAGAGAATACGACCGGCTAGGGCAAGAGGGCGGCGGGTGATCTGGGACCGTCAAAGGGAGATCTACTTACAGCAGCAAGCCGAGCTTGGTGGCTAGCTCCAACCCATGCGAGATCGCAGCGAGGTGATGTGTGCCACATGGTGACGGCCATGCCATTCATAAAGCCCAAGTTGAGTATCCAAGGTCAGAAGCCCGATGTCGGGATGGCGAAATGTCCTGGCGAACGCAGCGGGCTCAAGAGCGCGCAACAGCACTGTCCAACGTGCATGCAGGTTTTCCAAGAGCGATAACGAGACTTCAATGGGAGTCAGCCTCACGTCCGCAAGCTCGGCCCACTGCTTTTCATCGTAAGGCTTGATCGTGGGCTCGCATTCAGTTAGGGCCAGCTTGAAGCGGACATAAGCATTCAAATGGCTGTCAGGCACGTGATGGAGTACTTGCCGCACGGTCCATCCTCCTGCCCGATAGGGCGTGTCGAATTGCTGGTCTGACAGTTTGTTGACCGCTGCACGCATGTCGACAGGCAGCCGGGCAATTCCGTCAATCAGAGCCTGCCGTCGTTCTGAGGTGATGTTGGTTTCCTTCTGAAACCTTCCAATGGGATAGCTGAGATCAATCGTGGTCATGAGTACCTTCCCCTGCCGAGTCACTCGTTGGCTGGCGCCTTGGCTTTTAACGCGTCCTAACCAGGATTCGTAGCCTCATTTCTGAAGGCCAAATACCTCTACGGTCACACCAGGAGACATCACTACATGATCTGCCGCGCGCCCCGGCCTCATCAGTCCGTCAAGTTCAAAGACTGCATCGTCCCATTCGCTCACTTCAACATCCAACAGTGGATAGGGCTGATGGTGGACTCGGCCACTCCAGGGCCGAGCGTGATTTGCTGATCCCGCAAACAAAACATAGCGCTCGATAAGGAAGAATTCCAAGGTTCCTGGTTTTGCCGGTCGCGCCTTACCTTGGGGGCGGTATTGAAAACAAGAGCTCAAGTCCTCGTTCGTACCGCGACGGTGGGAAAGGTAGCGAATCTCAGCAGTCGTATTGGCTTTTTCCGCTTTCATCTTGGAATCGAAATAGGGAAGAAAAAAGAAACGCCGGGCAGCGCGAACTGCGAGCCACTGGTTCGCATCGAGCGAGTAAAACCAGACACCGGGTGTGCCGTCCTCGTCGAAAACGTAGGTTCGAACATTCAGTTCTAGGAAATCTGAGATGCCAGGCAGTCGAGGGCTGAAGCTGGGTCGCACATCACGCATGAAGAAGGGAACGATTCCGATGTACGCCTTGCCTGCGAAGGTATCGACGGCTAAGCCACGTGGCAGCGAGTTCTGGATTACCAATGGGTCGTAGCTCCAGTGCAGAAAGAGCAGATCGTCCCATCGTTGGTACATCACAGGCTTCCGGCCCGGCGGCCGTGTCCGCACAGCCAGGCGCTCTGTTTCGGTCGGTAATTTCAAGGGGTGCACCTGGAACTTCGCAACGATTGTTCTGGCAGGAGTCTGCATACAGATTTGAGCTTCAGAGTTCATCCCCGGGTTGGTTCTTTCGACAAGCTGAGGTTTGAACTCAGAAGTGATCGCTCGCTGTCAGGCTACTCTGTTGCTGTTCGCTGCAGGATCGGACTCTCCACGTCGAGTACCAACGTCCAGCGATTTCCTTTGCGTCTCCAGACATGAAGATAGTTGCTGGCGATGCCAGCGGCATCACTGGAGCCAGGGGCCATCGATCGTGCTGTGCCGTAGGTGTAGCCGAGATCGGCAGCGTTGGAAATGCCAGCCTTGTCCGGTCGCAGAGTGGACTTGCCGACACTCTGCGACAGGACTACAAAGATCTCTCGCTTGCCGACTACCGGGAGTGTCTTCGCCCGGTAGAGTCTGGCGTCATCGGCCAGATAGCGGAGATAGGCCTGGGCGGAGCCCTTCTCAGACACTGAATTTGCGAGCTCGCGATCGAATGCAAGCAGTTCGGACCGCTCTTCATCGATGTTGACATTACGGCGAGCCTTCTCCGAGCCGGCCTTAGAGACTGCTGGTTGAAGACTTTTGGAGTTTTCTCCGGATGCGGCATGGCTGATACCCAGGTCTACCACGACCTTCCAGACGCCATCAGTCTGCCGCTTCCAGACAGAGACGAAATGTCCATAGGCCGTCGGTTTGTCTTTTGGGCTACTCGGGCGAATCTCCCACGGACCCGTGGTATAGCCAAGATCTCCTGACTGAGCCACGTCGGCAAAAGTCGGTTCCCAGGTGAGAAGAGTGGGTGGTGCTGAGTGTTCCTCGATCCATTTCTTGCCCGGCACCGGACCGGGCCGAAAGAGAATGGAATCCTCGGCCAGAAATTCAAGAAAGGCGGCTCGGGTTCCTTTGGCCAGAGATGCTGTTGCAAACGCACGCTCGGCCGCGACTAGAGAAGTCCAGTTGGGATTATCCTGACCGAAGGTCGCGAGAGGACTCACAAACAGGCATAGCAGAATCAGCGCAAGAAGTGGCAAGGAATCCTCCATCATGATCAGTTTAGTGACGGCGCCATGTTAGCATACGGTTGCCGCCAACGTAGGCGGCAACCGCAACATCCGGGCTCCACCTCTGCGATGCCTGAGCTTCCTGACATCGTGATCTATCTCGAGCGGCTTCAAGCCCGCGTGCTCCATAAGCCGGTACGGAGTATTCGTTTGCTCAACCCATTTCTTCTCCGCTCAGTGACTCCTCCTCTGCAAGAGGCAGTGGGAAGAAAGGTTGTGGCTCTTCTCCGGCTCGGCAAGCGGATTGTCATGGGTCTTGAGGACGATTTGTTCCTGGTAGTCCACCTCATGATCGCCGGCCGATTGCATTGGCTCCCGACAGGCGTTGTCAAGACAGGAAGAAATTGCATGGCCGTCTTTTCTTTTCCGTCCGGTAGCCTACTACTCACGGAGGCAGGTTCGAAGAAGCGGGCCTCCCTGCATCTGGTTCGTGGCGAGGCTGAACTGCAGACGCTCAACCGTGGCGGAGTCGAAGTGCTGGACTGCGATCTTTCGGGCTTTCGTGCGGCGCTGCTGCGTGAAAACCACACATTGAAACGTGCCCTCACAGATCCTCGCCTATTTAGCGGGATTGGGAACGCTTATTCGGATGAAATTTTGCATCGCGCTCGCTTGTCCCCGGTTACGTTAACACTGCGTTTGCCCGAGGAAGCGGTAGAGCGCCTCTTCACAGCCTCGCGGGCCGTCTTGCGTGAATGGGTCGAACGGTTACGAGCAGAAACGGGGCAGGCATTTCCGGAAAAGGTCACGGCGTTTCGTCCAGAAATGTCAGTTCATGGGCGCTTCCTGAAACCTTGCCCAGTTTGCAGCACAGCTGTTCAGCGCATCGCGCACGCCGAAAACGAGGCGAACTATTGCCCCCGCTGCCAGACCGGAGGAAAACTCTTGGCCGACCGGGCCCTTTCACGCTTGCTCAAAACCGATTGGCCCCGTACGCTCGAGGAGATGGAAAATCGAAAAGCCGCCGCCAAAGGAGACTCAGTAGTTTTCGAAGGAGGCGCCGGTAGGCGATAAGGAATGAAGAACCACCTTCCGCGTTTCGCGATTTGCGCTGCTGCACGTTGTCTATCAGTCTTCGGTGGGTTGGTTCTCTGGTGCCCCTTTTGCCTTGACTTCATTTTGGTGAATACCAAAAATGAGGGCTCTCAGAAAACGAGGCATGAGAAACCAGCGGAAAGAGTTCCTTGATCGGTGCGACACGTTTCGGCTGTCGCGGGCGAGGCTTGTTTGCTCGGTCGAGACGGTGGTGGGAAGCGACATTTGAAATTCAATTCTATTTTATGCGAGGTTTGATCCATGAAGAGCAGACCGCCGAAGAACCATTCAATCCGGCTCGACCGAAGGGAATTCACGAAGCTGGCCCTGGCGAGTTCACTTGCCACCGCTGTCCCTGCTCCGATGCATGCTGCGAAACGCCCGTTGGACCCGCTCTCCCTTGGCATCAAGCTTTCGCTTCAGGTGCCCACCGATCCCAGTGACGAGGATCTGCAGTTTGCGCAGCAGCTGGGTGTTGAGTACATCAACATTCCAAGCGGAGGCGACAAGTCGACTGCCGAAAATTTTATTCGCTGGAAGCAGCGGGCCGAAGCTAAAGGACTAAAGGTTTGGAATATTGGCAACAGTAACGTGCACAACATGCCGGAGGTGACACTGAATCTTCCCGGACGCGACCAAAAGGTTGAAGAATACAAACAGTATCTGCGCAATCTTGCCAAGGCCGGCATTTTCTATACGACCTACGCGCACATGGGCAACGGCATCTGGAGTTCTGAGCGGGAGACGAC
>Ga0111539_10007588_pt1 | contig 13861 bp, 6 predicted proteins | sample RhiMethybrSRZTD1_FD_79667 | JGI IMG/M metagenome (GOLD analysis project Ga0111539, IMG submission 79667) | Populus rhizosphere microbial communities from Tennessee, USA - Rhizosphere MetaG P. TD hybrid SRZTD1 (version 2) (version 2) | ecosystem: Host-associated > Plants > Roots > Rhizosphere >...
CGCGACGTCACCATCGCGTCCAGAAACGACCGCGTCCCCAGATTCTCCGTATACCAACTCGGTCGTGGCAGCGAGCCCGTGATCGTCGTCGGGAGCGTGATCCCGGCAGTGGCCTTCAACATGGCAGAGCAATCCTCATTTTTATGATGGCCCGTCCAAAAGGACGGGCCCTACGATCGTGATTGTCTTGTAGGGCCGGTCCTTTCGGACCGGCCAGGCGGACACTATCTCACGCGCCTGCGACTTCCTTCCGCACCAGCGCCGCGCCCTCGGCAAGTGAGTTGAGCTTCATCTTCGCCACCATGCGCGCCAGCGGCTTCATGCCGCAGTCGGTGCTCAGCACCACCTGATCCGGCGGCACTGCGGCGATGACTTTCTTGACGCGCGCGGCAATCGTCTGCGGCGACTCGATGGCATTGGAACGGACGTCGAGGACACCGACCTGCACGGACTTGTCCTTCGGCAGGTTCTTCAGGAACTCGACGCCGGCCATGTTGCGGTTGGCGTAGTCGAGCACGAACTCGTTGATGCCCGGGGTATCGAAGAAGTGCGGCAGCACCGTCTGGTAGCCCTCAGGGAAGGCGCCGCTGATCAGATCGTTGCCCCACGCATTGCCGAAACAGAAGTGCCAGCCGATCTTCGCATTCACGCCGTCGCAGCACTGCGCGATGACGTCCTTGATCCAGGTGTAGTACGCCTTGTCCCCGGTGAAGAGCGGCATCCATGCCCCGAGGTCTTCAATCTGCAGATACTTCGCGCCAGCCGCCACCAGCTCCTTCATCTCCGCGTTGAAGATCGGCGCCAGCGCGTAGCTCAGTTCCTTCGGGTCCTTGTAGTGATTGAAGTACGCATGCCACGCGAGATTGATGGGACCGGCGCCCACCGACACCTTGACCGGCACTCGCGCGTGCTTCGCCGCGATCTTGTAGAGATCCGCGTAGCGAATCGGACCGCGCGAGACGGGGCCGCTGTTGATCACCCCGCCCCAGTCGTCGAACATCGCCTTGCTGAAGCTCGCGTCCTGGTTCAGGAACGACGGATGCGGCTCGCGAGCCGGCTCGAAGCCTGGGATACGCTCGTACATGTACCAGCAAAACGCGCCGATCGACCCGACGTAGTCGTCGTACCACATGTTGCCGTCGGTCACGATGCTGAGGCCGGCTTCTTCCTGATCGCGAATCACGGTCGCGACAGCGTCGTTGTAGGCCTCTTCGTGCTGCACCTCTTTGAACGCGACACGAACGTCCCGACCCAGCAGCTGGTGGGTGAACCAATGCGGACGTGGATACGACCCGACCATGGTGGTAGGCAGCAGCGTGTCTACAACTTTCATAACCATGCGTAAACTCCACGGCGCGTCTTACACAAGACCCGCGCCCTACGCTATGCGAAAAATTGTTCGAACAACTTTGGAATTTTATCTCGATCAACTCCCAAGGCCCAACTTCCAATTCCCAACCACTCCCAATCTCCAACTCCGAACTGCCCACTTCGCTGGCTCTTGGGAGTTGGGTGTTGGGAATGGTTGGGCGTTGGTCGTTGGGAGTTGGGCGTTGCGCTCCTAGTACGCGTTAGTCAGGAGCGTGACGATATCGTCTTTGGTCACGAGCCGATCGACGACGTGCGCGGCGTCCATGACGTCGTGGACGACCGTGGCGACATCCGTCAGCTCGTCACGCGGCACGCCGACGTCGCGCAGCCGCTGCGGCACGTCGAACTTGCCGATGAACGCGGCGGCGCGGTCGGCGCAGGCGAGCGCCGCGCGTCTGGCGTCGGCGGGATCGAACGAGACACCAAACCCTTCCGCAATCGGCCGGAACCGCTCGGGCGCGAGATCGGCCATGAACCGCATCGCGTGCGGCAACGTGATGCACGAGGTCATCCCGTGTGGCACGTTCCACCGTGGACCGATCTGATGACCAAGCGCGTGCGACAGCCCGAAGCCGGCGTTGGTGACCCCGAACACGCACATCCACGCCGCCAGCTGACATTCACCACGATGCTCGAGCACACGGGCACCGCTCGTATCCAGCGACGGCTTGAGATGCTGTAGCAACATGGTCAGCCCGCTCGAGGCTGCCGCATCGCTCACCGGATAGTGCCGCACGGAATAGATCGACTCGATCGCATGATCGAGCGCGCGGATGCCTGACGCCGCCCACAGCCAGCCCGGCGTCTCCAGCGTCAGCGTCGGATCGGCGATGACGGTGCGCGGGGTGATGCGTGAATCACTGACCGGTCGCTTGATGCGCGTCTGTTCGTCGGTGATTCCGGCGACCGCTGTGAACTCGCCCGCCGAGAGCGTCGTCGGGATCGCAATGTGGGCGGGGGGACGGGCGCCAGACGGACGCGCGCCCGTGGCCAACACGCTGTAGACCGCCGCCTTTGCCGTGTCGATCGGGCTGCCGCCGCCAAAACTGATGACCGTGTCGGCGTGATGTTCCTGCAGCAGCCCCGCGACTTTGGCCACCGAGCACGATGGCACGTGCTGCCGCGCGTCCTTGAAGACGGCGACGCACCGAGAGCCGAGCGGCGCGATGACACGATCGAGCAGCCCTGACGCGCCGAGCGTCCGTCCGGTGACGACGACGGCGCGCTCGAGCCCGCGTCGCTCCAATTCGTGCGACAAACGCTCGACGGAGCCCGCGCCCGAGACGACTCGCTCGAGACCAGAGAGGTTGAACTCCCGGCTATCTGTCCGCATCGAAGCGGATAATACCTTACGGCTTGTCGAGGATGAATTCAGCTTTGGTGCGGGTCAGCGGCACGCCGGCCGGCGTCATCGCCGCGGGCTCGAGCGGCAGCCGCGCGCGCGCGGCGCCGGGACGCGGACGATTGGCTTCGGGCACGACGATCGGCTCGAGCATGGTCAGGATGTCCTCGCGCTTCTCTTCGTACCACGGCGGCAGATTCAGATGCCGACCGAGATCGTCCGGCGACTCGTCGATATAGAAGCCACCTGGCACGTTGGCCGTGCACTCGACGAGGATGCCGCCGGGCGAGCGCACGTACATCGAGTGGAAGTAGTACCGATCCTTGATGTCCGACGCGTCGGTGTAGCCCAACTCTTCGTACAACGCCTTCTGCGCCACGAGCGCGTCATCGGTCTCGACATTGAAGGCGATGTGGTGGGCCGTGCCGGCGCCGAAGGTCCACGATCCCGGCGCGCGCATCGGCTCGTGATGCAGATCGATGATGCTGCCGGGACCGCGTCCAGCGGCCTCGAAGCGATGGTAGTCCCCGTCGATCCCGAGTTTGCGGAAGCCGAGCGCCTCGACCATGAACTGCTCTTGCTCCTCGACAGTCCGCACCGACATCACCGCACCGAAGAACCCGCGCGTCGCCACGTCAGCGTTGATCTGATTCGTCACCCACGGGCGGCGCAGATCCTTGCGCGTCTCGACGACCTCGAACAGCATCCCGGCGGGATGCCGGACACGGACGACCTTCGCGCCGAAGCGCTCCTGAATCTCGCTGTGCTCGACCTTGTGGCGGGCGAAGTGATCCTTCCAGAACGGCGCGGTGCCGTAGGGCACCGCATACGCGGTCATCGTGACCTGGCCGGAACCGGGACGGCCGCGCCTGCGGCTGTACGGAAACGAGGTGGCAATCGATCCGACCTCAGCGTCGCCGTTTCCCCAATAGAAGTGGTAGATGGGGATCCGTCCATCCATCAGCACCGTCTGCTTGACGAGACGCTGCCCGAGGACCTGCGTGTAGAAGTCCAGATCCTCCTGGGCCGCCCCAGGACACAGTGTGATGTGGTGGATGCCTTGGACGAGGGAGGCCATACTGCGCCTCCGGAATCATAGAACTCAAGACTCAAAACGCAAAACTCAAGGACTGAGTCTTGAAGGGGATGGAGCGACCGGAACCCGCCGAGGCGGATTCCGGTCGAACTGATAGGACTAGAAGGCGAATTCGGCGTTGAGCCGGAACACGCGCGGGTTCATGTACGTCGTCGGCGACTGCCAGCCTGCGGCGTTCGGCACGAACCCCCCGCTGAATCCGAGCGTGACGTTGTTGTTCAGCAGGTTGTAGAAGTCGGCTCCGACGGTCAAACGCTGACCACCGAAGCGGATGATCTTCTTCGCGGCCAGATCCCACTGACGGACGCGCGGCCCATACAACTGGCCGCCCGCGAGCAGGTTCACCGTGATTGGACCGGTGGCCGTCAACGTGCGGCCGATCTGCGCCGCTGCCGCCGCCTGGTCCGCCGCTGTGAGCGTGTAGTTCGCGGCGATCGACCCAAGTTGCTCGGTGCCGACATTGGCTTTGTCCTGGATGACCGAGCTGAGCTGCAAGTCGATTCGCGGAATCGTGTACGCTACGAGGCCACGAAGCGCCGTCTGCCACGGAGACGCGACGTTGCAGTACGGATTGAGCAGGAAGCTCTCCGGCACGGCCGCGCGGATGTCGCACCAGTTGTTTTCGACCTTGCCGGTGCTGGTGCCGCCCGAGAACGTGATGCCCTTGGCAGAGCGAAGGTTGAACGTCACGTCCACGCCGTTGAACACGCGCGTGTCTTCACCAACATCCTTGGTTCGCCTCACCAGAATCGTTCCGGTGTTGAAGACATTCGGGTTCGTGTTGTAGAGGGGGCCGATCGAAGCGCCCACGTTGGGCAGGCGCGGGTCGTTGGGCACCGTGATTGAGTACGGCAGGACGTCGTTGGGCCCGATCGACTGGTTGTCGTTGACCGTGCCGCCCGTTTGGAACATCGAAAACGAACGACGGTGATACCCGACTTCGACCGACGCACGCGGGAAGAGCTCCTGCTGGATGGACACACCAAGTGCCCAGTCGGACGGACGGACGCCCCACCCGGAGAACAGTGCCTCGTCGAACACAGAGCCAATGAGCTGCGTGCTCCCGAACCGGAGATCGGTGGCACCGCACTCGCCATTCAAGGCCAGGTTCGTCAAGACGCAGTCCGGAACGAAGTTCCCGTTCGCATCGCCCCAGGTGCGGTTGACTGACGGCGGGAAGATACCGCCACCGCCACCGACAATCCGCAACGCCGGGTTCGCGTTGGCGGCAAGGTTGCTGACACTGGCGCCCTGCAGGTACTTGCCAAGGTTGACCTTCAACGCGGTCTTGCCGTTGCCGAAGATGTCATAGGCGGCGCCCATGCGCGGCGTGAAGTCGCGGTAGCCGGTGACGCCATCGGTTTTCGGGAACGTCGCACCGGGGAAGTACGTGCTCGCCGGCTGGACGGTCTCGGGGAACCAGCTCCAGGGATTGTCGTATCGGATAGCGCCCTGCAGCGTCAGCCGGCTGACCGTCCACTGGTCCTGGGCGTACAGTGATGTTGCCATCGCCCGGCCGTTCACGTTGTAGGGACTCGCGTATTGCGTAATGGAACTCGGAACTCCAGCCGTGAACGTGTACTGGAGATGCTGCGTGTTCGTGTTCAGCTCGCGGTCGTCAATCCAGTGGTTGCCCTGATATCCAACCTTGATACTGTGCGACCCGGTCACGTACGACGCCGCTGCGTTCCACGTGGTCCCCCTCGTCTTGTTGACCCACCAGTGCTGCGACCGGAAGGTTGTGGTTTGCGTGAAGGGCGTCAAGCCTGGAGGCGAGATCACTTGGTTGAGGTTCACGACGCGCACCAGATCACGCGTCGGGTTCGGATCGAGCTCCTTGCCCGCCCACTGGTAATAGGTCGTGCCGAAGCCCGCTTCGAGGAGCAACCGGTTGGTCATCGGCGCGGTCCAGCGTCCCGTCTGCACGCGCTGCGGGCTGAACTCGCCATGACCGTCGGCTTCAGGCGTGGTGCCGGCGGCCGGCGAACCGCTGAAGGACGCCGTGCCGGTGCAGCTGCGGCAAACCGGCTGCTCGTCCCACGAGAACGAGAACTTGTTGCGGCTGCTCGCCTGCCACGTGATGCGCGGCGTGTAGTTCTCCCACGTCCGATCGTAGTACGCGGGCTTGCTGAAATCCGGCACGTAGGTCCAGGCGTTCGGGTTGCCGGCGTTCTGGTTGTAGAACACGTTGAGAATGTTCTGGCGCGAACCCTGCGCGCGCACACTCATGTAGTACCAGAGCCGGTCTTTCACGATCGGACCGCCACCGGCAAAGTTGACGTCGTACACGCGGGACGTCGGCGCCGGCTGCGTGGCGCCGCGCGTCTTCAGCTCGTCGGTGAAGTTGTCCGACTGCATGCCCTCCGAGAAACCGGACACGAAGAACAGGCCAGACAGGCTGTTGCCGCCCTGTTTCGGGACGATGTTCACGGTCAGGCCCGCCGTCTCTGCCTCACCGAGCCCACCTGACGTAGTCATCGTCACTTCCTGGGCATTGCCGATGTCGGCGGTGTAGTTCGGCGGCTGATTCCCGCCGGGCGGGTTGCTGACGTTCAGGCCCTCGACGGTGACACGCGATTCGACGCCGCGGCCGCCGTGGATTGGAAAGATCGCGAACACTGGACCGGTGCTGACGTTGTTGACGTTCGTCTGTAACCCGGGAACCGTGGTCAGCAGGTAGCTGTAGGCGCGAACGCTCGGAAGCGCGCGCATCGTTTCGTTGTCGAGCGTGACTTCTCGCTTCGTGCTCTGGATATCAACGACCGGCGTTTCACCAGTCACGGTGACGGTCTCCTGCACGCCGCCCACGCGCAGTTCGCTATCGATCGCGATGACGCCCGTGCCGCTCACCAGGACACCATCACGCCGCACGGTGACGAAACCAGGCAGCGTGAACGTCACGACGTAGGTGCCCGGCCGGAGATCCTCGATTCGATACCGCCCCGCCCCGTCGGTCGCGGTCGTTCGAATTTTTTCAATCAGTGCCGGGCTGGCCGCTTCCACTGTTACTCCCGGCAATACCGCTCCAGACGAATCCTTGACTGCGCCGGCGATGGTCGCCTGCGCCCACGCCGTGGACTGCGCGGCGATCAGGCACGCCAGCACTAAACACGTACGTACACACACTCGCATCTATGTCTTCTCCGATTGGTTGTTCACGAAGCCCAGGCCGCCCCGGCTAACCCCAAACCCGGCCTGGAAGCCCACCACGCGAGACGAGCCGAAGTTTACGAAAACGAAACGTCAACGTTTATCGCGCGACTGCTCCGAAGTGTCAAGCGAGACTTCGGCCTGCGTAAACGCTTACACGAGTGCGGCGGCACCTTTCGCCAGGCGAATCGCGGCCAGTTCCGCCCCTCTGGTCAGCGACCGCAGTTTCGCCCAGGCAATCTCGGGGTGCACTGGCCCAAAGCCGGCGAACGTCCCCATTCCGCAGTCCGTGCCGGCTATCACCCGCTCACGTCCAACGATGTTGGCCAGGCGAGCAATGCGCTGGGCGACCAGCTCGGGATGTTCCACGTAGTTCGTGCTGGTGTCGATGACGCCAGGGACCAGCACCTTGTCATCAGGAAGTTCCTGGCTGGTCCATATTTCCCATTCGTGCTCGTGTCGTGGATTGGCACCCTCGATGAGCAGCATGGACGGCCTGGCCTTGAGCACCACCGGAAGAATCGTCTGCAGCGGGATGTCATGCGTGTGCGGTCCCTCGTAGTTGCCCCAGCACACGTGCATCCGCATCCGGTCGGCGGGAATGTTCGCGACCGCGTCGTTCAACGCCTCGACATGGATCTCCGCGCAACGCAGAAACTCGGCATCGTCCAGGTGTTTGAATCGCGAGTGACGGCCCATCGCGAGGTCCGGACAATCGATCTGCAGGATAAAGCCGGCGCGAACGATCTCTTCGTACTCCGTCCGCATCGCGGCGCCGATCGCATGCATGTAGGCCTCATGCGACCGGTAATACTGATTGGGATGAAACACACCGACGGTGCCTGGTGACACCGCGGTCATGAAACCGGCGACCGCGGTCGATCCCACTGCCTTCGATTCAACCAGCGCGCGCTGCAGCCGCGAGATGTCGCGCAGGACGGGCGTGCAGTCCTTGAGGCCGATCGGCCCCACGCACACCGGACGACGATAGGTCGGCGAATGACCTTCGTTGACCAGGCGATCGCGAAACTGGGGAAAGTCGTCGAGATCCTGCGGCGTCGGGCGCGCCGAGTCGCCGTCGAATCCGGTCAGCCGATGACTGACGTAGGTGGCATAGCTGATCTTGCTCATCTCGCCGTCGCTCACGATATCGAGCCCGGCGTCTTCCTGCATCCGCACCGCGTCGTTCACACTCCGCTGCAACACGTCCTCGACACGCGCCGCATCGGGCTCCTCTCCACGGTCCAACGCGAAGAGCAACTCGACGACATCTGCAGGTCGCGGGAGGCTGCCGACGTGCGTGGTGAGGATGCGGCGGTCGGCCATCTAGGAATTTACGATTGACGATCGACGATTGACGGATTTGACGGATAACCGTGAATCAATCCGTCAATCTGCCATCGTCAATCGTCAATCTCACGACTGTGCTACCAGGCGAACTCGACGTTCAGACGAACGACGCGCGGGCTCATGTACGACGTCGGCGCGTTCCACCCTGGCGCGTTCGGCACGAACGTCGGGTTGAACGCCAGCGTGACGTTGTTGTTCAAGAGGTTGTAGAAGTCCGCTCCCGCGGTCAGACGCTGACCGCCGAAACGGAAGATCTTCTTCGCCGAGAAGTCGATCTGGTTCACGCGATCGCCGTACTCCTGACCCGGCGACAGGAGGTTCACGGTGAACGTCGGAAGCACCGGCGTCAGCGGCCGGCCGATCTGTGCCGCCAGTCCTGCCTGATCCGCGGCCGGCACCGAGTAGTTGGCGAGCAGCGAGCCGATCTGGTCCGTGCCGACGTTTGGCTTGTTGTTGAACACTCCGCTCAACAGCACATCGATGCGTGGAATGGTGTAGGCCACCATCGCCCGGAACGACGTCTGCCACGGTGATTCGACGTGGCAGTACGGATTCAGCGTGTAGCTCTCCGGAACCGCGGCACGGATGGCGCACCAGTCGTTTTCGACCTTGCCGGTGCTGGTGCCGCCGTTGATCGTCACCCCGTAAGCGGCGCGCACGTTCATCTGGACGTCGAACCCATTGAACACACGCGTGTCGTCTCCCACGTCCTTTGTCGAGAGGATCAGGTTGCTCGTCTGCCCGAACACATTCGGGTTCAGGTTGTAGAGCGGGCCGACTGTGTAACCCCCGCCGTCAGGCAGGCGTGGGTCGCGCGGGGCCGTGAGCGTCATGGCGGCGAGATCGTTCGGACCCACCAGCAGGTTGTCGGTCACCGTGCCGCCCGTGAAGAACTGTGTGAACCAACGGCGGTGGTAGCTGACTTCCAGCGACGCGCGCGGGAAGATCTCCTGCTGCACGGACACGCCGAATGACCAGTCGGAGGGACGCACGCCCCAACCGCTGAAGAGTCCGTCGTCGAACCGGGCGCCAATGAGCTGAGTGCTGCCGAAGTTCACGTCATTGACCGACGTGCACTCGCCGTTGGCCAGCGGGTTGGTCAGGTCACAATCCGGCGTGAAATCGAGGTCGGCGTCGGTCCAGCTGCGATTGACCGACGGCGGGAAGATGCCACCGCCGCCGCCAGGAATCCGCAGCGCAGGGTTTGCGCCGTAGGCGAGATTACTGACGCTGGCCCCTTGCAGGTATTTTCCGAGGCTCACCTTCAGCGCCGTCTTCCCGTTGCCGAAGACGTCATACGCGGCACCCATGCGCGGTGTGATGTCGTTGTAGCCCGTCACGCCGTCGGTGCGCTGGAACGTCGCGCCAGGGAAGAACCTGGACCGCGGCTGCACCTGCTCGGGGAACCAGCTCCAGGGATGATCCCAGCGGAGCGCGCCCTGCAGCGTCAGGCGATTGATCGTCCACTGGTCCTGCGCGAACAGCGACAACTGCATCCCGCGCGCGTTCACGTTGTAGTCGTTGGCGTATTCGGTAATGGTGTACGGGAGGAACCCTGGGGCGCCAACGAATGTGTACTGCAGCGCCTGATTGTTGACCGAGATCTCGCGATCATCACGCCAGAAGTTGCCCTGGTAGCCGAACTTCATGCTATGCGAGCCGGTCACATACGAACCCGCCGCATTCCACGTCGCACCCTGCGTGCGATTGTTCAGCCAACTCTGCGAGCGGTACCGCATGGGCGTGACAAGGCCCGGAGATACGGTCTGGAGGATTTGTATCACCTGCACCAGGTCTTGCGTCGGGTTCGGATCGAGTTCTTTACCGCCCCACTCGTAGTAGGTCGAGCCGTAGCCGGCCTCGAGAAGGAGCCGATTGGTGATCGGCGAGGTCCATCGCAGTGTCTGCACGCGCTGCGGGCTGAACTCGCCGTGGCCATCCGCCTCGGGCGAAGTTGGGAAGATGAAGTTCGGCGTGCCGGTCAGCGACGTCGTGCCCGTGCACTTGCGGCAAACCGGCTGCTCATCCCAGGACCCGGAGATCTTGTTGCGACTGTTGATCTGCCACGTGATGCGCGGGGTATAGTTCTCCCACGTCCGGTCGGAGAAAGCCGGCTGGCTCAAGTCAGGGTCGTAGGTCCACGCGTTCGCGTTGCCCGCGTTCCTGTTGTAGTACACGTTCAGCGTATCCCTCCTCTGTCCCTGCACGCGGAAGCTGAAGTAGTACCACAGCCTGTCCTGCACGATCGGGCCACCGACCGACGTGTTCACGTCGTAGACGCGGGACACCAGGGAGGGCTGCGTGGCGCCGCGCGACTGCAGTTCGGTGGTGAAGTTATCCGCCTGCCAGCCCTTCCCGAAGCCAGAGACGTAGGCCAACCCCGATAGCCTGTTGCCGCCCTGCTTCGGGACGATGTTCATCTGGAGACCTGCGGTCTCCGACTCGCCGAGACCACCCGACGTGGTCATCGTCACTTCCGCCGCGTTGCCGATGTCGGCCGTGTAGTTCGGCGGCTGGTTGCCGCCGGGCGGGTTGCTGATGTTCAGTCCATCGACTGTCAGGCGCGACTCGACGCCGCGGCCGCCGTAGATCGGGAAGATCGCGAACACGGGCCCAGTCGCCACGTTGCCGGTATTGGTCTGTAACCCGGGAACCATACCCAGCAGATAGCTGTAGCTCCGGACGCCCGGCATGTTCCGCATGGTCTCGTTATCGAGCGAGATCTCACTCCTCGTGCTCTGGACGTCGACCACCGGCGTCCCACCGGTGACGGTGACCGTCTCCTGCACGCCGCCGACGCGCAGCTCGCCATCGACGGCAATGACACCCGTGCCGCTGACAATCAGGCCGTCGCGTTTGACCGTGGCGAAGCCTGGCAGCGTGAAGGTCACGCTGTAGGTGCCTGGCCGCAGATCCTCAATTCGATATCGTCCCGCACCGTCGGTCGACGTCGTTCGGACCTTCTCGATCAGCGCTGGGCTGGCGGCTTCCACCGTCACGCCGGGCAGCACTGCGCCGGATGAATCTTTCACGACACCGGCGACGGTCGCTTGCGCCCAGGCCGTTGCCTGCACGGCGAGCAGGCACGCCAGCACGACACATATACGTACGCACACACGCATCGGTGAATTCTCCACTTGGTTGTTCACGAGTTCAGGTCGCCCCGGCTGACTCAACCTAGAACGATTGCTTTTTCGCATGCCGAACTCATCGTTCACTATACGAACTAATGTTTATCGCGCGTTACATCATCGAGTGTCAAGAAGTTACGGCAGAGTGGCAGGCGGAGAGTTAAGAAGGGGTTTAGATCTGGCGGGGAGACCGAGGGGAAAGTCGGGCGCGCTGTCCGCGCGGGTAGGGACGGACAGCGCACCCTGCCGGACGAGCCCCGCGACCCAGGCGTGCGACTGGGTTGTTAGTGACTCGCCTTGCCTTGTAGGGCCCGTCCTTCCGGACGGGCCGTCGAACCTAGAAATCCCAGCGAACCGAGAACTTCACAAACCGCGGCTGAATCACCGTCGTTGCGTTCTGCCACGTCGCCCCGTACGTGTTCTGCTGCGTGAGAATTGCACTCGAATTGAACGCGTTGTAGATGTCGACGTTCAAGTCGAGTTTCCCCGTCGCCACATTCAGCAGCTTGGAGAATCGAAAGTCGACCTGGTTCAACCGGTCACCGTACAACGTGCCCGGCTCGAGGACGTTCACCGTCGACTGACCGGCGAAGAACGGCCGACCCAGAGAGGGCAGCACGCCCGTGTAGATCTGATTGGCCTGGACCACTGGGCCGGGAGTACTGCCGACCGTCCCACTGACACGGATTCCGTATGGGAACGTGTAGGCAGCGACTGCCTTGTAGATCGTGAGGAAGGGAGTCTCCTGATGACAGAATCCGGCCGGCTGCCACACGCCTCCGGTCGTGGCAATCCCGAGCCCCAGAACTCCGGTGGCAGCACCGCCTCCCGAAAGTATTTCCGGAACGTCGTCGACGATCTCACACAGGTCGTTCATCGTCTTGCCGGTGCTCAGACCGCCCTGAAGGATCATGCCATTCCGGAGTCGCGTGTCGATCGAGACGTCTACGCCGTTCCAATGGGACTGCTGCTTGCCGAAATCCGATGCTGGCTTGACGGTATTGCGGTTGACGACGGCGCGGTTCTGGTCGTAGATGCCGGAAACCGTTTGTCCCGACAGTGCAAGACGCGAGTCGGTTGGCACGACAACGCTGTACTGGGTGAAGTCCGAAGGGCTCAGCGCCTCGTTGTCCAACACATTGAAATTCCCGTAGACACGCCGGAAATACCCGACGCTTGCCGACAGGCGCGGAATGATTTCGTGCTGCACGCCGGCCGAGAACTCCCAGTTCCAGGGCCTGACTCCCCAGCCTTCGAGCATCCGCGGATCGTAGAACGTGGTGGGCCTGGCGCTGCCGAAACCGAGATCCTGCCAGATCAAACACTCGCCGTTCGGCTGCGCGTTGAGGAGATCGCAGTCCGGCGAGAAGTTGCCGTTGGTGTCGTTCCAGACGCGGCTGACGCTGGTGACGAGGGTGTTGGCTGGGTTGTTGGCAACGGCGTAGCGGATAGAGTCCTGCTCGACGCCGCGGCTCGCGCTCGCCTTGAGTGCCGTCTTGCCGGTGCCGAAGAGGTCGTACGCCACTGAGGCACGCGGGTTGACGTCCTTCCAGTTCGGGACGTTCTTGACCTCGGGATAGAGATCGTTCCGGGTTGGTATCCAGCGGTGCGGCTGTGACCTGAATTCCTCGGTCGACTCATTTTGCAGGTCCACCCTGAGGCCGCCGCTCACGGTCAGACGGCTCATCGTCCAGCGGTCCTGCGCGTAGATGCCGAGGTTGTAGTTGAGGTTGTTCTGCCAGCCCGCGTTCGGCGCCTGAATCGTCACGAGGTTCGGCACGTACTCACGCGTGCGGTACCAGATGCCTCCCGTCGAATCGTTGTTATCGCCTCTCCAGAAGTGGCCGCGCTGCATGTCCATACCGAACTTGACGCTGTGTGAGCCGGTGACATAGCTCATCGCCGCGGCATAACTCTGAGACGGCAGGCGGTCGTCGAAATCGAACCCCTGCGGTGCGCGATAGATCAAGGGCCGGATCCCCAACGTGCTTCCCACCGGACTCCCTTGTTCCTGGATGGAAATCCCGTTGATCCGATCAGGCTCGGCGATGATCGTGTCGGGGCTCGCGCCGGGTGCAATGCCCGCCTCGAAGAGCAGGCGGTTCGTCGCGGTGTAGGTCCATTTGAACGTCGACAGCTGCGTGTGCCACGTCGTGATTCGCACGGCCTCCGGCGCAGTGGTCGTCGCGGCGATCGTCCAGTGAGGGTCGACTTTGTACTGATACGCGTACCACCCGGTGAACTTTTGTTTGTCGTTGATGGCCCACGTCACACGACCGTTGTTGTCGTAGGTGTACGTGCCGCCGAACGCCTGCTGGCTGGTATCCTCGACGCGACGAATCGCGGTCGGATCCGTGGCGTAATAGAGGCCGGCCAGGTAGAACTCATTCGTGAAGTAGCGCGAGGTGGCGTAGAACCACA
>Ga0111539_10007589_pt1 | contig 13860 bp, 14 predicted proteins | sample RhiMethybrSRZTD1_FD_79667 | JGI IMG/M metagenome (GOLD analysis project Ga0111539, IMG submission 79667) | Populus rhizosphere microbial communities from Tennessee, USA - Rhizosphere MetaG P. TD hybrid SRZTD1 (version 2) (version 2) | ecosystem: Host-associated > Plants > Roots > Rhizosphere >...
GCCTAGTCCCCCCGCTAGAATAACTGCTTGCATCTACAATGTTTAATTTTCTAATTTATTATACTTTTAGATTAGTAGTACTCAATAATTTTTTTTAAAAAATCAAGAATTTCCCGTGGATGGCGGCCAAATATTATCACCATAGGTTCCTTACCCATGTCGCCTTTATGGTAAATTCCTCTTACCGCCTTATCTGTTAGTAATGCCTTTTTAATTCCCCATTGTATAGTAAAACCCTCCTTAGTCTTGAATGAATGAGGTTCTGAACGTCTATCATATTCAGAAACTTTCATAAATGACTGTAATAATTTTATTATTTTTTTATCGTATTTTATATTGAATCCAGCTCGCATCAAAGGATCAATAGTCATGTATGAAAGAACTGCTGAAGCAACATGTTGTGATGCACCAAATTCAATACATGAACTTGCTTTCACCTTTTGATCTATCCTTACTATTCTTCCTTTTATTCCTGCAATTTCTTGTATGTTACTCGCATTTGGTATTGCATATACAAAATTAGATTGCGTTTCGGGTATTAACTTTCCCACATCAGAAAGAGATTCTATCTCTTTAATAGCTAAGGATAATTCATGGATTACCTGAAATTTGAATGCAGAGTAAGCTGTAGATATTGCCGTATCTGTGACAGGGTATCCTTTTCCTATATATAAAAGACTTTTCAAACCTCTATTTATAAATTCATTAGCAAATTTACACGCTATAGCTATTTCATACCCTTGTGCAATATAGGAAGATAAGGCTGCAGAGAAATTGCAGCCCGAGCCATGATTTTCTGGAATTCGTATTTTCAAATTGGAGAATTCAGTTATGTTTAACTTATCATCAATTAAGGTATCGATAGACTTACCGGAGAGAAGATGACTTCCCGTGAGGATCACATTTTTGGGGCCTAAGTTTTTTATAATAATTAAAGACTTGATTACATCTTCTCTAGTATTAATTTCAATCCCAGATAGTCTTATAGCCTCTTTTAGATTGGGAGTAATGATTGTAGCAAGGGGTAGTATTTTTTTTATTAGATCTTTTATTGCTTCAGACTTTATCAAACTTTTTCCGCTGGTAGAAGTAAAAACAGGATCTACTATCAGAGGAATTTTTATATTTTTTAATATCTTAAAGATTTTGTTTATTATTATTCTATCATAAACCATTCCAATTTTAATAGCATCAATTCTTATATCACTTAGAATAGAATTTATTTGTCGTTTAACTATTTCACTAGGAATAGGAAAAACAGAAAAGATATTTTTTGTATTTTGGACAGTTATTGCTGTAATGGCAGTGCATCCATAAGTCCCAAGAGAGGAAAATGTTTTCAAATCCGCTTGGATACCAGCTCCCGAAGACGGGTCACTCCCAGCAATACTTAATACTGTAGGTAAATTCACGATAAGAGATAATCCGTTGAGGTTCTAAAACTTAATTATTGCAAATACAGTAAGAAAAAATAATATATTTAAACTCCTAATATTTGCTTTAACAATGCTCTATAGTCTACCTTTTCTTTTGTACTCCCTGGCGAAGGGAGTTCAAATATCAAAGGAATAGGTTTTACAGAACGTATCCTAGCAAGCTCCAATCTAATTTGTTTACCAATGTCATCACTTAATAAAATTAAGCCCACTTCATTTCTAGAATGTATTTGGTTAATTCGAGAAAGAGCGTCTTTAGGAGTTTGAACATCTATTCCTTCTATTCCAGCCATTTGAAAACTTGTAATAAAGATACGATTTCCTATTGCTAAAACTTTCAACTTTAATATTGTGTGTAATTTCCATCCTTTAAATACTTTGTTCAGAAAACTTTAAGAGATAATTAGGGATTAATTTGTCTAAATTATTAGTAAATTTTTAATAAGATAAAGATAGATACCAGACCCAATGATGCTAACAAGATAAATGTTGCTTTCCATAATCCAGCATTGGCTTTTTCACTAATTTCCCACATACCTCCGCTTATTTGATTCTGCTTGTATTCTCTTTTTAGATTTTCATAACTATAAAAATTAGCAAAATCTGCAGGAGGTGTCCAATTAAATCCCTGAATATTTTTATCACTTATTGTATTAGAATCGTATCTTTCCCTAGATTTCTCATCTGATAGAATTTCATATGCTTTAACAATTTCCATGAATTTCTGTTTTGATTCTTCTGAATTTTTATTCTTATCAGGATGGTATTGAAGGGCTAGCTTGCGGAATGCTTTTCTTATCTGAGTCTGATTAGACTCCTTTGTTACTCCTAATATTTTATAGTAATCTGACACTTATTATTATATTCGTAAAGCTAAAATAATAATTTTTTCTTAACTTTATAATTTTTCAGGAGATCCCCTATATTAGTCACTATAACAAGTAAATCATAATCTATTTATCTTCGTGAATGGATCTGTTATTATATGGAAAAATTCTTTGGCAAGAAGGTAACGGATAAATTTGATTTTAAAGAGAATGATAAAAAACCTTCTGAATCACCTAATATTCATAATATTCAAAAATTTGATCTTTATAATAAAGGAATTAATCATATGGCTAATGAAAAACTCTCTGATGCTATTAGATGTTTCGAATTAGCTTTAAGAATTGATCCCCACTTTACTAATGCCTGGATAAAAAAAGGCTATGCTCATTTCCATCTTGCCGAATATAGCGTAGCTATTTCTTGTTATGATAATGCTTTGGATTTAGATATAAACAATTATGAGGCTTGGAACCTTAAAGGACTTGCCTATTATCGAATGAATAACTTGCTAAAAGCAATAGAGTGTTGTGAAAAATCAATAGACCTCAATCATAACAATGGGATGGCATGGTATAATATGTCATGTTATCTCGTCCTTGATGGGAGAGTAGATGATGGCATGGAGGCACTTAAGAGAGCCATTGAAATAGATATTTCTTATGCTAAACGTGCTGTTCGAGATAAAGATTTTGAAAATGCAAAAGCAGAAGAAGGATTTAGAAGGATTATAGAGGTTGTTGTTTTAGAGGCAATAAGACATGGTTATGATTATACAGGTAAAATCATCTGGATCACGGGTATGGATAAAGCTGATGTTGATGATGCTTTGTTAAGACTTTCCATGAAAGGTTTAGTGATAAGAAAGGAAAAGAAAAACTTTTTCAGTAAAGAAGAATATTTTGAACTCTCTAAAGAAATAGCGTTAAAGGTAGGAACATTTAAACGCTCAGGTTTTATGGGAAAATCTCGCGAAGTATCACCTCCGGTTCAACAATTAAAAGATATCAGTGAAATATTAGCTAAAATGAGAGATTCTGTAGAACAAGGCGATGTCGATGCAACTATAGCATATTTTGATAAATTGATAAACCCTTCTATTCATGGAAGTACAATGATCGAAAAATTCTTTAATGAACATAGAGATTTAAGACTCTACCAAAATCGCCTTAAGGACAAAGGCCAAGAATATTTAAATTCTCATAAAGCTGATTTTTTAAAGTTGATGATAGAAATCGACAGTAAAGTTAGAGGAACCCATGTCTCTAATAATGTAATAGATAATTAAAATCGCTCTTGACTAAATGAATATAGAGGTTCAATGCATTAGTAATATATAATGTGTTTATTCTGATAATAGTATGCCAAAAATATTTGCTGATGTCAGCGAGAAAGAAATTACTCGATCAATTGCTACAATGTTTATGGAAACAATGAATGAATATACAGACTCTGATGTTATTATTATTGGTGCTGGTCCCGCTGGTTTATCTGCCGGCCGGGAGTTAGGTAAATTAGGACTTAAAACCTTAATTATAGAACAAAATAATTATATTGGCGGTGGATATTGGGTAGGAGGTTACATGATGAACCCTGTTACGGTACGATCACCTGCTCATAAGATTTGGGATGAATTAGGGGTTCCCTACAGAATTATAAGAGAAGGGCTTTATGCTACATGGGGTCCTCATGCTTGTTCAAAGTTAATCGCCGCAACATGTGATGCGGGTGTCCGATTTTTGCAATTAACAAAATTTGATGATCTAGTTATAAAAAATAAACGAGTCTCTGGGGTGGTAGTGAACTGGATGCCAGTTTCTGCATTACCTAGAAATATTACTTGTGTAGATCCGATTGCATTCGAAAGCAAGATTGTTATCGATGCATCAGGTCATGATTCTGTTGCCGTAAAGAGATTGATGGAAAGAGGTTTTGTAAAATGGAAAGGAATGGATCCTATGTGTGTTGAGGGGGGAGAAGATGCAGTAGTAAATCACACAGGCGAAGTATTTCCAGGTCTAATTGCAACAGGAATGTCGGTAACTGAAACTCATGGACTTCCTCGTATGGGACCTACGTTTGGTTCAATGTTATTATCAGGAAAAAAGGCTGCTGAAATTGCTGCTCGCAAGCTAAAAGAAGTTCCACAAATTCCAAATTGAAATAATAAGGAAAATACTTCCTTTTTCCTCTTTCTCTTCTACTTTGTGTCTTACAACACTGTCATTCACGATGTTATATTGTAAATACATTAAATTTTATAACGAATCCTCTTGGCAAGAACTAAAGATTGAAAAGATTATAGCCTGTCTAAAACAAATAATACGAAACAATGTAATAGAAAATGAAAAAAACTTTATCTTATATTTGAATTCATTTGAAAAAGAAAAAAATCTCGCATTTTATGAGCAAGCAATTGTTTACGACTTAAAACAACCACTATACATTTATGATTTGGATGATTCTACTTACTCTTATCAAGAAAAAAATTTCATTACAGATAACAAGAAAATGGAATATATTGATTGCTTATTATATGACGGATTTATAATGCAAAATTTAACTCGAAAATTAATAAAAAACCCTGAGCATGAATTAACATTAACAAAACTTCACATTATAATTACTGATAAATTATTATGCACATTTGATGAGTCGGATTGGAGATATCATGCCAGATCGCTCATATGTGGAAACCCGACTTTGATTTCCACTTCTGGAATTGAAGAAGGACTTGCGAAACCTAGGGAGTATTATTATAAATTATATTTTTTTAGAGAAGTTGATAATATCGTGGAAGAACTTAAAAAAGAATATAATGGACAGTTAATAAATTATAACGACCCACGAATAAATGATATTGTTGAAGGGTTGGTTCTTCAATCACTTTTTTATTTTATCAATTCAGGAGATCCATTTTGCGACGATAAAAATTGCAGGTTTTTTAATGCCCATTATCAAGATGATGCTATTAGAATAAATATAAAAACGAAAAAGATATGCCACAGACATACAATTCTCCTAAATAAATACAATCAAAGTCTTTTGGTTAAGAATAATAGTAATTCTAAACATGTAATAAAATAGAAACAATATATCGAACCAATTATTAACTGGTCTATATTTTTATCAATAACATATAGAATGCAAGTCCAGGATGAGATTAAGGAGAATGCGTATGACACTATAGATGCTTCTGATAATCAAAAATTAAAAACTTATGATGTTATCATAATTGGCTCTGGTCCAGCTGGTTATACCGCAGGAGTATATACTGCTCGTGCTAAACTAAAGACTTTAATAATATCTGGAAGTTTACCTGGAGGACAATTAATGACAACTAGCGAAGTTGAAAACTATCCTGGTTTTCCCAATGGAATTTTTGGGCCCGAATTGATGATGAACATGAGACAGCAAGCAGAAAGATTTGGTTCTATTATTGTTGATGACGAAGTAATAGAAGTTAATTTTAAACAAAAACCTTTTTGCGTAAGAACCCATTCAGAGGTATATTTGTCGAAAGCAATATTAGTTTGTACAGGAGCGACTCCACGAAAATTAGGTATCATGGGAGAAGAGGAATTTGGAGGAAGGGGTGTTTCCTATTGTGCTACTTGTGACGGTCCTTTCTTTAAGGGAGAAGAAATTGCTGTTGTCGGAGGAGGAGATACTGCCCTTGAAGAGGCTACATTTCTAACAAAATTTGGAAAATCTGTAAAATTAATACATAGACGTAACTCGCTTAAAGCAAGCAAAATATTACAAGAAAAATCATTTGATAATCCCAAAATTCAATTTATGTGGGACAGCACGATCACTAAAATAAAGGGCAATAAAAAAATTTCAACAATATCAATCAAAAATGTAAATACTCAAGAAGAACGGGAAATAAATGTTGGAGGTTTATTCATAGCTATTGGACATGAGCCCAATACTAAAATATTTAAAAATCAACTTGAAATGGATGATCATGGTTATATTGTTCTAAAAGGAAACTCGAAAACTAGCATTGAAGGGGTATTTGCAGCAGGTGATGTACATGATTTTCGTTATAGGCAAGCTGTCACGGCTGCTGGATACGGATGCATGGCAGCACTCGATGTTGAAAAATGGCTAACAGAAAAGAAAAACGATAGCTTCTCATGATAATTTATTATTAAAAAATTTTAAAAAAAACATTCTTTTAATGGGATTTGAATAATGATGCTCAAATTCCAAATAAAAGAAAATTGCCTCAACAGAAAATGAATATTTTTACTCTTTTAGTAAAATAACTCCGAAAGATACTTTGCATTGTTCAGAGCCTCATCGTATTCTTGATATGTAAAAATATTTTGTTCTTTATAGAGACTCTTGAATTTTCTTCCATCATCAGCAAAAATCCCTACTATTATCCCCTTTTTAATTTTATTTCTAGTTTCTAGCATTGCTGACATTACGGAGCCAGAGGAGGGACCAACCAAAATATTCTCTTTGCTAGCAAGTTCTTTGACCATTGTAAAAGAGTCTTTATTAGTTGCAGTATACCATTCATCCACTACTGTCTCTCGTCTTTTAAAAAGATCTGGCATAGATGACTCTTCAAAATTTCTTAATCCTTGCAGTAAATGATTTCGTTGTGCTTGAATTGCAACAATTTTGATATTAGGGTTCTTTTCTTTCAAATATAGGCCAGTACCTGTTATAGTTCCGCCAGTTCCACAACCTGTAAGAAAATGAGTGATCTTGCCATTAGTTTGATACCAAAGTTCAGGGCCCGTAGTATCATAATGAGCCATAAAATTAGCATCATTTTCATATTGATTTGGCATATAGTAAATATCTGGCCTTGGAGTAGCTATTGCCTTTGCAAGGGCAATACTCTGATCCGTTCCTGCTCCCACTCTTGGACATAAATCGTCCGAAGTTTCATGTATTATAGCTCCTAATTTTTTAAGTATTAACTTTGTTTCAGCACTTACTTTTTCTGGAATAACTATTTCAACCTTGTATCCCAAAGATGATGAAATACCTGTTAATGCTATTCCTGTATTTCCTGAAGTGGGTTCTATAATTATGCTTTTTTCCTTCTTGATTATTCCTTTTGATTCTGCATCTTTGATCATCCAAAATGCTGCCCTGTCCTTAACAGAACCAAAAGGATTATGCCATTCTAATTTAGCAAAAAGTTTTATGCTATCTGTTGAAAAAGAGGATAGTTCTACTAAAGGAGTATTTCCTATTTTTTCTATTACTTGATTACTTGTAGTTGTTTGCGTCATTTTATTTTGCCTTTTTTATTACAAATTCTAAATCTGATTCTTTTTTATTTACAGATATTAACTCATGTCCATTTCGGTTTACCCATCTAGAAATATCTTCTTCTGATTGCGGATCATCAGCAACAACCTTTAATCTTTCCCCTATAGTCATTTTTTCCATTTCTATCTTTGTTCTAAAAACGGGTTCAGGACAGTAAAGTCCTCTTACATCAATGACTTTTTTAAATTTACTGTTATTACTATTATTACTGTTATTATCCACTTGTTTCCAATATAAAAAGAAGCTCTGGCAATATAAAATGGTTATGACATTCATTATATAGTAAATTCATCTGAAAATATCTCTATTTTCTTTTCTTATGATTTTTTTAATTGAACTATTACTTTTCGAATATGGAAGATTTCTAACTATTGCTATTGGTATACCTTCTGTCTTACCCATAACTAGCTCTGCGGCTCCTGCTATTTCATCAACAATAGCTATTTCTGTAACTTTCAGAATTTTACCAAACATATCCCGTTTCCCTTTATAATTTTTCAAAGCATTAATCCCTGCAATACCTATTGCAATATTCGTCTGACCCATCCGAAAGGGACGACCGAAGGTATCAGTTATTAAGACAGCGATATTTTTTCTTGTTTTTTCATATATTTCTTTTTTTAGTTTATTGGCAGATTTATCCGGGTCCTTAGGTAGAAGAAGTACTAGATTTTTACTTTTGCTTACATTACTTTGATCTATACCAGAATTTGCACAAATAAAACCATGTTGTGTTTCTGTAATGATGGTATTGTTAAATACTCGAACAATTTTTCGAGATTCTTTAAGTATTAATTCCATAATTCGGGGGTCCTTATTAGTTTTTTTGGCTAATTCTATGGAGCGAGAGGAAGGAAGAATGTTCTTCAGAGAGACTGTTCGTCCTTCGTTTTTTGAAATAATTTTTTGAGCTATGACTATTATATCTCCATTTTTTATAATCTGATTGTTACTTTTTAGTGATTGTAAAAGAGTATTTAATAATTTTACTTTTGGATTTATATTTATATTTATGGGTATTGGAATTATTTCAATTTTTTTAAGCATTAGAGTTTGTTTTTTTTAAATTAGTGTTTAAAATCCATTTACCGAATCTTTTTTCCAATAAATTCTTTAGTAGTGATAAGTTCCTTAATTCGACTACATCATCTGCTTTGTTTTTGACTAATTCAACAGGACAAAAACCTACCGTATAACCTGCTATGTCAAAAAGTTTTATGTCATTAGCTCCATCAACAACTACCACAATTTCTTCTTTTTTCAAACTCAATTGTTTTATTATTGGTCTAACAACAGCTGATTTATCAGAAGTAACTTTTATGTCTAGATCATCTAATAATCCATTTTTAAAAATTAAAACATTAGAAAAAATTAAATCCAATCCTAATTCGTCCTTCAATCTGTCTGTAATAATTGTAAATCCACCTGAAACAGCAATCATTTTCCATCCAGCATCTTTTAGAGCTAAACAAAGATCTTTTGCTCCTGGCATAATTTCTAAATTTTCTGCTATTCGTTTGGCATCATCAAATTTTATACCTTTTAAGGCATTAACTCTTTTTCTTAAACCTTCCTCCCAATCTATGTCCCCCCTAATTCCTTGTTTTGTAATATCCCAAATTTCCTTTTCTTTGGAAGGGCCAAATACTTGCGCTAAAATGGGTAAGTATTCCGCATTAAGTAATACTCCTTCCACATCAAATATTATTAACATAGATATTTGCTTAAGCGACTATTTAACCGTATATTAAGCTTGTCTGATAAATTATTAAGGTTCTTGCAAAAATTTTTACCCTAATTAAACTAAAACTAATTTCTATCTACCAAGTAAAAAATAATAATGTGGGTTTTAAGATTTACTATTTATACTATGGAAAATCCTCAATTAATTTTTTATTTTCTCATTATTTCTATTGCGGCGGGAGTTTTTTCAATGTGGATATATCTTTTATTCTTTATGAGCAAATCTCTTGCTCGATCACCAAGATTAGAATGTATTAAGAATAATAAAAACAACTTTCCGAGGGTGAGCATTATAGTTCCAGCTAGAAACGAGGAAACTTATATTCGTAAATGTGTAGATAGCTTATTAAAACAAGTCTATCCAGACTATGAAATAATTTTAGTTAATGACGAATCATCGGACAAAACATTAGAGATTATGAATGAATATAAAAAATCAAATAATAAGATAAAAATTGTCAATGTTAATCAACCTACTAGCGATTGGATTGGAAAAAATTGGGCCTGTTATCAAGGTTATCTAAACTCAACTGGTACGTTATTATTATTTACAGATGCTGATACTTACCATGCGGAGAATACAATGTACTCCGCTGTACAAAATCTTAACCAATATAAATTAGATGCAATAACGGTTATGCCTTGGTTAAAATGTAATGATTTTTTTACGTACGTCACTCTTCCAATATTAACTACTTTCCTGCATACCAGATTTTCTCCATTAAAAGTAAATGATGCAAATTCAAAGATGGGATATTTTTTCGGTAGCTATTTTATTATTACTAGGAAAACCTACCAAAAAGTTGGTTGTCATGCTGCCGTAAAACATGAAATTATTGAAGATGGTGCATTAGGTAAAAAGGTAAAAGAAGAAAATTTTAAAATAAAGATGCTTAGAGGGGAAAATTATGTTCAAGCAATTTGGGCACGAAATTCCTCTGAATTATTTAATGCAATAGATAGACTGGCCATAGCTATCTTCAATGAGAACAGGATAAAATACACTCTTTTGAGCGTCGCATTGTTTTTTTTATTGATATTCCCGTTTTTAATGTTTTTTATATCGCTAACATTAATTGTAATTCTTCCAAGTGCATTTGATTTTGTAGTATTGTTCATTACAGGAAGTACTTTATTTATTTTAGTGATAACAAATTTAATCCAGCTAAATAGTACATTATTAGCAAACAAGATTTATTCTTTAGGTGCTCTAGTGGGAGCAATAATTATAGTTTCCAGATTTTTAGTGAGATTATTAAGTCCAAATAGAAGTCTTGTAAATTGGAGGGATAGACTTTATAAAATTTCGTCAAATCAATCCTCGCCACTATGATACTCGGCTGATGAAAAAATGATTATTTTCCTTTTTTGTTGATACAAATTTATTTATAAAAATTTTATTTTCTGTCTTGGATGCTAAAATGTATCTTTTATATGAATGGATTGATTTTTTTATACCAATTCTTTTAGTTGCTAACACTATGTCAGGAATAATTCCTTTTATAAGATACAAGTCATTGTTTTTATGCGTTAAATCTAGATTATTATATTGTTTATCAATACAGAATGCTTGTGTAATTTTTCCAGGGCCATTTGTTAATGCTCTAATATCATGCAAATTACGATTTTCCTTCATAAATTGGATTCCTTCTTTTGGCTCTATTCCTCTTATCAGGACAGCACCAGCAATCTGATTTTTTGATTTTGCAGTAACATTGAAACAGTAATGATTTCCATATGTAAAATAAATATAGGATCTTCCTACAGGACCAAACATTCCCATATTTCTTTTCGTCATCCCTTTGTAGGCATGACTAGCTTCATCATTTTTGTACCCATATGCTTCAGTTTCTACGATAATGCCGGATAACTTAAGTTTTCTATTATTATTCTTTATTATTCTAACCAATTTTTTTCCTATAAGTTTTTTGGCTACTAAATTTGTATCCTGTAAAAAAAATTCATAATTTAAAATGTTCAGATCCAATAATTTTAGTATTGGAATTAAAATTATTAATAAATTTGGGAATAACATACTCGATGATTGATTTAAATAGTCTTGTGTAGTACTAATTGTGTTTGCAAAAAAATCTTGGGATTAATTATGAACTCAAATTACCATTAATACTAATTCATACCCCCTTTGGACTTAAGTTTTTTGACAAGGTAGCAAATTCTAGACTAGGTAAAATTTATGCTACATTGAATATTTATTTAATGCCCTTAATAACAGCGTTAGCTGTTTTTTTAATTATGGGATCTCTTCTTGTCTTATTTTCAAATGATTCTGCAAGAGAGGGTATTCGCGAAATTGGTCCCCAAGGCAATCTTTTAATTCCAGGATTAAATCCCATTCTACCCTGGACATACGGCTGGATTGGATTAGTTATTACAATTATAATTCATGAAGCAGGCCATGGAGTTGTTGCTAGAGTTTATAATACCAAGGTCGAATCTACAGGTATAGTATTGTTCTTAGGGATACCTATTGGTGCATTTGTAAATATTCAACAAGATGAATTAAATAAAACAACTTTTAAACAAAAAAGTGCCATCCTTACTGCAGGACCATTGAACAATATGATCCTGGCTGGTATCTCCCTTGGATTACTTTTTCTTTTGGTATCCTCTCTTACTCCTATTTCTCATATTAAAGGTAATGAAACAGGCATTACTGTTTTGACTGTTGGAGAGAATTCATTAGCCAAATCCATTGGTCTTTCAAAAAATTCTCTTATTACTCATATCAATGCGGAATCTATAGAAGATGTTCAAGAACTCAGGACGATGTTAAGAGACAGTTTAGGTAAGACAATACAAATTAGATGGACAACAGAAGACGGTATGGAACAAATAAAGTCTCTTAAACTTCCACCATCTATTCCACAAAGTAAAGGTGTATTAGGAGTAACCCTTACAGATGCATTTTTTGATCCCACTTTGGTACTAAATAATTACAAAAATCTTTTTTTGACTAATCCATTAGCAATCCTTATGCCTCCGACCTTGCAACAAAATCTTGTTCCTTATTCAGAAAGTATGTCTTCTTATTATTCTTCCAGTTTATTTGGTCCAGCATTCCCATATATTGCAAATTTGCTGTTTTGGATTTGGTTTATCAACTTTAATGTAGGTATATTCAATGCACTTCCTATAACGATGTTAGATGGTGGTCAATGGTATGGAACTTTACTTGAAAACAAAATTAAAACGAATAGGAAGATAAAACCATTTACCATTTTAAGTATTGTTTTTGTTATTATTGTAATATTATCTTTTACTCTACCATGGGTTTTAAGATGAAATAGAATAGCAAATAATTTCATTTATCTTGTCCCTGGATTAATTAATATATGACTAAAACTATATTAATGGAGATATAAATAATAAGTATAATTCAATTTATGTTTATTGATACTTTATTTTAAAATAAATATAAAATTGATATTTGAATAAAAAAAATTTGATTAATATGAAAAAAAATAATGGAAATGGTAATGAAAAAAACATTTATGATAAATCAATTTATAGAGAAACCAAAAGTGAACTACTCGAGAAAAGTTTTAGGAACCATAAATATGTTAAAGATGAAGAAGCAATAATAAAAACAATTTTCGAATCAATCCCCAAAGAGTCACAAATAACTATTGCTAGATTTGAAGGACCAAATATTGCATTATATACAAAAAATCCCCGGTTTTCTCTAACAGAATTAACATATTATCTATCATCTTTGTCCAAAAACTTAAAAAAAAGATTCATTGTAAGAACTGATCAATCAATTCGACTTAAAGAAGACGAAACTAGATCTATTGTATCTAGAATATTACCTAAAGATGTAGTTGTATCTGCTTTATTTTGTGATGAGGCTACAGGGGAGGTTGTTCTCGAAGTCAATAAACCAGAATCAGTAAGCTCTGACACTATCATTAGTATAGCTGAAGCCACAGGTTGGATAGCACATTTAAGACGTTCCCCTCACATTCCTTCACTGAGTATAAAAAATATACATACAATTTTGAAAAGCTCTTCAAAGGAGCGTAGTAACTTTCTTCGCGAGTTAGGAAAAAGGGTTTTTCGTGATCCAATAATTAAGAAAGAAGATGAAATTCAAGAAAAGGAAGATATGGCAGAAAGAATTTCCATAAATGAAAAACAAAATAAAAATTGGAATAACAAGGAAGTTTATATTTTCTGTCTTGGTGGAGTAAAACAAGTAGGACGATCTTGCTTTATAGTCATGACTTCAGAGAGTAAAATAATGTTAGATTGTGGAATTAATCCAGGTGAGAATAATGCTATTGATGCCTACCCTAGGATAGACTGGTTTGATTTTAAATTAGAGGATTTAGATGCGATAATAATTAGTCATGCCCATATAGACCATCAAGGATTTTTGCCAACATTATTTAAATATGGATATGATGGACCCGTTTATTGTACTGAACCAACCTTACCTTTAATGAATTTACTTCAATTAGATTCGGTAAAAATTTCTCAAAATAATGGTGTTTATTGTCCATATGAAATTCGAGATATAAATGAGATAATCAAA
>Ga0111539_10007590_pt1 | contig 13859 bp, 14 predicted proteins | sample RhiMethybrSRZTD1_FD_79667 | JGI IMG/M metagenome (GOLD analysis project Ga0111539, IMG submission 79667) | Populus rhizosphere microbial communities from Tennessee, USA - Rhizosphere MetaG P. TD hybrid SRZTD1 (version 2) (version 2) | ecosystem: Host-associated > Plants > Roots > Rhizosphere >...
AGCACCTTCGCCGCCTCGTCGACCTTACGGTCGATGGTCTCCTTGTCGAGCTTCGCCAGCCGCAGCGGGAACGCCATGTTCTCCCGCACTGTCATGTTCGGGTACAGCGCGTACGACTGGAACACCATGGCGATGTCCCGGTCCCGGGGGGGCAGGTCATTGACGATCCGGTCGCCGATGCTGATCTCGCCGGAGGTGATCTCCTCCAGACCGGCTACCATGCGCAGCGTCGTCGTCTTGCCGCAGCCCGACGGCCCGACCAGAACCAGGAACTCCTTGTCGCGGATCGTCAGGTTGACGTCCTTGACGGCACGCACTTCGTCGTAATTCTTGTTCAACTCTTTCAGCACGACTTGCGCCATGGGCGGCCTCTTTCGTTGTCGCCAGACTCTCAGCCGACCAGGCCGTAGAACTTCCGGGCGGTCTCGCAGGTCAGTTTCCGCGTCACCTCCGCCGGCAGGTGCCCGAACTGCTCGTCGATGTACTTGCTCGACTCCGGCCAGACGCCGTCGGGATGCGGGTAGTCCGATCCCCACATGAGCGTCTCGACGCCCATGTCGTCGAGCAGCTTGGTGCCGATGCGATCGAACTGGAACGTCGCCTTGCACTGCCGGCGCCAGTACTCGCTCGGCTTCAGCTTGAGCGGAATGTCGTGGTACTGGTCCTCGAACTCGAAATCCATGCGATCGAGCACGTACGGGATCCAGCCGATGCCGCTCTCGCCGAAGACGATGCGGAAGTTCGGGTAGCGCTCGAACACCGCCCGCCCCATGAGGGCGGTGAGGATGTTCGCCAGGTTCATCTGGAACATGCAGATGTTGCTGTACTGGAGCGCTCGCAGCGTGAGCCCGGAATACTGCTCGCGGAGCTTCGGCGACGTCGACGGGAACGTGTGGAAGTGGAGCGGGATGCCGACCTCGTCGATCGCCCGCCACAGCGGCTCCCATTGCGGATGCCACATCGGCTCCATGTCCCACGAGCACGACAGCTCGACGCCCTTGAAGCCCAGCTTGGCAACGCGATGCACCTCGGCCACCGCCGCGTCGATGTCCCCGTACGGCAGGCACGCGAGGCCGATGTGGCGGTCGGGATAGAGGCTGCAGAACTTCGCCAGCCACGTGTTGTAGATGCGCAGCATCTCGTTGGAGGCTTCGCGGTCGTTCAGCCTGGCCGCCGCCGCGAGGATGCCGTAGATCACCTCGGCGTCGACGCCATCGCGTTCCATCTCCTTGATGCGCAGGTGCGGATCGCCTGGCCGGCTGACGCCCTTCCTGCCCTCGTCGTAGAGGCCGGTCTTGTGCATGACGTCTACGCGCAACTGCTTGCCCGGCACGTACTTCCGGCCTGAGGCACCCACGCCGCCCACGAGCCCGAAGTTCGCGCCGTTCCTGGCGATCCACTGCGGGCCGTCGGGCCCGTCGGTGACGTACGGCATGTGCTCCTTCAGCGCCTGCGGGGCTTCCGACACGAAGAGATCGGGCGGTAGCCAGATCAGGTCGAGGTGGCAATCTGCGGATATGCGGTTGTAGTGCATGACCTCTCCTCCCTTTGGTGCGGCGATCAGGCGTCTGGGACGCGCGCGTATTTCCAGGGGATCATGCGCCAGTCGTTGCCGGCTTGCAACCGAAGCGTGCGCGGCTCGTGCCTCCATCGCACACGTGCCTAAATATGAAATAGGTTCTAGACTCCCTCCCATGACCGACAGCCTCAAAGCTACCGCGAACAAGGCGGCCCGCAACGAGAGAAAGACGGCGCACCTGCGCGCGATGATGGACCGCTACACGGAACGGTTCCGCGCGGTGCGGGACGGGGATGGCCGGGCGGTCGCGCGTGAGGTACACGGTGCGATGGACGACGTGCTGGAGCAGGACCGGAAGAAGGACGCGGCGAGCGGCGGCATCAAGTGCCGCAAGGGATGCGACCATTGCTGCCGTGGCCCTGTGGAGATCTGGCCGCACGAAGCTGCGCTGCTGGTGGCAAGCGCGCAGGAGAGCGGCGTCGAAATGGACGGGTCGCGCCTCGAGCGCCAGAGCCGCTTTACGACGGACACCTGGCGGCAGCAGCCGGCGGACGACAGGGCGTGCGTGTTTCTCGGCGACGACGGGACGTGCAAGGTGTACGAGGTCCGGCCAAACGCCTGTCGCAAGCTCCTGGTGATGACCGACCCCGCGCTGTGCGACGCGGAGAAGCACCCGCCGGACAACGTAGGCCGCTGGTTCAGCTGGGAAGCCGAGATTCTGGAGTCGGCCGCACTGGAAACCTTCGGCGTCGGCTTGCTGCCGCGGCTGCTGCTGGATGCGCTCGGCGGGAAGGATTAGAACCTGGTGGATAACTGGAACGATATCAGGCAATGGCGGAAGGAACAGCGCGCCGGGCTGCTCGCGTGGCGCCTGGCGGCTTCGCAGGACGACCGCCGCCGGTGGAGCGAGTCCATCACGCGCTTCCTGCTGGCCGGATTTCCGCTCCTGCAATGGATGACGGTGAGTTTCTACTGGCCGATCCGGAGCGAATTCGATGCGCGATTCGCGATCCGGGAGCTGAGAAAGCACGGCGCCAGGACGGCCCTGCCGGTGGTCGTGGAGAAAGGAAAGCCTCTCGAGTTCCGGGAATGGTGGCCCGGAGTATGGTCGACGAAGGGGGTATTCGACCTTCCCGTGCCGGAGGGCACCGCGGTGCTGCGCCCGCAAGCCGCGCTCATTCCGCCGGTCGGCTTCGACCGGCAGGGCTATCGGCTCGGGTATGGCGGGGGCTACTTCGACCGCACCCTCGCCGCGCTCGCTCCGCAGCCGCTCAAGATCGCCGTCGGGTTCGAGCTGTCCCGGATCGCGACGATCTATCCGCAGCCGCACGACGTTCCGATGGATTTCATCGTCACCGAAGCCGGGATCCACTACGCGAAGAACGGCGGACTCGAGCGCGTCGACGATCCCGGCGAGGTCGCCGAGCTTGCCGGGAGAATCATCCTCGAGCGCGATCGCGCGTCAGACGAAGAGGATGCGAAGGACCAGTACGCCTCCCCCGCCTGCTATGCCCACGAGTTCGAGCGAAAATAAGCCGCAAGTGAAGTATTCCGCCGACCTTGCCGTTCTCTTCGAGCACCCGGAGTGGCAGAAACCCCTGTTCGAGGCGCTCGACCGCCGCGGCGTCCGTTACGTCCCGGTTGACCTCAAGCAGGCAGCGTTCTCGGATACCGACCCGCCGCTTGCGCCGCTCTACTTCAACCAGGCGAGCCCTTCGGCGTACGTGCGGGGCAATACGCGCGCCGTGCCCTACGCGCTGGCGTGCATGCGGGCGCTGCAGCTCCGCGGCGTGCGCGTGCTGAACGGCGCGGACGCCTTTGCGCTCGAGTTGAGCAAGACGGCGCAGGCGGCGCTCTTGAACCGCCTCGGCGCGCCGGCACCGCGGGTCTGGACGTTCAACGATCCCGGCGCGCTGCGGACGCGCCTGCGCGAGATCCCCTTCCCCGTGCTCCTCAAGCCCGAGCAGGGCGGCAGCGGCGCCCGCATCATGCTGGTCGAAAGCTTCGAGCATCTCGAATCCTTCCTGGCGCAGCATCCGGAGCACTGGCTGCCGGACAACCTGCTGCTGCTGCAGGAGCATGTGCCCTACGACACCGCCAGGGGCATCGTGCGCATGGAGTTTCTCGGCGGCGAGCTGCTGTACGCGATGCGCGTGATCGCGCACGGGCGCTTCAACCTGTGCCCGGCGCCGGTCTGCAACCCCGATGACGGATCGGCCGTCGCGTGCGAAATCCCGGAGGCGGACATACAGGAAAATGCGGCGGCGCCGCCGGCCGAATTTCATCCCTATCCCGAAGTGCCCGCACGCGCGGTCGAATGGGGCAGGCGCATCGTTGCTGCGGGAAAGCTCGACGTCGGCGGAATCGAGTATCTCGAGTCGCGGGACGGCCGGCTGATGTTCTACGACATCAACGCCAACTCCAATCTGCGCCCGTCCGTCGCGCAGTTCTTCGGCTTCGATCCATTCGAGCGCGTAGTGGACTACCTCGTCCGCGCCATCCGCGAGGTCAGGCAGCCGTCCGCGCCTTCTCAAGCAATGCGTTGAGCGTTCCGCCCGGCACGATCTGCCCCCGGCAGGGGCTATCCCCACGATACGCCGGCTGTCGGAATCCCGCTGACAGCGGGAGGCCGACAGGAGAATGAGCCAGTCGGCTTCGAACCATTGCGCGCGCCGCCGGGTCCGACCGTGTAGTAGTTGGCTGTTGGGGATCCGGCTGAGCGGCTGGGCCGGGGTTTTGTTCAAAACGATGGAGGATTCGACATGATCTCGTGGGCTGTCACGTTTCTCGTCATCGCACTGATCGCCGCCGTGCTCGGTTTCAGCGGCATCGCGGGTACCGCGGTCAACCTCGCGTGGATTTGCGCGATCATCGGCATCATTCTCGCGCTGGTCTTCGGCGTTCTGGGCCGTCGCATATAAACGATTGCGGCCTGGGGAAAGCCGCTTGCAGCGGTTTGCTGCAAGCGGCTTCGTACGTACATCGTAGAGGCCTCCGGGTGGCGGCGTGGGTCCGGATCTACGGCCTTGCGCTCGGAATCGTGTCCGACCTGGCCCTGGCGTTGTCGTTGGAATCTTCCGGTAGCGTCGGGTCGGGCCTCGTGCTCGCGGCGGCGTCTCCACCACCGCGCCCTCCTCCATAGCCGCCTCCCGTTGCCGCGGGCAGCTGGTTGAGTCCGGAAGGAAGTGTCAGCGTGGTGACCCCGGACGGCGACGTTGTGACGGTGGTGCCCGGAGGCAAGGTAGTGGTGGCGCCGGACTGCAAGGTCGTCGTGCCGCTGGTACTGCCGGATGGCGAAGTCGCCTGCGCAGTCCCGATGCCCGCCGCTGCCCCGGCGGCCGATGTCCCGCTGTTTCCGCCGTCAGGTGCCGCATTGCCAATGGCGGCGCTGGGGCTTCCGCCGCTTGCGGACCCGCTACCGATGGCGGCGCTGGGACTTCCCCCGCTCGCGGACGAATTGCCGATGGCAGCGCTCCCGCTGCCGGTCGGGGTGCCGGCCGCGCCGCTGGAGGTCGCACCGCCGCGTAAAACGCGGCCACCCGAAGCCTGGGCGATCACGACAGGAGACACGACATCTTCGGCTGGAGCGAAATTCGCAGAACCGTCTATCGCGAGCGCGAGGCTGGCCGCGATGGGCGTAAGAATAAGGGGCGACTTGAGCATGGCAACCTCCGTTGTATGGCCCTCTCAATATCGACATTCGTCCGCTGTATTTGTTCGCCCCGTGCCGGGATGTGGGGTTCTCGAAACTGTCGTGATTCAGCTACAACGCGAGACGCTGACCGGCTACACTCAGCGTGTCACCCATCGCGGGAGAAAACATGAAGACCACGCGTGTCGGCGAGTTCGAGGTCCAGCGCATCACGGAATTCGAGGGGCCGTTCATAGGGCCGGAGACCTTTTTCCCCGATTTCGATCCCGAGGTGCTGCAGGCGAACCCCGACATGACGGGACCGGACCTGCTCGACCCGGCGAGCGGCAAGCTCGTCTTCAGCTTTCACTGCTTCGTCGTCAGGACCGGCCGTCACACGATCCTGATCGATTCCTGCCTCGGCAACGACAAGGAGCGCCCGACGCGGCCGCAGTTTCACCGGCTGCGAACGCCCTTCCTCGCCGATCTCGCCGGCGCCGGCGTCAGCGTCGAGGACGTCGACTACGTGATGTGCACGCATCTCCACTGGGACCACGTCGGCTGGAACACCCGCCTCGAGAACGGGCGCTGGGTTCCGACCTTTCCCAACGCGCGCTACGTCATGGCCCGCCGCGAATTCGAGCACTGGCAGGGCGCGCACCGGGAGGGCGAGGACACGCCGCACCGCCGCGCCTTCGAAGACAGCGTGCTGCCCGTCGTGCGAACGGGCCAGTCGGTGCTGGTCGGGGACGATTACGCGTTCGAAGACGGTCTATGGTTCGAGAGCGCGCCCGGCCATACGCCCGGCAACGTCGTGATCCACGCCCGTTCGGGCGACGCGCACGCGGTATTCCTGGGCGACGTGATCCATCACCAGTTCCAGCTGATGAAGCCGGAATGGTCCACGCTCGCCTGCAGCGATCGCGAGCTGTCGAAGAAGACGCGCATGCGGCTCATCGAGGAATACGCCGCCAGCGGAACGCGTCTGCTGCCCGGGCATTTTCCGGCGCCGACGGTTGGGAAGATCGTGCGGCGTGGCGCTGGTTATCGCTACGCGTTCGAATAGCGCCCGCAAGACATCCCACTGGCCTCGCAACTGACCGGGGCGGCCGGGCTATTTCGTGTTGGCTAACGGCTTCACGACCTCGTGTACGCAATCGATGAAGAGCCGCACTACGGGAGTCAGCGTACGATTCTTCAACGTCATGATTCCGACCGGCAGACGCGGAATCGGAAGCTCCACCGGCAGAACCTTGAGCCGCGGCAGATTTGCGCCAAACTGCAACAGTGAGACCGGGACTGTACCCAAAAAGGGGCTTCGCGCGAGAAGGGCGAAGAACAGGGAGGCTCCTCCCCACACTGCGCCCTTTGGCGGAAATTTCACACCGCGGGCGCCGAATGCGTCGGCAACGAGCGGGCCGACAATCGTATCCAGCCGCGGCAGGACCCAAGCCTCGTCGATCAGAGCGGAAAGCTCGATTTTGCGCTGGCGCGCCCATCTGCTGTTCGGTCCGGACACGACCACGACACGGTCGTGAAAAAGGACTTCCACGGATATGTCTTCATGGACCCGTGGTGCAATGCGGTCGAGTAAAAGATCGATCTTGCGCTCGCGCAAATCGAGGAATCGTTCGGCGTTCGGCGCGATGGGCGCCACCAGAACAGAGATTCCCGAATGCTTTCGGCGAAGCCGGTCGATGACCGCCGGCAGCAAACCGGCAATGAACGGCTCGTGCGCGCCCACTCTAACTTCGCCCGCGGTCGGATCGGATAGAAATTCCACATTCTTCACCGCCTGACGCAGTTCGTCGAATACGGCCGCACCGCCATCCAGCAACGCGCGGCCGTGCTCTGTCGGTTCAACACCCTGGCGGCTACGATCAAGCAGCCGCACGCCGAATGTTTGCTCGAGACTCGCGATTGATCTGGAAATCGCAGATTGGGTCGTGTGCATGAGCACGGCCGCCTTGCTCATGCTGCCAGCCTGCACGACCACCATCAGTACGTGAAGGTCCTGGAGCTTTATCCGGCGTCCGACGCGGTCGCTCACCTGCATTTCGGCATCGCAAAACGGCTATGGAAGTATCGAAAAATAGCATTATGCGGCAATGGTGGCATCCTCTATAGTTCGCCACCTTGAGCAGCCGGGGCATCCGCCATCGCGCAGGCCCAAACAGGAACGCCATGAATCTTCCCCGTCGCGCTTTCTTGCATCTTGCCGCAGGTGCTGTCGCGCTCCCGGCTGTCTCGCGTCTCGCTTCGGCGCAAACCTATCCGTCGCGGCCAGTGCGCGTGGTCGTACCCTTCGCGCCTGGCGGCGGTACCGACGTCCGCGCACGGCTTATTGGACAATGGCTATCAGAGCGACTTGGTCAGCAATTCATCATCGAAAACCGGCCGGGTGCGGGCGGCAATATGGGCACGGAGGTTGTCGTCAAGGCGCCGCCGGACGGCTACACGCTCCTCTTGGTCGGAACCTCGAGCGCGATCAATGCGACGCTCTACGAAAAGCTCAGCTTCAATTTTGTTCGCGATGTCACGCCAGTCGCAAGCATCAGCCGCAACAGCTTCATCATGGTGGGGCATCCATCGTTTCCGGCCAAAACTGTCCCCGAGTTGATCGCCCACGCCAACGCCCATCCAGGCAAGATCAACATGGCGTCTGCAGGCAATGGAACCTTGGCGCATTTGGCTGGCGAGCTATTCAAAATGATGACCGGCGTCAACATGGTTCACGTGCCTTATCGCGGCGGGAGACCCGCCATGACTGATCTGATCAGCGGCCAGGTGCAGATAGCATTCGAGGACATATCCTCGTCGATTGAACACGTCAGAGCCGGAAAGCTGCGCGCTCTCGCAGTGACGACGGCGACACGTCCAGAGGCGTTGCCGGACATCCCCGCCGTCGGAGAATCTGTGCCGGGCTACGCGGCGAGCGGGTGGTCCGGGATTGGCGCTCCCAAAAACACGCCCATCGAAGTCATCGACAAGCTTAACAAGGAGATCAACGCCGCGCTCGCCAATCCGAAAATCAAGGCGCGGCTCGCCGACCTGGGAGGCACGGTGCTGACGCTCTCGCCAGGCGACTTTGGAAAGCTCATCGCTGAAGAAATCGACAAGTGGGGCAAGGTGGTCCGGGCGGCCAATATCAAGGCGGAGTGAAGCGGGTGTCCGTCGAGGAGGAGGCGGTCGATTTTTCCCATCGCATTGTCCCGTTTTGGCAGGCCGCTCTTGGATCCGAATTGCTTGGAGTCTACCTCATAGGCAGCCTTGCCCATGGCGGATTCAGCCGGCGCTACAGCGACATCGACATGGCTCTAGTGGCGGAGGCGCCCTTGTCTCCACAGAAGCTCAATCGCGTGCGAAGCGATGCGGCAGCACTGTCAGCCGAGTGGGGGCCCAGGCTCTCCGTGTTCTGGACCGACCGGCACTTTTGTCTCGGCCGATTTCCCCTGCTGGATCGCATCGATTATATCGATCATGCGGTCGTGCTCATGGAGCGCGAATGTGTGCGACCGGTGCGACCCACGCTGGAAGAAATTCGGCGCTATCTGCTCGGCTCACCATTTTCGAACTGGGCCGACCGGGCGCGATATTTCGCCACCGCAGAAACACTCGAACCGAAAGACCGGAAGGCGTATCTGCGAACGCTCCTCTATCCCGCGCGATTTTGCTATAGCTGGATGACGGGCCGCGTGGGTTCGAACGATGACGCCGTGGCGTTTCTTGGCAAGACCCGTCCGCCGCGGCTCGACGTGGGCTTGGTCACCCGCGCGCTGCAATGTCGGCAGGCCGACGCCGATCCCAACGCTCTATTTCCCGCGCGAACGATGCTGCCATCCCAGGTCGATGCCTGTGCCTCGCTTGCAGACCCGCCTGACCCCTGACGCCTGACCCCTGACGGGTTTTCACGCCGCCGCGTCGAGTATCTCGAGCACCTGCTCGGGCGAGGTGATCTTCCGCGGATTGGAGTGCAGCCACTCGTCGTGCATCGTGTGCTCGACGATCGCGTCGAAGCGCTCGCGCGTCACGTCCACTTCGCGGAGGCTGCGGGGCAGGTTGAGCTCGCCGAGGAACGCCGAGATCACATCGGCGGCATCCTTCCCGGGATGTCCCATCGCCTCGGCGACCAGGGCCTGGCGCGCGGCATTGGCCGAACGGTTGTAGCGCAGCACGTACGGCAGCATGACGCACGAGGTATAGCCGTGCGGGACGCCGCAGGTTCCGCCGAGCGCGTGGCCGATGGCATGGCTCGCCCCCATCTTCGCGCCGCCGATCCGCCCCGCCGTGGACAGCCACGCCGCGAGCTGGCAATCGAGCCGGGCCGCGAGGTCGGCCGGGTTCCGCTTGACGCGCGGCAGCGCGTCGGAGAGCAGCTTCAGCGCCTGGACGTAGTACATGTCGCTCAGGGGACTCGCGAACTGCGAGCAAATCCCTTCCGTGGCGTGATCGAGCGCGCGGATTCCGGTCGACAGCCAGACCCAGAGCGGCGTGTGCACCGTCGGCGCGGGGTCGAGAATGATGATGCTCGGTCCGAGGAGCGGATGGCGGAAGCTGTGCTTCGCGTGCGTGCGCAGGTCGGTGCACCCTGCACTCGCGTTGAAATCTCCGGCCGACAGCGTCGTCGGTATCGAGACCTGGCGGATGGAAGGTCCCGCGTATTCCGGGTTCCTGCGCACGCCATCCGTGCCCACGCGAAAGCGGAACGCGTCGAACCCGTCGAGATCGTCGATTCCATGCTGCAGGGCAAGCCGCACCACCTTGCCCGCATCGGTAAGCGACCCGCCGCCGAACGTAACGATCAGTTCGGCGCCCGCCGCTCTCGCCGCGCGGGTGGCTTCGAGGACGGCGTCGCGCGGCGTGTGCGAAGGCATGGAATCGTAGAGGCCCGCGTAGCGGCTGCCGAGCGCATCGCGCATCTTCGCGACCTCCCCGGTCGTGCGATTCATCGTGCGGCTCACCATCAGAAAGACGCGGCTGGCGTTGAGCCGCTCCGCCTCGACACGCAGCGCTGCGGCAGCCGGCTCGCCGTAGACGATGCGCTCGATCGAGGGAAAAACCAGTTTTCCTGTTAGCATTTGAGATGCTCCTCTATCCATACTATACAGTCACATCGCGGAGTCGCTCGTGCCGATACTGCGCCTGACAATCAGGATGCTCCTGATCGCGGTGATGTTCCCGGGCGGAACCGCGCTCGCGCAGGAGTTCCCGGCCAGGCTTATCCGTATCGTCACCTCGCCGCCTGGAGGAAACAACGATTTCACGGCCCGGCTGATGATGAAGGGCCTCACGGAGAAGGCGGGCTGGCAGATGGTGATCGACAATCGAGCGATTCTCGTTGCGTACGAGGTGGTGGCGCGATCCGCGCCCGACGGCTACACGCTGCTCGTCGCCGGCGGCACCTTCATCAGCGGCAACCTGTTCGAAAAGCTGTCCTTTGACCCGTTGCGGGATTTCACCGCGATCTCGATCACGCACCGGGCGCCCAACATCCTGGTCGTGCATCCGTCCGTTCCCGCGAAATCGGTAAAAGAGTTGATCGCCTTTGCGAAAGCACGGCCGGGCGAGTTGAACTACGGTTCGTCCGGCATCGGCTCCAGCAACCACCTCGCCGCGGAATTGTTCAACGTAATGGCGGGCGTGAAGACCGTGCGCATCAACTACAAGGGCGTGGGCCCGGCAGTCAATGCCCTGTTAAGCGGCGAAACGCATCTGATGATCGTCAACGTGCCCGCCGTCGCGGGCTACATCCAGTCGGGCCGGCTGAGACAGCTCGCGATCACCAGCACCGAGCCGTCCCCGCTGCGTCCCGGTCTGCCCACCATGGCCGCCGCCGGCCTGCCGGGCTTCGAGTCGATCGTGTTGTCGGGAACTTTCGCGCCGGCCGGCACGCCCGCTCCGGTCGTGATCCGGCTGAACCAGGAAATCGTGCGGGCGATCAACCAGCCGGACATCAAGGAGAAGTTCCTGGCGCTCGGCATAGAAACCGTGGGCAGCTCGCCGCAGGAAGCCACGGCTGCGGTCAAGTCCGAAATCGCCAAAGTCGGCAAGCTGATCAAGGACGCGGGCATCCGTACACAGTAGCCTTCGTAGTCCAATCCGTGGCAAGCCCGCACATGAGGCTGCTGGACCGACAGCACGGGCATGTCTCACAATACGGCAGGTGCAAGCGGTACAAGCTTCCAACGGGAGGAAGGACTCATGAACGACACTGCCACGCAGGCAAACCAGGCGGCGATGCGCGCCGCCGTCACAACCGGGCAGCGAACCGACGTTGCGGGCAAGTTCCCGGACATCCTGTCTCTGGAAGACTTCGAAGAGCCTGCCCGCGGCTATCTGCCGCGGCCGATCTTCGGCTACATATCCGGCGCGGTAGAGACGAACGCATCGCTCACCGGCAACCGCTCGGCGTTCGCGGAGTACGACTTCCTGCCGCGCGTGCTGGTCAACACCCGCTCGCGCAACCAGAAGACGACGATTTTCGGGCGCACCTACGATCTGCCGTTCGGTTTTCCGCCGATGGGCGGGACTTCCCTCGCCGCCTACGACGGCGACAGAGTGCTCGCGAGGGTAGCGGCGCAACTCAACACGGTCATGATCCAGAGCGGCGCCTCGCTGATAGCGCTCGAGAAGTTGAAGGAAGTCGGTCCCACCGCCTGGTTCCAAGCCTATCTTCCCGGCGATCCGTCCATCATCACGCCGCTCGTCGAACGGGCGCAGCGGGCAGGCTTCGAGGTACTCGTTCTGACCGTGGACGTGCAGGTGGCCTCGAACCGCGAGAACAACGTGAGAAACGGCTACAGCTCGCCGCTCAAGCCCTCGCCGCGCCTCGCCTGGGACTGCATGATCCGGCCGCGCTGGCTCTTCGGTAACTTCTGCCGCACGTGGATGACAACCGGCATGCCGCACCTGGAAAACATGGGATTCTCGCGCATGCCCATCCTCGGCAATATCGAGCGCCCGCGCCTGGCGCGCGACGGCCTCGCCTGGGAGCACGTCGAGCTGATGAGGAAAATCTGGAAGGGCAAGCTGGTGTTGAAGGGTGTGCTCTCGCCGGCGGACGTACGCATCGCGCGCGAGAGCGGCGTCGACGGCCTCATGATCTCGAACCATGGCGGCCGCCAGCTCGACGGCACCGTCGCGCCGATGCGCATGCTCCCCGCCGCGCGCTCCGAAGCCGGCAACATGACCATCATGATGGACAGCGGGATCCGCCGCGGCTCGGACGTGCTGAAGGCGCTCGCGCTGGGCGCGCAGTTCGTCTTCATCGGCAGGCCGTTCCTCTACGCGGCGTCGATCGGCGGCGAGGATGCCGTGCACCATGGCGCGAATCTCATGCGCGAGGAAATCAGCCGCAACATGGCGATGATGGGCATCAGCTCCGTCAGCGAGATGAAACGGGAGTTCCTGGTTCCGAGCCGCGGGGGCGCCATCTGAAACACCGCACCTTCGGCCGCACGGGCATCCAGGTCTCCGAAATCATCTTCGGAGCCGGGGCCGTCGGCGGCATCGTCATCCACAAGGACGACGTGACGAAGCGGGAGGCGATCCGCCGCGCGCTGGCGGGCGGCATCAACTGGATCGATACCGCCGCGCAGTACGGCAACGGCAAGTCGGAAGAAGCGCTAAGCTGGCTGATACCCGAATCAGGGTCGACGCCGTACCTGTCGACCAAGTTCAGTCTCGACGTCGAGAATCTGAAGGACATCCCGGCGCAGATCGAGGAGCGCTGCCGCGGCAACCTCGCGCGCCTGAAGCGGCAGTCGGTGGACGTGCTGCAGCTCCACAACCGGATCGGCGCGAAGCCCGGCGGCCGGGTGATGACGGTCGAGCAGATCCTGGGAAAAGACGGCGTGGCCGACGGGCTCGACCGCTTGCGCGAGAAGGGGCTGATCCGCCACATGGGCATTACCGGGATAGGCGAGGCCGCGTCCGTCTGCGAGGTGATCCGGAGCAAGCGCTTCGATTCCGCGCAGGTGTACTACAACCTGCTGAATCCCAGCGCCGGTCGCGATATGCCTGCCGCGTGGACCGGGCAGAACCAGCGCGGCATCATCGAAGCCTGCCGCGCGAACGGCGTCGCGGTGATGGCGATTCGTATTTTTGCCGCCGGGGTCATCGCCACGGACGAGCGCCACGGGCGCGAAAGCGTGCTCCTCGCCGACACCAGCGTCGCCGAAGACGAGCGCAAGTCGGAGGCGGTATTCGACGCGATCGGCAAGGACCAGGGAACGCGCGCGCAGGTCGCATTGCGTTTCGTGTTGTCGAATCCGGATGTGTCCTGCGCCATCATCGGCAGCGCGGAGCTGCATCACATCGACGAGGCGCTCGCGGCTCAGAAGATGGGACCGCTGCCTGCCAACGTGCTCGCGCGGCTCGACGAGTTGTACAAGACCGATTTCGGCCGCGTGTAGCGCTACTGCAATCTCCCCTCCTGAGGAGCCGACGGGCGCGATTTTGTCAGAATTTTTTACACGCCTTTCGATCTCGAGAGCCCGTCACCTGTCCATAAAATATAGAAAGAACAAGTACTTGTGGAACTGCCCTCGCAGGCCTTAAGGGTTTTGGGGGAACCGGCAAACGGGTCTGTCGGGATTCTTTACAAGCGGTCGGGATACCGATCCAAAGAGAAGACGCACGATCCTGCGATAGATGTCTGATTTATAATGATTACTCTCGACACCGCGCTCGGACACGCCCGCCATCCCA
>Ga0111539_10007591_pt1 | contig 13859 bp, 10 predicted proteins | sample RhiMethybrSRZTD1_FD_79667 | JGI IMG/M metagenome (GOLD analysis project Ga0111539, IMG submission 79667) | Populus rhizosphere microbial communities from Tennessee, USA - Rhizosphere MetaG P. TD hybrid SRZTD1 (version 2) (version 2) | ecosystem: Host-associated > Plants > Roots > Rhizosphere >...
CGGCGCCGGATGCGCGGCGGCCGCGTTGGGCGCCTTCAGCGCCGCGTGCCAGATCTCCTGGGCGAGGTCGTCGCGATAGCTCTGGTCGAACACGAGCCGCGCGGCGAGCGCGCGCACCCAGTCGAGCTGCTGCAGGAGTTCGTGATGGGGGGGAGTCACGGTCCCCTGCATCTTGCCGCGGGCCGCGAAATCGACTCACCGCGGCGCAAAATCGCGCCGCGCGGGCACGTTGCGGACTCAACGGTAGTAGCGGTTGACCTCGACGGACCACTTCATCGCCTTCTGCCAGACGACTTTGCCGTCCTTGTCGAACTCGCGCACTCCCGTGTTCTCCGCCACGAGTGTGTTCCCGTTCGGCAGCCGATCCGCGTCGCTCGGCGAGCTCAGGCCCTGCAGCTCGAAGACGATCTTGCCGTCGCGGTCGAACTCGAGCACGCAGCCCTTCTGGCGCATCGTCACGAGCGTGTTGCCGTTCGGCAGTCGATCCGCATCGTGCGCGTTCGGCATGTCATTGAGCTCCCAGGCGATCTCGCCCTGCGGGGTGACCTCGATGACGCGGTTCTTCAGCACGTCGGCGATCAGCGTGTTGCCGTTGGCCAACCGGTCGCAGTCGAACGGACGAATGTCCTTCGCGTAGGACCAGACGATCTTGCCTGCCTTGTCGACCTCGATGACGCGGCTCGCGAACGTGTCCGCGATCAGCGTGTTGCCGTTTGGCAGGCGATCCGCGTCGTAGGGATTCCTGAGGTCCTCGAACGCCCAGACCTGCTTGCCCGTGCGGTCCACTTCCTGCACGCGACTCACCGAGAACTCCGTGATCAGCAGGTTGCCGTTGTCGAGGCACTCGGCGTCCCAGGCGCCGAAGATCTCGTCGAGCTCGAGCGTGAGGCGGCCGGTCTCGTCGACCTCGATGACCTTGTTGTCCGAGTAGTCGGCGATCAGCGTCGTCCACTTCCGCGGTGGGATCGGCGGGGCAACCACGCGCGTGGGCTCCGGCGCGGGCTGCGGCTTCGGCGGCGGATCCTGGGGTGCTTGCGCGGGTGCTTGCTGCGTGTCGCGGCGCAGCCACGCGACGGTGGCGACGACACCGACTCCCGCGACGACTGCCGCCGCGAACATCCACCGCCGCAGGACGTCGGGCAGCGTGGCTGGCCGCGGCGTCGGGGTCGCGACCAGGAGTCGGGCTTCGATGCGCGAGCCGAGGTCGGCACTCGGGCCGACGCCCGCCAGTTCGTGGAGCAGCGTGTCGAGCTGCAGTTCCTCGGCGCGCTCGCGCGCCGCCGTTCGTGGATCGTCGGTCATGTGTTTCTCCGTTCGATGCAGGCGCGCAGCTGCTGTCGCACTCGTTGCAGCAGCGTCTTGACGCCGTTGGGTTGCATGCCGAGCTCGCGCGCGATCTCGTCGCGCCGCTGCGGCTCGTCGGCGCCGAGGCCGTAGCTGCGCGCAACGGCTTGCCGGGCGCGGCCCGTCAGGCTCTCGACGCAGGCGCGCAGCGCCGCGAGCAGGCCGTCGCCGTCGTCCGCCGCGCAGTCGCGCTGCCACAGCTCGTCGACCGCATCGGCGAGCTCGTCGGGCTCTTCGCGGTCGCGCAGGTGGCGCAGGAACAGGAAGCGCGCCGTGCGCCGCAGGAACGTCGCGAGCGCCGGCGGGTCGAGGCCGAGCACACCGCGCTGCAGCGCGACCACGAACGACTCCTGCGTCAGGTCGTCGGCCACTTCCGGCGCGGCGCCGAGCATGCGCAGGTAGCGCCACAGGCCGCGCAGGTGGCGCGCGATCACCGGCGCCACCGCGGGGGCCGCTGCGGGCGGCGCGGCAGGGGTCGTGCTGATCGCGGACATGCTCTTCAGTGCCATGGCGGCCCTGAAGGTATTCGAGAAAGGCGCGAAGTTGTGCGCGGCGGGGGCTCAGCGGTAGTAGCGGTTGGCCTCGACTGCCCAGGTCGTCTGCTTGCGCCACACTTCCACGCCGGCGATGTCGAACTCGCGCACGCAGCGGCAATCGACGACGAGCGTGTTGCCGTTCGGCAGACGGTCCGCGTCGCTCGGGCTGGACAGACCTTCGACCTTCCACACCGTGCGTCCATCCCGCGTGAGCTCGAGCACCTTGCTGGGGTGGCGAAGCGTGACCAGCGTGTTGCCGTTAGGCAGGCGGTCGGCGTCGTGGACGTTGGGCAGCGAGTCTGCCTCCCAGACGACCCGGCCCGTCGGAGTGACCTCGATCACGCAGCCATGTTTCCCGTCGGCGATCAACGTGTTGCCGTTGGGCAGACGGTCGGCGTCGAACGGGCGGATGTCGGTCGCGAACGACCACACGACCGCGCCGGCCCGGTTCACTTCGATGACGCGGCCCGCGAATGCGTCGGCGATCAGCGTGTTGCCGTTTGGCAGGCGGTCGGCGTCGAAGGGGCTCTGGAGTTTCTCGAATGCCCACACCTGTTTGCCCGTGCGGTCGACCTCCACCACGCGGCTCGCTGAGAACTGGGCGACGAGGAAGTTGCCGTTGTCGAGCTGTTCGACGTCCCACACGCCGAACATGTCGTCGAGCTCGAGCGTGACCTGGCTGCTCTGGTCGATCTCGAGGATGCGGTTGTCCCCGTAGTCGGCGATCAACATCGTCCACTGCGGCTGCGGAAACGGCGGGGCCTCGACGCGCGTCAGCAGCGCAGCGGCAGGGTCGGCGGCGACGGCGGGTTCTCGGCGCACTTCGGTCAACGATGCGGCGTTTGCCGGCGCGATCGGAGGCACTGCGTCCTCGCGGCTGGCCCAGAAGAGCCACGCGAGCGCGAGCAGCAAGACGAGCACGATGGCACGCACGCGTGAACTGTAGCGACGCCGGCTACGGTTGGCGCGGCACGTCGATGCTCCGCGTCGGCATCGCGTCGGCTGCGACGAACGTGCCGCGATAACGCCGGTCCGAGTCCGTGCGTGCGGTAACCGTGTACTCGCCGAACGGGAACGTGTGCTCGAGCGTCCAGTTGCCGTCGCCGTGTGGGCTGCGCCGCACCTCCTCGCGCAGCACGACCGTGCCGCCTTTGTCGAGCACCTCGACGTGCAGGCGGTCGTTCGGGTCAATCTTCACCTGCGTGAAGTCGCCGTCGCCCGCGAACACGAGGCTCGTGCTGCGACCGACCGTGACCGCGATGCGCACGACGCGTCGTTCGCCCGGCATCAGTTCGACGTCCCGCGTCTGCGCGATGAGGTCGGGGTCGGTGACCTGGATGCGCACGGGCCCCGGCTCGACCCGGCCCTCGCAGCCGTCGTCGCGAAGCTTCGGCAGCCAGGTGCGCGTGTTGCCCTCGGCATCCGTCAGCCAGACGTCCGGCAGCATCTCGTGCCACGGCGTGCCGTCGACGCGCACGATGTCGACGCGAAGCGTCGCGAGCGGCAGCGCTCGCACGTCGCCGAGCTCGACGGGCGCGTCGCGGTCGACGTGCACGTTGCGCAGCGTGCGCGGCGGCTCGTCGCCGATCACCAGCGACAACGCGTAATCGCCGGCGGGGACGCGCTCGATCCGGAACGCACCGTCGCCGCCTGTCGCTACCGTGTGGAGGATCTTCGTGTTCACCTGCAGCGTCAGCGACAGGGAGGTGCGCGCGATCGGACTGCCGGCCCCGTCGAGGAGGCGGCCCGAGACGTTCGCCTGCGGCTGGCGGCCGGCCGGCACACGCAGCACGAGCTCGCCGCCTGACGGCGACACGTCGTCGCGCGCGACCGCGGGATTCGCGGGATCGCCTGCCGGCCACGTCGCGACGACTCGCAGGCGCTCGTCGCGGAGATGGCGCAAGGTGAAGCGGCCCTCGGCGTCGGTCTTCGTGCTCTCCACGAACAGCGTGCCGCGTGGCGCATCGGGGCGGTAAGCGGCGACGGTCCAGTTCGCAAGCGGCCGGTTGCGGTCGTCGACGACGACGCCGCCGAGCGCCGGAGTCGCGGGCACGACGAACTCGACGTGCGTGACGGCTGCGCCGTCCTCTTCGATGCGCCGCTCGAGCACGGGAAAGCCGCTGCCGGGGCCGAACAACTGGATCGTGAACGGCGGCCGCGGCAGCTCTCGGAAGGCGAAACGGCCGTCGCGCACGAACGCTTGACCGAGCATGACGCGATCGGCACCGCGACGTACATGCACGTATCCCGAACGGAACGGCGTGCCGTCCGCATCGTGCACGGTGCCGACGAGGTAGGTGCCGTCGCGCAGCACGATCTCGACGTCGTCAGCCGCCTTCGCGGTGACAGCGCTGCCGCACTGCCGCCCCGGTGCGGTCGCGTCGAGCCGGGCGTTGCCGGGCGGCAACATCCCGAACACGAAGCGGCCGTCGGCGCCGGTCTCGGCGAACTCGACGAGGACCGGCCCGAACCATGTGCCGTCGGCCGTGCGCTGCGCCCGTCCGAACACCCTGGCCGCGATGGACGCGCCGGTGATCGGTTGCCGGCTGCTGTCCAGCACGACGCCGCGGAGCTCGCGTGTTGGCGCATGCAGCACGAGACGCCACCGTATGAGGCCCGGAACCTGCGTCAGTTGCGTGTGTGAAGACGCGTACGACGCATGCGCGGCAGCGACGTAGGGTTCATCGTCGCCGGCGTCGCATGCGAACGTGCCGTCGCCGGCGCTGACCGCCGCTGTGCGCACGAACGCCGCGAGGGACACGTCGGGTCGCGTGGGGTCATTGCCGAGCGGCGTCGGGTCCTTCGACGTGCCGACGCGGATCGACGCGCCAGCGACCGGGTTGCCGTTCTCGTCGACCACGATGCCCTGCAACGGCCGCGCGGCTAGCGCGAGCGCGTGCTGCGCCTCGGTGCCCGCCGCGAGCTGCACGCCGCAGGCCTGTTCGTGGGAGCCGAGCGACTCGACCTGCCACTCGCCCGGTGCGAGCGCGTCGAAACGCACGACGCCGCCGGCGTCGGTGCGAAGGACGCGGGCCGTGCCGTCCACGGATCGTTTCTCGGGTCCGGGCCAGATGCGGATCGCGAGGTTCACGAGCGGCCGTCCGCTGCTCGCGCTCGTCGCGTGCACGCGCAGCGAGGACGTGCCGTCCGATGGCAGCGCGACGGCTTCGCTCGCCACGACGCGTTCCGGCGCAGTCGGGACCGCAGCGCGCGCGTTCGCGTCAGTGACTGAGGCGGTGGTGTCGTGCGCCGGCGCGGCGAGCGTTGTGATCGGTGCTGGCTGGTTGATCCACCAACAGAACAGCGCGGCGAACAACACCGCGGCGCCAGCGAACACGTACTTCATCGACAACGCTCCTGCAGCGACCGCCGCTGCTCCGCCGATCGGGGCCGCGTGCGCGACGCCGGCTTCCCGCATGACTGCCGCGCGCACCGCGGCGAGCCCACGCGTCGGCAGCGCGCCGAACAGCCACACGGCGAGCGCGCTCGGCAGCAGCCTGCGCAGCGCTTGCAGTCCGCGGTGCAACCGCATGCGCACGGTGCCCGGCGGCACGTCGAGCACCTCGGCGATGTCCGTCGGCGACAGCCCGTGTTGCAACTGCAGGAGCAGCGTCTGGCGCTGTTCCGGCGGCAGGTCCTCGACGCGTGCTCGCAGCCGCGCGACGAGCTCGCCGCGTTCGGCGCTCGCGATCGGCCCGCCCTCCGTGTCGACGAGATCGGGCAGCGGTTCGGCGCGGCGATGCTGGTTTCTGCGCGCGAGATTCCGCGCCTCGCCGGCGAGGATGCCCGACAGCCACGGCAAGAGCGGCCCGCCCTTGCTGAACGTTCCCGCCTTCTTCATCGCGAGCACGAACGTTGCCTGCAGCAGGTCCTCGGCGTCCTCGGCGCTGTGCGCGAGATGCATCGCGAGGTGCAAGAGGTGCTTTGCCGTGCGGTCGAACACCTCGCCGAGGGCCGCGACGTCGCCGCGGGCAGCAAAGCGTTCGAAGAGCACCGCGAGTGGATCCATGCTGCAGCAGTGTCGTCGTGAACCGGCCGCAGCGTCACTCCCCTGTCCCTGATCGTGGCCGCTTTCAGCGCCGGCGCGCTTCCTGGATCAGCGCGCCTCGCGCGCCCACGCGACGAAGTCCCGCTGCAACTCCTGCAGTTGCGGACCGAACATGTCCTCGAACACCTGCCGCGCCTCGGCGGCGTTCGGGTATTGACGCTTGGCGCCTGGCTCGCGCGGCTTCGCGCCGAGCGCCTTGCCGCGGCACAGCGCTTCCCAGGCTCCAAAGCGCGCCGCGACGCTCTCGCCGGCGCCAGTGCGCAGGAACTCGAGCACACCCCAGGCCTCGACGTAGAAACGGCGCGCCTTCTCGGCGTCCGCGGCCCACAGCGTCCCGACGTCGGCGGCTACCAGGTCGCGCAGCGAGAAACCGTCGAGGCCTGCCGCGAGCTTCTGCCGCTGCTCGGTCGACATGCGGCCCGTGAGCTCGAGACGGCCGCCCTGCCACTTGTAGGCGCCGGGCCCGCCGATCGACTCGGCGAACGCTTCGGCATACCAGCTCGGCAGCGACGCCGGCGCGAACTGGTAGTCGTAGAGGTGCGTCAGCTCGTGCAGGAACAGCCCGCGCAGTTGGGCCTCGTCGCAGCCCTCGGCGCAGACGATCGCCTGCTGCGGCACGTAGTCCGCGAAGCCCCCGGAGCGCTCGAAGCGCTGCAGCGCGTTGGCGGCCAGGTAGGCCGCGTACTCGGCGCGCGCGCCGAACACGAACACGTTCACGCGCTTCGTGGGCCGGCCGCCGAGACGCTCCTCGAGGTGCGGCAGCAGTGCCTGCCCGAGCGCGTGCAGGTCGGCGACCTTCTCGGCCGGAATCGTGCCGCGGACCCTCAGCTCAGGGCTCTCGCGTTCGTGGATGTTCGCGGCGTCCGGCAGCCCGCGCAGTTCTTCGTCGCGCAGGTAGCTGCGCTGGTCGATCTTGACCGCGTTGGCGAGGATGCGGGCGGAGATTCCCTCGGGCACGGTGCCGACGTCGAGCACGATGCGGCCCTTGTTGTCGACCTGCAGCGCGTCGTCGTCGTCGCCGACGAGCGCGCGGAAATCGCGCAGCGCCTCGACCTCGAGCTTGCGCACGTCGGCGAGGCGCGCGACCTCGAAGCGTCCATTGCGGTCGTCGCGCAGGGCCCGCTTGGCCCGCTTGTCGAACTCGTCGAGCAGCGCGCGGCTCGGGCGCTTCTTGCGTTGCGTCCAGAAGCTCTCGTCGAGCTTGCGCATGAGGCCGAGCACCGTGATGGCGCCCGGGTTCTTGCCTTCGGCGACCTCGACCGCGAGCAGGAACTCGGATGTCGCCTGCGGCACGAGCCCCTGGTCGCGCGCCCACGAGCCGAGTTGCAGGTGACGCTGGCCGTTCTCGGCGAGCACCTTGTTGCGCAACCGTTGGTAGTCGGCTGCCGCGTCCTGAGCGGCTAGTGGCAATGCCGCCAGCAACGTCGTGAGGATGGGGAAGGTCGAGGCTCGCATTGGCTCCTTCGCGGACGCGCGCAGGATAACGGTCCAGGACCGCAAGTCATCCTGCAGGACCAATGATCACTCGCGCGCCGACGCGGCTGCCGCCAAGCTCACGGCGTGAACCTCGCAGACCTCGTCGCGAAAGCACCGTCGTTGTCGTTGGCGGGTCCGCGCCTCGCGCTGCGGCGTTTCACGGCCGCCGACATTCCGTTCGCGATCGCGCAGGAGCAGGACCGCACGATCATGCAGTGGATCCGCGACCCGCAACCGATCGAAGCGGTGCAAGCGCGCGCCGAGTCGATGGCGGCGCCGTGGCGCGGCAACGACGGCGAATGGCTCGCCTTCACGGTCGTGCCGCACGAGCTCGGGCGCGCGGTCGGCATCGCCGTCTGCCGCGTCACGATCGCGGCGAACGAGACCATGGAGATCGGCTACAAGCTCGAACCCGGCGTGCACCGGCGCGGCTACGGGTTCGAGACGTGTACGACGCTGTGCGCGTTCCTGTTCGACGACGTGCGCGTGCGCAAGCTGATCGCGTTGTGCGCCGCCGAGAACGTGCCGTCGTGGCGGTTGATGGAGAAGCTCGGCATGACGCGCGAGGCGTGCCTGCGCGAATACTCGTTCCTGGGCGGCGCGTGGCGCGACGAGTATGTCTACGGCCTGCTGGCGCGCGAATGGCGCCGCGCCGGGCACTGAGTATGGATGGCCTGCCCGATCCCGGAGACTTCGCATTCGTGCCGTCGCTCGAGGCCGCGTTTCCCGCGATCCTCGCGGAGCTGCGTCGACTCGATCCGTCGCTGTTCGTCGAGAGCCCCGATTCGCTGACGACGGTCGCGGACGGCTACGACGAGACCGGTTGGCGCTGGTATGCGCTGTTCGGCGATGGCGTCGATCTGGCCCAGAACCTGGCGCGCTGCCCGGACACCGCGCGCGCGTGTGCTGCCGTGCCGGGGCTGGTCAACGCGGGCTTCTCGCTGTTCTTGCCGGGCACGCACCTGTATCCGCACCGCGGCGAGATGCCGAACGTGCTGCGTTGTCACCTGCCGCTGCTCGTGCCACCCGGCGACGTCGCGCTGCGCAGCGGCGACTCGATCCACCGCTGGCGCCCGGGTAGCTGCGTGATCCTCGACGACACCGTCGAGCACGAGGCGTGGAACCACGGCAGTGGCGAGCGCGTGGTCCTGATCGTCACGTTCGCGCATCCGCGGCGGCGGTGATCCGCGTCCTGCTCACCACGACGGTGGCGGCGACCTGGCCGCGGCTAGAAGCACCGCGGCCATGGTCACGCGTCGCCTCGGATCAGAGGCCGACGACCCAGCCAGCGGCGTCGCCGGTGACGAAGCCGAACGGGTTCGCGGCCGGATCGAGCACCGCGAGCTGGTTGTAGAGCAAGGTGCCGGTGAGCGCCGGCACGTTCGGGATCGGGAAGTTCCACGTCGCCGTGGTGCCGACGCCGATCACCGTGTCCAACGCGTCGGCGCTGACGCGCAGCGGGCAGCCCGGTGCGCCGATGATGCCGAGGTCAACCGGCAGGGGGCCGATGCCCGAGACCGTGTTGCTGACGCCGATCACCATCAAGCCGATCGCGAACGGCATGTTGTTGCAGTTGACCGACAGCGTTCCGCCGATCTGAGGCGGCGTCGTGTACTGCTGGTGCGAGACGCCGGCCGTACCGGCGCACCCCGGCCCGAAGAAGCCGTGGCCAGCAAGCCCGGTGAGGTTGTGGGTGCCGTAGTAGAGCGTGCCGGCCCAGCTGCGCGGCGAGTTGAGGTTGGTCCCCGTGAACGGGCCGGCGGTCGACAGCGATGCAGCACCGGCCGTCAGCGACAGGTCGCCGTTGCTCCAGGTCGTCAGCGCACCTTGCGTCACGTACCGCGGGTAGGCGCCGACGTAGCGGATCGCCACACCATACGAGCCGAACGGGATGTACAGCGGCATCGGGAATGCCGAGTTGGCCGGCGTGTTCGCGACCGCAGGCGTCGTGCCGCTGGCGGTCCCGACCTGGGTCCAACCCGCCGGATTGAGCTCGGAGCCCACATAGGAACCGATCCTCAAGAAGACGTCTGCCGTGAACGGCGTGCTGATCGTCTGCGTGATCGTGTCGAACGAGCTGATGTTGACACCCGCCGGGTTCAGCACGTTGAGGTTGAAGTAGAGCGTGGCCGGTGTGCCGACGCCGTTGTTGACCGCCAGGTTGGTGGTCAGCTGCTGCAGCGGCACGATCTGCTTGGTGACCGTGTTCGACCTGCAGTTGCGGGTCGCGGTCAGGGTGACGTTGACGGCATTCGGATTGGGGTAGACCCACGTCGGGTTCTGCAACGTCGAGTCGACGACGCTGTCGCCATCGAGATCCCAGGCCCAGGCCGTCGCCGGCACGCTCGAGGTGTCGGTGAACTGCACGACCAGCGGCGCAAGCAACGCCGACGTGAAGTTTGCGGTGATGAGGTCGGTCCGGATGTACGCCGTCCTCGTCAGCGTGTTCGCGGGGAAGCTCGCATCGGTGACGGTCAACGACACGTTGAAGTCGCCACACGTGGTGTAGGTGAATGACGGGTTCTGTGCGGTCGAGTCGATCACACTGTCGCCGTTGAAGTCCCACGCCCAGCTCGTCACGCCACCCGGAGCGCTCGAGAACGACATGTCGGAGAAGTTCACGGCCAACGGGATCGGGCCGGAGGTCACGTTCGCGCCGAAGTTCGCGAACAACCCCGACTGCGCCGTGTTGACGATCACGCGGCCCAGCTGGCCCGTGGTCGGCGCGAGATATGCACCCGTTGCACCAGTGCTGACCCAAATCGGATTGCCGATGTCGTACTGCCAACCGGTGCGGTTGAGGGTGTGGGGGACGCCGTGGATCGTCGTCGCGTAGGGCGCGGTGTTGCCATACGAGTTGTGCGCCGTGAAGTCGGTTGGCACCACCGGCGTCCAGTTGCCGATGATGTCGACGTTGTCGCCGATCGCGATCGGGATCGAAGCGGCGATCGGGCCGGCATTGCCGATGCTCCACAACACGACGTTGGTGTTCACACGCACGAGGTAGCTCGCCGTGTCGCCCGCCTGGAAGGCGTTGGGTGGCAAGTCGAGACCCGTGATGACGAACGGCGTCTGCGCGATGAATTGAAAACCGCGGCTGTAGCCGTTGTAGATAGCGGCGTGCGGCGGGATCGGGATCTGGGCGGCTGCGGCTCCGGCGAGGAGGCAGAAGGCGAGAGTTTGGAGGATTCGCATGGGGATCTTCGCGTGTGTGGTGTGGAGCGAACGACGAGGACTCGGCCACGAGCCGGGTCGAAGTGTCCGCACATGGTAGCTCGTGGCCGCGAGCCCTCGATCCCCCTCCTTGGTCGTATGGCTCAGCCGACTTCACCATGCGCTGACGCGGAAATGCACCGGGGGGCCGTGTGACGGGCATGACGGGTGTGACGAAACGCACGCTGGACCGGGGCACGGACCGCTACGGCAGCAGGCCGTGCTGCGTGTACCAGGCGCGAACGGTGGCGAGCATGCCGGCGTCGTTGCTGATCTGCGCGTGCGTGTAGGTCGGGTAGACGAGCAGCTGGTGCACTGTTGGATTCGCAGTCAGCTGGTTCGCGAGAGCCTGGTCCAGGGCGAGCGGCACGACGGTGTCGGCGTCGCCGTGGTGCAGCTGATACGGTGCGACGATGCCCTGCGCTTGCGCGACCGACGTCGCCGCGGCGCCGGCCTGCGTGCTCATGCCGCCCGCCGTGTGCGAGCCGACGAGGAACCACTGCGGATGCGTGCCGAGCAGCGCGCCGGTCGCGAACGCGCCCATGCTGTGACCGTGCGCGGCGAGGCGCCGCAGGTCGACGTAGCCGAGCGACTGCAGCAGGTCGATGCACTTGCGGTTGCGCAGCACGTTCGCGGCGCTGGCGCCGCGTTCGGTCGCGAGGCCGGGTGAACCGAGCGGCACGCCGGCCGCGTGCGTGAGGTTCGTCATGATGCAGACGAGGCCCCAGGTGCGCATCGTGCTCGCGATCGCGGCGGAGTAGCCGTTCGCGTTGCCGCCGTAGCCGTGGCTGATGATCACGGCCGGATACAGCGAGTGCCCGCCGGCCGGCGGCGTCGTCGGTTTGTAGAGCCGGCCCGTGAGGTCGTAGCTGACGCCGCCGGTCGTCGCGACGTAGGTCCACGTCGCACCCGCGGGTGTGGCTGGGTCGCCGGTCAGCACGAAGCCCGGCATGCCGACCTGATTGCCGAGCGTGAACGCGACTCCGTTCGACAGCGTGAGCGGGAGCGTCGTGCTGACCGCGGGATCGCCGGCGTTCACCCACTGCGCGAACAGCGAAGCGCCGGTCAGCGCGGCAGTGCCTGGCACCGGCAGCGTGTGCTCGGCGACGCCGTTCGCCGGCAACACGGTCGTCTGCAGAACGAGCGGCTCTGCGAGCACGCTGCAGCCAACCAGGCCGAGACCATCCAACGCGAACGGCAGCGCGAGCGGCCCCCATGACGTCGACGACGTGCCGAGGCTTGCGATCGGCAGCACGAAGGGCGGGATGCCGGTCTCGAACAGCTGCAGTTGGCCCGCGCCGGGGTTCGGCGCGAACCCGAGGGCTACCGGACCCGGAATGGGGCAGCCGCTGCCGAACGCGGTGGCACTGCCTTGCGCGAGCGCGGGAACGGCGAGAGCGAGAGCGAACAGGCGGGCGGCTGTGAGCATGGGAGAGCGGCGCGGCGGCGGGCAACGCGCACGATACCGCGCCGCCCACGCGTCGGTGGCTTTGGGCAGGTGGAGCCGCCGCACTCACCGCGTGTGCAGCGGCCCGCACTTGCTGTTCCGTGCCCGTGACGAGTGTGGCTCGATGCGGCAGCAACGGCAAGTGGCCGAGATGTCGGCCTGTTCCTTGCTGGCGGGCCGGGCATGAGATCGCCCGCCTGCCTTGCCTGCACCGTATTGCTCGCCGCCGGTGCAGAAGCGCAACACGCAGACGATCGATGGGAGGAATGGTGGCTCGTCAGACAGCAGAGCCTGCTGCGGTCGCGCGAGGTCGCGCGCGACGTCATCATGTATCGGCCGCTCGAGGAGAACACCTTCCTGCACGCTGATCGGTTGCCGTGCGGCGGCCTGCGTCCGTACGAGGACTCGCGCCTGTATGCAACCCGACACATCACGGCAATGCTCACTCGAGACGAAAGCGCCTGCGTGCGCGGCGCGATCCTGGTCGCGCTCGGCGAGATCGGCCGGATCGGGGAGGCGACGATCGACGACGCGACGGCGGTGGCGCTTCGAGAGTCGACACGGGTCAGCGACCCGGAGCTGCGAGCGGCGGCTGTGCTCGGGCTCGGCCTGTTCGGTGCCGTCACGGAGGACGAGGTGCACCTGTTGGAGACCGCCGCGGACGATGCCGCCAACGAGGTCGCGGTGCTTGCGCGCCACGTATTGGCGGTGAACTCGCGCGAGGGCGGGCCGGAGCTGCGGCCGCGGATCGTCGGGTTCCTGATCGAGCGGGCAACCGACTGCGGCAGCAGGTCTGTCCGGCGTTGCGCCGCCATCGAGGCCCTCGGCGTCTGCTTGCCGACGGAGGCCGTGCCACTGCGACAGCGCGTGCTGTCGGCCTTCGACGCCATCGGCGATCGCGCGCGCGCGCCAGGCTGGGGCGCGGAGCGGCAGTTGCTGCCGGTTGCGCGTGCGGCATTGACCTGGGTACCGCCACCAGCCGAGCGCGGATGCACTCCGCACCTGACTGCCCACCTCGTGGCGGAGCTGCGGGCGCGTTTGCCCGAGACGCCGCTGTCGGCGCTGCCCTCCATCGAGACGTTGCTCGACGGCGAGTATCCGCGCTACCCCGTGGATCTCCATGACCGGCTGGACGAAGCGGCCGGCAGCGATTGGGTTCGAGGCGCCCTCGTGCTCGCCGCCCTGGGCAACTTCTCGATCGCGGAGAAGGCATGGCAGCGCCTCGGCGCGACGACGGACGACGGCGAGCGGTGCCGCCTCCTGGCGACGCTCGGAGTCATCGGCGATTGCCGCCAATTGACCCCGTGTCTGCGCTTGCTGCGGGCTGGTGGCTCGCCGGCCGTGCGCCGTGCCGCGATCCAGGCGGTCGGCCACATCGCCAGCCTCAGCGACCGACCCTGGCACCTGCCATGGTCGCGCTTCGTCGACCCGTTCGGGCCGTCGCCGCTGCTCGCGATCGTGCAACGGCGTTCGCTCTGGTAGGCGGCAGCCACAACCAGTGCACGGCGGCGGACTGCGGCGGTGTAACCTCGCGGGCATGAGGCCGTCGCTCGCGCTCGTCGCGGTGGTATCCGGTGTGTGCGCCGCGCAGCAGCCGGCGCAGGGTCTCGCCGGTTCGCGCCCCAACATCTTGTTCGTGTTCAGCGACGACCACGCGTGCCACGCGATCGGCGCGTATGGCTCGCCGTTCGGAGCGACGCCGCACCTCGACGCACTGGCGGCGAACGGCGTCCTGTTCACGGCCAACTACTGCGGCAACGCGCTGTGTGGCCCGTCGCGCGCGACGATCCTGACC
>Ga0111539_10007594_pt1 | contig 13856 bp, 15 predicted proteins | sample RhiMethybrSRZTD1_FD_79667 | JGI IMG/M metagenome (GOLD analysis project Ga0111539, IMG submission 79667) | Populus rhizosphere microbial communities from Tennessee, USA - Rhizosphere MetaG P. TD hybrid SRZTD1 (version 2) (version 2) | ecosystem: Host-associated > Plants > Roots > Rhizosphere >...
CCCGCACCCACGCCGACGATCCCCGCACCGCCGCCCGAGGCCACGACGGACCCGGAGCCCGCCGCGGCGAGCGGACGTGATGCGGAACAGCTCCTCTACCAGCGCGAAGGGCCGACGGCGACCGTAGCGATCGTCAAGCTCGAGAACGGCGACCGCACGCTGGTCATCAACGCGCGCACGAACGCGAGCGACGGCATCGTCGACATGGGCACGCAGATGATGCTCGCGCACATCCCGCTCCTCCTCGCGCCGCAGCGGGACGACGTGTTCGTCGTCGGCTGGGGGAGCGGCGTGACGGTCGGTTCCGCGACGCAGACGCCGGCCCGGCACATCACCGCGGTCGAGCTCGAGCCGGCCGTCGTCGAGGCGTCGCACTTCTTCGATCACGTGAACCACACGCCGCTCGCCGACGCGCGCGTCCGTCTCTACGAGGACGACGCGCGCCACATCCTCCGCGCCTCCGCGGACACCTACGACGTCATCATCTCCGAGCCGTCGCACCCGTGGGTGGCCGGCGTCGCGAACCTCTTCACGCGCGACTTCTACCGCATCGCGCGGGACCGGCTGCGCCCAGACGGCCTCTTCGCGCAGTGGCTGCAGACCTACCAGATCACGTTCGAGACGTATCGCTCCATTCTCGCGACGTTCCAGAGCGTCTTCCCGCAGGTCCTGGTCTTCCATCCTGGCGGCGCCGACACGGTGCTAGTCGGCTCGGGCTCGCCGGTGCTCCTGGACCTCGACGAGCTCGAGCGGCGCTGGCGTTACGACGCGACCGCGAACGACCTCGCTCGGCTCGGGATGCTCGGGCCCGAGTACCTGCTGGCGGCGTTCTACCTCGGCCCGGACGCGGTGCGGCAGGTCGCGGAGGGCGGACGGATCAACAGCGACGACAACATGTACGTCGAGTTTCGCGGCGCGCGCGACATGGAGCGGAGCGTCGCGCTGACCTCAGAGCGGACGTTCGCGGTCCTGCGCGCCTTCGAGACGCCGCCCGAGAGCATGCTCCGGGATCCGCAGGCGCTCCTCGGGCGCCGGGCGCGGCTCGAGAGCCTGGCCGCCGGGCTCCGGCTCCTCAATCGCGATTCCAGCCGCTTCGACAACCTCGCGCGCGCCCAGCGCTGACCTTCACTCGGCTTCCTCGCAGATATCGAGCTCCTCGACACAATCGGCGAGATCCGTCTGCGCGGCGGTGACGGCGGCCTGGCAGGCCTCGAGGGCCGCCGGACAGTTCTCCAGCGTCGGAGGAACCGTCGTGCTGGTGGTCGTCGTCGCAGGCTGCGGCTCCAGGAGCACGCCGGCGGTCGCGAGGATGCGCCCGTTCGGCCCGCGGAGGCGGATGCCCTTCACGACGATGCGCGCGCCCGGGGTGAGGTTGAGCGACGCTTCCGCCTGGCCGTCGCCGGTATCCAGGACCACCGGCAGCGACACGCGGCGGCCGTGACCGTCGATCTTGAGGCGCAGCTCGATCGTCGCGGTGCCGTCGAGCGGCTCGTTCCTCTCGTCGTTCACTCCCTCGACGAGGACGCGGATGTGCCCGTCCTCGCCCGTGATGGCGACCGAGCCCTCGAGGTCCTCCGTGGCGGGACCGATGCGGAGCGGGACCAGGTCCGCCTGGAACGCATGCGCGAGCGAGACGACGGCGCCGAGCAACACGCCTGCGAGGATCCGGCGCATAGACTCCTGATGGCACGCCCGCGTTTTGCCGGGCAATCGTCCTGTCGGGCGGGTGGGATGCCCTTTCAGGCGCGGAGGAGCCGCTGCACCGCCGTGCGCACGCGGGCGACGTCGAACGGGACGCCCGTCTCGATCGCGGTGATGACGCCGAGCGCGAGCGCGGCGAGCGCGAACGCCACGTCCTCGGCGTCGACGTCGCGGCGGATCGTTCCCGCCTTCTGCCCGTGCCGCGTGGCCGCGGCCACGCGGGCCGTCCCCTCGCGGACGAGATGCACGAAGCGCGCGCGGAGATCGGCCGAGCGCCAGACGCCCTCGAGCAGGCGATGGAACGCGAAGCCGAGCGCGAACGGCAGCATGCCACTCTCGCGCGGGCTCGCCGCGTCGTCGCGCCGCGCCGCCAGCGCGGCGCCGGCTGCCTCGGCGAAACGTTCGATGGTGTGCTCGAGGTCGTGCGCCTCGTCGCCGGTGGCGATGACCGCGTCGAGGAACGTGCCGATGACGTACTCCATCACCGCGACGAGGAAGTCCTCGCGATCCCGGAAGTGCACGTAGAAGGCGCCGCGCGTGTACCCGGCCCGCGAGCAGATCGCGTCGAGGCTCGGAAGATCGAGGCCGTGCTCGGCGAACTCCACGAGTCCCGCGGCGATGAGGGCGCGGCGCGTCTCGTCCTTCGCCGCGTCGCGGAGACGCGTGGAGGGCTGCGCGGGCCTGTCGGGCCGCGTCGCCGGCCGCGTCCGCTGCCGCGGTCGGGTCACGGGGCTTCTTGACATGTGCGACATTATGCAGGAAACGTCGGCTCACATACGAGTTCGTATGTGAACCATGCCGGCCGCCGCCGCCATGACCGCACGCCCGTCGCCGCTCGAGACGACGAGGATCTGGGCGCTCCACCTCCTCTGCTTCGTGCTGCCCGTCACCTGCCTCCTCTTCCTCGCGACCGGCCCTCACGATGCGTTCGGAGCGGTGCCGTGGCTCGTCGTGCTGGCGGCATCCGTGGCGCTCGACGTCTGGGGCCCCGGGGAGCGGCGGCAGCCCGCGCCGAGCCTCCCCGGCTGGCCGTTCGACTCGGTGCTCTGGGCGCTGGCCGCGATCCACCTCGCCGTCGTCACGCTCCTGGTTCGCATTGTGGCGACGTACGGCTTCTGGCGGATCGACACGCTGGTCGGGGTCGTCCTCGTCGGCGTCAACTCGGGCTACTCCGGGATCGTCGTCGCGCACGAGCTGATTCATCGCCCGCACGGACACCTGCAGCTCCTCGGACGCCTACTGCTGGGGAGCGTCCTCTACGAGCACTTCTTCACCGAGCACGTCCGCGGGCACCACTCGCGCGTCGGCACCCCGGAGGATGCGGCCACGGCACCGTTCGGCGAGCGCGCCGGGCGCTTCTTCCTGCGTACCGTCCCCGCACAGCTCCGGAGCGCGTGGCGGCTCGAGTGTAAGCGCCTGGGTGACGCGGGCATGCGGTGGTGGGACCGGCGGCTCCTCCGGAGCCGCGTCGTGCACGGCCTCGCGGCGGAATGGGCCGTCGCGTTCGCGATCCTCCTCTGGCTCGGCGCCGGCGCCTTCGCCGCGTTCCTCCTGCAGGCGCTGGTGGCGGTGTGGCTCCTCGAGATGGTCAACTACTTCGAGCACTGGGGGCTCGCCCGCACCACGCGCCGTGTACAGACGGTGGACTCATGGGACACCGACTCGTGGTTCACGCTCTACACGCTGGTCGGCCTCTCGCGACATGCCGACCACCACGCCTACGCCTCGCGCCCCTACCAGCAGCTCCGCTTCTTCGACGACAGCCCGAAGCTCCCGTACGGCTACTTCGGGTCCGCGGTGATGTCGATGTTCAGGAACGCGCGCTTCCGCGAGCTCCTCGAAGCCGAGCTCCAGCGCCGCCGGCTCGGCCCCTTCGCACCGGAAGCGGAGTGAGCGCCGGCGGTGCGGCGCTCGCGCCCGCCGCACGCGTGTGCCATTCCCGAGCGCGGCACATGTTCGTGTTCTCGCTCGATCGGCCGGTCCCGTGGGAGCACGTGTTCGGCGACGACCACGCCGTCGAGGTGGAGATCGGCGCGGGCCGCGGCGAGCGCGTCCTCGCCGCGGCGGCCGCGCGCCCGTCGGTGAACTTCTTCGCCGTCGAGCTCCGCGGCGGGGCGGCGCAGGCGATCGCCGATCGGGCGGCACGCCACGGTCTCCGGAACCTCCGCGTCGTGGCGGGTGACGTGCGCTGGATACTCCGTCTCGTGCCCGGCGCCTCCGTCGCCGCGTACCACATCCATTTTCCCGATCCGTGGCCGAAGACGCGGCACCGCGAGCGGCGGCTCGCCACCCCGGCCTTCGCCGCCGAGATCGCCCGCACGCTCCGGGTTCCCGGAGGGACCGTGCACGTGGCGAGCGACCTCCCGCCCGTGGTCGCGAGCTTCGCGCGGGCGCTGGCGGCGGCTGGGCTCGTCGCCGTGCCCGAGGCCGCGCCACCGGCGGGTCCCAAGAGCTCGTTCGAGCAGCGCTACGCCCGCGGGGGGACTGCGTACGCGCGCTTCGTCCGCGATGCGCGGGAGCGGTGGGGCTCCGGCTCCCGGTGAAGCAACCTGGGATGGTGCTGCGTTAGGGACGGCTTGCTAGCGATACGGCGGGAGAGAAGACGTGAGGTGCCGGAGCCCCGCCACTACAAAAGCAAGTCCGATGCCACGGAAGCGCCGCGGCGCCCGACCCTTCGATTGCGCATCGCTGCGAGAAGCCGCAGCGATGCACGCCGCTCGCAGGTTATCGTGAGTGCGCGGCCGCGACCGTGCGGCGCGCCGCACCGCCGCGGGAGCGGTCGTCGAGGAAACGGCGCGCGGCCGTAGCGATGCCGGCGGGATCGAGCCCGTGCTTCGCGTACAGCGCGTCGCCGGTCCCCGACTCGCCGAAGCCGTGCACGGCATGGATGCGAATGGGGATGCCGCTCTCCGCCAGCGCCTCGGAAACCGCCCCCCCGAGCCCTCCCACGACGCCGTGGTCCTCGACCGTGAGGATGCCGCCGGTCCGGGCGCCGAAGTCCGTGAGGGTGGCCGCGTCGATGGGCTTCAGGGTGTGCACGTTCAGCACCGCCGCCTCGATGCCTCCACGGGAGAGCTCCGCCGCCGCCGCGAGCGCGTGCGCGACGACGCCCCCGGTCGCCACCAGGGTGAGGTCGCGCCCGTCGCGCAGGACGACGGCGCTACCGAGCTCGAAGCGCTGCCCCTTGGGCGTCACGTCGTCCACCTTCTGGCGCGTGAGGCGCAGGTACGCCGGCCCGTCGTGACCCAGGAGGTATTCGACTGCCGCCTCCGTCTCGGCCCCGTCGGCGGGCTGGACGACGACGAAGTTCGGGAGGGTCCGCATGAGCGCGATGTCCTCGAGCCCCATCTGCGAGTACCCGTCCTCGCCGATCCCGACTCCGGAATGGGTCCCGACGAGCTTCACGTTGGCGCGGTTGTACGCCACCGATACGCGGATCTGCTCGAAGCGGCCGGCCAGGAAGCAGGCGAAGCTCGACGCGATCGGGATCTTTCCGGCGAGCGCCAGCCCCGCCGCCATGCCGACCATGTTCCCCTCGGCGATGCCCACTTGGAAGAAGCGGTCCGGGAATCGATCGGCAAAGGCCTTGGTGTTGGTCGAGCTGGCCAGGTCCGCGTCGAGCACGACGATACGCGGGTCTTCTCCCAGCCGCGCCAGGGCGCGGCCGAAGGCGACGCGGGTGGCCTCAGCCACGCGCGATCTCCGCGAGCGCGCGCTCCGCCTCCTCGGCGGTTGGCGCCTTCCCGTGCCAGGCCGCCTTCCCCTCCATGAACGACACGCCCTTTCCCTTGACGGTGTTGGCGATGATGACCGTCGGACCGCGGCCCGACGCGGACGCCGCGACGGCCCGATCGAGCGCCCCGACGATCTGCGCCACGTCGTTCCCGTCGTCCAGCACGTCGACGCGCCAGTTGAAGCTCTTCCACTTCTCGACGAGCGGCTCGAGGTCCATGATCTCCTTCACGAGCCCGTCGAGCTGCACCTTGTTGTAGTCGATGATCGCGATGAGCCCGGGAACGCGGTACTTGCCCGCAGTCATCGCGGCCTCCCACACCTGGCCCGCCTGGATCTCGCCGTCGCCGAGGAGGCAGAAGACGCGGTACGGGTTGCCATCGAGACGGCTCGCGAGCGCCATGCCGAGCGCGATCGAGAGGCCCTGCCCGAGCGATCCCGTCGCGGCCTCGACCCAGGGCAGCGCGATCCGGTCCGGGTGCCCCTGGAGCCGAGATCCGAGCCGGCGGAGCGTCGCGAGCTCCTCGGACGGCAGCTCGCCCGCCTGCGACAGCGCCGCGTAGAGCGCCGGCACGCAGTGCCCCTTCGACATGACGAAGCGATCCCGGTTGGCCCAGGTGGGATCCCCGGCGCGGCGCCGGAGCGTGTGGAAGACGAGCGCGGTGACGATCTCGGCGGCCGACAGCGAGCCGCCCGGGTGACCCGAGCCCGCCGCGGTGATCATGCGGATCACGTCCTCGCGCAGGCGACGCGCGATCGGCTTCAGACGCTCGACCACGGCCTGCTCGGTCAGCCCCGCCACCGGGTGGCTCCTAGCAGACCGGGGCGGGCCCGCCAAGGTTTCTCACGCGTGAAACGAAAGGAATTTCACGCGTGCAGCGATCGGGGCCGTTCGGCAGGCTCGGGCGCGTCCTCGCCGGCGCCGTTACCGTTGCCGTGGCCGCCGCCGAGGCCGCAGAAGATCTCGTAGTCGATGAGCTTCGTCACCGTGGGATGCTCGCCGCAGACGACGCACTTCGGGTCGCGCCGGAGCTTCAGCGTGCGGACCTCTGCCGACAGCGTGTCGAAGTGCATCATGCGACCGAGGAGCGGCGTCCCCTGGCCGAGGATCAGCTTGATGGCCTCGAGCGCCTGCACGCAGCCGACGATGCCGGGGAGGACGCCGAGGACGCCCGCCTCCGCGCACGACGGGACCGCCCCGGGAGGCGGCGGCTCCGGGAAGAGGCAGCGGTAGCAGGGTCCCGCCGGCGGGTTGAAGACGGTGGCCTGGCCCTCGAACTGCCAGATGGCGCCGTCGACCAGGGGCTTCTTCAGCATCACGCAGGCGTCGTTCGCGAGGTAGCGCGTCGGGAAGTTGTCGCAGCCGTTCACGATCACGTCGAACTGGGAGAAGATCTGCATGGCGTTCTCGGACGAGAGCCGCTCGCGGAACTCGACGACCTTGACGTCGGGGTTGAGCGCGTTGATCGTCATGCGGGCCGATTCCGTCTTCGGCATGCCGATGCGGTCGTTGGTGTGCAGGATCTGCCGCTGCAGGTTGGAGAGGTCGACCGTGTCCATGTCGACGAGGCCGAGCGTGCCGACGCCCGCCGCGGCCAGGTAGAGCGCCGCCGGCGATCCGAGGCCCCCCGCGCCGATGCAGAGGACCTTCGCGTCGAGGAGCTTCGCCTGGCCCGCCTCGCCCACCTCGGGGAGCAGGAAGTGGCGGCTGTAACGGATCTGCTGCTCGGGCGTGAACTGGCGATCCTCGCGGATGGGGAGGCCCTGGTTCTTCCAGCCCGTGTACCCGCCGCGCATCGAGACGACGTTCGAGTAGCCGAGCTCCTTCAGCGTCCGTCCTGCGAGCAACGAGCGCGTGCCGCTGGCGCAGTAGGCGACGATCGGCGTCTTCTTGTCCGGCACCACCTCCTCAACGCGCATGTCGAGGAAGCCGCGGGGCAGCGAGACGGCTCCCGGGACGTAGCCCTGCCGGAACTCCTCCTTCTCGCGCACGTCGAGGAGCGCGATCGGGTCCTTTCGGTCCAGCCGCGCCTTGACGTCGTCGGCCGACACCTCGGGCACCGTCGAGCGGGCCTCGTCCATGATCTGCTTGTAGGTCTTGGCCATTCTCAGCCCTCGAAGCCGTCGTAGAGGTTCATGCGGTACTCGAGCCAGCCCGCCACCGCCTCCGCATAGCGTGGCGATACGAGCAGGCGAACCGGGCGCAGTATGCGCCACAACGGATAGCGACGCGAGAGGGTCAGCGGGCCGCCCGCGATGCCGAGGAAATACCCGAGCTTCTCGCGGTCCGCGCGCCGGAGGAGTCCGCGGCGCCAGAGCGCGAGGAGGATCACGACACCGGCGGGCGCGTCGGCAGGATGGTGCCGCGGCCTGCGGACGCCTCCTGCTCGCGATAGCTCTTCTGGAGGTCGTCCATGAGCGCGTCGCGGCCACGCGTCTGGAGCACACGCGAGCGCTCCATCAGCACCGCCTTCGGCTCGATGAAGTCCTCGCGCCGATAGCCCCAGATGCGCGGATGCACGAACGTGTCCATGCGGATCGCGTCGCAGGGGCAGGCCTCGACGCACATCCCACAGTAGATGCACTGGAGCGTGTCGATCTCGTAGCGCACGGGGTACTTCTCGACCTCGGGGTCGGGGTGCTCACCGGCCTCGATGTTGATGCACTTCGCCGGACAGGCGGTCGCGCAGAGGAAGCACGCCGTGCAGCGCACCGAGTCGTCGGGCTTGAGGGTCAGACGGTGCGCCCCGCGGTAGCCGTCGGGATACACCTTCCGCTCCTCCGGGTACTGCGTGGTCACCGCGGCGCGGCGATCGCGCGCGATGCCGAAGAGGTGCAGCGTGTGGAGGGCGAGATTTCGCAGGAAGTGGCGCGTCGTCACGCGCAGCCCGTCCACCACCTGGGGGAGATAGGTGCGCTCGAGGAGGGTCAGCTCCGGACGCTGCATCATGGATCGCCGAACTATCCGGGCGGGTTCCCGGCCTGTCAACCCGCGCCAGGGCGCCTCGAAGGCGACGATGCGCAGGGATTCACGCGCGCCACCCCTCGCTGATCGGGCCGCCGCCGGCAGGCGGGAATCGTCATCGCACCGAGGGCGGGGCTGCCCGAGAGCAGGGCCCGCATATATGGCCCGGCTACCACCCCGGCGAGCAGCGTCAACGCGAAATCGCGCGTCCTAGTGTGCCCTCGGGGAACCGCCCGCGCCCATGCGCAGCTCCTCCAGTCGAAACACGAGGGCGTCGAGCAGCCGTCGGGCTCGCTCATCGAGCGTCGGGGCCTCGAGCAGCGCCTGCTTCTCGATCGGGGGCACGTCGAGATGCTGGGCGAGGAAGTTGACGAACGTCTCGTCGTCGACCGAGCCCTTCAGCATCTCCTCCGGCGTGGCCGGACGCCCGAGCCGGGTGAGGTAGCGGTGCATCTCTCGGGCGATGGACGTGCGGATGTCGCCGCCGAGCGGACCCCGAGCCTGGGGACGCCAGGTGACGGCGGCCTCGCGGTAGGGGGCGCCCTCGAGCTCGCGCACGATCGTGTACTCGCGGAGCCCGCGGAGGACGATGTTGAAACGCCCGTCGGTCAGCTCTTCGACGTGCACGATCTCACCAACGGTGCCGGTGGGGAAGACGGGCGGGCGTCCGTAGTAGTCGCGCTCCCAGTCTCCGCAGAGAAGCGCCATGCCGATCAACCGGGCCCCGCGCGCCGCATCGCGCACCATCGCACGATAGCGCGGCTCGAAGACGTGGAGCGGAAGCGGCATCCGCGGAAACAGGACCGCGTTCGGGAGTGGGAAGAGGGGAATGATCTCAGGGAGCGCCGCCGACACGGTCACCCTATCGCAAAACCATGCCATGGGCCGCCGGACCCCGTGGCTCCGGCGACCCGATCTCCGCCGACCAACCGTGAGCAGGCCGGCACACGGTGCCGCTACAACCCGAGCGCTCGAACGCTCGGCCGGGCGCGGATGCGCTCGATCCACGCCTGCACATTGCTGAGAGCCGGCTCGAGCTCCACGCCGAGCCGTCCGATCACCATGATCCGGGGCGCAAAGGCCGCGTCGGCGAGCGTGAACTCCTTGCCGACGAGGTAATCGTGACCTGCAAGCCGATCGCTCAGGTAGTAGAGGCCGCGTCGGAGATCCTCTCGGGCCTGCTCCACCCGCTGCGCATCGCGCTCTGCCTCCGTTTTACGCAGCTGCGCCAGCAGCGTGGTGGTGGCAGGGATGAATGAGTTGTCGCAGTAGTCCTCGAGCAGACGGACGCGGGCACGGCCGCCCGAATCCTCCGGCATCAGTCGCGGAATCGGGTACTCGTCCTCCAGGTACTCGTTGATCACCGTGGACTCGTACATCACCTCGTCCTCGTCGATCAGGACCGGGACTTTGCCGTACGGATTCAAGCGCAGGAAATCCGGTGACTTCTGCTCCTGCTTGCGAAGATCGACGAAGATCTTCTCGTACTCGAGGTCCTTCTCCGCCAGAACCACGCGCACCTTCTGGCTGAACGGGCAATCCGGGTAGTCATAGAGCGTCAGCATTCTTTATGGGCCTCCATCCCCACGTCCACACCCCACCAGCACATCCGGAGAATTGGCACGCTACTGGAAAAGCTCGACCCTGGCAATAATCTGGAGGCCCTAAATCGCCTATTTTGGGGCGCTTTCGGGGGGGATGTGCGACCAGGCGTGGTAGGAACTGCGTACCAGGGGGCCGGCCTCGACGTGGTCGAAGCCGAGTCTCAGGGCCTCGACGCGGAGCGCAGCGAACTCCTCCGGCGGGACGTAGCGTTCCACGGGCAGGTGGTCGGCGGACGGGCGCAGGTACTGACCGACGGTCAACACCCGGCAGCCGGCCTCTCGCAAGTCTCTGAAAACGCTGAGCAGCTCGTTGCGCTCCTCGCCCAGGCCGAGCATCAGGCCGGCCTTGGTCGGCACGCGTGTCTGTCCCTCCGCCGCCGCGGCCAGGACCGCGAGAGAGCGACCGTACTTCGCCCCCGGACGGACCCGGGGATAGAGGCGCGGAACCGTCTCCATGTTGTGGTTGAAGACGTCGATCGGGGACGCCATTACGGTCGCTACCGCGTCCAGGTTGCCCTGGAAGTCGGGGACCAGCACCTCCACGCGACAGTGGGGCACAATGGCCTTGATGGCGCGCGCCGTCGACGCGAAATGCCCCGCCCCCCCGTCGTCGAGATCGTCGCGGTTGACCGAGGTCACGACCACGTGCCGGAGGCCGAGGTCGGCCACCGCCGCCGCGACGCGTCCGGGCTCGTGCGGGTCGACCGTCAGCGGGCGCCCATGCGCCACGGCACAGAATCCGCAGTTCCGCGTGCAGGTGTCGCCGAGCAGCATGAAGGTGGCCGTCCGATGCGCCCAGCACTCGGCGATGTTCGGGCAGTGGGCCTCCTCGCAGACGGTGTGCAGGCCGAGGCGTCGTACGGTGGCGAGCGTCTCGGCGTAGCCCGCGCCTCCGGGCACGCGCACCTTGAGCCACGGGGGATGGCGGCGGACGACGGCGCCGGTCACGGGCGGGTCTCCTCGGCCATGGTGTCGGCGGCGAGCGGGCGAGCCCCCGCGTAGCCGAAGGTCTCGAGGAAGCGCGCGAGCACCGCCTCGCGGGCGGTCTCGAGCGATCCCGTCCCTCCCTCGCGCGCGACCGACGTCATCTGCACCCCCGCGATGCCACAGGGGGTGATCGCGTCGAAGCCGCCGAGGTCGTGGCCGACGTTCAGCGCGAAGCCGTGCCAGCTGACCCAGCGCCGGAGCGCGACGCCGATCGACGCGATCTTCCGCGGCCCGACCCAGACGCCCGTCAGGCCCGCGCGGCGCTCCGCGGCAATACCCAGATCCGCGAGCGCGAGGATCAGCACGTCCTCGAGCGTCCGGAGATACCAGCGCACGTCCGGCCGCCGGCGGCGAAGGTCGAGGATCGGATAGCCGACGAGCTGGCCCGGACCGTGATAGGTCACCTGCCCGCCGCGGTGGGTGCGTACGATGGGCGCGCCGGTCTCGGCCGCGAGGCCCAGGTGCACGGGGTCGGCGCCGCGCCCGAGCGTGTAGACGGGCGGATGCTCGAGCAGCAGGAGCGCATCGGGCCCGCCGGCCAGGCAGCGCGCCACCAGCGCCTCCTGCCAGGCGACCGCGCGCGCATATTCGACGCGCCCGGGCGCCGCGACCTCCAACCACATGAGGCGAATCTACATGGGATCGGCGGCGGCGGCGAAGGGCAGCTCGGGCTCGACCGGGAGGCCCAGCGCGGCACGGACCGGCGCGAACGACCGCCGATGCACCGGCGACGGCCCGTGGTCGCGGAGCGCGCGCAGGTGTGCGGCGGTCGAGTAACCCATGTGCCGCGCGAAGCCGTACGCCGGGAAGGTCGCATCGAGCGCGCACATGAGGCCGTCGCGGTGCACCTTGGCGACGATCGAGGCAGCGGCGATCGAGGACACGAAGCCGTCGCCCTTGGGGTACGCGCTCTGGGGCATGGCGAGGCCGGGGATCTCGCGGCCGTCGACCAGGACGTAGCCGGGCACGGGCGCCAGCGCCTCGACCGCGCGGCGGCAGGCGAGCAGGCCCGCCTGGTAGATGTTCACCCGATCGATCTCCTCCGCCTCGACGACGCAGAGCCCGATGGCGAGCGCGCGCGCGCGGATGATGGCGTCGAGTGCCGTGCGATCGCGCGCGGTGAGGACTTTCGAGTCCGCGACGCCGTCGATCTCGGTGCCCTCCGACAGGATCACCGCGGCCGCGACGACGGGCCCCGCCAGCGGCCCCATGCCCACCTCGTCGACGCCCGCCACGTGACGAATGCCGACACGCCAGAGCAATGTCTCGAGATGCGGCGCGGCCGTCGCTCGCCGGCGCCGCAGCGTTGGCCGACTCCGCATGGCGTCCACCCCTCCCGCCGGCCGGCTACCAGACTCCCCGCCGCACTGTCAAAGCGGACGGAGGCCGACGAGCGCCGCGAGCGCGGCGAGCGGACTCCGCTCGTCCCAGCCTCCCTGTCCGTTGTACCACGCGAGCCCGATCGCCTGCGCGCGGCGGCTCGCCGCGGCGACGCGGAACCAGAGCCGGCGCCGCCGCCCGTAGAACAGCCGCGTGCCGAGCGCGAGGCGCCGGAGCTTTCGGCCGAGCGCGCCCTCGGTGACGGTGCGCGCATAGCTCGAAGTGGCCAGATCTCCCTGCCCGCGTGCGGCGACGATCGCGTCCGCAGCCGAGATCCCGTACTCGAGCGCGAACGAGATGCCCTCGCCCATGAGCGGATCGACGCCGGCCGCGTCGCCCACCAGGAGCGCGTGCGGCGCCGCGACGCTCGTCCCCGCGTCGAACGTCCGGATGGGGAACGCCTTCCACCCCGTGCCGCATGGCGGGGCGCCGAGCTCGCCGAGGATATCGTCGAGCTCGCGGCGCATACGCACGCCGTCGATCGGCGGGAGCGCGTAGACGCCGACGTTGGCGTGCGGCTCGCCGCCGATCACGCACGGGAAGACCCAGCGATAGCCACGGAGACCCGTCGCGCAGGGGCGGAAGTCGAAATCGTAGCGCCGCGCCGCGTGGCCGTCCCAGCCGGTCGCGCGGATCGGGACGTCGCACATGAGCGCGCGCGCGACCGGCCCGCTCGCGGGGCCGACGAGCGCGCGCCGAACGGCGCTGCCGCTGCCGTCCGCCCCGACGACGAGCGGCGCCCAGTACGTACGCCGGCTCGTCTCGACGCGGACGCCGCCGCCGTCGCGCGCGAGGTGCGTGACGTGCTCGTCCTCGCGTAGCTCGACGCCCCGGTCGCGCGCCGCCCATGCCAGGGTCGCATCGAACTCGGCCCGCCGGACGACGCGACAGAGGTCCGCGGCCGTCACGCGGACTCCGCGCCCCGGCAGCGCCACGGCCGCGCCGTCGACGCGGGCGTGCGGTACCGTGAACGCGACGTCGAGCTCGGCGAGGAGCCGGAGCGCCTTCGGGATGACGCCGCCCGCGCAGGTCTTCTCGCGCGGGTGGCGCGCCTTCTCGAGCATCACCGTGCGGGCCGCGAGCGCCGGGTCGCGCGCGGCGAGGCGGAGCGCGGTGGCGGCGCCCGCGGGCCCCGAGCCGACGATCACGACGTCGCGGCGCTCCATCGCCGCAGGGTCTATCAGGGCGATGGAGCGCCTGCGACCGCGATGCCGCTCAGGCGCGCGCGGGAAGCCGGTCGCTCGGGCGCCGAACGAGATACAGGAGCGGGCCGACGCTACCGAGCGTCATCGTGAGCAGGACGTAGGGAAGCGGCGTGACGCCGCGGCGGCGGGCGTCCCCCCACATCCAGCCCGTGACCAGCGTCAGCGAGATCGCCAGGTCGACCGCCAGCGTGATCGTGGCCGTGTTGGCGAACGCCATCGCGAAGACGCCGACGAAGCCATGCTCCGCGACCGCGTACGCCGTCAGCGCCGAGAAGTCGGCGA
>Ga0111539_10007596_pt1 | contig 13854 bp, 11 predicted proteins | sample RhiMethybrSRZTD1_FD_79667 | JGI IMG/M metagenome (GOLD analysis project Ga0111539, IMG submission 79667) | Populus rhizosphere microbial communities from Tennessee, USA - Rhizosphere MetaG P. TD hybrid SRZTD1 (version 2) (version 2) | ecosystem: Host-associated > Plants > Roots > Rhizosphere >...
CAGCGCCTCGGATCGGATCGAACGGAACGAGCTCGACCCGCTTGAATCTCGTGTCAGCTCGATATTCGGCACCGCGGCGATCGCGGGCGATGAGCGCGGTCGAGTGCGGATCGTCGGAAGCGTGGATCGAATCGGCATCCCCTACGCCGGACGCGCCCGATTCCGGGATCGCGACGTCCGCGAGACGAATACGTTCGCCACCACCCACGTCACGTGGGATCGCGCCATCCGAAGCGGCACACTCTGGTCGGTGTCGTCGGGATTCGTGCAAGGGATCTTCACGCCTGGGTTCGGCCCGGTGGACAGTGCCAGTCGCGTCGCTGCCGCGGGCACGGTTGAACGACTCGATGACGGACCGGTGCCGGCGTTGTTCGAGGGGATGCCGGCAAAGCGGCGGCGCGTGACGGGGCACGTCGAGATCGCCCCTTCAATGAGGCGATGGGGAAGTCGTCAGCATCTCGAGGTCGGTGCGACCGTCTCACGAAACACGGCAACAACCTCCGGGCTGCTCTCGCCGCCCGTGGCTGAACTGGTCGGCGGGCTGCCGGCGCGTGTCTGGGAATACGAGTATCGCGCTCCCGACGCTCGCTGGGCGACGACCGAGTTTGCGACCTACGTCACCGATCGCATCCGGCTCGGTGCGCGCGCCGCCGTCGACGCCGGTGTGCGCGTCGAGTCGCGTCGCGGATCGGCACGTGATGCTGACAATCCCATCTCGTGGTTCTCGGTGACCCCGCGCCTCTCAGCGCGATGGATCGTCGCCAGACCGTTCGCCGTGTTCGGCGGGTACGCGCGATACGCGCATCCTCTCCCGCTCGACTACTTCGCCTATGGCGATGGGGCCGCCGCGACCGGCCGGGTCTACCGCTGGCACGATCTCAACGGCGACCGCCTTCTCCAGGCGGAGGAATATGGCGCGCTCGTCGCCGCTGTCGGTCCGTGCTGCAATCTCACGGCGTTGAATCGGATCGATCCCAATCTGCGGCAGCCTTCCACGGACGAGGGCGTCTTCGGCATCGAGACGCGCTTCGCCGGGTGGTCGCTGAGAATAAGCGGCATCAAGAGGCACGAGCGCGATCTGGTCGGCTCGGTCAATACCGGAGCGACCGATGACGCCTACGTGCTGCGATATCTTGTCGACGTCGGCGAGCCGTTTCGCGATCCGCCGGAGGAGCGTCCGCTGCCCGTCTACGATCGGCAGCCATCCAGCTTTGGACTCGATCAGTATTTCCTCACCAATCCAGCGGGCACCTTCGGGAATTACGACGGCATCGAGGTCACCATCGACGGCTCGATCACGCGCCGCCTGCGCACGCGCTTCGACGGCACGTCCTATCAAGGCTGGGTGATGGCGGGGAACCGGGGATTCCGGCCGTTCGAAAGCGACCCCGGTGTGATCGGCGAGCTATTCGAGAATCCGAACGCCCGGACCTACGCTTACGGTCACGGGTTCGTCGACCGTGGCTACGTGATGAAGTGGTGGGCGCACTACGCGGCACCTGGCAACTACGCGCTGAGTGCGGTGGCTCGCTATCAAGACGGTCAACCGTTTTCGCGGCTCAACGTCGTTCCCGATCTGAATCAGGGCCCCGAAGCGATCAATGGGTATCGCCTCGGACGAACGCGATTCACATTCACGCTGACGCTCGACACCCACTTCGAGAAGACGGTCGCCGTGGCAGGCGTCAAGATCACGGGTATCCTCGAGGTCTTCAACCTGCTGAACACGCGCAACGAAGTCGAGGAAGACGTCACGACCGGACCCACGTTCCGTACTCCAACCGCAATCCAGCCACCCCGCGTGGCCCGGTTCGGGGTACGGGTGGCTTTCTAATCCCGACGGACTCGTCGGATAATAGACAGACAGGGAAGACATGCGTCCGCTGATCCTCTCGACCGTGGCTGTGGCCCTTCTGGGAAGCGGTGTCGTCACCGCACAGCGATCCCACCCCACGCCCGCGCCACGCCCCGCTCCAGCCGCGCCCGTGCAGAGGACCCCTGCACCCGAACGTCGCTCGACGATGATCTTCAGAGAACCACGCCCGGTGGCGCTGACGACGCCGGGCCCATTCCGCCGGTCGGTCAGGACCGTGATGCTTCCGGGGGTGCCGTTCTTCTGGGGTTGGGGCGGACCGGCATTCTACGTCGACGCGACACCGGCGCAGCCGCTTCCGATCAGCGATGCGCCGAAGGGCGGTGTGCAACTGGACGTTCAGCCCTGGCGCGCGCAAGTGTACGTGGACGGTGTACTCGTCGGGCGTGTCGAGGACTTCAAAGGCTACTATCAGCACCTCGAGATGACCGCCGGTCTGCACCAGATCACCATCGTCGAGCCCGGCTACGAGCCGTTCGTCTTCGACATCGTCGTGACGCCAGGACGCACCGCCACCTATCGCGGGACGCTCAACGAAGCCTCTCAGCGCTGAACAGACCGCAAGAAACATCAAGAACGGTCGCGTCGCCTCGTCTATGATTCGAGCCGATGCCGTCGGACCGAGCGCTCCTTGACGTCCTCCATCGCCTGCGCCGCCATACCGGCGACGATCTCGACGCGATTGCGACGCGAAGCGGATGGTCGCCGTTTCATCTGCACCGCGCCTTTCGCACGATGGTCGGTGAGACGCCGAAGCATTACGCGCTCCGCGTGCGTCTGGAGCGAGCGGCGGCCCGTCTGTTGACGACCGACGACTCGGTGCTCGAGGTGGCGATCGCGCACGGCTTCAAGAGCCACGAGGTGTTCACGCGCGCGTTCCACCGTCACTTCGGTAGAACGCCGGCGGCCTATCGACAGACGCCGATTGCCGACGCGCCGGCCGCCACCCGGCGGCGGCACCGCGCCTTCGTCGAATCATCAGGACCGTGCATCGGTCTGTATCACATCGCCCTCGATGCATCCCGGAGAGTTCCCATGCCCACGCTGTCGATCGAGCGGCGCGACCTGGCCGCGCAGCCGTTTCTGTTCGTTCGTCTCAAGGCCGGACGCCACGAGATCGCCAAAGCCATCGCCGAAGGTCTCGGCAAAGCGTTTCCGTACGTGATGCAGGCGGGCCTGCCGATCGCCGGCCGACCGACCGCGCGTTATCTCACGGCGGGGCCTGGGTTGTTCGACATGCAGGTCGGTGTCCCGGTTGCGGTGTCATCGCCGGGCGCGGGCGACGTACAGGCCGGCGAGCTCCCAGGTGGTCCGATCGCGGTCGGCGTGCACGCGGGCGGGTACGATCAACTCGGAGAGACCTACGCCGCGATGGAGCGATGGATGGACGCGAACGGCTATCGCCCTGGCGGCGCGCCGTGGGAATCGTACGTGACTGATCCGGGCGAGTTTCCTGATTCGAAGGATTGGCGGACGGAGATTTACTGGCCGGTGGCGTCCATATAAGTCAAAGGGCAAAGGTCAAAAGGCAAAGGTCAGGTCAAAGGTGTAGGTCCAGGTCAAGGTGTAGGTTTAGGTTTCACCTTTGACCTTTGCCTGCGCGCGCAGCGCGATCACCGCGCGCGGTCGGCGCCGTTGACCCGCTCGAACACGCGTTCCGGCGGCGGGAGGCCTTTTTCCTTGGCCTCGGCCGCGGCCTTCTCGTAGGCGCGCTCGGCGCTGAGCGCGTTGCGCATCGCGTTGTTCCCCTCGTGGCACCCGTATTCGAAGATCTGATAGCCCGCCTGGCTCGTCAGCGTCATCCGCATCGTCCATGGACGCTCGAATGTCGCCGGATCCTCGACGCGGACCTCGTAGTCGATCATCTCGGGATCGATGCGCCGGAAGCGCTCGACCATGTGCAGGCCTTCGCTGTGCACGGCGCCGCCGACGGCAGTCCTGTCGGTGAAGTTGCGCGATTCGATCACGAGCGTGTCGCCCTCGTAGCGGCCGCGTGAATCGCCCATGAAGAGATGAATGTCCTTCCCGATCGGCGGGCGGCTGTCGAGTGGGATCACGCGCGTGTCGTGGACCATCTCATAGCTGATGACCACTGAATCGGGCGTCTGGATAATCCGCGCGCCGTTGCCGTAGACGGCCGGCATCAGTGAGCCGACGGCGCCGCGCGTGATGCAGCGGTCGTACAGCGAGAAGTCCTGCACTTTCTCCCAGGGGCCGACGCCGAACGACCCTTGCCCACGCGGCCGCGCGCGCGCAGCGGCCGTCAACGCCGGCATTCGTCCGTCGGCGGGATCGATGACGAACGACGTGTAGCTGAACGAGCGCGTGCCTTCTTCGTTGCGGAACGTGCCGGTCCTGGCATCGTCGACATCGCGTGCGCTTTGTCGCTGCTTGGCGCGCGCGGCGAACTCCTCGTCGGTCATGTACGCTCGCGTGCCGAACTGCGCCGGCCGTGACATCGGGATGCCGCGCATATCATCGGTAGTCCAGATGCCCTCGAGGTCGGGCTGTCCCCAGGCATTGCGCGGCGCCTTCCAGTGCGGGTTGGTGCGCGACGCGGCCAAGGCATCAGCGGAGCCTTTGGCTTGCGCGAATGCGGGTAAGGGCGTGCTCGTGACCACGGCGACCATTCCAAGCGCGACGGTCCAGGCAACCACTCGACGGTCCATGCGGCTCTCCTTCGCGCGATAGGGTACTTCCAAATCTCCTATCCGTGAACGCCGGGCTTAAAGAACAAGCCCGGCCTACACGTTCGGCGCTAAGCGGGTACGTGTAGGCCGGGCCTTCCAGGCCCGGCGAGCTTGGACTGTGGCAAGATCCGAAACGTCCCCGGAGCTTCTGATGCCGATCTCATCAAAGAGCGTCTTGGTCGCAATAGCTGCAGTTGCCGTGACGAGTGTAGCCCTCCACGCGCAGCACGGCTACAAAGCCCCGCGCACGCCGTGGGGCGACCCCGACATCCAAGGCAGCTACACCAACCTGACCGAGGCGGGCACACCGCTCGAGAAGCCGAAGGAGTTCGAGGGACGCAACCTGAGCGACATCAAGGGCGACGAACTGAAAAAGATCAAGCGCGAGGCGGCGGAGCGCACGATCAAGGCGTTCCTCGGTCCGACCGAGGCGCCCGACAACTGGTGGCAGGTTGCCTACACCAAGATCGAGAACGGTGCGCAGGCCTGGATGATCATCGACCCGCCTGACGGCCGCGTCCCGCCGCTCACGAAAGAGGCGCAGGAGCGGCAGCAGGCGGCGGCCGAGGCGCGCAAGCGCAACAGGCGTGGACCGGCTGATTCATACACGGACCGCAGCCTCTACGACCGCTGCATCACGCGCGGCTTCCCGACGTCGGGGATGCCCACGATCTACGGCAACTCGTCGCAGATCGTCCAGGGCCCCGGCTACGTCGCGATCACGTACGAGATGATCCACGATACGCGGCTCATCCCCGTCGTGCCGGCGAATCAACTGGGCCAGGAGATTCGGTCCGACATGGGCTACTCACGCGGCCACTGGGAAGGCGACACGCTGGTCGTCGAGACGACCAACTTCCTCGGGCGCAGCGTGTTCCGCAACGCCAGCCCGGATCGCCTGAAGGTCGTCGAGCGCTTCACACCGAGCAGCCCGACGCAGCTCCGATGGACCGTCACCATCGACGATCCGACGACGTGGACGAAACAGTGGACGTTCACGATGCCGCTGACGATGAATCCGGCCGAGCCGATGATGCCGTACGAGTGCCACGAAGGTAATTACGGCCTGAAGAACATCCTCAGTGCGGCCCGAGCGGAGGAAACGAACGCTGCACAAGCAGCTAAGCCGTAAGCGGGCAATGTAGGGCGGGTCTTCCAGACCCGCCTTCCAGACCCGCCACCGAATGCTGACCTCACCCCTCATCAAATCGAAAGCACGGGACCTCGGGTTCGATCTCTGCGGCATTGCGCCGGTCGACGACTTTCCTGAGCTGGCGTACCTGCGCGAGTGGCTCGCGCGCGGGTATGCGGGCGACATGGCGTGGATGGCACGCACGGCGGATCGCCGCGCCGACGTGCGCGAGGTGGTGCCCGGTGCGCGCAGCGTGATCGTCACCGGCACGCTCTACAACACCGATCGCCCGTACAGCGACGCGCACCCGCCCGATGTGGCGCGCCTGTCGCGTTACGCGTGGGGCGACGACTATCACGACGTCATCAAGACGCGGCTCGACGCGCTGCTGTCGTGGATGCGCGACGAGGCGGCCGCACCGTTCGATGCGAGAGCGTACGTGGACACCGGCCCGGTCCAGGAGCGCGTGTACGCACAGTACGCCGGCCTCGGATGGATCGGAAAGAACACGTGTCTGATCAATCCCGAGCTTGGCTCGTGGCTGTTCCTCGGCGAGATCATCACGACGTTGCCGCTCGATCCCGATACACAAGGGCTGGAGCAATGCGGCAATTGCAGGCGATGCATCGACGCCTGTCCGACCGACGCGATCGTCGAGGCCGGCGTGCTGGATTCGAATCGTTGTCTGTCGTATGCCACGATCGAGCTCCGGTCCTCGATCCCCGACGGGCTGCGAGCGGCGATGGCCACGCACGTCTACGGTTGTGACATCTGTCAGGAGGTGTGTCCCTACAATCGTCCGGCGCCGCGCTCGACCGCGCCCGCCTGGCAGCCGCGTCCGGGGCTCGACGCCCCGCGGTTGATCGAGCTGTGGATGCGGTCCGATGGGGACCTGCGCTCGCTCGTCAAAGGCAGTCCGATGACGCGCGCGAAGCTGGTCGGGCTTCGCCGGAATCTCGCGATCGCGATCGGCAACAGCGGCGATCCAGCCGCCCTGAGCGTGCTGGACGAACGGAGTGATGAGCGGCCGTCGGCAGACGATCCGATGGTCCAGGAACACATCGCCTGGGCCCGCGCACGGCGGCCGATTCCTGATTCCTGAATCCTGATTCCTCCAGTTATGATCGCTGCATGGCATCACTACGAACAGGCCGCATTGCCGGTGGCGTCTGTGCAGCACTGCTGGCCGTCACCGCGTCAGCATGGGCTCATCATTCATTCGCGGTGTACGACCACACGCGAACGTTGACGCTGCGAGGCACGGTCACCAAGTTTCAGTGGACCAATCCGCACGCGTTTCTCGAGCTCGACGTGCCGCAGGCGGACAAGACGGTCAAGCATTACAGCATCGAACTGACCAGCATCAACATGATGCAGCGGGTCGGATGGCGATCGAACATGATCAAAGCCGGGGACAAAGTCACGGCAGTCATCGCGCCGCTCCTGACGGGCGAGTCCGTCGGCCTCGGTCTGGAAGTGACGCTGGCCGACGGCACCAAACGTGAGCTTCCGGTGCCGGCTGCGACGTCGTTCAAGCGCACACCCGATAGCCAGTGAGCGAACCATGCGTACCGTGCAGATTCGAGGTTTCACGTTCGCGATCGCCGTGGCGGTCGTCCTGCTGCGAGCCGGTGGACTGGCGCAGAGCAAGCCTGCTCAGGTTCCCGACATCACCGGCTCATGGGAGCGGGTGTTTGCCCCTCCGTCCTCCGACCCGTCGCTGAAACCTCAGTACCTCAAGGAATGGCAGAGCAGAGTGAAAGCCACGCGCGACGCGAGCGCCAAAGGAGAGCCACTCGCTACCAACAACGTGCACTGCATCCCAGAGGGCATGCCGGCGATGATGAGTGCGCAGTTTCCGATGGAGATCCTCCAGAGCCGCGGGCAGGTGACGATCATCGAGGAAGCGTTCACGCAGGTCCGTCGCATCCTGCTCGATCGCCCGGTGAAGGCGATCGATGACGTGGAGCCCGGCTTCTTCGGACACTCGGTCGGACGATGGGAGGGCGACACGCTGGTGGTGGAGACCATCGGCATCAAGGAAAGCGTGCGCTTCCGAGATGTGCCACACTCGAAAGAGATGCGGATTCGTGAGCGCATCCATCTGACTTCGCCGACCGAATTGCGGAACGACATGACCATCGAAGACCCTGTGACGCTCGAGAAGCCGTGGCCGGTGACGTTCTCGTACCGCCGCATGGCCGAGTACACGCTGCTCGAATACGTGTGCGAGGACAATCGCGAGTATGCGGACGAGCAGGGTCGTCAGAAGATTCGCGTCGATCAACCCCCGCGCTGACCTATGCACCAGAGTCCCGCGCCGCTCCTCCTGTTGTCGATGCCGCAGATGACCGATCCGAACTTTGCGCGCACGGTCGTCTTGCTGTGCGACTACACCGAGCGAGGCGCATTCGGGCTGGTGGTGAACCGGCAGATGGACGAGCCGGCGCACAAGATGGTGATGACGGAGCCGCCGGTCAAAGTCGATCCGACGCTGCGCCTCTGGATTGGCGGCCCGGTCGACCCCCAGAGCACGTGGGTGCTGATGTCGGAAGCGCAGGGGCCGGATGACGAACAGCGAGAGATCTGTCCCGGGCTTCTGCTGTCGGTGTCGCGCGCGTTGACGCTCCAATTGCTGCAGCTGCCGCCGTCGAATCGCGCGCGCGTCATCGTTGGCTACGCGGCCTGGAGTCCCGGGCAGCTCGATAACGAGATCGCCGCTTCGGCCTGGCTGACCGCCGACGTGGATCCGTCATTGATCTTTGGTGTACCGCCGGAGCAGATGTGGGAGACGGCGCTGCGACGCCTCGGCACCGACCCCGCGAAGCTGCAGACGAGCTCCGGGGTGCACTGACTATGAAGCATCTGATTGTCTGTTCCTTCTTTGTCGCGGCGCTTGGCGCCGCGTGCAGCCGCGAGGCATCGCCACCACAAGCCGTGCAGACCACAACCGCACCCGCGCCCGCTACTCCTGCCACCGATTCGGAAACCAAGAAGCTCGAGACCATGGCGGCGCGCTTCGCGCCGGTCGATCTTGCGGTCGATGTGTCGGCGCTGCCCGCCAACGAGCGGCAGGCGCTGACGAAACTGGTCGAGGCCTCCAGGGTGTTCGATGCGCTCTTCCTGCGTCAGGTCTGGGAGGGCAACGAAACGATGCTGTTGAATCTGGTGCGCGACACCACGCCGCTCGGGCGCGCCCGGTTCCACTACTTCATGATCAACAAAGGGCCGTGGTCGCGGCTCGATCACAACGAGCCGTTCGTTCCCGGTGCGCCGCCCAAGCCGGCCCAGGCGAACTTCTACGCCGCCGGGGCATCGAAGGCTGACATCGAAGCGTGGATGAAAACGCTGCCCGACGCCGAGCGCACGCGCGCGACCGGCTTCTTCACGGCCATCCGTCGCGCCGCCGACGGCAAGTTCGTCAGCGTGCCGTATTCGCTCGAGTATCAGGGCGAGCTCGCGCACGTGTCGATGCTGCTGCGTGAGGCGGCATCGCTGACCACGCAGCCGACGCTGAAGGCGTTCCTCGAAAAGCGTGCGGCGGCGCTGCTCAGCAACGACTACTACGAGAGCGACCTCGCCTGGATGGCCCTCGACGCCAGCATCGAGCCGACGATTGGCCCGTACGAGGTGTACGAAGACGAGTGGTTCAACTACAAGGCGGCGTTCGAGTCGTTCATCACGGTCCGCGACGATGCCGAGACGCAGAAGCTCGCGCGCTTCGGCTCCGAGCTGCAGGAGATCGAGAACAACCTGCCGATCGACCCGACCTACCGCAACAAGAAGCTCGGCGCGCTCGCCCCGATCCGTGTCGTCAACGTCGTGTTCTCGGCGGGGGACGCCAATCGAGGGGTGCAGACGGCCGCCTACAACCTGCCCAACGACGAGCGCATCGTCCAGGAGAAGGGCTCGAAGCGTGTGATGCTCAAGAACACGCAGGAAGCCAAGTTCAAGACCGTGCTGTTGCCGATCGCGCAGGTGGCGCTCGCCGGCGACGACCGTCAAGCCATCGCGTTCGAGGCGTTCTTCACCCACATCCTGATGCACGAGCTGATGCACGGCCTGGGGCCGCACAACATCACCGCCGGCGGCCGCGCGACGACCGTGCGTCAGGAGTTCAAGGAAACCTACAGCACGATCGAAGAGGCCAAGGCAGACGTCTCGGGCCTCTTCGCGATGCAATTCCTGATCGATCGCGAGAAGCTGGAAAAGACGTACGCGAACACGATGTACACGACCTACCTGGCGTCGATGTTCCGCTCGATCCGCTTCGGGATCTCGGAGGCGCATGGCCGCGGCGTCGCCATCCAGATGAACTACTTCCTCGACCACGGCGGCGTCACCAGCGCGTCGAACGGCACCTTCGCCGTCAACGTCGAGCGCTTCAAACAGAACGTCACCGAGCTCACCCGGGACATCATGACGATGCAGGCGCGCGGCGACTACGCGGCGGCCAAGCAGATGATCGACACGCTCGGCGTCGTCCGCCCGCCCGTGCAGGCGGTGCTCGACAAGTTGAAGGGTGTGCCTGTCGACATCGAGCCGCGGTTCGTCACGGCGGATTCACTGAGCAAGTAGGGTCGCCCCGCGTCAGTTCGCTCGCACCGGCGATTTGTGTACAATGTACAATCATGAGCAAGCGTTACACCGTCGCGCACGTCAGGGAGCGCCTCTCAGATGCGCTCGACCAAGCCGAGCGTGGCGAGGCGGTCATCATCGAGCGCCATGGCACCCGTTTTCGATTGTCTGTCGCGTCCGAGGCTCCAGCCCGCCGTCGTCGCCGGAAGCCGAGGATTGAGGTGCTCGATCCAGCGGTGGCCGACGGGCAGTGGAGCTGGAGCTGGACACCAAAGAGCTTGAGTCTCCAGTCGCGGAAGCGCCGTTGATCCTGCTCGACACGCACGCCCTGATCTGGCTCGATCAAGGCCGCCCGCGCGTCGCCCCACTGTTGCGTGGCGGCAGGCGTCTCTACGCTTCTCCAGCCAACCTCCTCGAACTCCAGTTTCTCGACGAGGTGGGTCGCATCAAGCTGCCGAAAGGCGATGCCCAGGCGCTCGCGGTCGACGATCGATGGACACTCGACGATCCGCCGGCGGCCGCCTGGTTTGCCGCCGCACTCGATCTCTCCTGGACCCGTGATCCCTTCGATCGCTTGATTGCCGCTCATGCTCGGATGCGCGGCTGGCGCCTCGCCACGGCGGACGAGACGCTGCTGAAAGGTCTCGGGCCGAGGCACACGCTCGAACTCTGAGCCCAGCCACCCGCTATAATCAGCCCGCATCCATGGCCCTCGCTGCCGGCTTCAAGCTCGGTCCGTACGAAATCGTCTCCATGCTCGGTGCCGGAGGAATGGGGGAGGTCTATCGCGCGCATGATACGCGTCTGCGCCGCGAGGTGGCGATCAAAATCCTGCCTGAGGGATTTGGCGACAACGCCGACCGCGTCACGCGGTTCACGCGCGAAGCGCAGCTGCTGGCCTCGCTCAATCATCCGGCGATCGCCTCGATTTACGGGTTCGAAGAAGGTCCGGCTGAAGCCGGACACCACATGCGCGGACTCGTGATGGAGCTGGTCGAAGGGCCGACGCTCGCCGAGCGCCTCCTCTCCCGTCCGATGCCACTCGACGAAGTGCTTGCGGTCTCGAGGCAGATCGTCGAGGGGCTCGAGGCGGCGCACGAGCAGGGGGTCATCCATCGCGATCTCAAACCGGCCAACATCAAAGTGCGGTCCGACGGTACCGTCAAGATTCTCGACTTCGGCCTCGCCAAGGCGATGGATGCTGGTGCAGCCAACAGCGTCAACGTCCCGGCCGGGTCGATCGTCGGGCTCACGCAATCACCGACGATGGCCTCGCCCTTGACGATGACGGGCGCGATGATTATCGGAACAGCGCCTTACATGGCGCCGGAGCAGGCGCGTGGACGCGCCGTCGACCGGCGCGTCGACATCTGGGCGTTCGGGTGTGTGCTGTTCGAGATGTTGACCGGCGAACGCGCGTTCCCGGGCGACGACGTCACCGCGGTGCTCGCGAAAATCATCGAGCGCGAGCCGAACTGGTCCGCTTTGCCGGCGGCAACACCGTCGCATGTGCGTCGGCTGCTGCACCGGACGCTGGACAAGGATCCCAAGAGCCGTCTGCGAGATATCGGTGAAGCGCGTGTCGCGATCACCCAGCCGCCGGCAGACGAGTCACCGCGCGTCCAGACGAAGGCCGATCGCGCGGGGAAGCGGCTCGGCTGGATCGTCGCGAGCGCCTTGGCGATCGCGCTCGCGGTGTCGCTGGTCGCATGGTGGCGCGCGGGCACACCGATCTCGCGCGAGATCGATCGCTACGACATCACGACGCCGCCGGGTTCGTCCTTGGGCCTGATCGGCCAACCGGCGCTGACGATCTCCGCCGACGGCCGCGCGATCGCATTCGTCGCGACCAGCGACGGCGTGTCGCGGTTGTATGTGCGCCGGCGCGATGAGGTCGAGTCGCGCGCCATCCCGGGCACCGAAGGCGCATCGAGTCCCGCGTTTTCGCCGGACGGTCTCTGGCTCGCGTTCGTGAGCGGAACGGAACTGAAGAAGACGACGCTCGACGGGCCTCCGGTCGCGCTGGCACGAGTGGGTGATCATCGCGGCATCGCCTGGCTCGACAACGAGTCGATCGTGTTTGCGCCGTATGCAGCCCAGAACCTCGTTCGGATCTCGGCGTCGGGCGGTGAGCCGGTCGCCATCTCGAAGCTCGATGCAACCAAAGGGGAGCGGACGCATCGCTGGCCCGTCGTGCTGCCTGGTGGCCGCGACGTCCTGTTCACCGTCGGCACCTATGCCAGCCCAGACAGCTATGAGACCTCGCGAATCGACGCAGTGAACATCGCCACTGGCGACCGTCGCACGGTATTCGAGGGCGCCAGTATGGCGCGCTACGTGCCGGGCCGGCTACTGTTGTCTCGCGGTGGACTGCTGTACACGGTTCCGTTCGACGCGAACACGCTCGCCGTGAGTGGCTCGCCGTCCATGTTCGTACGCGGTGTCGGCGGCGATATCACGACCGGTGCCGTCCATTTCGCCGCTGCCGCTGACGGAACGCTCGTCTACGTTCCCGAGACGACGCCCGGTGGCGCGCAGCGCCTGCTCGCCTGGGTCGATCAGAGCGGCGTCAGCCTGCCGCTGGCGCTGCCGCCGAACAACTACAACGATCTGCGCATCTCGCCCGATGGCAGCCGCGTCGCCGTCATCGTCGGCGCCAGCGGCAGCGGCGACGTCTGGATCCATGACTTCCGTCGAGGGACGATGACGCGTCTCACGTTCGACGCCAAGAACGCCTCGCCGATCTGGTCGAAGGACGGCGAGTACGTCTACTTCACCGCGATCGATTCGTCGGGGCTGAAGACGACGATCAAGAAGCGGCGCGCCGACGGCGGCCGGGATGCGGAGACCGTCGCGTCGGTGAACTCGCGTGCGTACCTCCGCGACTTCGCACCCGATGACCTGAGCGTGTTCGTCGACGAATTTGCGCAAGCCACCGACGCGGCCGGCGAGCGCGCCGAAGTGGCGATGGTGCCGCTGACGCCATCAGGCAAGAAACAGATCGTCGTCTCGACGCCTGGCGACGATTACGAGACCGCCGTTGCGCCAAATGGACGTTGGTTCGCGCACTCCTCGGACGAATCCGGCCGGACGGAAATCTACGTTCGCGATCTCTCCGACAAGGGCGGCCGCTGGCAGGTGTCGACAAGCGGTGGACGTGAACCGCATTGGTCGTCCGACTCGCGCACGCTCTACTACCGCTTCGAGAATCGATTGATTGCGGCGGCGGTGACCGGTCAAGCCGCGTTTGGCATCGACACGCCGCGTCGGTTGTTCGATGGTATCTACGACCTGCAGTCGGCGACGAACCTGACGTTCGACGTCGATCGAGGCGGTCGTTCGAGCCGTTTTCTCATGCTGCGGCCGGCCGACGAGCAGAAACGGACCCCACCCACGACGATCCGGCTCGTGCTGAACGCGCTCGATCGCTAGCGCTTTGGTCCTTTGTGCTTGGTTCTTTGTTCTTGGTCCGTCCTATGGTCCTTGGTCCATGGTCCGTGCCTGCGTGCGGGTACGCTCGAAGCTTCATCGCCACGACAAGGGACCAAGGACCAGGGACCACGGGACGGACCCAGGACCAA
>Ga0111539_10007599_pt1 | contig 13850 bp, 10 predicted proteins | sample RhiMethybrSRZTD1_FD_79667 | JGI IMG/M metagenome (GOLD analysis project Ga0111539, IMG submission 79667) | Populus rhizosphere microbial communities from Tennessee, USA - Rhizosphere MetaG P. TD hybrid SRZTD1 (version 2) (version 2) | ecosystem: Host-associated > Plants > Roots > Rhizosphere >...
ACGGCAAGGCCGAAGTCGTCGGCGTCGTTGCCGATGTGCACAACCAGGGGCTCGATCGCGCTCCGAAGAAACAGGTGTATCTGCCGCTCAAGCAGAGCCCGACCGCGGGCATGGCGATCGTCGCGCGCACGCAGCAGGATCCGATGTCGGTCGCGAACACGATCCAGCGCGTGATCTGGGACGTCGATCCGGGACAGCCGATCTACGAACTGAGCACGATGGATCAAATCCTCGCGCGCGCGGTGTTCCTGCCGCGCCTGTCGACGACGCTGCTCGCGTCGTTTGCGATCGCGGCATTACTGCTCGCCGCGCTCGGCATCTACGGAGTCCTGTCCTATTCGGTGTCGCAGCGAACACGAGAGATCGGACTGCGCATGGCGCTCGGCGCATCGGGCGGAAACACCGTGGCGCTGATCGTCAGGAACAGCGTCGCGATGGTCGCGATCGGCGGCGTCATCGGTTTGATCGCGGCGACGCTGCTGGCGCGATCGATGGAAGGAATTCTGTTCGGCGTCGAGCCCTTCGACGTGCCGTCGTTCGCACTGGCAGCGACCACGCTCCTGATTGCGGGCGTCCTGGCGAGCCTGTTACCGGCATTGCGCACCACGCGCGTCGATCCGGTCGTCGCGCTCAGGGATCAATAACGTAAGTAAATAGCGTAAGCGACTGTTCTATTTTGTAGACGGTCTCTTCCTTGCAGTAGACCCCTCCAGAGTTCTTTGGAGGACTCTAGATCATGACTGCGAAGGCGATACCCCAGCTTTCCGTTCTCGTAACTACACACGACGATGTTGTCTGCGGCGAGCACCTGCAGGCACAGGCGAGCATCGATGCGCAGCCTGTTAGCGACGCTTTCGAAGGCTCCACAGGTGCCGTTTTGCGTCACATGGGCGACAGGAATTGTCACCAACGGCGTGTCCATTCCGTCTCGCGCACGCTCGCGGTCGCGGCCGTCATGGCCTTCGCGATCGGCAGCTGGTCGACGCGCGTCGACGCGCAAGCGAAAACCAACAATGCCGACGGATTGAAACTGGCGGGCCAGTCCGCGGAGCATCGCCAGGACGCTCGCGGCGCGGTCACCACTCAGCAATCACCACTAACGGGAACGGTGGGTCCGACAGGTCCAATGGGACCGGAAGGGCCGATGGGACCGGTGGGACCGACGGGACCAACAGGACCGACGGGTGCAACTGGCGCGACGGGCGCAAAGGGTGATGCGGGTGAAGATGGCGCGCAGGGTGTTGCTGGTCCGGCTGGACCCGCGGGTCCGCAGGGATCACAGGGACCAATGGGCGCAATGGGCATGCAAGGATTCCAGGGCGCGACCGGCGCAACGGGCGCAAGGGGTGCTGATGGCGCAACGGGACCCGCCGGTCCGGCGGGACCGCAGGGACCGCAAGGACCGCAGGGTGCGCAGGGTGCCGCCGGTGCTGATGGTGCAGTAGGACCCGCAGGTCCGCAGGGACCGCAAGGTGCGACCGGTGCTGCGGGCGCTGATGGTCTCAATGGCGTGCAAGGCCCGCAAGGAGCGCAAGGAGAGCAAGGACCGGAAGGTCCGCAAGGCCCTCAGGGAGAATTCGTGCAGGCGGAGCAGACCCTCGCCTACGGCGCGGGAACGTTCACGCATTACACCGATCCGACGTGGCTGCTCGAATCGCTCAACTCTGGCGGCGTCCTGCAGTTGCGCCGGACCGCTCCGCCCAGCCCGCCGAACCCGCCGAACCAGGCGCCGGTGAATTACCTGGTATTCGGCATGATGCATCCGACGTCTTGCGTGGGCAACAATGCACTCGGCACCGCGAGCGCCTCGATGAAGCAGGTGTTCCGCTTCGCGGACGACCCGCCCGACACTCTTGTCGCGACACTGTGCCTCGATGGCAGCTTCGCGATGGTTACAGTGCAGGACCAGGAGAAGAGGACCGAGCTGCGCTGCACGCGCATCTCGGCCAGCGCGGTCGTGTGTCAGAAGGTCAATTAAGACCTTGAAGGTCTCGAGGTTCTGACGTCCTGAGGTAAGCAAGGGGAGGAGCGCAGCCGTATGTGCCTTTATGCAGAAGGCGCTCGGCCGTTTCTCCCCTTACCTTTTTGCTCTGCTTCGCATCATCGCCGGTCTCGCGTTTGCCCAGCACGGTGCACAGAAACTGTTCGGCCTGCTGGGCGCCAAGCAGGCCGTGCCCCTGATGTCGCAATTCGGGCTGGCAGGAGTGATCGAGTTCGTCGGCGGGATCATGATTGCGATCGGGCTGTTCACGAGCCCGGTGGCGTTCATCGCCAGCGGCGAGATGGCGTGGGCCTACTTCCAGAACCACGCGCCGCGCGACTTCTGGCCGATTCAGAATGGCGGCGAGCTCGCGGTCCTCTACTGTTTCATCTTTCTGTATTTCGCCGCGGTGGGATCGGGGAAGCTGAGCATCGATTCGATCAGGAAATAGGGATCAGGGATCAGGGATCAGGGATCAGGGATCAGCGATTCGTAGTTCCACCGTATACTCCCGAACATCACTCGTTCCGGGAGCCACCATGTTTAAGCGCCGCGCCCTGGTCAGCCTGCTTGTCGTTTTCTCGATCCTCTTCTTCACCCACTCAACATTCGCACAAATCGATACCGGCGTCATCGTCGGCCGCGTCACTGACGATAGCGGCGCGGTGCTGCCCGGCGTCACCGTCGTGGCCACGCAGGACGGCACCGGCGTGGCGGCGATGACGGTGACGAATGAGCGAGGCGAGTTTATTTTTCCCGGCCTGCGTGTCGGCGCCTACGCGGTCGCGGCGGAGCTGCAGGGATTCCGGCGCTCGGTGCGGCGCGACATCCGCGTCAACGTGCAGACGCGCGCACAGGTCGATCTGCAGCTGAACGTCGGCGCGCTGGCCGAGGAGGTGGTCGTCACCGGGCGCACCGAATTGCTGCAAACGCAATCCGCCGACATCGGCAGCGTCATCGATGCCAGGCAGGTGCAGGACCTGCCGCTGCTGGGTCGTCGATACTCGGAGCTCGCCTTTCTGTCGCCCGGCGTCGTCGCGGCGCCCGCCGGCATCACCAGCCGCGGTGAAGACACGTTCTTCAACGCCAACGGCAACTACGCGACCTGGAACAACTACACGCTCGACGGCGCGGACAACAATTCGTTCTCGACCAACCTCCAGGAACGCAGTCCACAAGTGGTGCAGCCGCCGGTCGATGCGCTCCAGGAATTCAAGGTGCAGACGCGCACGTATTCGGCGGAGTTCGGCAAGGCGGCCGGCGCGGTGATCAATGCGTCGGTCAAACAGGGCACCAACAAGTTCAGCGGCTCCCTGTTTGGATTCCTGCGCGATGAGGCGCTGAACGCCAATACCTGGGACAACAATCGCGCCGGACGGCCGAAGGGTCCGTTCAATCAGCTGATCGCCGGCGGCACGTTCGGCGGGCCGATCGTCAGCGGCCGCACCTTCTTCTTCGGCGATTACCAGTCGTCGCGCACCGAGCGCGCGTTGTCGCAGACGGCGACGGTGCCGACGGCGCGGATGCGCGGCGGCGATCTCAGCGAGCTGACCGGCAACATGGTTGCCGCCAATGCCTTCGTGCCGGCCGGGTGCGTCGATGCGGTCAACAAGATCATCAACCGCTCCTGCTTCGATCCGGTCGCGGCGAAGCTGATTGATCTATACCCGCTTCCCAACGTGCCGGGCGCGGGCTTCTTCAACAACAACTTCATCTCGAACGGCATCCTCAACAACAACGTCGATCAGTTCGACGTCCGCATCGATCACAACCTTGGCGCGGGCAGCGATCACGTGTTCGCGCGTTACAGCTTCCAGAACACCGATCGCCACGAACCGCCGCTGCTCGACGATCCGGTGGCGTCGGGCGATTTCGCGAGCGACATCCTCAATCGCGGCCAGAGCGCCGTGGCCGGCTGGTCGCGCGTCGTTGGCGCGTCGCTCTTCAACGAGCTGCGCGGTTCCTTCAACAAGGTCCGGTCGGACGTGATTCACCCGGCGTTCGGCATCGACTCCAACGCGCAGTACGGCATCAAGGGCGTGCCGACGGATCCGCGTTTCTACGGCGGCCTGCCGCACATGCCGATCGCGCGCTTCGCCCGCCTCGGCGGACCGTTCTTCCGCCCGCAGTTCCAGAACTCGCAGGTGCTGCAGATTGCCGACAACCTGTCGTGGCAGAAGGGGAGCCACGCGCTGAAGTTCGGCGGCGAGTTCCGCCGCGACATGCTGCACTACATCGATCTGAGATCGCTCAACGGTGAGCTGAATTTCCTGGACGCCCGCTACACCGGCTTCGGGCTCGGCGATTTCCTGCTCGGCCTGTCGAGCGCGCAGCGGCTGACGCTGTTCCACGAGCCCGATTTGTATGCGAACGGCTGGCAGTTCTACGCGCAGGACAGCTGGCGCGTGCGCTCGAACGTCACGATCAACGCCGGCGTGCGCTACGAGATGTTCACGCCGATGCTCGATCGCCGCAACCTGCTGACCAACATCAACCCGGCGACGGGACAGACGTTCACGGCCAAGGACGGCAGCATTTTCGATCGCGCGCTGATTCATCCCGATCGCGACGACCTCGCGCCGCGCGTCGGCGTGACCTGGAGCATGACGCCGCGCCTGGTGCTGCGCGGCGGCTGGGGAGTGTTCTACCAGCAGACCGATCGCTACGGCAGCGAGAGCCAGCTCGGATTGAACCTGCCGCAGCTGGTCGATGCGTCGATCACCGCGAACTCCGCCGCCGAAGCGCCGGCGTTCACGTTCGCCCAGGGCTTCACGCCGCTGACACCGCAGACCGTGAATCCGTCGGTGGTGCAATGGCGCATCCAGGATCCCGATCAGGACACGCCGACCGTCCAGCAGTTCAGCATCGGGCCTGAGTTCCAGTTCGCGCAGAACATGGTCGGCGCGGTGGAGTACGTCGGCAATCGCACGCGTCACGGCCGCCGGCTGCGCAATCTCAACGAAGGCATCATCAGCGGCAGCACGGTGACGTTCCCCTACGCGCAGTACGGCTACGGCAACGCCTATCTCGAGCAGATCGTCACCAACGGCCGCGCCGACTACAACGCGCTGCAGGTGCGCATGCAGCGGCGCATGAGCGCGGGCATCGCGTATACCGTCGCCTACACGTGGAGCAAGGCGGAAGGCGATTTCCTCGATCACCTGAGCGCGGGCGGCGGCGCGACCGGCAACGCGCCGGGATCGGCGTACGCGATGGAGAAGGACTACGGCTTCCTGGCGTTCGACATTCCGCAGCGGCTGGTGACCAGCTTCATTTACGAACTGCCGGTGGGCGAGGGACGCCGATTCAATCCCGGCGGCGTCGCCGGCGCGATCGCGCGCGGCTGGTCGGTCAACGGCATCCTGACGCTCAGCGACGGCCGGCCGTTCACCGTGACGACGACGGATCAGGCGCAGACGGGACCGGGCCGCATCGCCCGCGCGAATTGCCTCGGCGAGCCGGTGCCTGATGGATTCAACCAGACCCTCGACTCATGGATGGATCCGGCGGCGTTCGCGCCGACCACCGTGAGGACCTACGGGAATTGTTCGAACAACACCGTGCGCGGACCGGGCTCGAAGTCGATGAACCTGTCGGTGTTCCGATCGATCGCCCTCGGCGCCGAGCGTCGCGCGGAGTTCCGCGTTGAAACGTTCAACCTGTTCAACTGGGTGAACTACGGATTCCCGGCGGCAAACATTTCGAATCTGGGTACCTTCGGTCGAATTACGAGCAGCATCGGTGATCAGCGCGAAGTTCAATTAGCTCTGAAGTTCTATTTCTAATCACGTTGGCCACGGAGGCACGGAGGACACGGAAACCATTTTTTCAAATGGCATTGCTGCTTAGCGGCACTGGCGTGTAGAAAAGCTCTCTCCGTGCTCTCCGTGCCTCCGTGGCTAACCTCCGTGTCAGCCCTTTCTATATGCGTAAACTTTATCTAATTACGAGCCTAATATTCGCCGCGATCGCTCTGCCCCATGGGCAATCTGTTCCCAGGCAGGACGGCGCTTCTGAAACCTGGCAGAAACTTCTCAAGCTCCGCACCACGGCGAGCGTGATGCATGTCACGGCACATCCCGATGACGAGCATGGCGGCGTGCTGGCGAAGTTGAGCCGCGGCGATGGCGCGCGCCTGGCGCTGCTCACGCTCAATCGCGGCGAGTCGGGTGACAACGCGATTGGCCCGCAGTTGTTCGACGCGCTTGGGCTGATCCGCACCGAAGAATTGCTCGACGCCGATCGTCACTACGGCGTCGATCAGCAGTATCACACCACGGTCGTCGACTACGGGTTCTCGAAGACGCTCGAGGAATCGATTTCGAAATGGGGTCGCGAGACCGTGCTGCGCGACGTGGTGCGCATCATCCGGATGAACCGGCCGACCATCATCCTGTCGCGCTTCCAGGGCAACGAGCGGGATGGGCACGGCAATCACCAGACCGCGGGCGTGATGGCGGTAGAAGGCTTTCGCGCCGCGGCCGATCCCAATCGCTATCCCGAGCAGATCGCCGAAGGCCTGCGGCCGTGGCAGGCAAAGAAGGTCTACATCGGCGGCGTGCGCGAGAACGAGGACTGGACCGTTCGCATCGACAGCGGCGTCTACGATCCACGGCTCGGCGATTCGTACGACAACGTCGCCCGCTACGGCCTGAGCTTCCAGCGCTCGCAGAACAGCGGCCGATTCACGCCGTCGGCGGGCCCGAACTACGGCTACTACGCGCGGATGGATGTGACAGGCACCAAAGAGAAGACGATCTTCGATGGCGTTACGACGTCGATCGAAGCGGCGATCGGCGGCGCGGGCAAGCCGATCGATGACGCGGTCGCGAAAGCGATCGCGTCATTCTGGATGAGCGATCCGTCGGTCACGGTGCCGCCACTCGTGCAGGGCTTGAAGCTCACGCGCGCGGCGATTGCGGCGACGAGCGATCTCGACGCGAAGTTCATCCTGCAGATCAAGGAACAGCAATTTCAGGACGCGATCAATTCCGCGATGGGCATGGAATTGACCGCGGTGGCGCAGCCGGCCGGTGTGCCAGAGCCGACCGGACCGGGCGCTGCATTTGCGCCGCCGGCACTGATGGCGGCGCCAGTGCCGGGACAGGCGTTCGAAGTGCGCGCGCGGCTGGCGAATCGCGGCGGCATCATGGTAGCGAATCCGGCGATCGCGATCGAGGGCGATCGCGGATGGCAGGTTGGCGGCGGTCAAACGGCAGGCGGTCCGAATCTCGAGCGGCATCACCAGGCGACGACGCGCGTGACGGTGACACTTGCCGAGGACGTCGCGCTGAGCACCAGGCCGTATTTCTATCGCAACGGCCTGCAGGAGAGCCGGTATACGCTGCGCGATCCGTTGCAGTTCGGCAAGCCGGCATCGACGCCGCCCCTCCGGGCCGTGGGCCGCTACGTCATCGATGGCGTGCCGATCGAGATTCGCGAGACGGTGAGGCGTCGTGAAGCCAAGCTTCCGTACGGCGATGTGCTGCGCGAAGTCCGAAGCGTTCCCCGGATCGCGGTGACGCTGACACCTGCCAATGCGATTGTTCCAGCAGGGCAACAGGCCAACAGGCCAACAGGCGAACAGGCCAACAGGCCAACAGCCCAACAGCAAATTCCCGTTGAAGTTTCGCTCCTCCACAACGCAGAGAATCCGACCACTGGTCACATTGCTCTCAGGATGCCAGCCGGTTGGAAGTCGGAGCCCGCTTCGCATCAGTTCTCGTTCGCACGGTCGGGTGAGCGGTCGTCCTATTCATTCAAGGTGACGCCGGGGCTGCTGGATGCGAAGCCGTATCAGATCGAAGCGGTGGCGACGGCTGCTGGTAAGGAATATCGCGAAGGCTATGAGCTGATCGATCATCGCGATCTCGAAATCCGCTACCTGTATCGCCCGTCGACCACCGAGGTTCGCGGCGTCAACGTGACGACGGTGGCGGGATTGACGGTCGGCTACGTGATGGGCGTCGGTGATTCAGTCCCGCAGGGATTGCAGCAACTCGGCGCCCAGGTGACGCTCCTCGGGGAGCGCGAGCTGGCGTCGGCCGACCTGTCGCAGTTCGACACCATCATGACCGGCACCCGCGCGTATGCGGTGCGGGAAGATCTGAAGACCTACAACTCGCGCCTGCTCGATTACGTGAGGGCCGGCGGCAACATGATCGTCCTCTACAACACGCAGGAGCTGGTGCCGAATACGTTCGCGCCGTTGCCGGGCGAGCTGCCGCGCAGCGCCGAGGAAGTCTCGGAAGAGGATTCGCCGGTGACGATCCTCGCGCCGGCGCACCAGGCCTTCAACTGGCCGAACAAGATTACGGCGGCGGATTTCGACGGCTGGGTCGAGCAGCGGGGATCGAAGTTCTTCACGAAATGGGATGCGGCGTATACGCCGATGATCTCGACGTTCGACAGGAATCAGCCGCCGCAGAGTGGCGGCTGGCTCACCGCAAAAGTTGGTAAGGGAACGTGGACCTACTTCGCCTACGCGTTACATCGTCAGCTGCCGTACGGCGTGTCAGGCGCCTACCGCATCACCGCGAACCTTTTGGCGTTGAACAAACAGCCAGTAGGCGGCAACCCCCGCCAGTAGGAACGCAAACGAGAAGGCGATGCCTTCCCACGGGCCCGTGAAGAAGATGAACACCCACAGCGCGCCCGACAGCACGGCCGGCCACGGATAGAGCCACATCGTGTACGGCTGCGGGATGTCCTTGCGGTAGCGGCGGAGCAGCACCACCGCCGCGCATTGCCAGATGAAGCGCAGCAGGATTTGCACCTGGATCAGCCAGTTGACCAGCTGTCCGAGCGAGAAGAAGCAGAACGGGATCGAGACGATCGCCGTCATGACGAGCGCCGCGTCCGGAAAGTTCTTGGTCGGATGCACGTGCGCGAAGACCTTGAAGAAATCGCCGTCGCGGGCCGCGGCGTAGGCGACGCGCGAGTAGCCCAGGATCGTCGCGTACAATCCCGCCGCCGCCACAAACAGGATCAGCGTCGTCATCACGATGCCGGCGATCCGGCCGGACGACGGATCGGCGAAGGTGCGCTCGATGAAGAGCGACGCGATGGTGCGCGAGTCGCGGACCTCCTGCCACGGGATCATGCCGAGGATGACGATCGTCATCAGCATGTAGAGCGCGGCCACGATGAAGGTCGAGAGCAGGATGGAGCGCGGAATGTTGCGGCCGGGATCCTTGATCTCGCCGCCGATGAAGCAGACCTGGTTGTAGCCGCCGTAGTTGTACATCGCCAGGATCGAGGTGGCGCCGATGCTCGCCAGCAACGTGCCGTTGACGCTGAGCGCCTCGCGAGGAAAGTCAAAGGCCTGCGACGGCGAGAAATTGAACAGGCCCGCGACGATCACCCAGCCGATCGTGACGATCACGCCGGCGAGCATCACGACGGCGAGGCGGCCGATACTCTCGATGTTGCGCCACAGCAGCGCCGTCGAGATCACGCAGACCGCCGCGGCGATCAGGTTGTGCTGCAGCGGCGACATCGAGACCCAGAAGAATTGCAGGTAATCCGAGAAACCGACGGCGCCGCCGGCGACCGAGAGCGGCGCGACCAGCAGCGTGTCCCAGATGAAGATGAATCCCATCAAGCCGCCCAGGCCGAACGGCTTGAACGCTTCGCGCATGTAGAGATAGCCGCCGCCGCTGCCTGGCAGCGCCGCGCCGAGCTGCGCGTAGACCAGGCCGTCGCAGAGCGCGAGCACCAGGCCGGCGATCCACGCGTAGAGGACGTGGGGGCCGCCCATCGATGCGACCATGAACGGAATGGTCAGGAACGGGCCGACGCCAACCATTGAAATGATGTTCGTTGCGGTCGCTTGCAAAAGACCCATCGCGCGCGGAAGCTCGGCTGGGGTGCCTACGGTGCCTGAGGTGCCTGAGGTGCTCGTCACAGAAGAGCGGCTACCAGGCGCTGAGCGACATCGTTGGAGCTCACCAGGGGATTACCGGCCAGGGCTTCGACCAGTTCGCTGCGGTCACCGGTCAACGCGGCCTTGATCGTGGCGCGCTCGTATTCCTTCACCCGCGTGATCAGTTCGCGCGGGTGATCGGGGATCGGGCCGACGATCTGTGGTTGCGGACCGTTGGCGTCGACGCGGCAGGGCACCTCGATGATGTCGTCATCGTCCAGGAACGGGAACGTGCCGCGATTCGCGACGTCGAGCGGGATGATCGCGCCCTGGTTGTTGACGATCGCGCAGATGGTGATGAGCGCGATCTTGTCGTAGCCGGACAGCTCCGCCCAATCGGGCTTGATGCGCGGCGCGCTGCCGGTTTCGAGCTGCATGTAGCTGGCGTCGCGCGCGGCGAGATATTGCTGATAACGGTTCAGACCGGCGACGGCTGAAGCCGTCGCCGTCCGAACGTCGGTGAAAAACTCCTCGGTCAGCTTCGCGACCGCCTGGCCGCGGCTCGATCCCGACGCCTTGATCCTGGCGAGCGCGTGTTCGGGGCGGTAGTAGTAGTAGAGATACTCGGTCGGCAACAACTTTAACTCGCGCAGCCGCTCGGGCTCGAACAACGGCGCCCGATACGCCGACATCAGCTTCGCATCGTCATCCCAGATTCGATGCAGCTGTCCCTCGCCTTCGAACCGCACGTCACGCAGCCAGCCGAGGTGATTGAGGCCGAAGTAGTCGTAGCCGCAGACGCCGGCGGGAAGGCCGAGCGCGTGGGCGGCGTCTTCGAACATCTCGAGCGGCGTGTCGCAGATGCCAATCAGGCGCGCGTTGGTTTCCTGGTGCACCGCCTGCGTGATGATGCTGACCGGATTGGTGAAGTTGATCATCCACGCCCGCGGCGCGACCTCGGCGACGATGCGGCCGTATTTGACGAGCGGGGGAATCGAGCGGACCGCCATTGCGAAGCCCGCCGGCCCCACCGTCTCTTGCCCGACGATGCCGTGGGCGATGGAGACGGCTTCGTCCCTGGCTCGCTGCGCGGCGCCGCCGACGCGGATCGAGGTGATGACGAACGACGATCCTTCGATGGCGGCTTCAGGTGTTGCGGCGATGGTGATCTTGATATTGCGGGTCATCTGGGACGCAAGGCTCGCAATCACTTTCAAGCGATCGTGATCGATGTCGTAGAGCGAGATTTCGTCGATGCGCAGGTCGGATCGCGCGAAACCGCCCACGAGCAGAGGGACGCGGACGCCGGCGCCGCCGATGATCGCGATCTTCATCTGGTGCCGCGACGGCTAACGCCGTCGCTCTCCGGACGTCTCATAGACCACCCGCTTGCCGGGTAGACGCTGCTCCCACCTTGTTTCCTGCAGCCAGACACTGCTCCGGTGATTTGCCGTTCATCCACGCGACCAGGAAGCCGGCGTTGAAGGAATCGCCGGCGCCGGTCGTGTCGACGACCTTGACCTGCGGCGCGCGCACGAGGATGTCGCGATCGGGCGCGAGCCAGACGGCGCCCGCCACGCCGAGCTTGACGACCGTGATCGCCTTGCGCTGGCGCCAGTGCGGGATCGACGCCTCGAGAGACGCCTCGCCGGTGTAGAGACAGGCTTCGTGCTCGTTGACGAAGACGAAGTCCAGCGCATCGATCAAGTCAGTCAGGCCGCGATCGTTGGTGAGCGGCTCGTTCCAACCGAAGTCCCATGATGTCGTGATGCCGCGCTTGCGCATCTTTGTCAGGATTGCGGTCCACTGCGAGCACACGTGGGGATAGAAACAAAAGTGGACATGGGTCTGCTCTCGGCGATCGGCTTTCAGCGTGTGGCTAACAACGCGCACCAATCGTTCTTCTAACCGCGCATTCACACCGTTGAATGTGACGAAGGCGCGATCGTCACCCGTCGAGAGCGCCGCCGTGATCGCGTGGGGCTCGTTCGGCTTTCGCAGATTGGTGATCCGGACCCGCTCTTTTTTCAGTCGCGTCATGGCCGCGTCGCCGAGCGCGCTCATCAGGTGCGTGCGCATGCCGAGGCGGGCAGCCCTGACGGCGGTGATGACGGCACCGCCGCCGATCGTCGCGGTGAAGTGGTCGGTCCTGATTTCCTCGCCGGGCTCGGGGAGGTGGTCGAGGCCGACGAAGATGAGGTCTTCGAACGCTTCACCAGCGCACAGCAGCAGCGGAGGCAATGAGCGCCAATCCTATCGCAATCCGGACGCGGTTGCCCCACGGCGACACTTGCTCGGCGAACGTGATGACGGCGAGCGCCGTCATCCACCACAGGCTCATCACACCGACCGCGAGCGTTGTTGCCATCAGTGCCCAGCAACAGGCAACGCAGAACAGGCCGTGGTGGAAGCCCATTCGGAATCCGCCGGAGGCGCCGTCGCGCCAGCGCGCCAGGAAATAGGTCAGCGGGTTGCGGCAGTGCATCAGGCAGGCGCGCTTGAAGGGGACGAACTGGAAGGCGCCGGCGGTGAAGAGGATCGCCGCGGCGATCGAGGGCGGCAGGTGATGCGGCAGCAGTAGTTGGATCGATGCGGCGGCGACGGAGTAGATCAACCACGCGCCGGCGTAGCCGCTCGAGAAGATCACAGTGTTTCCGCCGAGGCGATTGAAGGCAGAGACCCACGGCCACACCGTGGGCACCATCATCACGCTCATCATCACAAACCACATCACGCTTAGCGATGCGAATGAGTGAGTCACGCGACCTTCCAGTCGAAGTTCGAGAACAGGCCGTGCGTTTGCGTCGTGTTGATCGTGATCGCCTCGTCCTTGTATTCGGTGTCGCCGAGGGCGATCACCTGGGTCGAGGCGTGGATCTGGTTGAAGCAGTTTTCGAAGAGCACCGGCTTCGTCTTATCGCGGCCGCGGATCTGCGAGACGATAGTCTTCATTCGATCGGCGATTGAGGCACGCTTGGTCTCTCCCTCATCGGACATCTCGATCGGTCGATATTCGGTCGGGAGATCGGTGGCGACGAAGCCGTGCAGCTTTTCCCACGGACCGCCGGCGCGGCCGAGAAGGATCGTCTCGAGCGCGGCGCGCTGATCGGCGGTGGCGATCGGATCGACGATCAGGCGCTGCGTCCAGCCGCCGTCGATCATGCGTTGTGGCGAGTCAAAGACGATGAAGGCGCGCTGGCCGCGAAGGGAGACGGCGCCACAGGCGCCGTCATCGAATCGCAGGGCCCAATAGCCCTTGCAGCGCTCGTGGGTGCAGAGCTGACTGAAGTGCATGTGCCCCGGGCAGACCAGGGTGCACATGCAGTTTTCGAAGATGAGCCCCTTGGCCCACCAGCTCATCGCGTGGTTGCGGCCTGACGTTGCGCCATCGCTTCCTGGCGGGCACGGGTGAGGTGCGGGACGATGCCAATCATGCGCTCGATCAGAAACAGCTGCGCGCGGTGATGCATTTCGTGCTCCTTAACGCCGAGGAGCATCTCGAAACGCGTCTTGTCGCCGTTCGGCAGCTTGACGCGCTCGCCGAGCTGCGCGTCGGTCATCGACTCTATGCCTTTCGCGAACACCTCGCCGTCCGTCTTGAGCGCCTCGACGATCGCGGCCTTGGCATCCATGGCCTTGGCGCGAGTGCTGGCCTCACCCATCCACTTGCCGAAGTCTTCCATCGCAACCGATGAGCGCTTCTCGATGAAGTGACACTGGTTGGCCCAGTACGGCGATGTGGCCAGGTGCGCGAGGATTTCGCCGACGCTCATCGTGTCGGGCGCGGCGCGATACGAGTACTTGTCCGCCGGAATGTCTTCGGCGACCTGGATGGTGTTTTTGCGAACGATGCGGAATGATTCCGCGATGTCTTTAGCTCCGTAGTAATCCATATGTAATCTCCAACCTGAATATCTTAGTTCATGTCGCGCGCGCGGATCGTCACGGGACCGACACGGACGTTAGCCACCGAGACACGGAGGACGCAGAGAAAACTTTTCTAAA
>Ga0111539_10007600_pt1 | contig 13850 bp, 13 predicted proteins | sample RhiMethybrSRZTD1_FD_79667 | JGI IMG/M metagenome (GOLD analysis project Ga0111539, IMG submission 79667) | Populus rhizosphere microbial communities from Tennessee, USA - Rhizosphere MetaG P. TD hybrid SRZTD1 (version 2) (version 2) | ecosystem: Host-associated > Plants > Roots > Rhizosphere >...
ACAAAGAGGATCGGCGTCAGCGAAAGCGTGATCACCGCCAGCACAATCGCCAGCCCGTCCACCGCAAACACCACCGGCCAGAGCGTCCACGTCAGTTCCGTCTCCTTGAAAATCGGGAACAACACCAGCGCCAGCGCCAACAGCGGGAATGCGTGACACCACGCCGGCAGCTTCCCAGTCCCATGCCGCCGTTGCGTGACCACGGGAACGACCGAGTGCAGCACCACAAACACCAGGTAGAGTGCGAATGCGATGTTGAGATTCGCCGCGCTCAGATACTCCGCCGTCCAGCTCGAGAGTAGGAAGAACACCGCGCTACCGCTCGCCAGCGGCGCAAGCCGAAGCTCGGCCCTCCACCACGCGAGCGCCAGGAAACCAGCGTCGATCAGGAAAACATACGTGAACAGCGGGATGACATCCTGTGCCAGCTCGCGCCACGGATGCCACAGGATGTAGAGCGGATAAATCAGCGCGCCGCCCAGCACTACCATCACCGCCGCCGAAAGGAATTGCTCGACACGTTTGTAGTGGTTCGCGACTCCGAACCCCGCCACAAACAGCGCCGCGAATCCGAGAAAAATCGTGCTCGCCACGCCGTGCTTCGCCGGATGGAAAAATTTTTCGATCCACAGGAATTGCATCGCTACCGTCGCGCACGCCGCGAGCACCGTCAGGTGGTTCCATCGCTGCCGCAGCGCGATCGCGAGCAACCCCACATCGAGCAGCGCCAGGTAACCAAACAAACCGAGCGCGTTATCTGTGCCCGTCCGCAAAAGAATCGGCGTGAGAAACCCGCCGAGCAACCCCAGCACCGCCACCACCTGCGCGTTTAACTTCAGTGCCAGCGTGAACGCGATCGCCGTCACCACCGCCATCAGCCCAAAGGCGACCGGCGCCCCGATGAAATGAAATAGCGCGTGCGACGCAAAGATGTTCGCGTACAGCACCAGCAGCCCGGTCGCGCACAAGGTCTGCACCGTCACCGCATGCCGCTCGCGCGGGATGAACAGCCCGCCCACAATCAGCCCAACGCCCGCGAGGTAACCGAACGTGATCCGCATCATCGGCGTGATCAGGTTCCGGTCGAACGCGTGCTTGATGAAAAATGCGACCGCGAGGAAGAGCAGAAACCCGCCCAGCCACGCAAACAACTTTACCCCGAGAAAATTCTCCAGATTGATCGCCCGCTTCTCCGCACCCCATCTCGGCATTTGCGGACGCAGTAAAGGAGGCGCGACCGGAACGACTGGCTGTGCAACAGGGGCGGCCGCTTCGGATGCGAAAACCGGCTCCACCTTCGGAGCAACTTCCGGCCTCGGCAAAATCGGAGGAATCAGCGGCGGCGCTCCCGGCATCACCGGCCGAACACCTTCTCCAGGCCGCTCTGCCACGTTTACCGCCTCTTGGGCGCGCTCGGCGTGTTCCGTTTCCGGCCTCGTCAACCGGGCCAGATCCAGTTCCAGCATGTGCAGGCGCGCGTCCAGCCGCGCCAGCCGCTCGGTCGCCTCATTGCGCCGAATGAACAGCCAGAATACTGCGCCTGCCAGCACCAGAATGAAAAATCCAGTCATAGCTCGGACATGGTTCCGTGCACGCCCGAACCATACACGAAGCAATCTGCTGGCCGATAATTGAAAAAACCTCCCCCCACTATCGCTTCAAACAATAGGGTGTCTGAAGAAATCCCATATGCCGAACCTATCCCGCACCGCGTCGGAGTTCCGCGGTTAAGCGGTCAGATCCTTTGCGTCCGTTCCGTCTTTGTGCTGAACTCTCAATGCGCTCTGGAGCTCTCGGTCTGGTTGGTTCTTTCCGATCGCCTCAATTGTTGGCGCCTCTCCCGAATCGTCATGCGTTGGTTCGATCCATCGGAGTTCCTCTCCCCAAAGTCCTCTTGTCCGGGTTCCCTTCTTGTATCTCGCCGAATGACCTTCGCTGATGCCTCACGGCTGTCCGCAGGCTCCCAATAACCGGCCTCCAACAAATCCTTCTCATGCGCCGTCAACTCCGCCTCCACCGACGACTGCTCCCGCGTGGCCGTCTTAGGGTCCGCCAGCTCGTGACGCGCCTCTTTGTACTGCCGCACCTTCGCCTCCGCGGGACTCTCCCCGAGCCGGCCAACCCACCGGACGGTTGGGCGGCCAAACATCACGACGACTGCCACAACAGCCAGCGCGCCCACTATCGTCCTTTCGCTCACGGACTCATTCTAGCCCAATCAATGAGCCCCGCGAAGTGGCAATCGACCCCGGTCCAAGGTGAGCGAACGATCTCAGTAGGCGCAGCCTTGCCGTGTTTGGATCTGCTGTTACCTTCAGGTCGTGCCGGCTAAGGTTCAAGCTGGAAGGCGAACGCGGGCGGATTATGGCGATGTGTCATGGGACCGGATGATTCGAGCTGTGGAAAAGGTACGCCAACGGTTACAACGTGCCGCCGTGGCGCTCGACGCCGCAAAGATTCCATACGCCGTCGCCGGAGGAAATGCCGTTGCCGCGTGGGTTTCCCGCGTCGATGAGGCGGCAGTGCGCAACACGCAGGACGTCGATATACTTTTGCGGCGGGCGGATCTGGAGCGCGCCATCGTCGCCATGACAAATGCCGGTTTTATCTACCGCCATGCCGCGAGCCTGGACATGTTTCTTGATGGTCCGGCGGCAACCGCTCGGGACTCGGTTCACATCGTCTTCGCGGCAGAAAAAGTTCGTCCGGATTACTCTGCGCCCGCGCCGGATGTCACCGAGTCTGAATCGACGCAGACTTTTCGGCTGCTGACTCTCGACGCGCTGGTTCGCATGAAACTAACTTCCTTTCGCGACAAGGATCGAACGCATTTGCGCGACCTGATCGATGTCGGGCTCATTGATTCGTCCTGGTGCGAGCGACTACCTGCTGAACTTGCAAGTCGCCTCCAGCAGATTCTGGCTACGCCGGAAGGTTAGATCAGCCGGCGTTCAAAGCCGGGGCGGACAGATTTGGGTTGCGGTTTTAGGGATTCGGGCTACATAGGATTGTCCAAAATTATCTGACTTAGTATGCCGACGTACCAGTATCACTGCACAAAATGCGACCAGGAATTTGATGTTTTCCAATCAATGACTGAGAACGCGCTGACCACCTGCCCCAAGGACCTTTGTCGAATGGGCAAGTGGGGCAAAGGCAAGGTGAAGAAGCTGATCAGCGCTGGGGCCGGACTCATCTTCAAAGGCAGCGGCTTTTACATCACGGACTATCGCAGTGAAAGTTACAAGGAGGCCGCGAAGAAAGATTCTTCGACGGCCCCGCCCGCGGCGAGCGACGCGAAATCCTCGCCCAGCACGGACAGCAAGGCTGCGCCGGCGAAAACCGAGGCGAAGCCCGCGAAAGCGGAGAGCAAACCCAAACCTACAAAGTGAGTGTGACTGCGCGTCTGGCAATTCTGATTGCTGCATTGGACGCAGTCGTATGTTTGGGCGCGGTGCCGGATTGGCCCCAGAAACGATTTGTCACGGCGGAAAGTCGCTCGCGGCAATTCAGTATCCAGGGGCTTCCCTCCTCGAAACCTTTTGCAGGCGCTCTGTCCGGTCCGGACGTGACCTACGTGCGCGTCGATCCGACCACGCTCTGCGTCACGGCCGAAAATATCAAAGGGGCGCTCCTGGCCGCCCTGAACACGACAGACAATTGGCGGTCGCCGGTCGCAGTATCGCTGCATCCGGTGCAGCGCGACGGCGAAGAGATCGTCGTCGCGTCATTGCGATCGGCAAACGGCTGGGATTATCGGCTGACAGTTCCGGAGATGGCGAACAAACGCCACCTCGTCGAAGCACTCGTTCAAGTGCTGCTGCTGGAAATCGCGCAGCGTCACAGCGCCGATCGCGCTGTCGAATTGCCGCCGTGGCTGGCACCCGGGCTTGCGGCGCACCTCGAAGCGACTTCGATTTCGCCGCTGGTGCTCCAACCCGAATCGCGCACGAGCAGCCGACGCAAGATCGAGGAAGCCGTACGCGGGACGCGCGAAACGCTGCGCGCCTCAGGGGGCCTCACGCTGGACGAGTTGAACTGGCCGAGCGAACGGGTGAACCCTGTTGCTTACGAAGCTTCGGCGCATTTGTTTGTGCGGGAATTGCTGCGCAAAGCGGGCGGGCGGGCCTTGAACGACATGTTACACCGCCTGCCTGACCACTACAACTGGCAGACGGCGTTTCTTCAAGCGTTCGGTTTTCAGTCACTGCGCGAGGTCGACAAGTGGTGGACGTTGCACCTCGTGCAGTTTGCCGGCCGCGAGAGCCTGTCGATCTGGTCAACCGGCGAAATCAACGCGCAACTCGTTGACATTCTAAACACGACGGTGCATGTCCGTCACGCCACGAACCAGCTACCGGTTGCGACGAAACTGCCGCTGGATCGACTCATCGAGGAATGGGAACTTCCGCGGCAGGAACCCGTGCTGCGCCAAAAGCTCGTGCAGCTGGACGCGCTGCGGCTGCGCTCGCCGACGAACGTGGTCGCCATCGTCGCGACGTATCAGCAGTACTTGTCAGAGTATTTGACGCGTCGTGAACAATTGCGCGCCAATCGGCCAGCGAACGCGCCCATCGTGAAGACCCTCGTCAGAAAGACTCTGCAAAAGCTCGGCGACCTGGACGTGCGGCGTGAGATTGCCGTCAGCGGGGCATCTGGAACGGCCGCGTTGAAGCCGGAATAGTCCAGAATAGGTTGCCGAGCAAACTGAGTGCTCGTTCCCCCAGCCAATCCCATAATTCCACCTCGGGTACGCGTTATTGAAACAATGTTACAAGCGCAACAGTTGTTCGATAACGGTCTCGTCAATTGGAACTTTCCCCTGCGCGTTGCGTCGGGTGTGGGTTATGGCCTATGTTGGTGCAGATGGACGCTCGATCAGGGTCAGAAGAGGCTGTGCGGGAGGCGCTTAAAAACGTCAAGTATCCGGGCTACTCGCGGGACATCTTGTCGTTTGGGTTGGTGAAGAATGTTGCCGTCAATAACGGCGCGGCGAGTGTCGCCGTTGAACTCACCTCGGCGAATCCGGACGTTGCGCGGCAACTGAAGGCTGATTGCGAGGAGGTGATCAAGCGCGTGCCTGGGATCACTCTTGCGCACGTGGATGTGCGGATGCCTGCGGCAGCGCCGCAGGCGGGGACCGTCGCGGGACCGAACCCGTGGGCGAATCAGAACCGAGTGCCGGGGATTGCGCGGATTGTCGCAGTTGCGAGCGGCAAGGGAGGCGTTGGAAAGTCGACGTGTTCGGTCAACCTCGCGTGCGCGTTGAAGCAACTTGGGCGGCGTGTGGGTTTGCTGGATTGCGATATTTACGGGCCGAGCATTCCGTTGATGATGGGGATTCGTCAGCGGCCAACGATCAGCCCCGAGCAAAAAATGGTGCCGCCGGCGAATTACGGAGTGAAGCTCATGAGCATGGGGTTCCTGATCGACGACGATTCGCCGGTAATTTGGCGCGGGCCGATGATCATGAAGACGGTGCAGCAGTTTTTTCATTCCGTGGATTGGGGCGAATTGGATTACCTGCTCGTGGACCTCCCCCCCGGAACCGGCGACGCGCAGTTGTCGCTTTGCCAAACGGTGCCGCTGGACGGCGGGGTGATCGTGACAACTCCCCAGGAGGCGTCGCTCGGCGTGGTGCGCAAAGGGATTGGGATGTTTGAGAAAGTCAATGTGCCGATCCTTGGGATTATCGAAAACATGAGTTACTTCACGGCGCCCGGAGGCGAGCGGGTGGAGATTTTTGGTCATGGGGGCGGCCGCGCGGAGGCGGCGCGGAAGAACGTGCCGTTCCTTGGGGAGGTGCCAATTTACACGGAGATCCGGGTGGGCGGAGACGAAGGGCACCCGGTCGTAATTTCATCCCCGAAGAGCGCTCCTGGGCAGGCATTTCTAGGGATTGTGCAGACGCTCGAAGGACTGCTTAAACGTTAGTGGTTGGGGCGGAGCAACTTACAACTTCGATTGCGGAGTGGGTCTGAACGGTACGGAACGTGCGTCCATTTACGTATTGTAACTTGATTGTGTGAATGTTACGCTTGAACGCAATCAGAAGACACTGGATATGCCGATGAATCCGTCAGAGGCCAGAAGTGGTACCGACCTGCTGAAGAATTCTTCGCTGTATCGGGAATTTCAGGCCGAACGGGAAGAAATCCTTAAGCACAAGTGGATTGAGTCCGAGAAGGTCGGTTACGACATTGGTTTCGAACGCGCACTGACCGATTGGATCATCAAGCATCGGTCGAAGTGGCGCAAAGGGCGTCAGAACGGCAAGTAACGCCGCATTGCCCTGGCCGACAGCATTTTGCAGATTACGAACGGGCCGCGTCAGCGGCAGTTCGTTTTTTTATGTCGGACAAAACCGTTATCCTCACCGTCGCGGCCATGCACCGCGTCCTCACCCGCATTGCTCACGAAATCGCCGAACGGAACGAGAACAGCCAGAGCCTGGTAGTGGTGGGGGTGCAACGAGGAGGCGTGCATTTGGCGCAGCGGTTGGGCCGGATTTTGTCCGGGATTTGGGGACATGAGGTGGCGGTCGGCACTCTCGATGTGAGCATGCATCGGGATGACGTGGGACAACAGATCGCCCCGGCGGTGCATCCTACGGAGATGCCGTTCGACGTGACGGGGAAGACGGTCGTGCTGGTGGATGATGTTTTGTTTCGCGGGCGCACGACGCGGGCGGCGATGGATGCGTTGAATGATTTCGGGCGGCCGGCGCGGATCCAATTGGCAGTGTTGATCGATCGAGGGCATCGTGATTTGCCGATCAAAGCGGATTTCGTGGGCAAGAACGTGCCGACGTCATTGAACGAGCGCATCGATGTGCGCTTGAAGGAGACGACCGGAGAAGATGTGGTGTTCCTGGAAAAAAGCGGGTAGAATAAACGGAGGCCTATGCATGCTATGACCTGGCACCGCAAACACCTGCTCGACATCGAGTCGTTGACGGCTGAGGAGATCACGACGGTGCTCGAGACGGCGAAGGCGTTCAAGGCGGTCGGCGAGCGGGCGATCAAGAAGGTGCCGGCGTTGCGCGGCAAGACGGTGGTGAATTTGTTCATCGAACCCTCGACGCGCACGCGGATCAGTTTTGAGCTTGCAGCGATCCGGCTCAGCGCCGACGTCATCAATTTCACGGCGGAGGCTTCGTCGCTCAAGAAAGGCGAGACCCTCAAGGACACGGCCCGCAACCTGGAGGCATTGAACGCCGACATCATCATCATTAGGCACAGTGCGACGGGGGCGCCGCATTTTCTTTCGCGCTTCCTGAAAGGCAGCGTGGTGAACGCCGGCGACGGCGCGCACGAGCATCCCACGCAGGCGTTGCTGGACACGTTTACGATTCACGAGAAGAGAGGGCGGATTGCGGGGCTGAACGTGACGATCCTCGGCGACATACTTTACAGTCGGGTGGCGCGGTCGAACGTCTGGGCGTTGTTGAAGCTGGGGGCGAACGTGACGTTGTGCGGGCCATCGACGCTGGTGCCGAAAGTGTTTGAGCAACTTGGGTGCAAGGTCACTTACAATGTGGACGAAGCGATCCGTGACGCGGATATCATCAACCTGCTGCGCATTCAACACGAGCGCCAGCGCAAGACGATGTTCCCGAGCCTTGGCGAATACACAACGCTGTTTGGCTTGACCAAAGCGCGCCTGGCGAACACGAAGCCCGATGTGTTGATCATGCATCCGGGGCCCATCAACCGTGGGGTTGAGATTGACAGCGAGATCGCCGACTGCGGACGCTCGGTGATCCTGGAGCAAGTGACCAACGGGCTGGCGGTGCGGATGGCGACGCTGTTTCTCGTCAGCGGCGGCAAGGGCCCGCAGGAAGTCGGTGCCTAGTTTTTTTCAGATATTGTTTTCGCTGGCTCCTGTGCGAAGATGACTCAATCCCATGCGCAGATTATTTGGATTTATTGCAATCACCTTGACCGTTCCGTCGATGTTCGCGGCCGATATCGAATCGCTGGACAGAAATGGTACTCTAACGTGGTCTGGCGCGTACACAGCGGGCGTGGTCAACGTGCAAACGAGAGGTTCACTGCTCGCGCCATGGACGCCGCGTGAGAATTACTACACGTCGAACCTTGTCGGCAGCGCGCAGGTGAGCGTGTCTCCCACGCAAACGTTCGTACGCTTGCTGTCAGTCGACATCTCCACCAACACCCCGAATCACTACACCAACCTCCTGCAATCCTATGGTATCCTCGAGACCGTTGCGGGACGGGGCCGCACGGACACTGATGTAAGTCATTGGTCAAACAGCTTCGAGGGCGAGTGGGCCACCAACGTCGATCTGTCGCGCCCTCACGTTTCGTTTGGTGATCCGTGGGGCAACGTTCTCATCGTGGACCAGCGAAGCCATTCGGTGCTCAGGGTCACGCCAGAGGGCAGGCTCTTCACTTACGCAGGCACTCACACTGGTGGCGACAATGGGGATTCGGATTACGCAACAAATCTGCACCTCAATAGTCCCAACGGCGGCTGGATGCGCGCGGATGGCACTCTCTACATCCTCGACACGGACAATGCCAAAGTCCGTCGCGTGGACACCAACGGCTTCATGACCACGCTCTTCACAACACCGCCGTTGGGCGACGGGCGGGCATTCTGGATCAGCACCAATGAAACCCTTGCCTACTTCGGCTCGGGCGATCCCGTGGCCAACACTCTCAACAGATGGACTTCCACCGGCGGCGTCACCGTTGTTCGTTCGGATTTCGGCAACCTTGGCAACATCATCGGAGACGAAAACACCGGGGATCTTTATATCAGCGACCGTGACTTGAATCGCGTTTTTCGCATGGATACCAACGGCGTGCTCATACCAATTGCAGGGAACGGTACGACGACCGACTCCCCCGGTGGTGGAGAGGGTGGCCCGGCGTTGTTGACGGGGTTGAGATTACCGCGTTCCGTCTGGTTCATTCCCAACGGCGGCTTTTTCATCGGCGAGCACGATCCCGGCAACCGCATCTGGTATGTGGATCCAGCCGGCATCATTCATCGGTGGATGAATGGGAGCAGTGGCAACAACAAGAGGGTCGGTGATGGCCAGTGGTTCTACGCCAATCCTGGGCTGGCCAAAGTCTCCCGCGTCCGCGCGGTCAACACGGACCCGTTCGGCAACATCATTATCACAGAAAGCAACTACGGCTACGTGCGACGCATTCGCTTCCAGCGGCTCACGCCATGAGCGCGGTGAGCTACGGGTGGGTCGCGCTGGGTAGCGCAATCGGAGGTGTTGCCCGCTTCTGGCTATCCACTCTCGTTGCGCAGCGCTGGCCCGCATTTCCGTTGGGAACAATAGTGGTAAATGTTACGGGCTCATTCGCGATCGGGGTTCTCGCGGCAATGACGACACCGGGTGGACGCTGGCAACTGGATCCGCGTTGGGCGCCGTTTCTGATGAGTGGAATCTGCGGCGGCTACACGACCTTTTCGGCATTCAGCCTCCAGACCCTCGCGCTGGCGCAACAACAGCAGCATTGGCAGGCGCTCGCGAACGTGGTCTTGAGCGTTGTGCTTTGTCTCCTCGCAGTCTGGTTTGGCTATCGCATTGGCCGATTGTTTACGTTCGCTTGACGGTGGGAACTTCGTTGCGAACAGTGTCGCCATGGTGGCAAGTGATAAAGCGCGCGTTGTGATCCTTGGGGCGGGGTTTGGCGGGCTGACGTTTTGCAAACACTTCCGCAATCCGAACGCAATCGTCACGCTGGTGGATCGCACGAACCATCATCTGTTTCAACCGCTGCTTTATCAAGTGGCGACCGCGGGACTCTCGGCGCCCGACATCGCTCAACCCATTCGGTCGATTGTTTCCGGCGCGCCGAACGTTACGGTATTGATGGATGAAGCGCAGGACTTCGACTTTCGTAACCGGCGCGTGGTGTTGAAAGAGAGCACGCTGGGGTACGATTATCTGGTGCTCGCGCTGGGCGGGGTGACGAGTTATTTCGGGCACCCCGAATGGGAGGAGTTCGCGCCGGGGTTGAAGTCGTTGGAAGACGCGCTGCGCATTCGACGCAATCTGCTGCTGGCGTTCGAGCGAGCCGAGAACGAAGCGAACGCAAAGACGCGCGACGCGTTGATGACCATTGTGGTCGTGGGTGGAGGGCCAACCGGGGTCGAGTTGGCAGGCGCGTGCGCGGAACTGACGCGCTTTGTTCTCAAGCGCGACTTCGACCACATCGATCCGGCGCACGCGCGGGTCATTCTCATCGAAGGTTCGCCTGTGGTTTTGTCGCACATGCCGCCGGACCTTGCCGAGAACGCGCAGGAGCAACTGACTCGGCTGGGGGTGCAGGTGCGAACTTCCTCTCGCGTTAAGAACATCGCGAGCGGGCGTGTGGATTTGGAGAGCGGCGAAACGATTTTTGCCGAAAATATTTTGTGGGCCGCCGGTGTCTCGGCGCATCCACTGACGCGCAAGTTGGGCGTGGAAGTGGATCGCGCGGGGCGCGTAAAAGTTCTTCCGGACCTTAGCTTGCCCGGTCATGCGAACGTATTTGCGATTGGCGACATGGCGTTGGTGCTCGAGCCGAATGGAAAACCTGTCCCGGGGGTTTCACCTGCGGCGATGCAGATGGCCAATCACGTTGCGCGGATCATCGAGGATGAGCTGACGCTTGGTGTGGGCCGCGCCCCGCGGCCGACGTTTAAGTATTGGGACAAAGGAACAATGGCCACCATCGGCCGGTCTGCTGCCGTGTGCTACAGCGGTCCAATTAAGATGCACGGGTTCATCGCATGGCTCGCATGGCTGTTCGTGCACCTCGTTTTTCTCATTGGCTTCCGCAACAAACTCGCGGTGTTCATGCAGTGGATTTACTCGTATTTTACGTACAAGCGGGGCGCGCGGATCATCACCGGCTGGCCTCCGCTGCAGGCCGAAGCCAGTCCGCAGAGGGCGACGATCGAAAAAACGGAAGTCGCGACGAGAGGGGGGGCGGCTTAATCGCCGTCGAGCAAATTGCCGAGCCCGCCAAGGATCGAACCTTCTCCCCGCCGCGCGCCACCGGCGCTTGGCGCGGATTTTACGATGCGATCGGCGAGACGGCTCAAGGGCAGGCTTTGGAGATAAACCCGCCCGGGCCCACGCAGCGTCGCGAAGAACAAACCTTCACCGCCGAAGATCGCTGATTTGATTTTTCCAACGAATTGGATGTCGAAACTCACCGTGGGTTGGAATCCGACGACGCAGCCCGTATCGACGCGCAGCACTTCCCCAGGCCCTAAATCTTTCCAATGGATCGTCCCGCCCGCGTGAATAAACGTCAAGCCATCACCCTGAAGACGCTGCATGATGAACCCTTCACCGCCGAAGAGGCCGACGCCAATCTTGCGATTGAACGCAATTCCCACACTGACGCCTTTCGCCGCGCAGAGAAACGAGTCTTTTTGGCAGATGAGTTCGCCACCGTATTCGCTGAGATTGATCGGAATAATTTTGCCGGGATAGGGCGCGCCAAACGCGACCTTCTTTTTGCCCACGCCGCGGTTCTGGAACACGGTCATGAAAAGCGATTCGCCGGTGAGCAGGCGCTTACCGGCGCCCATGAGGGAGCCAAGGAAGCCTTTGTTCTGCCCGGATCCATCGCCAAAGATCGTCTCCATCTCGATCCCGTCCTCCATGTACATCATGCCGCCGGCTTCAGCGAGGGCGGCTTCCTGGGGGTCGAGTTCGATTTCCACGAACTGCATGTCGTCCCCGTAAATCTTGTAATCTATTTCGTGCATCGTCGCCATAAAGTGCTCCAGCTTTTTGGTGCTGTTTACGCCAGCAACACACCTGCCACAACTACAAAGTTGCTTCATAGTTGTAACGAACCGATTTCTTTTCCGCGCGGGTGCAGAAAAACGGTGTGCCGCTGCAGGGCTGATGGTAGGTTGGCGGTGTCGTTGATGAGGAATAGGAGACGGGTTCTTAAGCTGCTGGGTCTTGGGTTCGCAGTGGTGGTGCTGGCAACGGTTCTATCCGGATGCCAGACCGTCAGCTATTACAAGCAGGCGATTCGCGGGCAATATCAGATTTTTGCGAATCGAGAGCGCATCGAAAAAATCATCGCCAGCACGAACACGGCGCCGGCGTTGCGCGAAAAGTTTCGGCTCGTCATGGACCTGCGGCGCTACGCGGAGAAGGAACTGAACCTGCCGGTCGACGGGCACTACAACCGCTACGTGGATGTGAAAAGGCGGTTCGTGGTTTGGAACGTGCACGCGGCAGAGGAATTTTCGCTGGAACCGAAGACATGGTGGTATCCCGTCGTGGGACGGTTGAAGTATCGCGGCTACTTTTCCGAGAAGCATGCGAAGGCCTACGCGAAGAAACTCGAAGCCGAGGGCTTGGACGTCTACGTCGGTGGCGTGGAGGCATACTCGACGCTGGGCTGGTTCAAAGACCCGCTGTTGAACACGTTCATTCACCACGACGAAGTGGTCTTGGCCGAGATCTTGTTCCACGAACTGGCCCATCAGCGGGTTTTCGTCAGCGGAGACACGGACTTCAACGAGGCGTTCGCCACGGCAGTGGCCGAGGAAGCTGTGCGGCGATGGTTCAAGGACAAGCCCGAAAAGCTGGAGCAATTTCGTGTTCACGAAAGACAGGAGGCGGATTTCGTGCGGATCGTTCTGGCGACGCGGGAGCAGTTGAAGAATGTTTACGCGCGCAGCAATGACAGCCCGGCGGCCCTGCGGCACGACAAGCTGCTTGCGATCGAGGCGCTTCGGCAGGAGTACGCGAAACTGAAAGAAAGCGACTGGGGCGGTTACGCCGGTTACGACGGCTGGTTTAAGCGGCCTATCAACAACGCCCAGTTGAATACCGTGGCGACGTACCACCGTTTCGTGCCTTCGTTCCGCGCCGTGTTGCGGGAGAATGGGGGCGATCTGGAGAAGTTTTATAAACACGTCGAGGCTCTGGGCAAACTGCCTAAAAAGGAGCGGCACTCTAGGTTGCTCGAACGGGCGCAGACGACGGAGAACGAACCCGAATCGACGGTGCGCCGGAAATTAGCCATGACACGCGATACAGTTTCAACTAAGCCGTAGGCGTTTGCCGCATGACTGACAGCAAGCCATTGCTCGAAATACGCGACCTCAAGCTGGAGTTCGGCGCGCGTGATCGCGCGCTGCGGGCAGTCGATGGGGTGTCGTTTACGATTCGCGACGGCGAAACGGTTTGCCTCGTCGGCGAAAGCGGCTGCGGGAAAAGTGTGACCGCGCTTTCGATAGCGCGGCTCGTGCCCACGCCTCCGGCGCGCTACGTTGGAGGCGAAATCCTGCTGCAAGGTCGCGATGTGCTGAAAATGTCGAAGGCCGACTTGCGGAACATTCGAGGCGGCGTGGTAAGTTACATTTTTCAGGAACCCAGTGCTTCACTGAATCCGGTGTTCCGCGTTGGCAACCAAATCAAAGAGTCGCTGAAACTCCACCGCCCCGACGCGGCGACCGATGATGAGGTCGTGCGCCTGCTCAAGCTGGTCGGCATTCCCGCGCCGGAGTCGCGCATTCGTGACTATCCGCATCAGCTTTCCGGCGGAATGCAGCAGCGCGTGATGATTGCGATGGCCCTCGCGTCGCATCCCAAACTGCTGATTGCCGACGAGCCCACGACTGCGCTCGACGTGACGATCCAGGCGCAGATCATCGAATTGTTGACCGACCTGAAGAAGCGCTTCGGCATGAGCATGCTGCTGATAACGCACAATCTGGGGATTGTGGGCGACATCGCGGACCGATTGGCGGTGATGTACGCGGGGCAGATTCACGAACTGGCGCCGGCGAACGAATTGCTCGCGAAACCGCTCCACCCATACACGCAGGCGCTGATGAACTCG
>Ga0111539_10007601_pt1 | contig 13848 bp, 8 predicted proteins | sample RhiMethybrSRZTD1_FD_79667 | JGI IMG/M metagenome (GOLD analysis project Ga0111539, IMG submission 79667) | Populus rhizosphere microbial communities from Tennessee, USA - Rhizosphere MetaG P. TD hybrid SRZTD1 (version 2) (version 2) | ecosystem: Host-associated > Plants > Roots > Rhizosphere >...
AGCTCCCAGAGGAACCAGGGGCCGATGAGCTTCATCGCCACCGTGCCGTCGAGGAAGGGATCGCGGCCGTCGGAGAAGTTGGCGAGCGGGAAGACGCCGGCTGCGAAGCCGCCGGCCAGGACGCGGAGGGTGGCGCGCGCGGCGTCGTTGTCGAAGGCGACCCGGCCGCGCTCGTCGAGCAGCGTGACCCCGCCCGAGGCGGCCAGGTAGAGCGGGTAGAAGTCGTAGAAGCGCTCGTGCCAGGTGGTCTTGAGCGGCGACCACAGGGCCCAGCGATCGAGCCGGCCGTCCCCGTCGGTGTCGCGGGCGAGGGCGCGAGCGGCGCGCAGGAGCTGGCTGTGCGTGCGCGGCGGCGCCAGGTGCGCCTCGGCCAGCAGGCGCCGGTTGTAGAGCAGCATCATCGGGTTGACCTTCCACGGCAGCGCGTAGACGCCGCGGTCGGGCAGGCGCAGCGGGGCGAGCATGGCGGCACCCGCGCGCTCGCGCAGGCGGGCGGCGGTGGCCGGGAAGCGGTCGAGGCGGACCAGGCCGCCGGCCCGGTGGAGCCGCGCGATGAGCGAGCTCGAGATGTTCGAGCAGACGTCCGGCGTGGTGCGCGCGACGATGGCGGCCAGGAGGACCTCCTCGGAGGTGCGGCCGGCGGGGAGCGGCTGCATGGCGACCTGCACGTCCGGGTGACCGGCGTTCCAGCGATCGACCAGTCGGCGGGCGAGCTCGGTCTCGCGCGGGTTGGCGGCCGGCCAGTAGGTGATGTGCTGCACCGGCGCGCCGGCGGATGGCGGGGCGAGCAGCGCCGCGGCGGCCACCGGATCGCGGCCGATGGCGTCGAGGGCGAGGTGCGCCTCGACGGTCGACTCGGCCCCGCTGTCGCGGTTGATGCGAGGGCCGGCGTCGATGCCGTCGAAGGCGCGGCCGGTGGCGAGGTCGACCATCGGCTGGCGCGCCGGGTTGCCGCCGAGGAACCAGGCACCGGCGCGGCCGGCCAGCTCGGCGTAGCGCTCCTCGCCGGTGGCGTCGGCCAGCGCGAGGAATCCGCCCACGATGGGGGAGACGCCGTATGCGATCTGCGGGAAGCGGCGCGCCTGTCCGCCGGCGTCGACCTCGGCGGCGAGATCGCCGGCCCGGAGCATGCCGGCCCACAGGCCGTCGGCCTCGCTCCTCGCCGCGTCGATGAGGTCGCGGCGGCCGAGCGCGGCGCCGGCCCGCGCCAGGGCCTCGGTCGCGCGCGCGCCCCACGCGTGCCAGCGGGCGCCGGGGCGATCGATCCGCGCGCCCGACGGCGCGCCGGCGGTGAGCGGGACCAGCAGCTGGGCGGCGTGCCCGATGAGCGCAGCGCGATCCGCCCCCGGCTCGACCTCGAAGCGGGCGACGACGCCGAGCAGCGCCTCGGCGCAGGCGGTGGCGGAGCCGCCGGGCAGACGGCCGGCGGCGACCTCGGCGGTGAAGCGCTTCTCGCTGCGGTCGAGGACGGCGCGCAAGGGGGCAAGGCTGGCCGGGTCGCGGCGGCCGAGAACCCGGGCCGCCTCGCCGAGCGCCCAGAGCGCGCGGGCGCCCCAGAAGGAGAAGCTCTTCCGGCTGCTCGGCGCCTCGCGGTTCGGCGTCCCGTCGGCGGCGACGAAGTTGAGGAACTCGCCGTCGCCCTGCTCCATCGCGGCGACGAATTGCAGGAGCCCGAGCGCCTCGTCCCTGGCCCAGCTCTCGCCGGTCTCGTCGTAGCGGCGCAAGAAGACGACCGCGGCGCGCGCGGCGTCGTCGACGCAGGCGACTCCCTCGGAGCCGTCGCGCGCGGGCGAGGCGGCCGGCGCGTAGTCGGGCGCGGTGGCGTAGAGCGCGACCGCCCTCACCGGCCGGCCGTCGACCACCAGGTCCATCCCGAGTCGCCTCAGGTGGTCGAACGATAACTCGACCGCCGGCGCGGCCGGCTCGGGCGCGGGCGGCAATCCCTCGATGCCGCACGCTGCGGCGAGGGCGACGAGCGCGATGGCTCTCACGTCCGGCGAGTCTACTCGATGAGCGCGCGACCCCGGCGCGACCCACCTCGTGAAGGGTCGAAGCATCGGATCGCGGGATATCTGTCGGTTACCGTGTCACGGTTCGGTCACAATCCCGACACGGCCGTTCGCGACCACGCCGTTGCTGGTACAACCGGACTCGCCGTGCGCATCGCGTTCATAGGGACCCATCCACCGCGGCGCTGTGGGATCGCCACCTTCACGAGCGATCTCGCCCGAGCGGTCGGGTCGGCCAGCGACCATGTGGTGCCGATGACCGTCGCGGTCACCGACCCCGGCGGTCAGTACGAGTATCCGACCGACGTCGCCTACGAGATCCGGCAGGCGATGCAGGGCGATTACGCCCGCGCCGCCGAGTTCGTGAGCTACAGCGACGTGCGCCTGGTCTCCGTCCAGCACGAGTACGGGATCTTCGGCGGCGAAGACGGGGCCTACGTCCTCGACTTCCTCGCCGCGCTGCGCGTCCCGGCCATCACCACGCTCCACACCGTGCTGAAGAATCCGTCGCCGTCGCAGCGCGCGATCGTCCAGCGGATCAGCCGGCAGTGCGCCGGGCTGGTCGTCATGAGCCGGGTCGCTGCCGACCTGCTCGCCGGCTCCTACGACCTGTCGGGGCGGGACGTCCACGTCATCCCGCACGGGATTCCGGACATGGGACCACGCGATCCCGAGGTCCTCAAGGCCCGCTTCGGGATCGCCGGGCAGCGGATGCTCTTGACCTTCGGCCTGCTCGGGCCGAACAAGGGCGTCGAGACGGTGATCCGGGCGCTGCCGGCGCTCATCACCGAGTTCCCCGACCTGGTCTACTTCGTCGTGGGAGCCACTCACCCGATGATCGTCCGCCGCCACGGCGAGGCCTACCGGACCACGCTCGAGCGCGAGGCGGAGCGTCTCGGCGTTCGCGAGCACGTGGTCTTCCGCGATCAGTTCGTCAGCATCGAGGAGCTCTGCCGCTACCTCCAGGCGGCCGACGTCTTCGTCAGCCCCTATCTCAACGAGGCCCAGGTCACCAGCGGCGCCCTGACCTACGCGATGGGGGCCGGCACCGCCGTCGTGTCGACCCCCTACTGGCACGCGAAGGAGCTCCTGGCCGAGGGGCGCGGTCGCTTGTTTCCGTTCGGGGACGACCGCGCGCTCGCCGGAGTGGTCGCCGAGCTCTTCCAGTCGCCGACCGAGCTCGCTCGGGTGAGATCGGCGGCCCGCACGTTCACCCGTTCGATGGTCTGGCCGCGCATCGGCAAGCAGTACCTCGATCTCGGCACCACCGTGATGGGTCGAGCGCCGTCGCCCCTGATGCCTCGCAAGCGCACGCTCGCCAGCACCCTCCCCGAGCTGCGCCTCGATCACCTGCTCCGGTTGACCGACGACACCGGCATCATCCAGCACGCGACCTTCAGCGTTCCGGCCCGGCGGACCGGCTATTGCGTCGACGACAACGCGCGGGCGCTGATCGTCGCGCTCCACGCCGAGCACCTGGCCAGCTCGCGCGAGACGATGCAGCTGGTCACCACCTACCTCGCCTACCTCCACCACGCGCAGGACGAGGGCGGCGGCTTCCACAACCTCATGCGCTACGACCGCAGCACCGAGCCGAGCCCGCCGTCGGACGACTGCCTGGGCCGGGCGGTGTGGGCGCTGGGGACCGCCGTGCAGCTCTCGCCGGAAGAGGGGCACCGCCTGCTGGCCCGCGAGATGCTGGCGAGAGCCCTGCCCGGGACGGCGCACCTCGGCCCGCGCGGCACCGCCGCGACCGTGCTCGGACTGGTCAGCTTCCTGGGCGCACATCCGGACGACGCCTCCGCCCGCGCGCACCTCGGCCGCCTGGTCGACAAGCTCATCGATCGCTACCGGGAGGAGAGCCGGGATGGCTGGCACTGGTTCGAGCCGGCGCTGACCTACGACAACGCCCTGATCCCGCTCGCGCTCTTCCGCGCGTATCAGGTGACCGGCGAGCGGGCCAGCTTGCGAGTCGCGCGCGAGGCGCTCGAGTTTCTCGAATCGGTCTGCTTCGTCGACGGTCGGCTGGTCCTGGTCGGCAACGCCGGCTGGCATCAACGCGGCGGGAGCAAGGCGCAGGCCGACGAACAGGCGACCGACGCTGCGGCCTTCGTGCTGGCATTCCGCGGCGCCTACCGGGCGACCGCCGACCATCACTACCTGCGCCGGATGCGGGACTCGTTCGCCTGGTTCCTGGGTGCGAACCGGCTCGGGCTCCCGCTCTACGACTTCGTGACCGCGGGCTGTCGCGACGGACTCGGCGCCGCCGAGGTGAACCAGAACCAGGGCGCCGAGAGCACCGTCTCTTTCCTCATGTCCCTGCTCGAGATGCTCGAGCTTGCCGGCGAGGGTCTCGAGCAGAACGGCGGTCCGCTCCGGTCCGCGCGCGCCCACGCAACGACATGACCCGGGTCTCGATCAGGCGGACCGAGCACCGGCTGCTGCCCGACGTCCGGCGGGTGATCGCCAAGCCGTACCTACCCGGCGAGGAGATCGCCGGCGGCTCGCCATCGCGGGCGGCCCTCTTGATGGAGCGGGTGCTCGCGATCCCCGAGTCTCAGGTCGCCGGCCTGGTCGCGGAGATCGCGGCCGAATTCTCGTCGCGTCACCGCGGCTTCGAGGCGCTCCTGGAGCGCCACTTCGCTCAGGTCGCGCATCACCTCGGCCCGAACGCCGGACCTGTCAGCCAGGAGCGGCGCCTGCTCATCGGCGCCTACTTCACGCACGAGTACTCGATCGAGGCGGCCGCCCTGTTCAATCCCTCCATCGTGCTGGCACCCGACCAGTCCGGGCTGGCCCCGGGCCTGAAACGGGTGATCATGAGCCTGCGCGCGGTCGGCGAAGGGCACATCTCCTCCATCGAGTTCCGCTCGGGCGTGCTCGACGCCGCCGGCGCTCTCACCTTCGATCCGCTCGGGCCCTACCTGGTCGGCGGACGGCGGACGGCGCCGGCGACCTACGACAAGCACCTCTTCGGACTCAAGCTCGGCGAGCTCGGTGCGAGTAACGACCTGACCTGGACGGTCCTCGACCGGCTGCCCGATGCCTTCTCGCTGGCCGAGCTCGAGCAGTCGCTGGCCCGGCTCGAGGCGGACGGTCCCCCGCACGCCATCAGCTACGAGACGATCAAGATCATCCGCCTCCTCGCGGCTTCCAACTACGTCACCAGATTCCCCGCCGACTCCGCCCTGTCCGAGCGAGTGTTGTTCCCGGCCGGACCTCACGAGACGCACGGGATGGAGGACGCCCGTTTCGTCCGCTTCGTCGACGACGGCGGTGCCGCCCGATACTACGCGACCTACACCGCGTTCGACGGGTTCGAGATCCTGCCCCAGCTCATCGAGACCGAGGACTTCGTCTCGTTCGCGATCTCCACGCTCAACGGCTCGGCGGCCCAGAACAAGGGCATGGCGCTGTTCCCGCGCAGGATCGGCGGCAAGTACGTGATGCTGTCGCGCAAGGATCGAGAGAACCTCTATCTGGCCACCTCCGACAACGTCCGGTTCTGGAACCAGGCGACCGAGCTCGACCGCCCCAGGGCGCCGTGGGAGCTCTTGCAGATCGGCAACTGCGGCTCCCCGCTCGAGACCGAGGCCGGCTGGCTGGTCCTCACCCATGGGGTCGGCGCGATGAGGCGATACGCGATCGGAGCGCTCCTGCTCGACCTCGAGGATCCGCGGCGAGTCATCGGCCGGCTGACCACGCCTCTCCTCGAGCCGGACGCGTCCGAGCGCGAGGGGTACGTCCCCAACGTCGTCTATACCTGCGGCGCGCTGGTCAACGGCGACGATCTCGTCCTGCCCTACGGCCTGTCCGACGCCGCGATCGGCGTCGCGGTGATCGCCCTGCCGGAGCTCCTGGCCGCGCTCCGCCGGACGAGCTGAGCCCGGACGCGCGGCTCCTCCGCTATAGTGCGGCGTCATGCGATCCGCCCTGCTGTGCATTCTCGGTCTCCTGGCTGGCTGCGAGAAGCAGGAGGCGACCCGGCCGGAGAAGCCGGCCTCGCCGACGCCGGAGAGCACGGCGCCCAAGCTGCCGGTCGAGCCGGTCGTCATCGAGCGCGGGGTCGAGTCGCTCGCCGACGAAGGGGCTATGGTGGTGGTGACCGCGACCTCGATCATGGTCGACGGCAAGGAGGTGGTGCCGGTCGCGGGCGGCGAGGTCGACCCGAGCGAGAAGCAGGGCGGCGCGCACGGGATGTCGATCCCGAAACTGACGCAGCTGATGAAGGCGCGAGCAGCGGCCAGCAAGGACGCATCCGCACCGGTGCGGCTGCTCGCCGACCCGGCGACCAGCGCTCGCCTGCTCTTCGCCGTCATCACGTCGTCGCGCGACGGCGGCGCGCGCTCGTTCCGCCTGGTCGTCGCCCGGCCCGACAAGACGCTCGGCGCGCTGCCGATCGAGCTGCCGGACACCGCATCGTCCGGGTTGCCCGTCGCCATCGACGCGGCCAAGAAGAAGGCTCCGCCGCCCGAGGCGCCGGCCGGGATCATCGTGTCGGTGACTCGCGACAAGCTGCTCCTCTGGTCGATGAGCGGACTCGAGGGCACGCTCGACGCGCCGAAGCTGGCGGTCGATGCCGAGGGCGGACGCTACGACCTCGCGCGGCTCACCGCGGCGCTGGTCGAGATCGCCCAGCGGCGCTGGGCCGACGCCGGCCGGCGCCCGCCCGACACCCGCTCGATCATCCTCCAGGTCGACGGGTCGCTCCGCTACCAGCTGCTCGCCGAGCTCATCGCCGCGGTGCGCACCCGTCCCGACGGCCAGCCGCTGTTCCCCGACGTCCTCCTCGGGCTCGGTTTCGACTGATGGAGGCTCCCGAGGTGTTCGCCGGCTGCGACCTCGGCGCGCCCACCTTCGACGCGGTTCGCGACCTCGCGCTCGCCCTCCGGTCGGGCACCGTCGAGGAGCTCGATGACCGGCTGTCTGCCCGGGCGGGCGTGCGGTTCGTGCCGCACGAACCGTCGTCGCGGCGGCGCGGGCAGCGCTTGCGGGTGGCCGAGGATCTCTACGAGGTGCGCATCGCGACCCGCCGCGAGGTACCGACCCGGCCGGGCAACCTGCACGATCTCTGCAACGCACTGGCCTGGGCCGCCTTCCCCGCCAGCAAGTGGGCGCTGACGATGCTCATCGCCGCCACCCAGCGGGCGCGGCTCGCCGGTGGGCCGCGCCGATTGCCGCCGGCGCGCAGCGCCGATCACGACCGGCTGGCCCTCATCGACGAGGGCGGCGTCCTGGTGGCCGGCGACGAGACGGGGGACGCCGTGGCGGCGCTCGCCAGCGGCCGGGCGCGCGCGCTGGTCTTCGGGCACGCGCTGGTCGAGCACGCGCTGACCGGCCGCGCAGCGGTGACCGGCGCCGCGCTCTTCCTGCCGGTCGATCGATCCGGCTCCATCGACCAGCTGCGCAGCCGGCTCGACGCCACGCTCGCCGCCACACTCACGAGCCACCGCGGCTGGCCGGCTGGCGCCGGGCTCGGCCGCATCCCGCTCACCGCACTGGACGCCGCCTGACATGGACGCCTTTCCACTACCCGCCGCGCCCGACCTCGATCGATACCGCCGGCTGGCCGAACAGCTCCGCCAGGCGCGCGACGACGACCGCGTGCGCGCCTGGGCGGCCGACTGGCTGGCCGAGCTGGCCGGGCTCCTCGGGCGCGAAGCGGGCGCCGAGCTCGCAGCCGGCATCGAGCGCGCCGCCACGCACATCGAGCGGCTGGTGAACGGCATGGCGGATGTTCCGCGCACGCCGGCCGGCGCCGAGGAGGTGGTGGCACGACTGCACGCCTTCGCCAGCTGGGAGCGCTTCGCCGACCACCTCCGCGAGCTCGCGATCCCGACCAGCCAGACCGCGCGGTTCGAGCGCGCCGCCGACGCGGCGGCGAACGGGGTCGAGGACTTCCGCCAGAAGACCCCCGGCAACATCGTCGACATCGCGCGGACCCTGCTCGACGCCGGTGCCGAGGTCGACGCGCCGAACGCGGACTACGGCGGCGACGGCGCAGCGCTCGGCCTGGTGGCCACCAGCATCCACCCGGAGGAGGCGGGCGTTCAGCTCGCGCTGATGGATCTCCTGGTCTCGGCCGGGGCCAGCCTCGAGGGCCTGCCCGGCGGCTGGCGGCCGATGGACGCCGCGGTCGCCAACGGCTGTCCCGAGGCGGCCGCCTGGCTGGCCGATCGCGGCGCGCGGGTCACCCTCATCGCCGCGGCCGCGCTCGGCCGCGAGGAGGACGTCGCCCGCGAGATCGAGGGCGCGCCGGCCGCCGAGATCGCGCAGGCCTTCGACCTCGCGTGCGGCTACGGCCGGACCCGGGTGGCGGAGCTCTTCCTCGATCGCGGCCTCGACATCACCACCGAGCGGGCGTCCCGAGCGCTCCGTCTCGCCGCCGCGTGGAACCACCCGGACACCGTCGACATGCTCCTGGCGCGCGGCGCGATCCGGCGTTGATCTCGAGGACATCGCCCTCGTGAATCAGGTCTAGAAACCGAGGACGAGGCGCGTCATGGCGGTCGGGTTCTTGATGGTCTGGCCGGACATCCAGCGATCGGCGCCGGTGACCAGGCGAGCGCCGGCGCTGCCGCCGACCAGCTCGCCGCGGCGACGGCGCGCGGCCGCCGCGCACAGCGCCATCGAGGCGGTCTGGAAGCGCGACTCGGCCTGGGCCAGGAGCCCGGCCGCCCGCTCGTCGTCGCCGGCCAGCCGCGCGGCGCCGGCGGCGAGCAGGTTCGACAGGGCGTGCGCCCCCGGCATGTGCTGGCGGTCGAGCCGATGGCTCACGTGGTCGAGCTCGGCCAGGGTCTCGCGCGATCGCTCGGCGTGAGCGCGCGCCAGCACCGCGCGGCCGCGCAGGAACAGCGCCTCGGCGCGCACCGCCTGCACCCGGAGCAGCATCGAGCCCTCGAGCTTCGGCCACCCTTCGGCGATCCGGCGGTAGGCCGCCTCGCCGTCGCCGACGTAGAGATCGATGTGAGTCTGGGCGAGGAGCTCGTAGTAGTGCTGCAGGTAGAAGTCGAGCTGCGACCAGTACTCGCGGCCGCGCGCGCACTCCTCGCGCGCCACCTCCGGCTGGTCGGCGGCCAGCCAGGCCGCGTTGGGCAGCCCGGTCCGCATGTCGGTCGCGCCGTACAGGTCGCCGCGGCGCTCCGCCTCGTGCATGTACTGAGGCACCCGGCGGCAGATCTCGCCGAGCTCGCCCAGGTTGAACAGCGCGTCGAGCGCGAAGCGCAGCGCCGAGGCGATCTCGAAGGCGAACCCGGTGCAGTGCTCGCGCAGGATCCGGGCGGCCTCCTCGAAGCCGTCGAGGCCGCGCTGCCAGCGGCCGCACTGGTAGTGGGCGAGCGCCTCGGCGAACGCCGTCACGCCGCGCGCGTGCGGCTCGTCGATTCGCGTGGCGATCTCGCGCGCCATGGCGATGAGCTTCTCGGTCCGCTTCCAGGTCACCTCGCCGCTGATCGACGAGTAGGCCCCCTCCATCGCCAGCGCGCGCGAGATGCGGTACGGCTCGCCGGCGGCCAGCGCGAGGACCAGGTGTCGGGTCTGGAAGTCGGCGCCGCGGATCGGATCGGTCAGGCCGAGGCCGGCCGCCACCGACCAGCAGATGTCGACCCGGGTCAGCCGCTCGGCGCTGACCTGGCTGCGATCGCGCTCGGTGAAGCGGAGTCCGCGCATGCGCGCCCGGACCCGCCGCCGGATGAGCGACCACATGGCGCGCCGCCGGGTGGTGGCCAGCCGCATGCCGACCGCGCCCAGCACGGTCTCGAGGGCGCGCAGACCGTCGTCGAGGTGGCCGCAGCGGAGCAGCTGCTCGGCGGCGCGCCGCCTGAGCTCGAGCGCCTCGGCGGCGGCGCCCACCTCGGCGGCGGCCAGGTACTCGGCGGCCGCCTCGGCGCCGCGCCCGGCGTTGGCCAGCGCGTCGCCCAGCGCGACCCGCAGCCGGCGCTGCACCACCTCGTCGGCCGGCAGGGCCTCGATGGCGAGCCGGTAGAACACGGCGGAGCGATCGAAGGCGAGCGCCTTGGCCGCCTTCTCGCCGGCCTCGATGGCGAACTCGGCGCCGCGCTCGTCCTCGCCGCCGCCGAGGAAGTGGATGGCGAGCGCCTCCGGGTCGGCGTGCTCGGCGGCGACCAGCGCCTCGGCCAGCGCCAGGTGGCGCGCCCGCTGCTCCGTCTCCGACAGCATCGCCACCACCGTCTCGCGGATGCGGTCGTGGTAGGTCTCGATGCGCCCCGCCTCGGGCGCGCCGCTGGTGCGGATGAGCGAGCCGGCGCGCAGCACCGCGCCCACCGCCTGCTCGTCGCGCTCGATGCCGGCCGCGCGCGCCGCGTTCCGCTGGACCAGCGGGCGGCCCGCCACCGCGACCATCTCGAGCACCCGGCGGGCGTCGGGCCCCAGCTGCTCGAGCCGCATCCGCATCATGTCCTCGAACCGGATGTCCCCCACCGTGGCGCGGCCGCCGGCGTCGACGAAGCGGACCAGCTGGTCGACCAGGAAGGGGTCGCCGCGCGACTCGCGCGCGATGGCGGCGGCCAGGCGCGCCCGGGCGGTCTCGGCGCCGTCCGCCTCGCGCCCGAGCAGCGCGAGCGCCAGCTCCTGCGCCTGGTCCGGTTCGAGCGCGCCCACCTCGATCTCGCGGACGTCGACCGCGCCGGCGCCCGGCGCCCGGCAGCCCTCGATGAGCTGGCGGACCGCCTGGCTCGCGTCCGCCTCCTCGCTCCGGTACGAGAGGAGCAGCAGCATGGACGGCGGATCGGGCGGGTGCAGCAGATCGACCAGGATCGAGGTGGAGTCGAGGTCGCCCCACTGCAGGTCGTCGATGGCGAGCACCAGCGGGCGGCGGTCGGCCATGCGGGCCAGGAGCTCGCGCAGGGCGGCCAGGCCGCGGCGCTTGAGCTCCTGGGGATCCGCCGCCGCCGCCCGGCGCGGCGCCGAAGCGACCGCGTCGACCCGCCGGAGCACCGGGAAGAGGCGCGCGATGGCCAGGACGTCGCGCGGCAGGAGCGCCTCGGCCTCGTGGCGCCCGAGCTGCGCCAGGTAGCGGCTGAGCGAGTCGACCAGGCTGTCGAGCGCCTTGTAGGGGACCGACTCGCGCTCGTAGCAGCGGCCGGCCAGCACGACCGCGCCGCTCTCGCGCATCAGCTCGCTGGCCACGTTCTCGATGAGGACGCTCTTGCCCATCCCCGAGCGACCGCGGACCAGCACGGTCACGGCCCGCCCGCTGCGGCTGGCGACGAAGGCCTCGCGCAGGGCAGCGGCGTGCTCGGCGCGGCCGACCAGCGGGGCAGCCCGCGTGCGCGATCCCAGCGGCCGGCGCGGCGCCACCGGGGCCCCGTTCGAGCCGAGGCGGCGCAGGACCTCGCCGCCGTCCGGGCGCTGCGACGGGTCGCGGCGCAGGAGATCGACGCAGAGCTGGCAGAGATCGTCCGGCAGCTCGGGGCAGAGCTGCTGGGGCGGCGGCGGCTCGCGGCGCTGCTTGTCCATCAGCACCACCACCGGCGGGCCGCGGAACGGCAACAGCCCGGTCAGCGCGCGGTAGAGCACGGTGCCGATCGCGTACCAGTCGCTCGCCGGTCCGAGCGGCAGCGAGGCGCCCTGCTCCGGGGACATGTAGTCGGCGGTCCCGACCAGGTTCTCGTCGGTGTTGTCGCCGGCCGGCCGCACCAGCTCGGTGATCAGCCCGAAATCGAGCAGCACGACCCGGCCGCTCTGCTCCACCATCACGTTCGACGGCTTGATGTCGCGGTGCAGCTTGCCCGCCTGGTGCAGGACGTGGACGCCCTCGGCCAGCTGGCGCAGGGCATCGCGCAGCCGGTCGCACGAGGCGGGCGCGCTCGCCCCGGTCGGCGGCCGCTCGAGGGTCGGACCTGACGCCACCACCTCGCCGCGGATCGACGAGTCGACGTGGTCGAAGGTATCGGCCAGCTCGCTCTCGCGACCCAGGCCGCGCACCCAGGTGATGAAGTCCACCCCCTCGACCAGCTCCATGGTGAAGAACCACTCGTCACCGGCCGAGACCAGCTCGTGCAGCGCCGCCAGGTTCGGGTGGCTGATGTCGGCGAGGCCGCGGAACTCGCGCTTGAAGCGGTAGAGCGCGGCCGCGTCGCGATGGCGCAGCGTCTTGAGCGCGACCCGGGTGGCGCGCTCGCGGTCGTAGGCCTCGTACACCACCCCCATGCCGCCGGCGCCCAGGCGCCGCTGCACCTCGAAGCGCTCCGTCCCTCCGAACTCGCCCCCCATGGTGCCGGTTTCGCGCCCTCCGCGAACTGCTGACTATACGCACGTAACGGGGGGTACCGAAAGGGACGTTGCCTGCGAGAGTGCGTCGCCCCGCAGCAGTCGGGAGTGGTCCGCTAGCCGCTCCGCTTCCGCGGCTCGTCGCGCTCCTGGGACGCCTCCTCGATCTTCTCCTTGTCGATCGAGGTCTGCGCGCCCGGCTTGAGCCTGCGCGCGCTCTTCGCCAGGTGCTGGAAGCGCTGGTAGAGGACCTCGAGCTCGTGGTCGGTTAGATCCTCGACGTCGATGAGCCGGTTCGAGGCGCCGCGGGTCGCCGCGATGAGCTCGTTGAGCTTGAGCTGGAGGGCCCGGTTCTCCTTGTTCTGCGCGTGCTGGATGAGGAACACCATCAGGAAGGTGACGATGGTGGTGCCGGTGTTGATGACCAGCTGCCAGGTCTCCGAGAAGTTGAAGAGGGGGCCGGTCGCCGCCCAGACCAGCACCACCGTGAACGCGAGGGCGAAGGCCCAGAAGCTCCCGCTCGCCTGGCTGGCTCGTTCGGCCACCCGGGCAAAGATGTCCTCGACTCGCCGTCGCGCGTTTGCCATGCCGGAAGGCTAGATCGGCCGCCCCCGGTCGTCATGAGCTCGCTGCGCTAGGAGCCGAAGCGCTTGACGATCTCGCCCACCTGGGCGGCAAACGCGTCCTTGTAGTAGCGGTCGAACTCGGTCCAGGTGCAGAAGGTCGTCGGATCGCTCACCCGGTCGAGGAAGACGACCCCATTCAGGTGATCGACCTCGTGCTGGTAGGTCCCGGCCGTGACCCCGGCGATCTCGCGATCGCTCTCCTCGCCGTGCCGGTCCCAGGCGCGCACCCGGATGCGGGTGAAGCGCTTCACCACGCCGCGCAGGTTGGGCACGCTCAGGCAGCCCTCGAAGTTGTCGAACGTCTCGGTCGTGAGCGGCGTGATCACCGGGTTGACCACGATCGTCAGCGGGACGTTGGGTTTGTAGGGGTAACGCGGGTTGTCCTTCACCTCGACCACGAAGAGCCGGATCGCATTGTGCACCTGAATGGCAGCGATGCCGGCGCCGTTCGCGTCGCGCATCGTCTCCACCAGGTCATCGATGAAGCGCTGGGTCTCGGCGCTGGCGAGCTCCTCGGCGGAGATCTCGCGCGCGCGCTGGCGCAGGACGGGGTTCCCGATATGGGCGATCTTTAGCAGCGTCACGGCGGCAAAGTACCACGGACCGCGGCCGTCCGTCGCGCGGGCGGACCCCGCCCGTCACCCGTCACGCGAGCGGCACCTCGCCGCTCTCGGGCGGGGCGCCGGCGCGGATCCTCGTGCCCACCATGGTCACACTCAAGGTCGACAGGCCGCTTTGTTCCCGGGCTGATACGAGCCGTAGGCTTCCCACGGGCCCGGGGGGTTCCGACACGCACCAATCGTCGAGTAATCGCCCCCGGCGCACCCGGCTGCGATGCAGGCAGTATCGAGGGCGGCCTTCGCAGCGTCCACGGCCGGGAAGTAATTGGCGTTCGTATAGTAGATGGTGATCCGCTGCCCGGCGCAGTTGTTGGGAGCTGCCCCGGCGAACGCCATCTCCACATGAGAACGAAACTGTCGCTC
>Ga0111539_10007602_pt1 | contig 13847 bp, 12 predicted proteins | sample RhiMethybrSRZTD1_FD_79667 | JGI IMG/M metagenome (GOLD analysis project Ga0111539, IMG submission 79667) | Populus rhizosphere microbial communities from Tennessee, USA - Rhizosphere MetaG P. TD hybrid SRZTD1 (version 2) (version 2) | ecosystem: Host-associated > Plants > Roots > Rhizosphere >...
CCCGCCCGATCGCCGGCGATCGGGCGGGTGGGACACGCGCCGCGGCTGGTAACGCCGAACGCACCCACGTGACGGTTTCGCGATGGGGCGCGACGGCCGCGGCCGGTCGCAAACAGCGGTCGCGCGGCCGCTCTTTTGCTATACCGGCGAACGATGCCGCCCCGCTTTTACAACACGATGACCCGCACGACCGAGGACCTCGTCACGTCGCGCCCGGGCGAAGCGCGCGTCTATCTCTGCGGCGTCACCCCCTACGACTATGCGCATACCGGCAACGCGCGGTCGGCCATCGTGTTCGACGTGTTGGTCCGGCACCTGCGCGCGCGCGGCTACCAGGTCACTTTCGTACGCAACATCACCGACGTCGACGACAAGATCCTCGACCGCGCGAAGCAGGCCGGCGAAGAGCCGCTCACCCTCTCCGCGCGGATGGCCGCGATCTACCAAGGGGACATGCGTGACCTCGGGTGCGCCCCGCCGACGCACGAGCCCAAGGTGAGCGAGTACGTCGCCGAGATCATCGAGCTCGTGCAGAAGATCATCGCCAACGGGCACGCCTACGAAGCCGTCATGCCCTCGGGTGCGCGCGACGTGTACTTCGCCGTGCGAAGCTTTGCCGGCTACGGCAAGCTCTCGCGCCGCAACTTGGACGAGCTCGAAGCGGGGGCCCGCGTCTCGCGCGACGACGAGAACAAGCGCGATCCGCTCGATTTCGCGCTGTGGAAAGGGTGCACCGAGTCGGAGTGGGGTTGGCCGAGCCCGTGGGGCAAGGGGCGCCCAGGTTGGCACATCGAATGCTCGGCCATGAGCAGCAAATTGCTCGGCCACGGGTTCGACATCCACGCCGGCGGCATGGATCTCATCTTTCCTCACCACGAAAACGAGATTGCCCAGAACGAGGCCGCTTGCCCGAATTGTGGACCGGTCGTGCGCGTGTGGCTGCACAACGGCTTTCTCAACATGAACAAGGAGAAGATGAGCAAGTCGCTCGGCAACATCGTCAAGCCCCGCGACGTCTATCGGCGCAACGATCCCGAAGCGCTGCGTTATGCGCTCCTCACCGCGCACTATCGAGGGCCCCTCTCATTCGACGTCGACAAGAACGCGGAAGGCGACGTCGTCTTCCCCGGTGTCGACGAGGCGGAGCGGCGCATCGACTACCTTTACGGCACGATGGAGCGTCTCGCGGTCTACGACGAAGCCGGCGAGGCCGATCCCAAGGTCAAAGATCTGGCGACCTTCCGCGCCACCGTCGGGGCCTCACGAGAGAAGATCCTGACGGCGCTCGACGACGATTTGAACACGCCCGTCGCCCTGGCCGAGCTCGGCGAGCTCGCCAAAGCGGCCAACGACCTTGGCGACCTTCTCACCAAGCGTAAGAAAGACGCGACCCTCGTTCGCGAGGGTGCCAAGCTCGCGCGCGCCGCCCGCGAAGCGCTGGCCCAGGGCACCGAAATCCTCGGCCTACTCGGCACACCGGCCCAAGTCTACCGCGAGCGCACGCGCGCCCGCCGACTCGCGGCGCGTCGCCTGTCCCCCGAGGCCATCGAAGAGAAGCTCCGCCTTCGCGCCGAGGCTCGCCAAGCGAAAGACTTTGCCCGCGCCGATTCGCTGCGCGCCGAGCTCACCGCCCTCGGGGTCGACGTCGCCGATTCCCCCGAGGGGAGCACGTGGAGCATCCGCGTCTAGCGCGAGGCTCCGCCGGGCGACCGGTCAAACGCCGATGAAAAGGCGGTGCGCGAAGTTACGCTCGAGCTTGGCGTAGAGCACCTTGTTGGCGGCGGCTTCGATGTCGTATTCGACGCGTTTGAACTCGAACCGCTTGGTCTCGCTGTCGTAGACCGTGTAGCTCGCGCGATTGTCGTAATCGCGCGGCTGACCGACCGAGCCCACGCTGACGACGTAGCGTTTCTCGGGTTCCATCGTGAAGTCGGTGATGGGGAGCTCTTCGACGCTGTACGGGGTCAGAGCGAACACCTTGCATAGGTGCGAGTGGCCAATGACGGTGAGATGGCCGAGCTCGTCCCAAATCGGCAACAACTCACGTGCCTGCTCGGGGGCGAAGATGTACTCGAACTCCTCGATGCGAACGGGGGACCCGTGGCAGAGATGGACGTCGATGTCGGTGAGCTTGTCGATGTAGGGCAAGCGGCGCAGCCACGCCATGTTCTCGGGTGACAAGAGCGAGGCATGCGCGTCCAAGGCGTGGCGCGCGGCCTCGTAGTAGTACGAATAGTCCATGCGACCGGCGACCGCGGCATCGTGATTGCCGAGGATGGTCCGCCGCGCGGTGGTCCGCACGAGATCGGCGCATTCGTTGGGCGACCCACCGTACCCGACGGTGTCCCCCAAACAGTAATAGACGTCGATTCGCTCGGAGCGATAGGCCTCGAGGACCGCCGAGAGCGCCTCGTAATTGGCGTGTACGTCGCTGAAAATCCCCAGACGCATGCGGCTGTCATCTTAGCATGCGAAACCGTTTCCCACGTCACAATCGCTTCACCTGCGCGCAAGAGACAACTCCGGAACCGATTGCCTGTGCGTCGCTCCAAAGGCCGATTCGTCGCGCGCCCGCGGCGCCCTTGCCGGTGCGCCTGTCCCCCCGGTTGCCGATAGCGACGAGCGGGGCTAGATGAGCGGCCATGAGCGAAATCCCCCCGGGCCACGAGGTCGATGGGCAAGCCCCTTCCGCACCCTCTGACGGCAATGGTGCACCATCCGGCGGGGTAGTGGCTCTCCGCCCTGCGGAACCCCAGCTCGAACCGGCCCCCGCCGCCGTCACCGAGCTCGCCGATGCCTGCGTTCGTTTCGTGCGGGCGGCGCTGGGCGTCAGTCTCGATTTTCACCCGGAGACCCTCCCCTTGCTCGATCACTATCTGGCGACCCGCCGCGACGAGCTTCTCGCGGCCCGCCAGACCAATCCCGAGGCCATGAGCCTCGTGGCGCGTGCGGCGGGCGCCTATTTCGGCGAGGTCGTCCGCGGTCATTTCCAGGCCTTCTGGCACATTCCGTCCGACGACCCGGCCCATTGGGAGCTGCGCTTCGAGTCGGTGTACCTGTCGGTGAATCCCCTGGCCGTCGTCTACGACGCCATCCTGCACGGCGACGAAGAGGGGCCGGTCGCCTACCTCGAGCTCGAGGACGAGGATCGCGACGCGGTCGCAGCCCGCCTCTCCGAGCTCCCCCCGGCATCCGACGACGAGTTCTTCTCGCTGGCGACGCGCCTGGAGGTGCTAGAAATCGCCGTCGATGTCATCAAGTCGCGCATGATGGCCGCCGGGCTCGGCGAAGTTGCGTTTTCGAGCGACGACTACGACAGCTAAGGCCAACTGGCACTACTCCGTCAGTTTTTGGCAACAGCAGATCACGATCGGCAATTGCAGCACATGCCCAACGTAATGACCCGGCGAGGCCGGCGGACTTCACGCAGCCTGTCCGAAGGGCGCGGGCTGCGCCGCTAGGCGGTACCGCGCTCTCGGTATCACCGCCCGGCGTCGGTGCTTCCGCCGATGGAGACCCGCGCGGGGATGTCGACCGTGAGCGGTGGATCGCTGGTTTCACCGAGAAACGTGCGCCACTGCACGACGTAACGACCGCGCGGCGGGCCGACCACGAGTTGATCGCGTCCGGGATCGACCCACGCCACCGGTACCGAATCGAGAAAGACATAGCGCGCGACATCGGTGGCGTTATGCAAGAGGAGCCCCTCGCGCGGCGCTCCAGCGGCCAGCGGCGCGACTTCGACGGGGCGCGTGCGGAATGCCGCGAGCTCCTCGCTCGTCAAAAATAGCCCCCCCGCGTCGGGGGGCGGGTTGCCCGGCGTAAACTCGCTGGCCGAGGGGGGGACGAGCATCTGGCTCGGCGAGAGCTCGGTCTTTTCGCTGACCGCGACGGCTTCGAAGGTGACGCCACCCCCGCGCGGCCAGAGGAATTGCGCGCGCAGCGGTACCTCGTCGCCGCTGCACGGTGCGGTCCCCGGATCGAGCGCGATGATCTCCGAGAGAAAGCGGCACCACAGCGCTCCGCTCTCGCCGGCCCCAGCGATGCGCGCGACCTCGAGGACCACTTTGCCGCTGCGCGTGGCGATCTCCCACTTTCTCGTGGCAAAGCCGAGCCGGCGTGCCCCTTCGCCTTTGGTGGAGGTGAGAGGTCGAACGAGCGGAATGGCATCGACCCGCCGCTCGCCGAGCAACGTGCGCACCGCGCCGACCGGCAGCACGCGATAACCCGCGCTCCCCGGCCAAACGAGCACGTGCCCATAGTGGTCGATGCGCGCGCGGATTTCCGAGCCCTGGCGCAGAGGCAACCCGCGCGAGCTGAAAACGACGCGCATGCGCCCGAGCGGCGCGAGCTCGATCGTCATGCGCGGCGCCGCCACTTTGCGAGCCGCGTCGATGCCCGCTTGGCTCGTTTCGGGTGACTTGAGCGGCGCGGCTTGATCGGCGTAGCGCCATTCCCCTTCGACCGTGACGCCGATCATGTCGCGCATCGGCAGCGGATCGTCGTCGGGGGGCTGATCGACGCGCATGGGCTGCGGCGTGACGGCGCCTGCCTCGCTCGAACCGGTCTTGCCCGAGAGCTCGGCGCGCTCGAGGGTGGTTCGCGCGGCAGTTTCGATGGCCGACGACAGCGGGGCGGGCAGAATGCTGGCGTTGGGGCTCGGGGTGGCGTTCTCCAGCGTGCCTTCGGCGGGCCGTTCGCACGCGCCCGCCAGGGCCGCGACGAGTAGTGCGGCCGACGGTCGCCGAGCGAACGGCTTCGCGCTCATGGCGCGTTCCGTTTCACCCGTCCGATGAGGTCACGCACGGTGACCCCGTGTCGTTCGCAGTACGCGGCGATGCCGCGCATCATCTTGGCCCCCGCCTCGGGGTCGGCAAAATTCGCCGTGCCCACCTGCACCGCGCTCGCCCCCGCCAGCAAGAATTCGATCGCGTCTTCTGCCGTCGCAATCCCGCCGATGCCGATGACCGGGATTTGCAGCGCGTTCGCCAGGTCCCACACGATGCGAAGCGCGAGGGGCTTGATGGCGGGCCCCGAGAGGCCGCCGGTGCGGTGATGAATGCGCGGGCGCTGCGCTTCGATGTCGATCGATGCGCCGCGGATCGTGTTGATGGCCGTGATCGCGTCGGCTCCCGCCTCTTGGCACGCGCGCGCGACGCCGATGGGATCACCCGCCTCGGGGGACATCTTCACCCACACCGGGAGCTTGGTGACACGTCTCACCGCATCCGTGACACCCGCGGCCAGGTTGGCGTCGCAGCCGAAAAGCAGGCCCCCTTTCTTGACGTTGGGGCACGAGACGTTGAGCTCGAGGGCGTGTACCCCTTCGTCTTTCTCGATGCGCTCGGCGATGGCCACGAATTCTTCGATGGTGGTGCCGAAGATGTTGGCAATCACGGTGACGCCGCGGGCGCGGAGCTTGGGGAGCTTGTCGCGGCAGAATGCTTCGACCCCTACGTTGGCGAGCCCGATGGCGTTGAGCATGCCGGCCGCCGTTTCGCAGATGCGGTTCGGCGCGTTGCCCACGAGCGGCGTCAGGCTGAGCCCCTTGGTGCAGATTCCCCCCAACGTGGCGACGTCGTAGAAATCGTCGTACTCGAGCGCGTAACCGAAGGTGCCCGATGCCGTTAGCACGGGGTTTTTCAGGGTGAGGGTGCCGATGGTGACGCTTTGATCGAACGCCATGATCGCGCCTAGGGTTCCCACGCGATGGCGGTCGCGTCGATGCAGGGGCCGTCCGTGCAAGCGTAGAAGTAACCGCCGGCGGTGCGTTTCACCGGGCATCCGAGGCAGACGCCGTATCCGCAGGCCATCGGCGTCTCGAGCGACACCTCGCAGGGAACCTCGAGCGCACGGCAAATTTCGGCGACCTTGGCCATCATGCGGTCCGGCCCGCAAGTGTAGACTTTGACGGGACCTTGGGTCTCGCGAACCGCGCTCTCGAGCAGGGCCGTGACGCGGCCGCGCGTGCCGCGTGAGCCGTCCTCGGTGAGAAAACGCGCGTCGGACACTTCGGTGACCTCTTCGGACAAGGGGAGGTCGTGGGCGCTGCGCCCGCCGTACAGCATCGTGGCGCGCACCCCCGCCGCGGTGAGCTCGCGCGCGAAGAACAAGAGTGGAGCGATGCCGACGCCGCCGGCCACGAGAATCGGCCGATGCCCCGTGGGGCAAGGTGACCAGCGATTGCCGAGCGGCATGAGCAGGTCGAACGGCTCGCCGGGGGAGGCGTGGGCCAACCGGCGCGTCCCTTCGCCGACGATTTTGATGAGAATCGACGGCCTTCGCCCGGGCTCGAGGAGGCTCATGGGGCGGGGGAGGAGGGGCGCCTGGCCCCACGTGGACCCGCGTACCATCGCGAATTGCCCAGGGAAGGCGACGATCTGCTGCCCGGCGTCGAAGGTGAGCACGTGGTAGCTCGGCCCCATCGATTCGCGCCGCAAAAGAGGTAGCTGAAATAGACGTCGCTTGGTCGCCCCCAATGCGTTTTCTAAAACCACGGCCGACTAGTTAGCACTACTTGGCCGCGAATTCCCACCCTCACCCCAAAATCTCCCCGCTTCTGCTCCTCCCTGTGAATCCAACCTCTGCGCACGCACAGGTCGCGGGTAACGTTCGAAGACTTGTGCGCTTCAGCCGCTCGATTCGGGCGCGGAAAGAGCGAGGGTCATCTCGATCGCGTCCTCCAGGTTATCGGCGTAGTAACGCGGTCGGATGCGAGCGGTCACGAAACCGAACGCACGGTAGAGGTCGAGCGCGGCGTGGTTCGAAGGGCGAACCTCGAGGAGCACGGTTCTTCCGCCCCGCCCCCGCGCAAACTCGATGACATGGTGGAGCAGCGCGCGACTCAGCCCGCGCCGACGAAATTCGGGGAGCGTAGCCACCGAGAGGATGTGCAGCTCGTCGCTCACGAGCCAAGCCAAGAGAAACGCGCGAGGTGCCTTCTCCCCATCCGGTCGAGCGAGAAAGAGGTACGACCAAGGGTGCTTCAGCTCGCTCTCGACGTTGAGGGTCGGCTCGCGAAAACACGCGCGATCGATGGCCAAGACCTCCTCGGCATCGAGGCTGCTCGCACGGGTGATGTCGATCACGGCCGGTGCTCAAGCTGCTCGCCGCCGAACGAGGCGGGACTGGAGGAACTGGTACAGGATCTTACAAGCGTCGAACGAGCCCACGACGACGCTGGAGATGATCTCGCGAACCGTGCGCTGGCCGTCGATGGCGTCGAGCACCAGTTGCTCCTGACGCGTGAGCTTCTCGGAGCCGAGCGCATCGACCGCAACCTGATCGCGCAGCAGCACTTCGTCGAAGTGGATCGATTCTTCGATGAGCCGCCACTCGTCGACGCGCCGGAAACCCTCCATCACGATCGACGCGACCGGCAGGCCCAGCTTGTTTTGCTCTGACGCCTCGGGGGGCGTGTTGGAAAACGAGAAGCGCCCCTCCGGCCAGCGCAGCACTTCGTAAATGAGCTCGCTGGTTTGCCGAATGAGGGCGTGCCGCAGATCGTCCTCGGTGACGAGCCCCGATTGGACGAGCGCTTCGCCGAGCAGCTTGCGCGGTCCGCTCTTGTCTTCGAGGATGTTGTCGACCTCGGCCTGGCTCACGTGGCCTTCTTCGACGAAATAGCGTCCGAGCCGAAACTCGTCGGCGGCACCTTTGCTGCGCGCGAGATCGATGAGCCCATCGCGGAAGGACACGGCCACCTCGACTTTGCCGCTCGTGACGAGACAGGTGCCGGTCTGGCGCTGCAATTGGAGCACCTGAAGCACCTCGGCCAAAGGGATGACGCGCAGGTTGCCGCCAAAGCCTTCGACCTGCTCGGCCTTTTGGTTGAGATCGCGGACGGCGCGGCCGAGTTCTTCGAATTTGTCGGGGCCCAGCGCGCGGCGGATCGTGCCGGCGAGGGCGATGGAGTCGCTCCGGCGCGGTTCGGCCATCTGCGAAAGCGCGGGGGCCAGCGTGTCGGCGAGCATTTCGGCGAGCTCCGCCGCGATGTTCTTCTTGGCGAGTTGATCCTCGGTGTTGATGACACCGGCCGAGTCCCGCGTTTTGGCGGCCGGGGGGCGCGACGAGGGGGCGTCGCGCTCGATCCGAATCGAGTCGAAGCGACGAATGCGCCCCTCCGCAGTCTTTTGCAGCGCGCTCTCCACGACCGCCAAGAGCCCGCGCGCGTCGAACGGCTTGGTGATGGCGTCGATGGCCCCCGTCTGCTGCACGAACTGGCCGCGGATCCTGTCCCCCTTGGCGCTCATGAGCACGACCGGCAGATGGCGCAACGATTCGTCGGCGCGCATCTCGCGGCAAAACTGGTAGCCGTTCATGCGCGGCATGACGAAGTCGAGGAGAATCAGGTCGACGCCACCCTGTCGCAGCCGCTCGAGGCCGGCTTGACCGTCGGCGGCTTGCGCCGCCTCGTAGTCATGCCGGGTCAAAATCGCGCTCACGAGCTTGCGAATGGTCGGACTGTCGTCGACGACGAGAACACGAGCTGCCATCCGGACGGATCCTGATCGTGAGGCCCGCTGGGCGCTGCGGTCAAGTGATTCGACTCTCGGCGCTCTGAAAGGGCAAAGTCAGCGGTCGTTTCGCGAGTTGGCCCCGCTCTTTGCCCCGTAGTGTTAGGACGCGCGCCGCGCCAAAAGCTGCGAGCTTCGGGCTTCGAGCCGCGCGGCCTGCTCGGCCTGGGCGTTGATGCGCTCGAGTCCGTCGTCGACCCAACTGTTTCCGCACACCGAACAGGCCCAAGAAAAGGCCAGATAGTACGTGGTCTCGACATCGGTCACTCGCCGCGTTCGGGCAGCGCGACTCGGCACGCCACCGCAGCGGTCACATACCTGTCGGTGATTCAGGATGGCCATGTAGATGCTCCTTCCCAGCGACAAGGCGGCGGTTGCACGGACATATCTGCACTCCGATGATCGATCCGGCACTTCGAGGCCGGCACGTCGTCTGCGTCTGTTAGAGCGCCCGGGCGATTCCGCCCATCGGGAAAAAGACGGAACGTTCCGTGTATATTGGGGGGGTCATGCTTTCTGTCGGCACCCGCGCCCCGGATTTCGCCGCTCGTACCACCGACGGCCAAATGCTTACGTTGTCGCACCTGCGGGGACGGCCTGTCGTCATCTACTTCTACCCACACGCATTTACCCCTGGATGTACGGCGGAAACACGGCGATTCCGTGACAACTACGAAGAACTTCAGCACTTCGGCGCCGAGGTTATCGGCATTTCGACCGACGACCACGAGAAGCAATGCAAGTTCGCCGAAGCGGAAAAGGTCAAGTTTCCCCTCATTGGCGACAAGAAGGCGGAGATCCAGGCTCTTTACGACGTCAAACGCCCCATCTTGAGTAGCAATCGCCGCGTGACCTATGTCATCGACGAAGAGGGGGTGGTGGCGGCGGTATTCCATCACGAGTTTCAGGTCCTGCGTCACATGGACGACGTGCGGTTGTTTTTCGAGAAACGGCTGCGGTCGAAATCCATCGAGCCGAGACCGCCCTCGACGTCAAGGCCGCCCCCGCTCGATCCGAAGAAATAACCCGAACCTCGGACGCGCGTCGATCGGCCTCAGGATCGTAGGACACGTGTCGAGGTTCGCGCGCGCCTCGGCCACACCCATTGCGTGCGAGGTGCGCCTCACGCGCACCGCGATGCGAAAGTTCGCGAGCGGTTGGTCGCTTCAGTCCACGCTGCGAATTTTGAGCTCGGTGAGCTGCTCCGGCGCGACCTGGTTGGGCGCATCGGTCATGAGCTCGGTCCCCTTTTGGGTCTTGGGGAAGGGGATGACGTCGCGCAGGCTCTCGGCGCCGCTCAAGAGGAGGCAGAGCCGGTCCATGCCCAGCGCGATGCCGCCGTGGGGGGGAGCACCGTAGGAAAGGGCCTTCAAAAGGAACCCGAACTTGTCCTGGGCGTCGGCTTCGGAAATGCCGAGCGCGCGGAACACGCGCTTTTGCACGTCGGGATCGTGGAGCCGAATCGACCCACCGCCGATCTCGAAGCCGTTCAAGACGAGGTCGTATCGGTAGCAGAGCACTTTGCCGGGATCGCTGTCGATGAGGGGGACGTGCTCGTCGTGCGGGCGCGTGAAGGCGTGATGCGCCGCCACCCAGCTCTTGTGCTCGTCGTTGTATTCGAAGAGCGGCGGATTGACGACCCAGAGGAACTTCCACTGGTCGCCGTGTCCGAATTCGGGAATGAGCCCCATCTTCTTGGCCACGTGCACGCGCAGGTTGGCCATGACGGTTTGCACTTGGGCCTCTTTGCCGAATTGAAAACAAATGAGATCGCCGGGCTTGGCGCCCACGGCGGCGTTGATGGCGTCGCGCGCGGCGGGGGTCACGGTCTTGGCGAGCGGCGATTGGGTCCACGCGCCCCCTTCGCCGACCTTGGCGCGCGCGAGGCCCTTGGCTCCCATGCTCTTGACGAAGTCTTCGAGCTTGTCGGATTCGGCGCGCGACATGTTGGCCGACGCGGGGATGACGAGGGCCTTGATGATCTGCGGCGGCAGATCGCGGCGGAAGGTGCCGCTCTTGAACTTCTCGGTGATCTCCTGGAAAAACGGAATGCCGCCTCCGTCGTGCTCGATCATGAGCTCGGTGAGATCGACGTGGGGCATGCCGAAGCGGAGGTCGGGCTTGTCGTTGCCGTAAAGGCGCATCGACTCCGCGTAGGGCATCTCCGGAAATTGGCCGTTCGGATAGAGGGTGCGAAGGTCGATGCCGAGCGCTTCTTTCCACACTGCGAAGACGAGGCCTTCGACGAGTCGGAAAACGTCGTTCTGGTTCACGAACGACAGCTCGATGTCGATCTGCGTAAACTCGGGCTGCCGATCGAGGCGCAGGTCTTCGTCGCGGAAGCACTTCACGATTTGGAAATAGCGGTCGAAGCCCGCCACCATGAAGAGCTGTTTGAAGAGCTGCGGGCTTTCGGCGAGCGCGTAGAACTTGCCCGGCGAGAGGCGCGAAGGGACGAGAAAGTTACGCGCTCCCCCCGGCGTGTTCCGCACGAGGTACGGCGTCTCGAGCTCGAGACACCCCGCGCCCGCGAGGTAGGTGCGCGTCGCTAGATTGACGCGGCTGCGCCGCACCAGGCTTTGCTGGAGCGGAGCGCGGCGAAGATCGAGGTAGCGGTATTCGAGGCGGACCTCTTCGCGCGTGTCGATCTCGTCGTCGAGGGAGAACGGGGGCGTCTCGGCGCGGTTGAAGACGGTCGCCTCCACGACGTGGATCTCGATCTCTCCGGTGGCGAGCTTGGGATTGACGTTGGTGCCGCGCGACACGACGATGCCCCGCACGCCGAGCACCCATTCCGGTCGTGCCTCTTCGGCGAGCTTGTGGGCGCGGGCCACGACTTCGGTGTCGGCGGTGGCGCGGGGATCCTTGTAGGCCGGGTCGAAGACGATCTGGGTGATGCCCTCGCGATCGCGCAAATCGATGAAGACGCACCCCCCGTGGTCGCGTCGCGTCGCCACCCAACCAAAGAGCACCACTTCCGACCCGATGTCGGCGGCCCTGAGAGAGCCGCACCGATGGGTCCTTTTGAGTTCGTCGATGAATCGAGCCAAGAGAAGCCTCCGAGCGTGCGAGCATAGCCCAGCGAGGCGCGAGCGGTGGTAAGAGATCGTGGCATATGCTCGCCTGGTCGTTTTCGGCCCGAACGCTCGACGAGGTTGCGTCGCTCCTCCGCGCGATGGGGCGCCACCGCTACGTGCGCGAGACGTCGCACGCCATCCACTGGACCGTGGACGAAGCGCTGTCCGACCGCCCGCCTTTCGCGGCACGCGCTGCAGCCTTTCGGGCGCGGCGCGCGCGTGAGCCGAGCCTCGATCTCGCTTCGCGCGATCCGTCCCTTTGGATCTACGCCGACACCGAGGTGATCATCGAAGCGCTCGGCGTCTTCTGGACGAAGGGGGACGCGTCGACCCAGGCGAAGGATCGCCTGCGGGAGATCCTCCTAGGGGGCGAGCTCGGGCTCGCTGCCCATGCACCTTTCCAGACGGACCCCGAGGAACCGCCGCACCCCGAGCTCATCTTGCTCGACTGGGAGTTCTTCCCGATCGACGAGCTCGATCCCGAGCGGCACGAAGGTGCGCTCCGCGCGCTCGAGCTCGCGGGGGAAGAGGTCAACGTATCGGCGACGGTGTACCAAGAAGGTGTCTGCATCGCGTATCCGGAGCTTGCCGAGGGAGCACCGCAGGGGGTCTTGCCGACCGATTTCATCGTGTGGTCGGACGGTGCGTACAGCTACGTGGACTACGTCTTCCGCGGCGTCGCCAAGGCCGCGCGCTTGGTCGACCCTCCGGTGGGCATCCGCGACTTCGACGCGTGATGGGGACGGCGCGCTCCGTATCCATCGAAATCGAACCCCGCGGGTGGGCTTGGCTGGCGCGTGTCGGCGCCGTGATTTCGGCGGCAGCACCGTTTCTGGTGGCGCTCGAACACGCGAGCACCTCGTCCGTTTGGCGCGATGACATCGTCGTGCTGCGCGGGCTCGGTTGGGTCGGATGGGGGTATTCGGGGTGCGTATCTGCGCTCCTGGCGCAGCTGGCCGTTCTTCTACCGCTCGGGCCTGTGCATTTCCGCTTGGCGCTCATGGGCGCCGCGGTGCTCGGCGCTGCGGGATGGGCGGTGCACGCGCTGACGCACGATCTGTTGGCGCGCCACGCTCCTACGCCCGCGTTGATTACCCATGCGCTGCCGATGATCGCGGCGCTCACCGCGACGCTCTCTGTCACCGGACAGAGCGAAGGTGCCGTCGCGGGGGGAAGTGGTGTCGCGCTGCTCCTCGCGTCGCTGACGTTGCGCGCCGATCCCAGCGAGGTGCTCGGCGAGCCGAGCCGCGCCGTCCCTCTCGGGATGCTCCTCGGCGCGCTGCTCGTCGAAAGCGGCGTGACGGCCGTGGCGGCCCTCGCCGGGATCTCGCTCGCGCTCGTACTCAACAAGCAGAAGAATGGCCGCGCGGGCGCACCGTACGCACTTGGCGGCGCCCTCGGCGTGGCCGTGTTGCTCGTTTCGCCGGCGTGGTTGCGCGTTTTCGCGACGACCCCTTTTCTCGAGATCGGGCGTGCCGTAACTGCCGTGCGCGACACATCGTCTACGATGCGCCCTCTTGGTGGCGCACTCGGGCGCCTGACGGCTGATGGGTCGATCTTGGTCGGTGCAGCGGCGCTCGGGTTCGGCGTTGGCTTGGCGCAGCGCCGGCTGCGTGCCGCGATCGCGCCGCTCGTGGTCGTGACGGCGATTTACGCCGCGTCCGTGTTCGTCGAGGGGAGACTCATCGCAGCGCACGAACTTGCGCCGCTGCACCTCGTGACAACAGGTGCGCTCGCGGTCGGCGCGGCCGTCGCGGTGCAGGCCGTTGCGACCGCGCTTCTCGCTTGGCACCTCCCGATGGCCAAGGGCGCGAGCATCCTGCTGGTCATGACGGATCTCACGCTCGCCGTCGCGAGCGCCGAAGAAGCATCGTTTGCGATCGATCGCCGCGCGTCGCATCGCGCGGAAGCATTTACCGACGAAGCGCTCGAGTCTCTTCCGACGGCAGCCGCGTTGCTCGTTCGATCGCGCCAAGCGGCGTGGCGCGTGTGGGCCGCACAGCTCGCGCACGGCTCCCGCCCCGACGTGATCGTGATCCCAAGTCCAGGAACGGGTGACACGCGGCTCGCGCTTCGACTGCTGCGCACCGAGCCAGCGCTGCAGAAAGCATTGCAGGACATCTCGCTCGAAGGCCGGCCCGGCGAAGAAGCCGGCCGCCCCCAAGGGGCCTGCCTCGCGCAAGGCGGCCCCGGCCAAGGCCACCGCGGCCGTGACCGCCACGGTCGGCCTGAAGCAGATGGCGGCTGGCCTGGC
>Ga0111539_10007605_pt1 | contig 13844 bp, 12 predicted proteins | sample RhiMethybrSRZTD1_FD_79667 | JGI IMG/M metagenome (GOLD analysis project Ga0111539, IMG submission 79667) | Populus rhizosphere microbial communities from Tennessee, USA - Rhizosphere MetaG P. TD hybrid SRZTD1 (version 2) (version 2) | ecosystem: Host-associated > Plants > Roots > Rhizosphere >...
TAATGAAGCAGCAATGCAAAAATGTGCTCTGAATCAGTTTGCCCTTTTATCCAATTATAAAATTCGTCACTCAAGGGTTCCCGTATTTGCCGTTTGATCAATGAAAAATTTTCCACACCTCCATTGTGCATCATCAATAAATTCTTGTATTGGAAGGGATGACAATTCGACTCGGAGACTTCGCCTACACTGGCAGCCCGTACGTGAGCAATAAAACACTCTGTTCTTATCTTAGGCGCCAGGTTGCGTAAATTTCTGTTGCTCCATGCAGGATTAATGGAAACAAATGTTACAGGTTCATAATTTACATCCGCGACATACCACCCAATGCCAAAGCCATCACCATTGAGTGGTTCTTCCAGTTCTTTAGCATTTATGCTCTGATTGATTAAGGAATTTTTCGGTTGATAAAGCAACTTATCAATAATGATAGGGGAACCCATGTAAGCCATTAACCGACACATAGAGGATTTTTATTTTGATGCACTTAAAAGGTAGTAGCCTTTCCGTGAATTAAAAAAAGGAGAGATTGTGCGGTCTGTAAGTTGTTACTTCTTCTTTTCAAATTTCAGCGATGCCGAGTTCATGCAATACCGCAAACCGGTTGGCGGCGGACCATCTTCGAAGACATGGCCAAGGTGACCCCCACATTGACTGCACACTATTTCCTCCCGCACCATGCCATAGCTGGTATCTTCAATCTTTAGCACAGAGCTTTCCTCGATCGGCTGATAAAAACTTGGCCATCCCGACCCGGATTCGAACTTTGTCTTCGAATCAAAAAGCGGTAATTGACATGCGGCACACACGTAAGTACCCTTTTTATGATTATCCCAATATTCGCCCGTGAAGGCCACTTCAGTTCCCTTTTCTCGCAAAACCTTGTATTGGATGGGGGTTAGTTGTTGCCTCCATTCCTCGTCAGTTTTTACCACTTTGTAAATTGTATGGCCGGGGATTCCGCTATTCTTTTGACCTTGTGAACACGCCGGCAAAATTAGCCATAGCGTCAAAATTATCATCATTGTATTTTTTTGCATATGCGCTACTTTTTTACCCTCAAGTTTACAAGCTAACGACACAAAATAGGTTGATATCGTTCATTGAAAACAGTCTGCCGAATTACAAAAGTGATAAGTTGGCCAAAATATCACGCAATGTCAGAAATGACCCATTTTTGAATCATTTTGTGACCCTCACGAGCATATTTTTGTAATGCCTGTCCTTGTACAGGAATAAAACTTGCCCATGAAGAGATACTTACTTGTAGTAATTTTTTCCACCGTCTGTTTCATTAGTGGAATGGCTCAGAGCTATAAGATGCACACGGTTTTCATCTTTAGTTTTACGAGATATATCCAATGGCCTGACGCATATAGTGGCGGAGAATTTGAAATTTTGGTGTTGGGTGATTCTCCAATAGTAGATGAACTTAAGGCGATGGCGCAGGTGAAAAAAGTAGGTGATCGCGCGATCAAGGTGACTAAAATCAACAATGTCTCAGAAATTCGAAAATGCAACATTCTTTTTATTCCAGCATCTAAATCACCTCAAATTGCAGAGGTATTAGCAAAGGTTACAACCCAGTCGATTTTGGTGGTGAGCGAAGAACAAGGGCTGGGAGCCAAGGGCAGCAATGTTAATTTTGTTACAAAGGATGGAAAATTGGCGTTCGAGTTAAACCAAGGTGCCACTACGAAACAAGGTCTTAAAGTCAGCAACGAATTATCTCGCCTAGCGATATTGATTTAATTATGGAAGAAATTAGTAAGAAGAAATCTGGATTTCGCTTGACCATTGGGAATAAAATACTCGGTGGTTTTTTAATTTTGATTGTCCTGTTCATTGTTAACGGTGTTATTATTTTCTGGAAAGGAAATGTCATCGACAATGTAGTAAACAGCTCAAGTCAAGTCTATCGGCCGTCTCAGGATGCCATCAAAGACTTTATTCTTATGGTAACGCGGTCAAAAATGCTGGTGACCAACTGGGTTTATTTGCAAACCAACCAGGAAGACAAAAACGCATTAAAATTATTGCAAGACAACGAGTATCCTGCGTTGCAAGAAAAGATAACAAAGCTCATGACAACATGGGATACGGATAGCCAACGCCATCAAATGGACACCGTTTTTTTGAAATTTGACACGCTTCTTAGCGTGCAGAAAGAATCGATCATGGCTAACCTGCAGTCATTCGAGCATTATGAGGATCCATTGACAAAGCTATTGGCTGAGGACGCTATCGAGAGCCAGATAATTCCTCGGACAACCGACCTGATTTCAAGATTGAATCGAATTGCAGTTACGCAAAATGGAGTAACGGCACGGTCCGACCGCGACGTTATTGATTCCATTCGGAGCCTTAGAAATTATACTATAATTCTTGGGTCTGGTATCATCGTTATTGGATTGATGAGCGCGATATTTTTAATGCGCACCATCACCAGGCCCGTGAATTTCCTGAAAACCATAATTGTAAAATTGGGTAGGGGAGAGCTAGTGGAAGAAAAACAGGGTCACTTGAGCAACGATGAAATAGGCGAGATGGCCGTCGCTATGGACAATCTGGTCGCGGGCTTAAAGGGAACGAGTTTGTTTGCTGAGAATATTGGTAATGGAAATTATAAAACAGAGTTTAACCCGCTCAGTGAGCACGACGTGTTAGGCAATGCGTTGATCAACATGCGCGATAATTTATCGAAAGTAGCTGAGGATGATAAGAAGAGAAATTGGGCGACAGAAGGGATGGCAAAGTTTGGAGAAATCCTGCGTAACAACACCAATGATTTGCTCAAGCTGTCGGATGAAATCATCGGTAATCTTGTAAAGTATCTTAATGCGAATCAAGGCGCGCTTTATATAGTGGATGAAACTAATGAAGGTGAAGATCCAACGATGACGATGAAGGCATGCTACGCCTGGGATAAGAAGAAATTTCTAAATCATAAAATTTATCGAGGCGAGGGCCTGGCAGGCCAAGCGTGGCAAGAAGGTGATACTGTATACCTGACTGAAGTGCCTCAAAGTTATATCAAAATTGCATCTGGCCTTGGCGATGCCAATCCAACAAGCGTTCTAATTGTGCCTTTGAAAGTAAACGATCAGATATTTGGCGTTGTTGAACTAGCGTCATTTAGCGAATTCCAGGATTTTGAGAAAGAGTTTGTACAAAAAATTGCTGAAACAATTGCGTCTACGATCTCTACGGTGAAGATCAATGCGCGCACACAACGGCTCTTGGAGGAGTCGCAGGAAATGACTGAACAGATGAGAGCTCAAGAGGAAGAAATGCGTCAAAATATGGAAGAGCTACAAGCTACGCAGGAAGAAATGCAGCGTAGCCAGGCGGAGACTGACAGCACTTTGACCGCGATCCATAGTTCTCAATCCGTGGCTGAATACGGTGTGGACGGCTCCTTGACAAAGGTCAATAGCAACTACCTCGAATTATTTGGCTACACGCAAGATGAGGTCGTTGGTGAGCATCATCGAATATTCACTACAAAAGACGATAAGAATAGCGAAGAATACCGTCAGTTCTGGAAGGACCTGGCTCAGGGGTATCCCAAGAAAGGAGTTTATAAAAGAATTAATAGAAAAGGGGAAGTCATAAATGTTAGGTCGAGTTTCTCAACCATTAAAAATCTCTCTGGCGACGTCGTCAAAGTTATGGAGATAACCTATGGTGTATGATAATTAATGCTGCAGGATGCATCTCAGCAGCATACTCCGAAGACACGTGTCATCAGTATTCAGATGAAAGCTCGAAAGGCGACTGGGCAGAATCAACGACCTTACCCTCCTCGCATTTCAAGACCCTTGCAGGAAATTTTTTGATAAGTCCGTAGCTGTGCGTAGCCATTAATACTGCAGTTCCGGACTTATTTATTTGCTGGAAGATTTTCATTATTCCGTTAGAGACCTCCGGATCCAAATTCCCTGTTGGTTCGTCCGCCATTAGAATCTGAGGTTCGTTTATAAGTGCCCTGGCAATAACGATCCTCTGCTGTTCACCCCCGGAGAGTTGATGCGGTAATTTTTTTTCAACGGATCCCAGTCCTACTTGCATTAACACTTCAGAAAGCCGCGCTCTAATTTTCGCGTTATCACCCCAGCCGGTGGCTTTCATTACAAATATTAAATTCTCGCCTACTGAGCGATCGTTGAAAAGCTGAAAATCTTGAAAGATGATGCCTAACTTTCGACGCAATGAGGGGACCTGCACAGGTTTGATTGTTCGAAGGTCAAAACCAGCGACCTTCATTTCACCTAGCCGCAGCGGAAAGTCAGCATAAAGGGTTTTTAATAACGAAGATTTTCCGGAGCCCGTTCGCCCCACCATGAAAACGAATTCACCTTTCTGAATATCGAAGGATACGTCGCCCAATATGGTATTGTGATCGTGAAAGATGCTAACACCTTTGACGTGAACAACAGGATCAGTAGAAAACATTTTTAAGATTTGTGATTTTTGAACACCCTAATTTGCGAATTATTTTTCACACCGATAAAAAAGCAAAAGCCACAACATTTGCTGTGGCTTTTCTAAGATGTGTACCTTGCGTTAACCGTTTGCTTTCTTGTGATCTGCCAGGAATTTTTCGAGCCCACTATCAGTGAGAGGATGTTTCAGCAAACCTAGGATAACGCTTAGCGGACAGGTTGCAACGTCGGCGCCCAGTTCAGCGCACTGAATCAGGTGCATCGTGTGTCTCACGGAAGCAGCCAGAACTTCTGTTGCGTATCCATAATTGTTATAAATGTTGACTATCTGAGCAATAAGTTCCAAACCATCGGTTCCAACATCGTCCAAACGACCGATGAAAGGCGAAACATAACCTGCTCCGGCTTTTGCTGCGAGTATAGCTTGACCTGCAGAAAAGACGAGTGTACAATTGGTGCGAATGTTTTCGCTGGAGAATTTTTTAATGGCCTTCACGCCGTCTTTAATCATCGGGACTTTCACGACGATCTTATCATCGATTTTAGCCAATTCACGACCTTCCTTAATAATATTTTCGAAGTCGGTGGCAATTACCTCGGCACTTACATTGTTATCGACGATATTACAGATCGCCTTATAGTGTGCTCTTATATTTTCTTTGCCTTTGATTCCTTCTTTCGCCATGAGGGACGGATTTGTCGTAACACCATCCAAAACCCCTAGGTCGTGGGCTTCCTTTATTTCGTTAAGATTGGCTGTGTCAATGAAGAATTTCATGTAATCGTTTCAGTTTGAGTTGGATATTATTTAGTTAAGCGGATTGCGAGCGATTGTAGACAAACTATCAATGCAGGTTTAGAATAGATATAAAAATGGCAAACCGAACATCGCACCGCTACAACCGCCTACCCTTGCTACCTTCCGATCCTGGGGGAGTTCAGCAGGAGCTGGTCGTGCCGATTTGCCGCCGCAAAGATACAATTGGCAACCGAGAAACCGTAAAAAGAATTTAAAATTCCTGTTAATAGTCCCTATTTGGCTAATCCAGAGTAATATAGGTTGAATTCCAACGCGCTCGCTTCCTCAAAACCGTCGGCCTTTAGATCCTCCCAGATATCTTCATCAAAGCTAAGCTCGCGTGTCTGAGATTCGCCAGCGGCTGACAAAATAATTTCGATACCCTTGAATAGAATGGGATTTACTTTTACCAGAATCGTAGCTTCTGCGAATTTTTTTTTAAAATAGCGATGAACGATATTGCTTTCTTTGGCCATAAAAGGACTGACTATGGTAAAGCTCGATTTACCGACTAAAATTTTTACGACGCGACTAATTTTGGAAAAACTAAGGTATGAAGAAGCGGAAGAAATCTTTTACTGTTATGCAAGTAAACCCGAGGCAACCCGTTTTATGTCGTGGCCAACGCATCGATCTTTAGGCGATACTAAGGCATTTTTGAAGCATGCAGCGGAAGCATGGGAGGCTGGCACCGATTACTCCTTTTCTATACGGACGCAAGGTGGAAGATTCGTCGGAGGTTTTGGTGTGATGAATGAAAACGGCAAGCTCCAGTTTGGATACATTCTCAGTCCAACGCAATGGGGTAATGGATACGCAACCGAGGTATGCAAGGCGATGATGGCCATTCTACGAAATCAAAAAGGCGTGTTCAGTATCCAGACTTTTACTGACGAAGAAAATAAAGCGTCGGCCAAAGTTTTGTTAAAGAGTGGTTTGGTCGAGGATGGGCGATTGTCCAATTGGTTCCGATTTGTAAACCAAAACAATCAAGTTAAAGACTGCATCCATTTTAGACTTCCACTGTGAAATTGCCAATTTTGAATTTTTGAGCTTGAATAAGACATTAATTAGAAATTCAACCGATTTAATTTCAAAATTTTTTCCCGCAAATTTTGCAGTGTTCGCGCGCAACCTTTGAAAAATTGCTTTTTTTTCGGCCAATTCAATCGATTTCGGCAAAAAATATTAAATTTATTTTTGCAATAGCATCAGTTCTCCCAGTTTATGCTGGCCAAACCACTTAAAAACCAAAACCGAAATACCAAGGACCAGTCTCTGGACGACAGCACTCTTTGGATGAGTTTCAAGAAGGGGAACGACCTTGCCTTTTCTATTCTTTATAATAAGTACGTTCAGCGATTATACAGCTATGGCATGCATTCTTGCAGAGACAAGGACCTCGTGCTCGATTGTCTGCAGGAACTGTTCACACTTTTGTGGGATAGAAGAGAAAAATTAAGCGAAGTAACCTGTGTGAACTATTACTTGTTCAAGTCGTTCCGCAGACTCTTGATGAATCGGTTGACAGTAGGAAGGAAATTTTTGATTTCGCTAAGCGATCGGGACAGTTATGGTTTTGACTTTTCACCTTCCCAGGAGGAGACTCTAATAGAGGAAGAATGGGAAACAGAACGGAATAAAAAGGTAAGAAATAGCCTGCATTCCCTAACCAAAAGGCAAAGGGAGGCAATCTATTTAAAGTTCTTTAATCAGCTTTCCTACCACGAAGTAGCCGCAATTATGGATCTGCACGTTGATTCGGTCTATAATTTGATCTCAAAATCAATCGACCTGTTGCGTAAAAAGCTTAAAGGGGATGCCGTTTTTCTTATGGTATTCTCCTGGCTAATGTTCTAATATTTCTATTGGGACTAAAAATTCATTGCTAATAATGATGAGATACTTGGTGTTCGTCGCTCTTATATAGAGTACACCTAGCCCATTTTGTAAGTGAAAGACTACGCGCGTTTTTCCGTAAAGGATTTTATTATGGATGAATATTTCCAGTTGTGGGTATTTAATCCAGTTGGAAATATTGATGCTTATTGGCAGAATTGGCTTGATGAAAACCCCGACAAAAGAAGTGATGTTGAAGAGGCGCGGTCGACCCTGTTGCGGTTGAATTTCGCAAGTTTTGACTTGCCTTCGGAGGATGTATTGTATGTCTGGAACAAGATCAGAAATCAAAACGGGGATGTGGTCGCACCTGCAAACGGTTTTTTCGGTAAACGTATTGTGTGGTACAGTTCGGCTGCAAGCGTTTTGCTACTGGCAATCAGTTCATTTTTTTGGACGACGCCCCCAGCTAGTGTTGAGTACCGAACGGCATTTGGCGAAACCAAAATCATTACACTTCCTGATAGCTCAACCGTTATTTTAAATTCGAATTCATTGTTACGTTTAAAATCGGCGTGGAAATCCACAACGCCACGCGAAGTATGGCTGGACGGAGAAGCATTTTTTTCCGTGATACACAAAAAAAATAATCAACCCTTTAAAGTAAAACCTGGCGAGGACGTGGCAATCGAAGTGCTGGGAACAACCTTTAATGTATATCATAGAGATGAGACAAAAATTGTGTTGAACTCTGGCAGGATCCAACTGAGTTTGCCTGATGTCCAGTCAGGTGAAAAGATCATGATGAAACCCGGCGAGTTGGTTGAGTATGGTGAAAAGAAATTCGTCAAACGGAAAGTTGACCCGAAAGTATACACAGCATGGACAGAGAAAAATCTGGTTCTAAATCGGACGAGTCTGCGAGAGTTGCTGCATATGATCAAAGATAATTATGGAATCGACGTGAAAGTAAAGGAAAGTCTTTTGAACCAGACGATTTCAGGATCTATGCCGGTGACGGATTCTGAGGGGCTATTGCACCAAATAGCAAAGGCCTTTCAACTAACGGTGGTGAAAGATGAGAGCAAGGTCTATATGAGAGAGAGCCATGATATTCAATAAACGTACCTATAAATTAAACCCATAACCTATGAAATGTCAGTACGCACTAATCGGCATTTTTCTGCTGATATCTTATGAAGCGATGCCGCAGCACGAAGTGTATGCAGTAGCGTCGCCCAGATCGGTCCGACTAGAATCCTATTCACTTAAGCAAGGATTGAAGGAGTTGGAGAAATCATTCGCGGTATCCATCGCTTATAAGGACGAATGGGTCGAGAACAAGGTCATCCAAACAACAAAGACTACCTTCAAAACTGTTGAAGAAGCCTTGGATATCATGTTGAGACAAACCAGCCTCTATTATGAAAAAGGAGGGGAAAAGTTTTATGTTATCTATGAGAAGAAGCCTGTAAAAAAATCGGTAGCTGCTCCTGATCAGACCACATCCATCTCGACGACACCGTTGTTGTATAATTTTCCGTCCGCGCCGACGACCGCGTACCTGGCTGATCGATTGTCTGCCTTGAAGGAAAATGATGTCGCTATTACTATTACTGGAAAGGTGCGTGATGAAAATGGAAATGATTTTCCCGGTGTCAACGTATTGGTGAAGGGTTCATCTATTGGTACCTCCACCGATATTAGCGGAAGATATAGCTTGGAAGTACCAGATGAGGGCGCTGTGTTGGTGTTTTCATTCATTGGATATGCCACGCAAGAAGTTGCTGTGGGCTCGAGAACTACAGTCGACGTTGCCATGGCGCCTGACGTCCAGTCATTGGACGAAGTCGTCGTTACTGCACTTGGTATTGAAAGGTCCAGTAAGAGTTTAGGGTATGCCACAACGAAGGTGGATTCAAAAGAGTTGGTGCTCAATAGGACTCCTAATATGATGAATTCGCTTCAGGGTAAAATCGCTGGCGTAAATATCAGCTCCTTAGGAACAGGTCCCGGCGGTACATCCAAAGTTCGCATCAGAGGGCAGTCGTCAATTGGAGGTCAAAATACCCCGCTCATAGTTGTTAACGGTGTTCCTATTGACAACACAAACTTTGGAACAAACCAAGGAAATTTAGGTTCAGACGGTGCAGTCGCAAGTAGAGGCGGTGGAGCATCAACGGACGGCGGTGATGGGTTGACAAGCTTTAATCCTGATGATATTGAAAGTATGCAGGTCTTGAAAGGAGCAACCGCAGCTGCGCTTTACGGCTCCCGGGCTAAAGACGGTGTCATCATGATCACTACTAAATCACGGGGAGACTCACAGGGACTTGGCATTTCTTACAACATGAACTACACGAATGATCAAGTGATTGATTATACAGACTATCAGTACGCGTATGGACAGGGAGAATATGGAGGTGGGCCTGCCGCACCCGGAGCACCGCCAAACCCGACCAGTGGACAGTGGTCATTCGGACGTAAAATCGAACCTGGAATGACACAAGTTCTTTTTAATAATGTAGTTGTTCCATATGAGGCTCAGAAAGGTATACTCAACAAGTTCTATCGCAACGGGCAAAACTTCACCAATAGTGTCGCCATCTCAGCCAATACCGAAAAAGGCGGAATGAACTTTTCTTTTGGTAACCTTGATAGCAAAGGTGTAACACCAAATAACGAGTACAACCGCAAGACAATCAATTTGGGTTTTGCATATGACCTCTCAGATAAAATGAGCCTTCGTGGAAATATCAATTACAGCAACGAGTATAACAAGAATCCTCCGGTTGTATCTGACCAGGACAATTCAATTCCAACATCGTTGTATGCTATGGCCAACACGATGCCGCTAAGTGTGCTGGATGAAAACAAGTATAATCCAGGTGGAGGTGAATATCTTTATTCACGATTTACAAACCGCACAAATCCATATTGGGTTTTAGAAGAGGTCAAACAGAATATTCGAAGAGACCGGCTTTTCGGAAACTTCAGTCTTAAATACGATATAACGGATTGGCTGTCTGTCCAGGCAAGGGCTGGAGAAGATTACTGGTCCAGGGATGCAGATTATATAAACCTGCCAACCGGCAAGGCTTCCATTAGTAGCGGTTCTGTACTTTCAGCGGTGCCCGGTTATTATAATGGTCTTTTCACACAAGAAACAAGGAGATTCAGGGAAACCAACTATGACTTTCTTATTACAGCGGCAAAAGACTTCGATGATTTTGGTGTAAATGTAAATTTAGGAGGCAATCAGATGCGCCGACGAATGGATGTGAACAGTGTACAAGTGACAGACTTTACCGTTCAAGATCTCTATACAGTTCAAAATGGCCGTGCGAAAGATCCGACGTATGACTTGATCGAAAGAGGAGTAAACTCCCTCTATGCCATGGCTGAAGTGAATTTTAGAGAGACGATTTATTTAAATGGTACATTTCGTCAGGATTGGTTCTCAACGTTATCGAAAGAAGATAGAACCATTCCCTATCCATCGATTTCAGCGAGTTACGTCTTCTCCGAATCATTCAATACAAAACCGTCCTGGTTGACTTTTGGTAAATTCAGGGCAGCTTATGCTAAAGTCGGTAGTGATTCTGATGTTCCGCCCTATTCTGACGCGTTTTTATATGGCGTAAATGGTCAGCAATTTATTAGCCAAGCGGTTGGCAACTTTGCAACTGCAAACAATGGGCTCACTGTACCCAATGACCATTTAAGACCAATGTCTGTAGAAGAAACGGAATTAGGACTAGAGTTAAAAATGTTTAAAAGCCGCGTGAATTTGGACGTGGCAGTGTACCGTAAATTGACCACTGACCAAATTGTTAGTGCTACAATTTCAGATGCTTCGGGATTTACTGCAACACAAATTAATAGTGGACGTAGCGAGAACAAGGGTATTGAGTTGATGGTGAATTTAGTGCCGGTAACAACGACGAACTTTCAGTGGGACTTCACATTTACGGGAGCGTATAATATAACGAAAGTGTTAAGTCTGCTTACGGATACACCCGGTTCAAGCATAACGGTTGGGCAACACGTATTTAATGGCTGGGTATACCAGGTCGTGGGCGAGGAGATGGGACAAATTGTAGGGTTTGGGTATCGTAGAAATGATGCAGGGCAAAAAATTTATGGCGCTAACGGGCTTCCGTTAGCTACGCCGTCGCCGATTTCATTCGGAAGTGCACTGCCAAAATGGACAGGGGGCTTCATGAACACATTTACATTTAAAGGCCTCGTTGCCTCTTTCCTCATTGACTTCAAGTTAGGTGGAAAACTATTGTCAGGAACTAACTTCAATGCTTATCGTCATGGATTGCGCATGGATACTATGATCGGTCGAGAAGGTGGAACATTAGATGCCAGTGGCAATGATCCAGGGTTTGTAGTGGGTGAGGGTGTAAATGAAAAAGGAGAAGTGAATGCTGCAGGCGCCAAGGCAGAAGATTATTATTCCGTGGTACGGGGATCAGGTTTAGTTGAGCCAATCATTTATAATGCTGGCTACTGGAAGCTGCGCCAGATTACAATTGGATATGACTTTACAAAGTATCTTCCCGAGACTTTCCCTGTAAAAGGTCTGCGATTGAGTTTTGTTGCCAACAATGTTTTAATGATAAAAAAATGGGCACCTAATATTGATCCCGAAAGCTTCAGTTACACTTCAGACAATGTCGTAGGATTGGAATCGCCTAGCGTTCCGACAACACGGAGTATTGGTTTCAATTTGAATGTTAAATTTTAATGTGACCCGATCATGAAAAAGATATATATAACTGTATTGGCCCTATCGCTCATAGTGATGTCTTCTTGTGATAGTGGTTTCGACGATTTAAACACCAGCAAAACTGGGGCTACTTCGTTGAACCCGGCGCTGCTTTTGAATAACGCTATTATCAATTCTTCACCACATCAAGGGCAATTAAATTTTGAATTGGGAATTGTTCAACAACTGATCTCTCCAAACACAGGTGTGTTAGAAGGTGCTAATTTTAATAAGAATAACCCGAACAGTTCGATTCAGAACTGGCAGGGTTACTACCGCAATGTCATAAAATACACGGCCGATATAATTGAGAGGACCTCTCAAGATCCGGCCAGAACCAATCTGCTGAACAAAGCGCGAATCATCCAAGCCTACGCTTTTATGGTCATCACTGACACGTATGGAAGTATTCCTTACGAAGAGGGAGGAAAGGGATTTATTGATCAGAATTTCTTTCCTGTTTACCAAAACCAACAATCAATTTACCAGGGCGTCATAGAAGAACTGAAAGGTGCATCTGATGCACTGGATCCGGGTTTGCCTGTTGAGAATGATGTCCTGTTTGCCGGAGATATTGCCAAATGGAAAAAGTTTGGTTATTCTTTGTTATTACGAGCGGGCATGCGCCTTAGTGAAGTCGATCAGAATTTGGCGCAGACAACTGTCGCCGCAGCTTTTGCCGGAGGTGTAATTTTGGTCAACGCCGATAACGCTATAGTCAAGCACGATGGTAACTATGTTAATAATGTCGGTAACGTTTTGAATGGAACGGAAGCTGCTAACTTTTACCTGGCGAAGCCATTTGTTGATGCACTAAAAACAAACGTTGATCCGCGTTTGTCATCGATTGCCGTCCGCTATGTAGGCGCTAATTCCGGCCCCGCCCAGGTTGCAGGCGTTGCCACGACTGCACCGGATAACCAATATGGATTGACGATGGGTAGTACCGATGGTGAAGCAGATATTTCAGGAGCGACATTACCTGGAGGCGGAACACGTTATGCATATAGTCAGGTGGACCGTAATCGACTGGCAAAAAGAACATCCCCGCTATTTCTTGTAACGGCGGCACAAAGCAACCTCCTGTTGGCGGAAGCCCGGTTCAGGGGTTGGATTAATACAGGCACTGCAGTAGAATATTTTACCAAAGGAATCATTGCTCACATGGATCAAATGGCATCCTATGATGCCGCTGCAGCGGTTGCTGCCGGTGCGCGAGACACCTATGTGGCTTCCAGAGTGCCTCTTTTTGGCGGGAATGAATTGAAAGAAATTAACTATGAGTACTGGATCGCCTCTTTCTTGAACGGACAGGAAGGATGGGCAAATTTCAGAAGGAGCGCATTTCCTGCTCTTGCACCTAATCCCTTTCCAGGAAGGACTGTAGAATGGATCACAAGGCTGCCATACCCGCCTTCAGAACTTTTGGTAAATAGTACAAACGTTCAGGCTGCAATAGGTGAGCAAGGACCAGATGCATTAGACACCAAGGTCTGGTGGGATAAATAAAAGTTCTCCGCATAAGGGCAACACGAGTATGTTGCCCTTATGTTTTGAGTCAATTCCTCAATCGGTAAAATAGCTATATAGATGGGAGAATATTAGATCTAAACTTAATTAGTTTGACGCCTTGTTGGCCGACGACCATTTTAATTTAGAAATATTTTCCTGGAGTAGATTGCCTGTCTTTATCATGTATGCTCTTTCAGTTTCACCGGAGACATTCAAATTGACTTTAACCAAATCCAACTAAAATGACGAATAGAATAATTGCAATTGCAGTTCTCATCCTCAGTAGTGTTATCTCGTATGGCGACCGCGTTGTTTCTTCGCCGGAATACATAAAAGCGCTTACTGCAGAATGGAAAGGAGAACGTTTTCCGGATGGAAGACCAAAAGTTTCTGATGCAATTCTCGCGAGATTAAAGAATATCTCTATGGAAGAAGCCTGGGGTGTACTAAGGGGTAAGGGGTATTTAAATCA
>Ga0111539_10007608_pt1 | contig 13842 bp, 11 predicted proteins | sample RhiMethybrSRZTD1_FD_79667 | JGI IMG/M metagenome (GOLD analysis project Ga0111539, IMG submission 79667) | Populus rhizosphere microbial communities from Tennessee, USA - Rhizosphere MetaG P. TD hybrid SRZTD1 (version 2) (version 2) | ecosystem: Host-associated > Plants > Roots > Rhizosphere >...
ACCTTGCGCAGCAGGCGATCGAGGTCGTCCACGAGCTGCGCGCGACGCGTATCAACCGACTCTTCGCCGAGCACCTCGCCTGACGAGCCATCGATCAACCTGGCCGCGACGCGCAGCGCGCTATCCGTGCCGCTGATGTCGAGCGCGATGATGCGTGGAATTCTCTCGCGGCGGGCGAGGGCCCGCATTCGCTCTGCGTGCGGGGCCCCTGCTGTCGTGTCTCGGCTCGCGGCGCGAAGCTTGTACAGCGCCACGTGCCGCGATTGGCTCAATCCCAGCGTGGCCGCGGTGTTCACCGCGCCGGCCAGTTCAGGATCGGTGGTCGCCCTCGCGTGATCGAGGAGGACCGTACTTCCCCTTTTCAGCTCAACGGCGCTAGCCGGCGTAACGCCAGCCGCCCACCTGATGCCCAGAACGAGAAGGACCGCACCGACGCTCGCCGCGATGGCTGCCTGCGGACGAAACTTCGGCGAGCTGGATGGCCTGGCCGGCGACGGACGCTGCGGCAGCGGCGCGCGCTTCTTCTCCAGCGGCACGCCAAGCCGCGCCGCGATCGCGCGCTCGAGGTTCAGGCGACGGTCGCGAGAGATGACGCCGAAAATGCGATCACGATTTGCGCTCGACGTGAATTCCCATCGTCCTTCGCCAGCCGGCGCAAGAATGCCGTGCTGTACGAGCTCTTCGATGGCGTGCTTGAAGGAGAACGAGGTGATATTCGAGACGGCTTTCAGCGTGGCTTCATCGGCAGTGCCGTCGATGACGGCGGCTGCTTCGGCGACCGCGCGAGCGTCCACGCCAAGCTGCGACAGTCCGGAGAGCGTTACCGTGCCGCGCACCACGACCGTGTCGGTCGGCACCGGCCGCCCCGCGGCGAAGATGTCCTTGAGCGCCTGGAACTTCTCCGACGGCCCGGCGCTGGACTCGTTATGCAGCCGCCGGACGAAGCCTTCGTAGCAGACCGCCGCGTCCACCGGGCGACCGGCGTGCACGAGCGCAGCGACGCGGGCGGCACTGGCGTCTTCATCGAGCGGCGAGACTTCGCTCCACTTGAGCGACCACTCGGCGGCCAGCTTCCAGTCTTCCCGACGTTGCGAGAGGGCGTGCAGCGCGCGGAACGCCGCGGTCGCACCCAGCCGCAGCTTTGTCCGCTCCTCGGCGAGCCAGCTGTTCCACGCTTCGCCGCCTACCGATTCGAGGCTCTGGAGAAAGTCTCCGCCCCACAAGCGCGCGGCGTCATCCCAGGATTCGTTCTTTACGGCTTCTTCGAAGGCGCGCGCATCGAGCGCGCATGATTCCGGATCGAGAAGGATCGCGTCCGCGTCGGCGAGCAGCGCGTCACCGAAAATCGGACGCAGTTCCGCGAGCGCCTGTCGCAGCGATTGTTTAGCGTGACTCTCGTTTCGATCACTCCAGAAAAGCTGGGTCAGCTCGGAGCGACGCACTGGCTCTGGCGCGCGGCGCACGAGGCATGCCAGCAACGCGAGAATCTTCCGGCGACCGGCCAGGAGGGCGCCCGAGTCTCCGGTAAGCTGAAGTGAGCCGAGTGTGACGAGTGTGGTCACGAATCGCGCAAACGATTGCCGAGTGGGCGTTTGACGTTAGAAAGACGACCGAAACCCGGGCAGGGTCGCAAAATGTTGCGTGACCCGGACCTGCGCGCCAGTGGAAAACAATATATGTGACAATCGTATCCGAAAAATTGACGCGGTGCGCACACGCCCTTGCGCGACGTTCCCCTGCCACGATTTTCACCGACTGGCCGGGCGGGATTATTGGTGCGCGGCCTTACACCTCAATCGGGCCCTGGAATGCATCCTCTCGTTACGGTCCTTCGACTCGTTCACATCGGCAGCGGCGTGTACTGGGCAGGATCGATCTTCTTGTTCGTGACGTTCCTCGAACCAAGCCTGCGTTCACTCGGTCCCGAGGGCGGGAAGGTCATGATCAGGTTCTTTGAACGAGGGTTTCTCAAGCTGATTCCCTCGGTCGCGATCGTGACGGTGCTGTCGGGTCTCTGGCTCCTCTGGATTCTCTCGTCGGGATTCAGCGCCGGATACATGCGAACGTCGATAGGCAGGGGACTCGCCGCCGGCGGAGCATTCGCTATAGTCGCGCTCGCGGTCGGCTTCGCTGTGATGCGGCCGGCGGCCAGCGGCATCTGGGCCATCGCGCGGCGGATGCCCTCGGAAACCGACGAAGCGGTGAAGAAGGGACTCATGGCTGAGATGGACCGGCTCCGGGCGCGGAACCTCCTTGCTGCGCGCGCGGTGTTCGCACTGCTCATCGGTGCGGTCGCGATGATGGCCGTGGCGAGATACATCTGAACACGACGCGGCATTCGCCCGGTAGAGGCTTTCCCTTCACCAATCCATATTCAGCGCATGGCCATAGCCCGTAAGGCGTTTCTCGCCGCGTCCCGGAATAAGTGGCTCGCGGAGAAGTTCATGCGGCGCCCGTTCGCGCGTCGCGCTGTCCGAAAGTTCATGCCTGGTGAGGAGCTCGCCGACGCGCTGGCGGCGGCGAAGATGCTCACCCGCGACCGCATCGGCACGATTGTCACTCGACTTGGCGAAACCCTCACCGGTGAATCGCAGGCCGATTCGGTTCGCGATCACTACCTCGGCGCGTTCGACGATATCAAGCGTGGTGGTCTACCGACGGTCGTGTCGGTCAAGCCGACGCAACTCGGCCTGGATCACTCCATGGATGCGTGCCGGGAGCACCTCGACGTGCTGGCTCGCAAAGCGGTGTCGACCAACAGCCAGCTCTGGATCGACATGGAGGATTCGAGCTACGTCGACCGAACGCTGGCGCTCTATCGCGAGCTCAAGTCGAAATACGAACCCATCGGCATCGCGATCCAGGCGTACCTGAGGCGGACACCGCAGGACATCGAGAACCTGCTCGACGTGAAGCCCATGATCCGCCTCGTGAAGGGCGCGTACCTCGAGCCGCCACACGTTGCCTTCCCCGCAAAGCGGGACGTGGACCTGCAGTATGCCTCACAGGGCGAACGGCTGCTCGAGGCTTCACGCGACGGTCGTGCCCAGCCGATCTTCGGGACGCACGACATGACCATCGTCAGGCATCTCGTGTCGCGCGCCTCCACGCTCAAGCTCGCGAAGGACAAGTACGAGGTGCACATGCTCTACGGCATCCGCGCCGCGGACCAGCGAGCACTGGCCGGCGAAGGCCACACGGTGCGCTGCCTGATCAGCTACGGCAGCCAGTGGTTCCCGTGGTACATGCGGCGGCTGGCCGAGCGGCCGGCGAACGTCTGGTTCGTGATGAGGACCGCTTTTACCCGCTAGCGATGGTGGAGGTGGGATGTGAGGTGGGGGACAACTGCTTTCCGATCAGATCCGATTTGATCGGTGGTGGCAGTTTATCCCACATCCTCCATCCCACATCCACCATCCTTTTTTCAGTCTTTCAGGTTTGGCTGCGGCGTAAGCCGGTAATACGGCTTCTTCGACACGAAGCCTTTCGGGAACCTCCGCACCGCGTCTTCGTCCGAGACCGTTGGTGAAATCACGACCTCGTCGCCGTATCGCCAATCGGCGGGCGTCGCGACGGCATAGTCGGCAGTCAGCTGCAGCGCGTCCAGCGTGCGCAGGATCTCGTCGAAGCTCAGTCCCGTGTTGGCCGGATAGGTCAACGTCAGCTTGATCCGATTGTCCGGCCCGATCACGAACACCGATCGAACCGTTACCGTGTCGCTAACGTTCGGGTGGATCATGTCGTACAGCGTCGATATCCGCCGATCGGGGTCACCAATGATCGGGAAGTTGACTTCGCAACCCGTGACATCCGCGACGTCGAGCACCCATCGCTCGTGGGTCTCGACCGAGTCGACGCTCAGGCCGATCAGCTTCGTGTTGCGGCGGTCGAATTCGTTCTTGAGCGCAGCAACCCGACCCAGCTCCGTCGTGCAGACTGGCGTAAAGTCCTTCGGGTGCGCGAACAGGATCGCCCAGCTTCCACGTTTCCAGTCATGGAAGCTGACCTGCCCGGTGGTGGTATCCGCGTCGAAATCCGGCGCGACATCACCAAGTCGAATGGCCATGGGAACGCCTCCGCGGTGCGGCTTCGCGTCGAGGTCCAATCGGCGACCTCAACACGCCTCGTCCCCAAAATAGCGCAACGAGGCAGCGAGAAAAGACTGATTTCTACGCTGGAACAGCCTGAGGCGATGGATAGAGCGGGAACGCGGCGGTGAGCGCGCGCACTTCCCGATGGACTTCGTCAGTGACGTCTTCGTTGTCCGGAGCGGAAAGCACGCGATCGATCAGGGCAGCGACACGTTTCATATCCGACTCGCCCAGGCCCCGCGTCGTTACCGCCGGCGTCCCGATGCGAATGCCGCTCGTGACGAAGGGCGACTGCGTCTCGCGCGGCACCGTGTTCTTGTTGACGGTGATTCCAGCGCGATCGAGCGCCTGCTCGGCAACCTTGCCCGTCAGGCCCTTGTTCCGAAGGTCGACGAGCATGAGATGGTTGTCGGTGCCCCCCGATACGACCTGATATCCCCGCGACATCAGCTCGCTGGCGAGCGTCCTCGCATTCCCGACGACACGACCACAGTAGTCCTTGAACGAGGGCGACAGCGCTTCACGGAACGCAACGGCCTTGGCGGCGATGACGTGTTCGAGCGGACCGCCCTGTGATCCAGGGAACACTGCCTTGTCGATGGCCTTTGCGTATTCCGCCTTGCACAGAATGAGGCCAGCCCTCGGCCCACGAAGCGTCTTGTGCGTCGTCGACGTCACGACGTCGGCGTGAGGGACCGGCGACGGATGAAACCCGGTCGCGACCAACCCGGCGATGTGCGCCATGTCGACCATCAGGATCGCGCCAACTTCCTTCGAAATCGCAGCAAATGCCTCGAAGTCGATGATGCGCGGGTACGCGCTCGCGCCGGCGATAATGAGGCGCGGTTTTTCCTTTTGCGCGACATCGCGTAACTGGTCGTAATCGATATAGCCGGCCTCGTTCACGCCGTAGTGCACGGCCCGATACAACAGCCCGGAGAAATTCACGGGAGACCCGTGCGTCAGGTGGCCGCCTTGCGAGAGGTCCTGGCCGAGCAGGGTGTCGCCCGGCTTCATGAACGCCAGGCACGCCGCAAAATTCGCCGAAGCACCCGAGTGCGGCTGAACGTTCGCGTGATCGGCGCCAAAGAGCGCCTTGGCGCGATCGATCGCGATCTTCTCGACCTGGTCGACGATCCCGCAGCCGCCGTAGTAGCGCTTGTCCGGAAGTCCCTCGGCGTACTTGTTGGTGAGAGGACTCCCCATCGCCTCGAGCACGGCGGGCGACACGAAGTTTTCGCTCGCGATCAATTCCAGGCCATCGGACTGGCGCTCGATCTCCTTTTCGATCAGCCGTGAGATCTCCGGATCCGCTTCGCGGAGCGCTGCTCCTGGTGGACACCGATCCCACTCGCGCCAGCTAATCATTCGGTTGGCTCCTTGAGTTCGATTTTTTCGACGCGCGGCACGTGGCGGCCGCCCTCGAATCCCGTGTTCAGGAATTTCTCCAGGATGCGATCCGCATCCTCGGGCGAGAGAAAACGCGACGGAAGGACGAGCACGTTCGCGTCGTTATGCTTTCGCGCCAGTTCGGCAATCTCCGGCGACCACGCGACCGCGGCCCGCACATGCGGATGCCGGTTGGCGGCGTACGCCATCCCCAGGCCCGTCCCGCAGAGCAGCACCCCGCGCTTCACGTCGCCCTTCGACACCATGTCCGCCAGCGGATGCGCGTAATCCGCGTAGTCGGTTGACGCCGTGGAGTCGGTGCCGAGGTCCTTCACCTCGTAACCATGTTCTTTCAGCCAGGACTCGAGCTGTTCCTTCATCTCGAAGCCGGCGTGATCGGCGGCGATGGGAATGACTTCGGACATCGGATGGGCGATGGTCGATGGGAGATGGGTGTGAATCCGAACCTATCACACGGTCACGACCGGTGACAGACGGAACCTCCGCGATCTGCTCGCATCGCCCATCCCCCATCGGCCATCCGCCGTCAGGATTTCCGCGGCCACTGTGGGCGAGTCCGTACCATCTCCGCCACGGCGGCGATCCGGCGAACGGCCAGGCGATCCGCGGCAACGTAGGTGGGAATGCCCATTTCCTTCGCGATCTCAAAGACGCCAAGCGTCGTGTCGAAGATTTCGTCCGCCTTGCGCAGCGCGCGGTCGCGGCTCCAGCCGGCGACTTCGCCGTAGACATTGATCACGCCCCCGGCATTCGCGACGTAATCCGGCGCGTAGAGAATGCCCCGTCGCTCGAGCTCTTCGCCGTGCCGCTCTTCCAGGAGCTGGTTGTTCGCGCCGCCGGCTACGATCTCCACCTTGAGCTGGGGCAACGTTTCGTCGTTGATGATGCCGCCCAGCGCGCATGGAGCGAAGATGTCGCCCTTCTGCGTATAGATGGCCGACGGGTCCACGCCCTTGGCATCGTACTGCTGGACCGTGCGCTTCAATCGCGTCGAGTCGATGTCCGTTACGATCAGTTTCGCACCCGCCGCCTTCAACTCGCGACACAGGAAGTACCCGACGTTGCCGAGTCCCTGGACAATGACGGTTTTCCCTTCGATGTCCTCACTGCCCCAGCGGTTCTTTGCCGAGGCCTGGATCGCGCGGAACACACCGCGTGCCGTCACCGGCGATGGATCGCCGGACTTCTGTTCCAGGCCGGCAACGTAATCCGTTTCCATGTGCACGAAGTCCATGTCGGCAGTACTCGTGCCCACGTCCTCCGCGGTGATGTACCGGCCGCCCAGCGATTCGACGAACCGCCCATGAGCGCGAAAGAGCATTTCTCTTCGCGTCGTGCGGTTGTCACCGAAGATGACGGCCTTGCCTCCGCCCAGGTTCAGTCCCGCCACGGCGTTCTTGTAGGTCATGCCGCGCGACAAGCGCAGCACGTCGACGACGGCTTCTTCGTCGGACTTGTAGTTCCAGAAGCGCGTGCCGCCGAGCGCGGGTCCCAGCGTCGTGTCGTGGATCGCGATGATACCGCGATAACCGCTGGACTTGTCGTAACAGGCCACTAATTGCTCGTGGCCAAGTTCGGTCATTTGCGAAAAAAACATGGAAGTCAGATGTCGGATGTCAGACGTCGGATAAACGGCAACAGGATGGTGGCGAATTGATCGGAGATCGACCGGCCGCGATGTCTGATCTCCGACATCCGACCTCCGATATCCCGTTACCGCGCATAGAGCTCTCTGGCGATCACAATACGCTGAATCTCCGAGGTCCCTTCATAGATCTGCGTCACCTTCGCATCGCGGAAATACCGTTCCACGGGATAGTCGGTGACGTAGCCGTAACCGCCGAGGATCTGGATCGCTTCGGTCGTCACGAACATGGCGGTGTCACTCGCCATCAGCTTGCTCATCGACGCGAACTGGGTGATGGGCTCTCCGCGATCCTTCGCCTCGGCTGCCGCATACAGCAGCGCGCGTGAAGCCGCGACTTTCGTCGCCATGTCGGCCAGCTTGAACTGGATCGCCTGAAATTCCTTGATCGGCTTGCCGAACTGCCGTCGTTCGGCCGCATAGTCGACCGCCACTTCGAGCGCCGCGCGCGCGATGCCGATCGCCTGCGCCGAGATCCCCAGGCGCCCGTGCTCGAGTGACTGCATGGCGTAGATGAATCCATGCGAGTGATCGCCAAGGAGGTTGGCGGCCGGAACACGCATGTCATCGAAATGGACCTGCACGGTCGGTGACGAACGCAGGCCGAGCTTGTCCTCCTTGCGACCGACGCGGAACCCCGGAAGGTCTGGCGTCACGATGAACGACCCGATCCCGCGGGCGCCCTTGTAGTCGTTAGGCGAGTCCGTGCGGGCGAAGGCGAGGATGGCGCCGGCTTCGCCGCCATTGGTGACCCACGCCTTGGTGCCGCTGAGGATCCAGTCGTTCCCGTCCCGTCTCGCGCGCGTGGTCAGCGCCGAGGCATCCGAACCGGCTTCGGGCTCGGAGAGCGCAAACGCGCCAAGGATTTCACCGCGCGCCATGCCCGGCAGGAACCGCTTTCGCTGCTCCTCCGACCCGTAGCGCAGGATCATCTGCGTCGGCAGCGAGTTGTGCACGCTCATGAGGACGGCCATCGACGCATCGACCGCCGCGATCTCCTCGAGCGCAACGAGATAGGTGCAGCTGTCGAGTCCCAGCCCGTCGTACTCCTCGGGCAGGAGCATCCCAAGGAAGCCCAGCGCGGCCAGCTTGGGCACGAGCGATCGATCGAAGCAACCGTCGCGATCCCGTTCGGCGATCCGCGGCGCCAGCTCGTCGCGGGCGAAATCGCGAGCCGCGCGCTGGATGGCGCGCTGTTCTTCTGTGAGGGGAATTAGAGCCCAGGACACGTGGCCGGATGTCGGATGTCGGATGCCGGATGAACTGAGTGAAGCCTAGTACTTGTAAAAACCTCTGCCCGACTTTCGACCAAGCCATCCGGCGTCGACGTACTTCCTGAGCAGCGGACACGGCCGGTATTTGTCGTCACCGATCCCACGGTGAAGCACTTCCATGATCGCGAGGCACGTGTCGAGCCCGATGAGGTCGGCCAGCGCGAGAGGGCCCATCGGGTGATTCATCCCGAGTTTCATCACGGTATCGATCGCCTCGGGAGTGCCGACTCCTTCCATCAGGCAATACACGGCCTCGTTGATCATCGGCATCAGCACGCGATTGGCGACAAAGCCCGGCGCATCGTTCACCTCCACCGGCGTTTTCCCCATCGCCTTCGCGAGGGCGAGGGTGCGCGCGGTGGTTTCGTCGCTCGTCGCCAGACCACGAATCACCTCGACCAGCTGCATGACCGGCACCGGGTTCATGAAGTGCATCCCGATCACCGACTCGGGACGCTTGGTGTTCGCGGCGATCGCCGTGATCGAAATCGAACTCGTGTTCGTCGCCAGGATGGACCCTGGAGCGGCGATCCGATCGAGATCGGCAAAGATCCTGTACTTGAGATCGACGCGCTCGGTGGCCGCCTCGACAACGACGTCCGCGCCCGAGCCGGCATCGAGCGCCGTCGCAGTCGTTATGCGCGAGAGCGCCGCGTCACGCGCGGCCGCGTCGATGGTTCCCTTCTTCACCTGGCGTTCCATGTTTCCGGCGATCGTCGCGCGACCCTTCTCGAGGGCCGACTCGGCGACGTCGATCATGGTGACCGGGAAGCCGCTGAGCGCCGCGACGTGCGCGATGCCGCTCCCCATCTGGCCGGCGCCCACGACGGCGATCTTTTCACTCATGCGTCCCTCTCCTCCCAGGCTCCGGGCGACGCGCTGGCCGCCGAAAGATGATCCAGCTTGCTATCGCGATGCCAAACGCGGCGAAGAGGCCGCCCTCTGGTCCCCACGCACCACCCGTCGCCCAGTCGGGACCCGAGTCCACAATCCGATAGTCGGGCGCGTCCATCGCGAGTCCGCTCACGGTGGTGTGCATCACGACGACGAGCACCACGTTCCACGCCAGGTGCGCGGCCCACGCGGCATACAGGCTTCCGGTGCGCACGAGGTTGAGGCCGAGAAAGCAGCCGGCGAGCGTCACGATGGCGACCGCGCCGAGGGTCGCGCCGGTGTTCACGAAGTGCAGGCCGCCAAACAGGAGGCTCGTCGCGATGACGGCGCCGGTGGGGCCCCAGCGCTCGCGCACCGTCGCGAACGCGTACCCGCGCACGAGCAATTCCTCCCAGAGCGATGCCGGCACCAGCACCGCCAGGGAAGACGCGGCGGCACCTAACGACGATCCGTCCATCGCCGGCTGGATGCGAAGCCAGCCCAGCGCCAGCAGCGACGCCGCGGGGATCGCAATGGCCGCCGCGCCGAGGCCGGCGCCGATGCCCAGGAGCGACGGCCGCGAGGATTCCCTTCCCAATCCGACGAACCGCCATCCCCGTCCGTCCACGACGCGAAAGGTCCAGAGGTGGCCGATGAGCATTCCGCCGGCCATCACGGTCACGAACGACGCTTCCCGCGCCGCCACCGGGATCCACGGCGAGACGAACGAGTGCACGAGCCGGAGGCCGATGATCCCGGCAGCCGATGCCAGCACAAAGACCGCCAGTCGCCAAGGAGGCGACACTGTGGGCACACTTCCGGCGGTCGTATTCAGAGTCCAGTGCCAGGCTTGAATGCAGAGTGCAGAATGCAGAATGCAGAGTGCAGAAGTAACAGCCGTTCATTCTGCATTCTGCATTCTGAATTCTGCATTCTGCATTCAGTTGTTTCTGGTAATGCTCATCGCGACGGCGTCGCCGCCGCCAAGGCACAGCGTGGCCAGGCCGCGACGCCCGCCCCGGTCGGCGAGGGCGTACAGCAGCGTGACCAGCACGCGAGCACCGCTGGCGCCAATGGGATGCCCCAGGGCGATCGCGCCACCGTTGACGTTGACGCGCTTCGGATCCCAGCCCAACGCATCGCCGTCCGCGATGGACTGCGACGCGAATGCTTCGTTCGCCTCGATCAGGTCGAAGTCCGTGATCTTCGAGTGCTCCCTGGCGAGCAGGTTCCCAACCGCACGGATCGGCGCGAAGAAGAGCTCTCGCGGCTCTACGGCGCCGGTCGCGTACGAGTCGATCCGCGCCAGGATGTCCAGGCCGTGCTCTTTCGCAAACGCCTCGGACACGACCACCAGCGCCGCGGCGCCATCGTTCAGCGTAGACGCGTTTCCCGCGGTGACGGTGAGGTCGGCTTCGCCCTTCGCGCCAAACGCGGGCTTGAGCCCCGCCAGCGACTGCGCGGTCGTGTCGCGACGCGGGCCTTCATCTGCATCGACGAGCGTCGGACCTTTCTTTCCGGGAATCTCAACGCACACGATCTCGGCGCGGAATTTCCCCGCCTCCTGCGCGGCGATCGCGCGCCTATGCGACTCGGCGGCGAATTCGTCCTGCCGATCCCTCGTGACGTGCGCCTTCTTCGCCGTGTACTCCGCGTGGCTGCCCATGTGCACGTTGCACGTGGCGCACCACAACCCGTCCCGGATCATGCCGTCCACCAACTGCTGATCGCCGAACTTCACGCCACCGCGATAGCCGTACACGTAGTGCGGAGCATTCGACATGGACTCCATTCCACCGGCTACGATGGCGTCGGCATCACCCGCACGGATGGCCTGCGCCGCGAGCATCACCGACTTGAGACCCGAGCCGCACACCTTGTTGACAGTGACGGCCGAGATTGAAGCCGGAAGTCCCGCAGCGAGCATCGCCTGGCGCGCGGGGGCCTGACCCACGCCGCCCTGCAGGACATTCCCCATGATCACTTCCTTTATGAGATCAGGAGAAACGCCGCTGCGCTCGACCGCCTCGCGGATCGCGATTCCACCAAGCTGCGGCGCGGTCAGCGATGACAGCGCGCCAAGATAACGGCCGATCGGGGTGCGAGCGGCACCCACGATCACCGGAACTCTCGAGGTATCCATCTGGTTGTCGAAGTGGCGCTCCAGCGCGCCCGTTCAGTACGCCGGACCGTCACGACCACAGTGGTGAGCGGGATTTCCTGTTCGCGCTGCGAACGCGCTCCGGCCCATGAAAGCTAGCCGGTGAACTGACGCGTTGCAGTGTTTCCGGCGCGTCAGGCAGCCCGGCGCTCGAGGCGCTCCGCGATCGCGGCCTCGAACTCGGCGAACAGCGTGGGGTCGAAGTGTGTGCCGGCATCGCGCGCCATGATCTTCATGGCTTCGTCGTGCGGCAGGCCTTTCTTGTAGCTCCGGTTCGTCACGAGGGCGTCGTACACGTCGGCGATGCCGAGGACCCGCGCCGACAGGGGAATGGCATCCCCGGCGAGCCCGTGCGGATACCCTGACCCGTCCCACTTCTCGTGGTGCGACAACACGACCGGCAACACATCCTCGGGGAAGTCGATACCGCGGAGCAGCTCGACGCCGGCTTCCGGGTGCGACCGCATCAACGCCCACTCTTCACTCGTCAGGCGCTCCGGCTTGTTCAGGATCGTGGCGGGGATGTCGATCTTGCCCACGTCATGAAGCAGGGCGCCGACGCGGAACCAGAAGAGCTTGTGGTCATCCCAGCCGAGCCGGCGCGCGATCGCGCATCCGAGATCGGCGACGCGCACACAGTGACCCTGCGTGTACGCATCCTTGGATTCGATCGATTCGCCCCATTGACGGACCACGTCGAGGAACGTGCTCTCGACGCGAAGCGTGCGGCGCTTGATGTCGCGCAAGTCGTGCGTGGCGCGAAGGGCCCCAAAGAGGCGGTGCGCGCGATTGAGGTTCTGCACCGTCTCGCGAAAACGTCCCTGTCGCGTGAGCAGGTCGGAGCGCTCGCGCGCCACTTCCGCCTGCAGGAGGACGTTCTGGCGTTCCCTCGCCAGCGCATCAGCGCGGTCGAAGTGACGTTCAGCGACGGCCAGGTGACCCGTTTCGCGCGCCACGACGCCGAGGTGCTTGAGCAGCTCGGCCTCGACGGCGGTGTCTCCAAGGCTCCTGGCGCGCCGGAGCGAGGCGGCACACACCGAACGCGCGGTCAGGTAATCTTCGCGAGCGATCGCCAGCTCGGCGACGTTGACGTCGATCAGCACGCGGGTGACGACATCGCCGGACGCCTTTGCCGCATCGAGAGCGCCACGAAACGCCTTCTCGGCGTCATCCCATTGGCCCAGGTCCGTGTGCACCATGCCGATGTTGTTCAGGACGCCGCAGAGTTGTGGCAGCATCCCGAGCCGCCGGTACGCCTCCATGCTCGCGCGGTAGTGGACCAGCGCGCGCGTGAACTCACCGCGGACCGCGGCGACGATGCCCCGGTTCTGGGCGACCATGGCGACGAGTCGCTGGTCGTCGTCGTGCTCCGCGAATCCCTGCGCGGCGAGATAGAGCCGTTCCGCCTCATCGAGGTTTCCGCGTTGCCACTCGAGGACGGCCCGCGCGTTGAGCACGGCACCTAACGCGCCGTGCGACCGGTTGGCGGTGGCGACGTATTCCGCGACGGCGAGGCAATCGATCGCGGCGTCGGTGTGGCCATCCATATGGAAGGTGCGCGCGGCGCCAAGCAGCGCGGCGCAGCACCGGGCCGGGGTCAGCGTGCCTGACGAGGCATAGAGGACCTGTTCGTAGAGCTGGCGGGCGGCGGCGCGATGTCCCTCACGCTCGGCACGGGCCGCCTGCTCGAGCAACACCTCCGCGTCGCCTGAACGCGGAGGTGCCACAGCCAGCGAGACGTTTCCGGGGGTTTCCGATGCCATGCGGTTTTTCGTGGGGACGAAAGCCGACGACTGCGTGCGGCATTCGTTTCGCCGTAACAACAAGAACGGCGGGGCCTTTGACGCTGGCCCCGCCGCTACCGGGAGTATGGGAGGATTGATTCCCGGTGTTCTTACCAGGCCACGACGTACCCCGAGAAGTGCTCGATCGACCAGCTGAACTGCTTTGTCAGCGGCGCCGTGACACCCTGGATGACCTCGGACAGAATCGCGGTCTTGGTGGCCGAGTTCAGGTCGGACTGGTCGACGAAGTAGCCGGCGATGAGTGGCTTGAGCGGCAACAGGCGCCAGTTCGTTGACGAGAGGTCCTGGCGTGCCTGCAGGGCCTTCGGGAACGTGATGCCGTGCGGGCCGAACTCGTACGCGACCAGCTGGCCCTTGAGCGCGGTGACCGTGAATTCAGTGTCGTCCTTGACCGCACCCGCCGGAATCGTGACGTAGAAGCCGGCATCCGGAATCGCGATCGTGCCGCCATCCTTGCCGATCACCGCCTTGACGGTGATGTCCTGCGCGAGGGCGTTCTTGCGAACGAGTGCGTCCTTGCTGACCAGTCCCTCGGCCAGCTCCGTGATCAGGCCCGAACTGGCCTGTCCCGAGACCTTGGGGG
>Ga0111539_10007609_pt1 | contig 13842 bp, 10 predicted proteins | sample RhiMethybrSRZTD1_FD_79667 | JGI IMG/M metagenome (GOLD analysis project Ga0111539, IMG submission 79667) | Populus rhizosphere microbial communities from Tennessee, USA - Rhizosphere MetaG P. TD hybrid SRZTD1 (version 2) (version 2) | ecosystem: Host-associated > Plants > Roots > Rhizosphere >...
CGCTGTCGACCGCTGACGTCGTCACCGTGCGCCTGCAGCCAACCGCACGCTCGATCGTGCGGTACGGAGTCTCACCTCAGGAGTAGAGCCCCGGCGGAACGACTCTCCAGCCGGCGGACGTGATACCCTGCCGGGCACCGGCCCGCGCCGGAGCGAGAGAGGAGAGCCAGCCGTGAAAGCCGCCACCGCCGTCGCGAAGATCCTCAAGAAGGAAGGCGTCGAGTTCCTCATCGGCTACCCGGTCAACCAGATCATCGAGGCCGCCGCCGAGGAAGACATCCGTACCATCATCGTTCGCCAGGAGCGGGTGGGGTTACACATGGCGGACGCGGTCAGCCGCATCTCCTCCGGCCAGCGCATCGGCGTGTTCGCCATGCAGCACGGCCCGGGGACGGAGAACGCGTTCGGCGGCGTGGCCCAGGCCTTCGGTGACTCGGTCCCGATCGTGGTGCTGCCCGGCGGCTATCCGCGGAAGCTCCTGAACATCACGCCGAACTTCTCCGCCCTCATGAACTTCCAGCACGTCACCAAGTGGTGCGAGCAGGTCACGCTGCCCGAATCGGTGCCGGACGCCATGCGGCGCGCCTTCACGCAGGTGAAGAACGGTCGCCCGCGCCCGGTGATGGTCGAGATTCCCGTCGACGTGATGCGCGCGGAGATACCCGACGACTTCGTCTACACGCCGGCGCCGCGGCTGCGCATGGCCCCGGATCCACAATCGGTCACCGCGCTGGCCGCCGAGCTCGTCGCGGCCAACCGGCTGGTCATCTATGCCGGCCAGGGCGTGCACTACGCGCGGGCCTGGAAGCAGCTGCGCGAGCTGGCCGAGCTGCTGGAGGCGCCGGTCACCACGTCGCTGCAGGGCAAGAGCGCGTTCCCGGAGAACCATCCGCTGTCGCTCGGCTCGGGCGGGCGCTCGATCAGCAAGCAGCTGCACCACTTCCTGAACAACGCGGACCTCATCTTCGGCATCGGCTGCAGCTTCACCTCGACCAACTACGGCGTGGCCATGCCGAAAGGCAAGCGCATCGCCCACGCCACCCTCGACCCGCTCGACATCAACAAGGACATCGTGGCCGACATCGCACTGGCCGGCGACGCCGCGCTCACGCTGGAGGCGCTGATCGCCGAGGTGAAGGACCGGCTGAAGGGCAAGCCGCGGGGCCGGATGGCCGCCGTCACGAAGGAAATCGCCACGCTGAAGCAGGAGTGGCTGGCGCAGTGGATGCCGCGGCTCACGCAGAAGACGTCGCCGCTGTCGCCCTATCGGGTGCTGTGGGACCTGATGCACACGGTGGACGTGGCCAACACCATCATCACCCACGACGCCGGCAGCCCGCGGGACCAGATCTCGCCCTTCTGGGAGCCGACCGAGCCGCTGACCTATATCGGCTGGGGCAAGACGACCCAGCTCGGCTACGGCCTCGGCCTGGCCATGGGCGCCAAGCTGGCCAATCCCGAGAAGCTCTGCGTCAACTTCTGGGGCGACGCCGCCATCGGCTTCACCGGCATGGATTTCGAGACCGCGGTGCGCGAGCGCATCCCCATCCTGTCCGTGCTGTCGAATAACTTCTCGATGGCCATCGAGCTGAAGATCATGCAGACCGCCACCAAGAAGTACCGCTCGACCGACATCAGCGGCAACTACGCCGACTTCGCCAAGGCCCTGGGCGGCTACGGCGAGCGGGTCACCGAGCCCGATGACATCGTCCCGGCGATCCGGCGCGCGGTCGCCAAGACGCGCGAGGGCGTGCCGGCCCTGCTGGAGTTCATCACCGAGAAGGCCGAAGACTTCTCGATGTTCGCCTGAACCGCTTCGGTCAGGCCTCGTCGGAGGGCTGTCGGAAGTCGGCCGGACGCACGCGCTCGAGCCACTCGCTGACGACGCCGGGAGGCGGCGTCGGCGAGGGCTCGGCGTGGCCGAGCGCGTCCGGTGTGGCGTAGATGGGGATACCCGCGCGTAGCGCCAGCGCGATGGCGTCCGGCGGATAGCACGGCACCGGGAGCTCGGTTCCCCCGGTGCCGACGTACACGACCCCGCTGATCCCTTCGCCCTGCACGTCCTCGAGCACCACCCGCGTCACCCCGGCCTCGAGCGAGGACAGCAAGGCGCGCACGAAGTCGAAGATCGGATGGCACGCCTGCGGACCGTGCTGGACCACACGCCCCAGCCGCACGGTCTCGTGCGAGTCAGCCGCGAAGGTGATGGTCATCGTCCCGCTGGCGTCGTCCAGCCGCACGACGGCGGAGTGGTGGGCGGGACACAACCGGACGTCACGCAGGTGGACCAGGATCATCGGGATCGCCCTCCGGCTTCCGCCGGCCGCTCCATCCGCTCGACCGCCCGACGCAGGGCTTCATGGGCGGCCAGCGAGCCCGGGTATTGCTCGAGCACCTGGCGGAATGCGGCCGCCGCCTCGTCCCACTGCGCCTCGGCCAGGGTCACCTGACCGAGCAGGTAGTGCGCCAGGACAAAGTCCGGATAGTGGGCGACCGCGCTTCGCGCGAGCGCCGCGGCACGCGCGTAGTCCCGCCGATCCATGGCCTCGGCCGCCTCCTGGTACAGGGCGAACGCCGGGTCGTCCCCAGAGGCGCTGGGCGAACGCCTCCCCCGCCCGGGCGACGGCGCCGAACGCCATCCCCAGAACCGTCCAGCGCCGACCCGGCGGCCGTCGTCGCTTCATGGGTAGTTAGGTATACCTAATTATTTTGGGTCGTCAAACCTAATTATTCGGCCGCCGCCAACCGCTGGCACTGCCGCCCGAAACGGTCTATAACGTCCCTCGCGCCCCGTGCGCATGACCCGCAACCCTAAGCGCAAGGAGGAACGGACGTGGCGAAGTTCAAAGTGGTCACCCCCGCCGGCGTCACCTACGCGGGCCCCGGCGCCGCCTACGACTACGAGCTGGAAGCGCTCACCCCGATCGGCGCCGAGATCGTCGAGGTCGCCGCCAAGAGCGACGAGGAGTTCGCCGCCGCCGCCCGCGACGCCGACGCGATGTACGCCAAGGGCCGGCCCATCACCAAGCGCATCATCGACGGCCTCGAGCGCTGCAAGGTGATCACGCTCGGCAGCGTCGGCGTGGACTCGGTGGACGTGGCCGCCGCGACGGCCAAGGGCATCCCGGTCACCAACGTGCCCGACACGTTCATCGAAGAGGTCGCCGATCACGCCATGATGCTGATCCTGGCCACGTTCCGGCGGCTGGTGGTGCAAGACCGGATGGTGCGCGAGGGTCGGTGGAAGGAAGGGCGGCCGCAGCTGCTCCAGATCCCGCGGCTCATGGGCCAGACGCTCGGCCTGATCGCCTTCGGCCACGTGGCGCGCGCGGTGGCGATGCGCGCCAAGCCGTTCGGCGTGCGCATCCTCGCCTACGATCCCTACATCGAGGAGCTGGTGATGAGCCCGTACGGCGTGGAGCCGGCCAGCCTCACCCAGGTCCTGCAGCAGTCGGACATCATCTCGATGCACGCGCCGGCCACGCCGGACGCCTATCACCTGCTGAAGGAGGAGCACTTCCGGCTGATGAAGCCGACGGCGCTCTTCATCAACACCGGCCGCGGCCCGACGGTCGACGAGCCCGCGTTGATCAAGGCGCTCGAGCAAGGCTGGATCGCCGGCGCCGGCCTGGACGTCCTGGAGCAGGAGCCCCCGGTCTCGGTCAACCCGCTGATGAAGATGGAAAACGTGATCCTGACCGCGCACGTGGCCTCGGCCTCCGCCCGGTTCGACCCAGCACGCCGCCGCCGCGTCGGCCAGGAGCTCGCCCTCGTCCTCAACGGCCAGTGGCCCCGCAGCTGCGTGAACCCGTCAGTCCTGGAGCGCGGAAACCTGCGTCGGTGGCAGCCATACAGTATGGAGCGTGGGCCGAATAGTTAGCTGTTTGAAGGTGGGGGGCCCCGAAATGGCCCCCCACACCCCCCCGAAGCTCGGGGTGAGGCGGCGGCGTTTCGGAGGGCGGCAGCGATAGCCGCGACTGATCGCCCGTTCGGTACGGGGCTTGTCCGATCGCGATTCGTTCGTACGGTGCGGAGCCGGCGCTGAAGCTCTCGCCGAACTCGAAGCGGCGTCCACATCTTGCGATGAGGGAATGACATGCCGAAGCTTGTGATGCTGCCGCCGCAGACGGTGACGACCAAAGCGTGGGCGGCGCGGCTGAAGGAGGCGGTGCCGGAGCTGTCGGTCGTCGTGGCAGAGGACGGCGGGCAGGCGGCGCGGGAACTGGCGGGGGCGGAGGCGGCGTTCGGAACGTTGCCGGCTTCGCTACTGAAGCAGGCGACGCGCCTGCGGTGGCTGCAGGCGCCACAGGCGGCGCCGCCGGCGGGGTTCTACTATCCGGAGCTGATCGCGCATCCGGCCGTGGTCACGAACTTCCGTGAGATCTACAACGACCACATCGGCGCCCACATCATGGCCTTCGTGCTGGCGTTCGCGCGGGGGCTGCATATCTATCTGCCGCAGCAGCTCAAGCGTGAATGGCGTCCGGTGCCGGAGGAAACGGGCGGCGTGATCCATTTGCCCGAGACGACGGCGCTGATCGTCGGGGTGGGCGGCATCGGCGCCGAGGCGGCCCGACTCTGCGAGGCCTTCGGCATGCACGTGATCGGCGTGGACGCGCGCCGGCGCGAGGCGCCGCCCGGGGTCTCGAAGCTCGACGGTCCCGACGCACTGGACTCGCTGCTACCGCTGGCCGACTTCGTCATCCTCACGGTGCCGCACACGCCGGCCACCGAGGGGTTCATGCACCGGGCGCGCTTTCAGCGCATGAAGCGCACGGCGTTCTTCATCAACATCGGCCGTGGCATGACGACACGGCTCGACGACCTCGTGGCGACGCTCCGCGCCGGCGAGATCGCGGGCGCGGCGCTCGACGTGTTCGAGCAGGAGCCGCTGCCGGCCGATCACCCGCTGTGGACGACGCCCGGCGTGCTCATCACGCCGCACATCGCCGGGCACGGGCCCTATCTGGACGAGCGTCGCTTCGAGATCCTGCTCGACAACGCCCGACGCTTCCTCGGGGGCAAGCCGCTGCGCAACGTGGTGGACAAGACCAACTGGTTCTGAGGGCGGCGCTGCGCCGTCACCGCGACGGCGGTTGTCCGTGGCACAGCGTGCGGAGCCGGGCCACCGATCGGTCGAAGCTCAGGCTCCACCGCTCGCACAGGTCGCCGACCTCCCCCGCCCGGCCGCTGCGGCAGGCATCCTCGATGGCCGCGCTCAGCTCCGCCGGGCCGGTGAGCCCGAGATTGGCGGCCATGCCGGTCAGCGCGTGCGCCGCCGCCGCCATCTGGACCGCGTCGCCGCTCGCCCGGCTCTGCCCGAGACGCTCGCGATGCGGTCGGGCGTGGCCGGGCAGCTCGCCGACGAGCTCGCCGACCTTGGCGGCCCCCAGCGAGTCGAGCAGCATCTCCACGTAGCTCTCATCGACGTCGCCCTGGCCATCGCCGTCGACGCCGGCGCGGCTTCCGGCGACGGGGTCGTGACCGGGCGCCGGCGGTTCGCCGCGCGCCGCGTTCCCGGCGGCGAAGCGCGCGAGCGTGGCGGACAGCGCGATCGGATCGATCGGCTTCGGCAGATGGCCGAGCATCCCGGCCTCCATGCACTGCTCGATTTCTTCCTTCATCGCACTCGCGCTCAACGCGATGATCGGGACCCGGCCGCTTTCTCCGGGGAGCCGGCGGATCTCGCGCGTGGCCTCGATCCCGTTCATCTCGGGCATGTTCACGTCCATGAGCACCACGTCGTAGTGATGCTCGCGCACCGCTTCGACCGCGGCCCGTCCGTTGCCGACCACGTCGACCCGATGACCGCGACGGCGCAGCAGGCCGAGCGCGACTTGCTGATTCACCGGGTTGTCCTCGGCCACCAGGATCTCGAGCGGCGGGACCGGCGTCTCGGTCTGGGGCCCGTCGCGCTTGACCTCGCCGAGCGCCCGCGGCAGAACGACGGTGAACCAGAACGTGCTGCCATGCCCGGGCGCACTCGTCACACCGATCGTGCCGCCCATCGCCGTGACGATACGCTTGGAGATGGCGAGGCCCAGGCCGGTGCCGCCGACCCGCCGCGTGGCGGGCTGGTCCACCTGGCTGAATTCCTGGAACAGCCGTCCCTGCGCCTCCACCGGGATCCCGGCGCCCGTGTCGCTGACTTCGAAGCGGAGGCCGACGCCTCCCTGGACGTCACCCTGATGGATCACCGCGACCAGCACCCGACCCCGGTCGGTGAACTTGATCGCGTTGCCGAGCAGATTGAGCAGGACCTGGCGGAGACGGCCGGGATCGGCGCGCAGCGCGGCGGGAAGCGCCGCATCGATGGCGCTGTCGAGATCGAGCCCTTTCTCCTGCGCCCGGAAGGCCAGCAGACCGGTGACGTTGGCGATCAGGCTCGGCAGATCGAAGTCCTCGTCGAGGAGCTCGAGCTTGCCCGCCTCCATCTTGGAGAAGTCGAGGATGTCGTTGAGGATCGTCAGCAGCGCCTGCCCCGAGTCGCGTATCGTGGCCACCTGCCGTTGCTGGTGGGGCGTGAGCGTGGTGTCCAGGAGCAGATGGGCCATGCCGAGGACCCCGTTCATCGGCGTGCGGATCTCGTGGCTCATCACCGCCAGGAACTCGGACTTGGCGCGTGTCGCCGCCTCGGCCACACCGAGGGCCTTGGCCAGCGAGGCCTCGGCCGCGCGGGCCCGGGCGCTCTCGTCCTGAGCGCGTTGCCACTCCGTGCGCAGCCGATCGGCCACGGTGTTGAAGGACTGCACGACGTCCCGGAGCTCGTCTCGACTCTCGACCACGACATCGCCGGGGAAATGGCCGGTGAGCATCCGCTGCGAGGTTCGATCGAGCGCCCTCACCGCGCGACGGACGGCCACGTAGAACCCGATCCACAAGTACGCCACCAGCGAGAGCGTGACCACGACGAACGACAGGAGCAGACGCCGCTTGATGACGAGGGCGCGCATACGCCCCTGGAGCAGTGTGTCGAGCGTCGAGGAGGCGGCCGCATCGTGATGAAAGACCGCGCCCACCGCTCGAGCGTAGCGCTCGTAGACCGCGCCGGCGCTGAGGCCGGCCAGATCTGCCCGACCCTCGGGCCGGGCGGTGCTGAGATCGCCGAGAGCGTCGACCGCATCCCACGATCCGCGGAGCTCGTTCTCCAGAGCGCGCCGCACCGCCGGGTTGGCCTGGAAGGCCACCGCGTGTCCTCGATCGAGCACGTCGCGCTCGGCCCTCGCCTGACTGAGAGCGACGAGCAGCGTGGCTTCCTGGACGGCGCTCGCTCCCCCCTGCAGGCGCCGGGAAACCTCGGCGACACCGATGGTCGTGAGATCGTCGGCCAGCGCCGGCAGACGGGTCACCACGGCGGTCGTCAGCTGATAGCTGTCCAGGTCGGAATCCAGGCTCAGCTTCGACGTGTCGGCCACCTGCTCGAGCAGCCGGCGGGTCTGCACCATGAGCACCCCCGGCTCCACCGAGGGGTGGGCGACGCGAGGCCGGAGCTCCAACCAGACATCGCGGACCTGCAGCTCCTCACCCAGGCGGGCGTTGACAGAGTCCATCAGGCCCACCGCCTGCAGGATTTTCCTCCGCTCCTCGTCCAGCTGCGCGCGGGCCTGTGCGTCCCCGCTGTCGACCAGCAGGCGGAGCGCGCGGGTGCGCGCGAGCGGCTCCATGACCTGGCGCAGCGACATGACGTACTCGAGACCGACCCGTTCCCGGGCCGTGAAGTCGAGCCGGCTGCCCAGCTGGGTCAGCCACTGGTACATCAAGAAGGCGATGGGGATGGTGAAGAGCAGGGAGATGAGGAGGAACTTCTCGGGATAGCGCAGCCGGTTCATGACGACCACGGCTGGCTCAAGCATCGACTTCAGTCGTATCATTCGAGACCGTCGCACCGGGTCACCCCCTGCCCGGCCCGCGCCCCGGCCGACCGGCGCCGGCCCGGAGGGGGCGCCACGGGAAAGGGGCGCCAGCGTGGCTAAGCCGCTCAACGTCTACATCGTCGACGACAGCAAGGTCCAGACCGATATCGCCCGCGCCCTGCTCGAACGGGCCGGCCACACCGTGACCACCAATCATTCCAGTGTCGAAGCGCTGCGGGACGTCGCCGCCGCACGACCTGACTGCGTGCTCATGGACATCATGATGCCTCAACTCGACGGCTACGAGCTGTGCCGCCGGTTGCGGGCGATGCCCGAGCTGGCCCAGACCAAGCTCCTCATGATGTCGACCAAGGCCTACCCCTTCGAGCGGAAGCGAGCGCTCGAGCTGGGCGCCAGCGGGTACTTCACCAAGCCGCTTCATCCCGCCTCCTTCGTGGCCGAGCTCGAGCGCATCGTGGCCGATCTCCTGACGCTCACCTTCTGGGGCGTGCGCGGCACGCTGCCGATCTCGCGGAAAGACTCGCTCCGCTACGGCGGCGCCACCTCGTGTGTGAGCCTGGACCTGCCCGACGGCCGTCTCTTCATATTCGACGGCGGCAGCGGAATCAAGGCGTTGTCCGACGCGGTGCTGGCGGCCAAGCGGACCCGCCTGGACGGCAAGATCCTCATTTCACACCCGCACTGGGATCACATCAATGCCCTGCCCTTCTTCGCGCCGTTCTACATCCAGGGCAACCGCTTCGAGATCTGCGGCGCCTCCCACGGCGACGTCACCATGCGCGACCTCATCTCGGCCCAGATGGACGGCGTGTACTTCCCGGTCACCATCCACGAGTTCGCCGCCGACATCACCTATCGTGATCTCAACGAGGGCGAGTTCGAGATCGGCGGGCTGGCCGTGAAGACCATGCTGCTCAGCCATCCCGGCAACTGCCTGGGCTACCGGGTCACGTACAACGGCCGCTCGCTCTGCTACGTGACCGACAACGAGCTCTACGACGCGGGCTCGCCGCAGCGGTCAGAAGAGTACATGGACCATCTGATCGAGTTCATCCACGGCACGGACGCGCTGGTCACCGACTGCACCTACACCGACGAGATCTACCCGAAGAAGATGGGCTGGGGACACTCCTCGGTGAGTCAGGTGGCCGAGCTGGCGTCACGCGCGCGGGTGAAGAACCTCTACATCGTCCACCACGACCCCGACGACAACGACGACATCATCGACGCCAAGCTCGCACGGTCCCGCGAGCTCGTGGGCAAGTCGGGCGCGGCGACCAACGTCGTGGCGCCCGGGGAGCGAACGGCCTTCGAGCTGTAGCGCCGGCGGCCCCGGCGGAGCCACCCGCCGGTGGGCGCGCGGCGCCGGCTACGCCCCGGCGTCGGTCAGCATGATGCAGGCGGCCGGATCGATCTGGAGGCCCACGGACTCACCCGCCCGTCGCCGCTGGCCCACCGGAGTCACGACGCGCAGCACGATGTCGCTGTCGGCGAGAGCGATCTCGTAGTCCACGCTGTCGCCGAGGAAGCTCGCGCGCTTGACCGTTCCGCGGAGCGCGTTGACTCCGGGCGCGGGGTGGTCCACCGGCTCGGTGAGCGCGATCGCGTGCGGGCGGATCGACACGGCCACCCGGGTCCCGGGCGCCACACCGGTGCCGGCCACGCGAAACCGCAGGCGGCCCACCGTCACCGTGTCCGACGCGGCGGCGACACCGTCGAGCAGGTTCGTCCGGCCGATGAACTCGGCGACGAAGCGGGTACGCGGCCGGCCGAACACCTCGTCGCCGGTGCCCGTCTGGACCACGCGGCCGCGCTCCAGCACGGCGATCCGATCCGAGATGACCATGGCCTCGGCCTGATCGTGCGTGACGTAGAGCGTCGTGATCCCGAACGCCTCGTGCAGCCGGCGGATCTCGAAGCGCATCTCCTCGCGCAGGTTGGCGTCGAGGTTGGAGAGCGGCTCGTCGAGGAGCAGGATCTCGGGCTCGACCACCAGCGCGCGCGCCACGGCCACCCGCTGCTGCTGCCCGCCGCTCAGCTCGCCGGGATAGCGGGCCTCGTAGCCGGCCAGCTGCACGACGCGCAGCATCTCGCTGACGCGACGGATCCGGTCGCTGCGGCCCACGCCCGACTTGAAGCGCAGGCCGTAGGCGACGTTCTGGGCCACCGTCATGTGCGGCCACAGCGCATAGCTCTGGAAGATCATCGCCATCCGCCGCTGCTCGGGCGGCACGACGCTGGCCGACGAGGACAGGCACCGGTCCCCGACCCAGATCTCGCCGGACTCCGGCGTGAGGAATCCCGCCACCAGGCGCAGCGTGGTCGTCTTGCCGCAGCCCGATGGGCCCAGCAGCGCGACCAGCTCGCCCGGTGCCACCTCGAGCGATAGCCCCTCCACCGCCGCGAGGTCGCCGTAGCGCAGCGTGAGGCCGCGGATGCTCACGCCCGGCACGAGATCCTCCCGCGGGCGCTCACTCCCGGACTCCGAGCACGTCGCGACCGAGCGCGGCCTGCACGACCGCGACGGTGACGAACGTCAGCGCCAGCATCACCAGGCCCAGCACGGCGATGGCGCCGAACTGTCCTTCTTCCTTCAGATCGAAGATCACCACCGACATCACCTTGGTGGTCGGCGTGAACAGGATGATGGAGGCCGACAGCTCACGGATGACGCCGATGAAGATGAAGCACCAGGCGGCGATGATGCCGCTGCGCGCCAGCGGCGCGGTGACGTCACGCAGGATGCGGAGACGGCCGGCGCCCAGGATGCGTCCGGCATCTTCGAGCTCCGGTGGAATTCCCCGGAACGTGGCGTCCGACTGAGCGTAGCCGACCGGCATCTCCTTGGTCAGATAGGCTATGAACAGGATCGCCAGGGTGCCGTAGAGGAGGAGCGGCGGCCGGGTGTACGCGATGAACAGCGCGACGGCCAGCACCACGCCCGGGATCACCACGGGCGCCAGCGCGAGGAAGCCCACCAGGCGGTGGCCGAGCACGAGACGGCGACTGGTGATGTAGGCCAGCAGCGCCACCAGTCCGGCACCGACGGTCGCCGTGGCCACGCCGAGCTCCAGCGTGTTCACGATGGCGTCGCGGGTCGCGCCGTACTCGAAGAAGGTGAACGTGAAGTTGGCCAGCGTGAGGTTGTCCCAGGTGAGCGGCTGGGCCCAGGCCCGCGAGAGCGCGGCCTTGGCCAGGATCCCGTAAGGCAGGAAGATCGCGCACGCCATCACGACCAGGCACGCGCCGAACGCCGGCCAGCGCCAGCGCCCCAGCGCGATGGTCCGGCGCTGCCCGCCCTTGCCCCCGATCGCCGCGTAGCCGCGCCGCCCGAGGATGCGCTTCTGCACGAGCAGCAGCAGCGCCGTGGCCAGCAGCAGCGGGATGGAGAAGGCCGCCGCCATCTCGATCTTGGGCGGGAAGTGAAAGAACGTCCAGATCTGCGTGGTGATGGTGTGAAACCCGGCCGGCAGCGAGAGGATGGCCGGCGAGCCGAACAGCGCCAGCGCTTGCAGCACGGCCAGGATGAAGCCGCTCACCAGCGCCGGCAGCACCATCGGCAGCGTGACGGTGAGCGCCACCGCGAACCGGCCGGCGCCCAGGATGGCGGCCGCCTCCTCCAGGTCGGACGCGATGAGTGCCAGCGTGTTGGCGATCATGATGTAGACGTAGGGAAACGTGTAGGTCGTGACCACGAAGATCAGCCCCGGCATGCTGAAGATGTTCAGCAGCGCGTCTTCCGAGCCGGTCGCCCCGCGCCACAGCTTGTTGAGCAGCCCCGCGTTGGGGCCGGCCAGCATCACCCAGGCAAAGGCGCCCAGGAACGGCGGCGTGACGAAGGAGGCGAGCACCAGCGTGCGGATCACGCCCCGCCCCGGCACGTCGGTGCGGGCGGTGAGCCAGGCCAGCGGAGCGCCGACGGCGACCGAGCCCAGCCCCACCCAGAACGCCAGCACGATCGTGTTCCAGACGGCCTTGCGCAGGGCGAGGTCACCGAGGACAGCGCGATAGTGAGCGAGCGTGGCGCCCTGCTCGCCGCTCACGCTGAGCGCGACCAGCCAGCCCAGGGGCAGCGCCATGAGCACGACCAGCGCGAGCGCCGCTCCGACCCAGACGACCGCCGAGCGGTCGAGCGCCCGCGCGCCGAGCCTCACGCGCCGAAGAACTCCACGAAGCGCTGGCGGATCTCCTCGCCCCGCTTCTCCAGCTCCTCGGGGTCGACGGTCAGGAGCTTCAGGTCGCTGAGCTTGGGCTTGTCCGTCGGGTACTTCACCTCGGGGTGCCCGGTGTAGAGCCCTTCGCTGTCCGCCATCACCTGCTGGATCTCGCGACTGAAGGTGAAGTCGGTGAAGAGCTTGGCCGCGTTGGGGTGGGGCGCGAAGCTCATGATGGCGGTTGGCGAGACGACGAGCGGCACACCTTCCTTGGGATAGACGATCTCGACCGGGTTCCCCTTCTTCTTGATCTGGTAGAACGTGTACTCGCCACCGTCGACGGCCACCGGCCGCTCGCCCGAGGCGACCACGCCGGACGGATCGACCGCCGACTGCACGAGCATCAGCTTGTTCTGCGCCAGCTGCTTGAAGTAGTCCCAGCCGTACTGGTTCACCAGGGCCAGCACGTGCGTGGAGATCACGCCGCTGTACCCGGGATGCGCGGTGACCATCTTGCCCTTCCACTTGGGGTCGAGCAGATCCTTCCAGGTCTTGGGCGCCTCGGCGGCCGGGATGGCCTTGGTGTTGTAGGCGATGACGTTCACCGTCGCCCGCAGGCCGTAGTAGTAGCCGTCCCGGTCCTTGAAGCCGGCCGGGAACCCGTCCACTCCGGCCGGCGTGTACTTGGTCAGGAGCTTCTGCGCCTTGAAGAACACGAAGTGGCCGGCGTCGGAGGTGTGCACGACGTCGACGTTCTTGATGTTGGCCTTCAGCTCCTGCATGACGCGGGCGATGATCCGCTCCGACCCCGTGCGGTGCACCTCGACCTTGACCCCGGGGTACGCGGCCTCGAACAGCTTGGCGACCTTCTCCGCGCTCGGCAGCGCGAGGGACGTGTACCAGACGACCTTGCCCTCCTTCTTCGCCGCCTCCAGGCGCCCGTCCTGAGCGAACGCCGTGCTGACGAGCGCGCCGACGGCCAGACTGGCCACGAGGGCGACACGGCGCGTCCAGGTTCTCGACAAACGCAGGGTCATGATCCCGTCCTCTCAGGCGTGATGGCCGCGACCAGGTCCACCACCGATCCGCCGCCAGCCAGCGCGTGCACGCTGCGGATCGCGCGCTCGACCCGCTCGGGCGGCAGCGCCAGGCCGGCGTTGCCACGGAACTTCGTCTCCAGCTCCTCGCGAGTCAGCGGCGCGTCGGGGCCGCCGCGCGGGCGGTCCTGCCGCTCGCGCAGCACGCGGCCGTCGGACAGCCAGACTTCCACGTCCCCCACGAACTGCCGGGGATAGTCGATGCTGGCGTCGAGCTCGTAGCGTACGCGGCCGGCCACGCTCAGCACCGCGGCATCGCGGACGGCGTCGTCGGTGAACTCCGCCAGCCCTGCCCGTCCCCGCACCAGGATCGAGGCGATGAGATACGGCAGGCTGAACTTCGCCGCGTAGCCGTTGACAGGCGCGTGCTTGGCCGCCAGCGGCTCCCACAGGCGCGGGACCGGACCGGCGGCGGTACGGCACAGGATCGAGACGACGTCATCCGGCTGCACGTGGTGCTGTTGGCGCACGCGCTGCGCGGAGTCCATGTAGGGCTGAGCGATCGAGCCGCACGGATAGGGCTTGAACGTCAGCTGGGCCAGCTCCCACTCGTGGCCGAGACTGGCGAGCTGAGCCTCGAGCCGGGCGGCGTCGTGGCCGCCGGCGAACGCCGCGTAGAGACCGTGCGCACCCTCGAGCACGGTCGGGGGCCCGGTGAAGCCCGCGCGGGCCAGCGAGGTCGCGATGACCCCGGCGTGCGCGCCCCAGCCGGGGTGC
>Ga0111539_10007611_pt1 | contig 13841 bp, 12 predicted proteins | sample RhiMethybrSRZTD1_FD_79667 | JGI IMG/M metagenome (GOLD analysis project Ga0111539, IMG submission 79667) | Populus rhizosphere microbial communities from Tennessee, USA - Rhizosphere MetaG P. TD hybrid SRZTD1 (version 2) (version 2) | ecosystem: Host-associated > Plants > Roots > Rhizosphere >...
CCATCACGCCGCCCAGGCGCGCGCCTTCGCCGCCAAAGTACCGCAGGATGTTGATCGTCCGCCGCACTTCGCCCTTGGCCTCGGGCAGCGTCTTGCCTTCCTCGCGCGTCATGTCGGCGGCGATGGCGTCCACCCGCTGTTCGATCCACTCGGCGGCCTTGAACAGAAATGCTCCGCGCGCCGGCGCCGGGAGATTCGCCCACGCTGGCAGCGCCGCCGCCGCCGCATCCGCCGCACGCTCGATGTCCGCAGGTGTGCCCGCCGCAAAGAGCCCGACCAGTTCGCCGTCGTTGGCCGGATTGCGATTCTCGAACGTGGCGCCATTCACCCAGGCGCCGTCGATGTAATTGCCGAACGTCGTCATATATCGGTTCCCCTGACTTCCGACTTCTGGCTTCCGGCTTCCGCTTCCTGGCGTGCCGTGCGCGGCTTCTATTCGACGCGATTGCTGAGGGCCGCGAGTCCGTCCATCGTGATCCGAATCTCGTCTCCGGACTGCAGCGTGAACTCGTCGGGCGGGACGACGCCGGTGCCGGTGAGCAGAAATGCGCCGTTCGGAAAGCTGAGCTCGCGATAGAGGTACGACACGAGCGTCCCGAAATCGCGCTTCATGCCGCCGATGCTCGCAGCGCCGGTGAACGCCGTCGCCCCCGCGCGACGAATCTCGAGGTGGATTTCGGTCTTCGGAGAGAGCGCGTCCCTGACCACGAGAATCGACGGGCCGAGCGCGCACGATCCGTCATACACCTTCGCCTGCGGCAGATAGAGCGGGTTCTCGCCTTCGATGTCGCGCGAGCTCATGTCGTTGCCCGACGTGTAGCCAAGAATGCGGCCTTTCGGCGAGATGAGCAGCGTGAACTCGGGCTCGGGCACGTTCCAGCGCGCGTCCTTGCGGATGCGCACCGCCGCTCCGGATCCCACGACGCGCCACGGCGAGGCTTTGAAGAAGAGCTCGGGCCGCTCGGCCGTGTAGACCATGTCGTAGAAGGTGCCGCCGCTCACCGCCTTCGACTCTTCCATGCGCGCCGTGCGGCTGCGGAGGTACGTCACGCCGGCGGCCCACACTTCCTGCTGCTCGATCGGCGGCAGCCGGTCCGTGGGGGGCGCGGTCACCGAAGGCAGATCGGCGAGGCGCCTGGTCAGGAACTGGAACAGATCTTCGCGCGACGTCAGGCCATCGGCGTCGGTCTCGGGGAGCAGGACCGTTCGTGAAACCGCTTCCACCAGCCAGCCTGCGCGTGTGCGTGACAGCACCAATCGATCGCTCATCGGACTCCCAGGGTGAGACTAGAGCCGGCAGATCAGCAGTTCGCGCTCGTAGATCATTTCTGGCGGCAGGTGATCGTGCAGATCGATGAACAGGCCTTCGTGCTCCATGACCTCGCGCCGCCACTCGGCGGGATTGAGCGCCTGGAGTTCGTCGAACGTTTCACGTGACATCGACAGGCCCGTCCAGTTCAGATCCTCGTAGCGCGGCATCCAGCCGATCGGCGTTTCGCGCGCGAGCACGCGGCCATGAACGCGATCGACGATCCACGCGAGCACGCGCATGTTCTCACGGAAGCCGGGCCACAGGAACTTGCCATCCGCGCTCTTGCGGAACCAGTTCACGTGAAAGATCTTCGGCGTCTCGCTCAGGGCGCGCTGCATCTTGATCCAGTGCCGGAAGTAGTCGCCCATGTGATAGCCGCAGAACGGCAGCATCGCCATCGGGTCGCGACGCACCGTGCCGATGCTGCCCACGGCCGCCGCCGTCGTCTCGGATCCCATCGTGGCGCCGACGTAGACGCCGGCGGTCCAGTTGAACGCCTGATAGACGAGCGGCATGGTCGTCGCGCGGCGGCCACCGAAGATGAACGCGCTGATCGGCACACCTTCGGGCGCTTCCCAATCCGGATCGATGATCGGGCACTGGTTCACGGGCGCCGTGAATCGCGCGTTCGGATGCGCCGCCGTGGCGCCCGTCTCGCGCGCAATGTCCGGCGTCCACTTCTGACCGCGCCAGTCGGCGCATTCGGCCGGCGGATGTTCGGTCATGCCCTCCCACCAGACGCCGCCATCGGGTGTCAGCGCCACGTTCGTGAAGATCGAATTCTGCGCGATGGTCGCCATCGCGTTGGGATTGGTTCGCGCCGAGGTGCCCGGCGCCACACCGAAGACACCCGCCTCGGGATTGATCGCGCGGAGATGGCCGTTCGCGTCGGGTTTGATCCACGCGATGTCGTCGCCCACCATCGTCACCTTCCAGCCCTTCATGCCGTCGGGCGGAATGAGCATCGCGAGGTTCGTCTTGCCGCAGGCGCTCGGAAACGCCGCCGCGAGGTAGGTCTTCTCCCCTTCCGGGTTCTCGACGCCAAGAATCAACATGTGCTCGGCCATCCACCCCTCGTCTCGAGCGATGGCTGAGGCGATGCGCAGTCCGAAACACTTCTTGCCGAGGAGGGCGTTGCCGCCGTACCCGGACCCGTACGACCAGATCTCTCGCGTTTCCGGAAAGTGGACGATGTACTTGTCCGGATTGCAGGGCCACGGCACGTCGGTCTGGCCGGGCGCGAGCGGCGCGCCCACGCTGTGCATGCACGGCACGACACGCTTCGCGTCGCGATCGATTTCCGCCAGCGCCGGCAGGCCGATGCGGGCCATGATCCGCATGCTGACGACGACGTACGGGGAGTCGGTGAGCTGGACGCCGATTTGCGACATCGGCGATCCCACACTGCCCATGCTGTACGCCAGCACGTACATCGTCCGGCCCGCCATGGAGCCGCTGAAGAGCTGCTTCAGCTTGCGCCGCATCTCGTACGGGTTGACCCAGTTGTTCGTGGGGCCCGCGGTGTCCTTCGACAGCGAGCAGACGAACGTGCGCTGCTCGACACGTGCGACGTCGTTCGCATCGGAGCGGGCGTAGAAGCAGCCGGGCCACAGGTCAGGATTGAGGCGCGTGAACGTGCCGGAGCGCACCATCTGCTCGCACAGATGGTCGTACTCCTCCTGCGATCCGTCCACCCAATGCACCGCCGCCGGCTGCGTCAGCTCGCGCATCTTCTCCACCCATCGCAGGAGGTGGCTGTTGGTCGCGAGCGGCACGGATGGATTACGAGATAACGGCATGGTGGATATTTTATGCACAAGCGCAAATTAATGCGGCAATGGGGCAATGGGTGAATGAGGCAATTGCAATGTGTGAATGAGGCAATGCGGCAATGGGGCACTAAGTGAATGAGTGGGTGAGTGACTGAATGAGCGACTCGAGTCAGCCGTCACTCATCTGCCCATTCATTCGCCGGTTCACACATTGACCCATTTCATTGCCTCATTCACACATTGCCCCACTGCCCCATTGTCCCATTGCCCCATTCACTCATTAGCACTGTCAGAGGGCATCTCCACATCGACAACTTTTCCAGGATTCATTCGATCGTCGGGATCGAGCGCGCGCTTGATCGCGCGCATCACGTTGAGACCCTCGCCATGTTCGGCGGCGAGGAACGACATCTTGCCCGTGCCGACGCCGTGCTCCCCCGTGCACGTGCCGCCCATCGCCTGCGCGCTGGCGATGAGACGCGCGTTGAGGCGCCGCGCTTCGTTCAGCTCGGCCTCGCTCGCCGGATCCAACACGTACAGGAGGTGAAAGTTCCCGTCGCCCGCGTGGCTGACCAGCGACACCGGAAACGGCGCCCCGGCGTGATCGCGCTTCGCCTCGATCACGCACTCCGCCAGGCGCGAGATCGGGACGCACACATCCGTAGACCAGATGCGCGCGCCCGGTCGCAGCGCCATCGCCGCGTAGTGCGCCTGGTGCCGCGCCTGCCACAACCGTTCGCGATCCTCGAGACGCGTCGCCCACTCGAACCCGTGCCCGCCGTGCTCGGCCGCGAGCGATTGCACGGCGGCTGCCTGATCCGAGACGTGACGCTCGCTGTCACCAGCAAACTCGAACAGCAGCGTCGGCGCCACCGGATAGCTGGTCTTCGAATATCGGTTGATGGCGTCCATCTGCACGTCATCGAGCATCTCGAGGCGCTGTACGGCAAGGCCGAGCTGCATGGTGGCGATGACGGTGTCCACGGCGCCATGCAGGCTGTCGAACGCACAGACGGCGGCGGCAACGGCTTCCGGCACCGGGTGCAGCCGCAGCGTGACTTCCGTGATGATCCCCAGCGTGCCTTCGGACCCGACGAACAGCCGTGTGAGATCGTAGCCGGCAGACGATTTTCTGGCGCGCGTGCCGGTATGGATGACCGCGCCATCGGCCAGCACCACGATCAGCGCCAGCACGTTCTCGCGCATCGTGCCGTAGCGGACCGCCGTCGTGCCGGACGCGCGCGTGGCCGTCATGCCGCCAATCGTGGCGTCGGCGCCGGGATCGATCGGGAACCAGAGGCCCGTCGCCCGAAGGTCCCGCGCGAGCTGCTGCCGCGTCACGCCCGCTTCGACCGTGGCGTCCAGATCTTCCGCGCTGATGCGCAACACGCGGTTCATCTGGCGCATGTCGATCGAAATACCGCCGCGAATCGCGTGCACGTGCCCTTCCACCGACGTGCCGGCGCCAAACGGGACGATGGGCACACCCCAGCGAGCGCTCACGCGTGCGATGTCGGCGACTTCCTCAGTCGTTGTGGGAAAGCAGACCACATCCGGCGCGGCGGGCGCGTGGTACGACTCGCCGTGGCTGTGGTGTTCGCGCACGGCCGGCGCATCGCTCGCGCGCGTGCCGAATCGCTCTTTCAGCTCGGCAATCGCGGCGGCCACCGCTGCGGACGCAGCAACCGACGTCATCGACGTTCAGTCTATATCGCGACAGTTGCCGCGATCGCACCGCTCCTGATAGCCTCGCCGCGGTGCCCGAGTTGCTCCGCGCGCGAAATCTGAGAAAGCACTATCAGATGGGCACCGCCACCGTGCGCGCGCTCGACGGCATCTCCCTCGAGGTGGCGCAGGGCGAGTTCGTCGGCCTGCTCGGCACGTCCGGCTCCGGCAAGTCCACGCTGTTGAACCTGATCGCCGGCCTCGATCGGCCCACCGACGGATCGCTCGAGATCTTCGGCCGCGACCTGGCCGGCATGTCGAGCGCCGAGCTGAGCCATCACCGCAGCCGCAACGTCGGGATCATCTTCCAGTCGTTCAATCTCATCTCCACGATGTCGGCCGTGGAGAACGTCGGGCTCTCGATGATGTTTGCCGGCGTCCCGAAAGCGACGCGTGATGCCCGCGCGAAGCAGCTGCTCGACCAGCTGGGTCTCGGCCCGCGTCGGGAACATCGCCCCCGTGAGCTATCGGGCGGCGAGCAGCAACGCGTGGCGATCGCCCGTGCGCTGGCCAACGAGCCTGAACTGCTGCTCGCCGACGAGCCGACCGGCAATCTCGACAGCCGGACGTCGCGCGACATCATGGGTGTGCTGAAGGATCTGAACGAGCGCGTCGGCAAGACCGTGATCATGGTCACCCACGACGCATCCCTGGCGCAGCAGTACGCGCACCGCACGGTGACGCTCATGGACGGCGCGGTGGTCGGAGAGGCCGGCGCATGACCTTCCGCGACACGTTCGGCCTCGCGCTTCGTAATCTGAATCAAGCCAAGCTGCGCACGGCTCTGACCACGCTGGGCGTGTCGATCGGCATCGCGTCGCTCGCCGGCATGATGTCGCTGGGGGTCGGCCTCGAAGAGCAGCTCACCGGCCGCTTCACACAATCGGGCTTGTTCGACGCCATCACCGTTACGCGGCAGGCGCCGCGGTTCGCCGGACGCGGGGCGCGCGGCCGCGGTTTCGGTCCGCGTTTCGGCGGGCCGGCGCGCGGACAGGGCCCGGGCTCAACGGCCGACGAACCGCGCCCGCCCCTCGACGATGCCACCATCGCGGCGCTGGCGGCGCTGCCAGCCGTCCGCGAGGTCTATCCGAACATTCGCGTGCCGGTCGGCGTGACGTTCGATCAGGCGGATGACTTCGCCATGGCGTCGGGCACGCCAGCGTCCGCGCGCAACGAAGGGGCGTTCCAGTCGATGACCGCCGGTACGTTCTTTCCCGACGGCGCCGCCGACGTGTGCATGCTGACGCTGGACTTCCTGAAGGGCCTCACGGACAAAGCGCCCGCGGACGTCGTCGGCCAGACGATCACGCTGTCGTACGCCACGTCGCCCGTCGATCTGCCCGGCATGGTGGCGTCGGGCGCGGGCATGGTGGCGCCGGATGTGCCGCAGAGCACACTCCTCTGCCGAATCAGCGGCATCGTCGAGCGCGAACCCGGGACGTTGGCCGGCGCGGGACTGTCGGGCGTGATGGTGCCACTCGAGACGGCGAAGACCATCGACGCCGCCATCAGCGAGGCGCGACGCGGCGGGGCGCCCGACGGAACCCCCGCGAACACGCGGACGTATTCGTCTTTGACGGTGCGAGTGTCCGGTGCGGAACACACGCAAGACGTCGAGGACAAGATCAAGAACCTTCACTTCACCGCGTTCTCGATTGCCGACGCGCTGCAGGGCGCCAAGCGCGCATTCCTCATTCTCGACATCGTCCTTGCGCTCATCGGCTCGATCGCCCTCGCCGTCTCCTCGCTCGGCATCGTCAACACGATGGTGATGTCAATCCTCGAGCGCACGCGCGAGATCGGCATCATGAAGGCCATCGGCGGTGGCGACGGTGACATTCGCCGCATCTTTCTCGTCGAAGCGTCAACCATCGGCCTGCTCGGCGGCGCCGCGGGCATCGCGCTCGGCTGGGCCGTCGGGCGCATCATCAACTTCGGCGCCAACATCTACATTCGCAGCCAGGGCGGCGCACCCGGCAATCTGTTCTCGCTGCCGCTGTGGCTAATCGGTGGCGCGATCGCGTTTTCGTGGGTCGTGAGCCTGATCGCGGGCAGCTACCCCGCTCGCCGCGCCGCGCGCCTCGATCCCATTCAAGCGCTGCGGCACGATTAATCCGCTGCGCGGAAGGGACAAGTCAGAAGTTCGAAGCCAGAAGCCAAAAGTTCAGAGTTCGAAGTTCAAAGTTCGAAGTTCTAAGTTACCGTGATCGTCTAAGGAGCCGTGCCATGGGATTGACAGATTTCATCCGCAGCCAGTTCATCGAGATCATCGAGTGGACCGACGATTCCCGCGATACGCTCTCCTTCCGTTTCCCGGACGAGGACAAGGAAATCAAGCGGGGTGCGCAGCTCATCGTGCGCGAGTCGCAGGTCGTGCAGTTCGTCTACCTCGGGCAGTACGGCGACCTGTTCCAGCCCGGCAAGCACACGCTCACGACCGACAACATCCCGGTGCTGTCGCGGCTCAAGGGCTGGAAGTACGGCTTCGAGTCGCCCTTCAAGGCCGACGTGTACTACCTGACGACCCGGCTCTTCACGGGGAACAAGTGGGGCACGTCGAATCCCGTGATGATGCGCGATCAGGACTTCGGCATCGTCCGCGTGCGCGCGTTCGGGACGTACGATTTCCGCATCATCGATCCGCCGAAGTTCCTCAAGGAAGTCGCCGGCACCGACAACCACTTCCGGCTCGACGAGTTCGCCGACGTCATGCGCTCGCGTATCGTCAGCGTGTTCAGTGAAGCGCTGGCGTCCAGCAAGGTGCCCGTGCTCGACGTCGCCACTCGCTACAGCGAGCTGGGCGAGGCGCTGCTGCCGATCATCAACCCCCTGCTGAAGGAGAAGTACGGCCTCGAGATGCCGAGCTTCGTGCTCGAGAACGTGTCGGTACCGCCGGAGGTCGAACAGGCGATCGACAAGCGGTCGAGCATGGCCGCGGTCGGCAATCTCAACGACTACGTCAAGTTCCAGATGGCGCAGGGCTTCGAGAAGGGCGGCCCCGGCGTGGGCGGCGTCGGCGCAGAGATGGCCGTCGGCATGGCCATGGCCCAGCAGATGATGAACCAGCCGGGCGGCATTACGGGTCAGACGACGCCGGCCGCTGCCCCGGCGCCGGCCGCTGCGGGCATGCCGGAGCTGCTCGCGCCGGCAGACGCGGCGAAGGTGCTCGGCGTCTCCGAGGCTGACGTCCTCGCAAGTCTCGACGCCGGCGATCTGAAGGGCAAGAAGATCGGCACGCAGTGGCGGATCACCAGATCGGCGATCAACGACTTCCTGAAGTGACCGACATCGCGCCTGCGACCGCGACCGCCCGGGACAAGTTTCACTGTCCCGCGTGCGGCGGCGAAGCGACCTGGAACCCGTCGAAGCAGAAGCTCATCTGCCCGTTCTGCGGCACTGAGTCGCCTGCGACGCTGGAAGTCCGCGACGGCAAGACCGTCATCGTCGAGCACGACCTCGCGCAGGCGGTCCGCAACATTCCTGATTCGGCACGCGGCTGGCAGGCGGCGAAGATCTCCGTCCAGTGCCAGAGCTGCAAGGCCATCTCGGTCTTCGATCCCGGCAAGGTCGGCCAGCGCTGCGACTTCTGCGGCTCCGCGTCGCTCGTGCCGTACGAGGAGATCAAAGACGCCTTCCGACCCGAGTCGCTGCTCCCGCTGAAGATTGACGAACCGTCGTCGCGCGATCTCATTCGCGCGTGGTACGGCCGGCAGTGGCTCGCGCCGAACAGGTTCCGTGTGCGCGCCATCACGGATACGGTCAAGGGCATCTACCTGCCCTACTGGACGTTCGACGCGCAGGTCGACGCGACATGGACAGCCGAATCGGGACGCTACTACTACGTTCGCGAAGGCAACCGTAACGTGCGCAAGGTGAGCTGGTCGCCGGCCGCCGGCCAGGTGTCGCACTTCTTCGACGACGACCTCGTGTGCGCGTCGACCGGCGTCGACGCCAAGCGGTTGCGATCGATCGAGCCGTTCCCGACCGAGACGCTGGTGCCGTACGACCCCGGCTATCTTTCAGGATGGACGGTCGAGCGGTATCAGATCGATCTCGTGGCCGCGGCGGAGCGATCGCGCGCGCAGATGGACGCCGAACTGCGTGAGATGTGCGCGAAGCAGATTCCCGGCGACACGTACCGGAATCTCGTGGTGAACGCCACGTACACGAACCAGACGTTCAAGCACATCCTGGCGCCGATCTGGCTGCTGAGCTATGTGTTCGGCAAGCGATCGTTTCAGGTGCTGGTCAACGGCGTCACGGGCAAGGTGGCGGGCTCGCGGCCATGGAGCTGGGTCAAGGTGGGATTGCTGATCATGCTGGCGCTGCTCGTGGCCGCGCTGCTGATCTACGCCCAGGAGTGAGCGCGCGTCAGGCGTCTTTCAGCCAGCGCGAGATCGCGGTGAGGCCCGCGCCGACCAGACCGAACGACGACACGTCGCCGAACCAGGCTGGTCCCCGCTCGAACTCGGCGAACGAATCGAGGACTTCACGGCGCGCGCGGGCCAGCTCGAACGGCAGGGCCGGGTCGATCGTCCGTCGCGCTTCTCCGGCGCGTTGCAGCTCGTCCACGAGCGCGCCGGCCCGCTGCATGTCGAGCATCGACAGCGCCGACCCGCAGTGCGTGCACGTCTCGCCGGCGGCGAGATCGATCGGCGCGCCGCAGTTCGAGCAGTTCACCGTCTGCACGTTGCGCCGCAGCTCCTCGACCTGCGCGGCCGAGAGCGGGCGGATGAAATCCTTCTCGCGCAGGAACTCGAAGAACGTGATGAGCCGTCCGTGGCCCAGCGGGCAGCGCAGGTACTGAAAGCGGGTGTTTCGCTGAATGTCGTGCGCGACGCGGAGACGCCCATGACAGCGGGGACACGCGTACATGCCGGCGGACGGCGGGCGCGGCGCCTGCCGGTGCTCGCCGACGAGCCGGAACAGCTTCAGCGTCGCCGACGGCGACAGCTTCAGACTTTCCTGGGGATCGAACCAGAACATCTGGCAGGCCAGACAGAGGTCCACCGTTACCGACGTGCCCAGGTGGCCTTCGAGGACCTGGGTCTGCATCTCGGCCTGACAGGAGGGGCAGGTCATCTCACCACTGACAAGTGTCGGCACGAAGCCGGGTGAGAAATACCCTATGCTTCAGCCATGAACCTCGTTGCTGTCCTCCGTACGGCCGAGCCGGGGCTGTTGCCCCTGGCGAAGTTGACGCTCGACCAAGCCGGCATTCCGTATGTGGTTTCGGAGCGCGGCGGCACCATCATGCAGCTCGGGTACGCGCCCGACTCGCCGGCCAATGCCCCGCCGGTGGCCTTCGAGATCCTCGTCAACGAGGAGGACGCCGCGCAGGCCCGCGAACTGGTCGCCGACCTCGAGGCTGGTGTGAGCGCACCGGCGGAGACCTCTGCTCCGCCCGCGCCGGCAAAGACCGATCTCGCGTCACCGGCGGAGCCCGCGGTGAGCCTGACGGACCTCGACGGGAACTGGCCCATCGGCCGCATCACGGATGCGCAGCTCGAGGCGATGCTGACGCACCTCGAGAAGGAATCTGCCGACGACCGCGAGTTCTACGTCACGAACGCGACGATCGACATGCTGTCCGATGCCGGCCTCGATGCCGCCGTCGTCGCCATGCTGCGCGCGGCACTCGGCACGCGCGACGGCATGGACATGCGCTGGGACGTCTGATCACGCTTTGAGCGCTTCGGCCAGGTTCGACGCGAGCGCGCCGTAACTGTCACGGTAGTCGTCCTGCGCGCGCCGGATGATCTCGTGCGCCTCCTCGCGGCCGACGATGTGCGTGATCTCGGTGGGCTTGTTCGTCGCTCCGGGCGCCAGCTTGTAGGTCGTGAAGTAGTGCACGAGCCGCGCGACAACGGCTTCCGGAATGTCCGCGAGGTCCCGCCAATTGCCGTACAGCCCGTCACCCTCGAGCACGGCAATGATCTTGTCGTCGGCCTCGTGATGGTCGATCATCCGCAGCCCGCCGACCGGCCGCGCTCGCAGCAGGATGTCGCTGTGCGTGATCGCGCTCTGCGTCAGCACGCACACGTCGAGCGGATCGCCGTCACCGGTCAGGCCCTTTCGACCGGTCCGTTCCATCGACAACGCCGCAATGGCGTCGCCGCAGTACGTCTGCGGAATGAATCCGTACGGCGCGGGACAGATGTTCGAGTACTGTTGCGGCCGATCGACACGCAAGTACCCCGTCGTCTTGTCGACTTCGTACTTCACGCGATCGGTGGGCACGATCTCGATGAAGCACGTGACCACTTCCGGCGCGGCCGGCCCGATCGGCACGCCATGCCACGGGTGACTGCGGAACAGACGGCCGAGCAGCGTGTTGATGGGATCGACGGATGGGTCTGTGTTCGTCACGATGGCCTAGTCGAAGATCTTACCGGGGTTCAGCAACCCGTGGGGATCGAGCGTGCGCTTGATCTGCCGCATCAGGTCGAGCGAGGCCTCGCTCATCTGGTCGCGGAGCCAGGCCTTCTTGGCCAGGCCGACGCCGTGCTCACCGGTGATCGTGCCGCCGAGCGCGATCGTGTGTCTGACAATCGCGTCGAGCGCCACGTGGACCCGATGCATCTCGTCAGCGTCACGCTCGTCGGTGAGGAACGTCGGGTGCAGGTTGCCGTCGCCCATGTGGCCGAACGTGCCGATCTGAAGCTTGTGCGCTGCCGCGGTGTCGGCGATGAAGCGCACCATCTCCGCGAGATGCGTCCGCGGTACCGTCACGTCTTCGAGGATCGTCGTCGGCCGCTGACGCGCGAGCGCTGAAAAGGCCGAGCGCCGCGCCTGTGTGAGGCTCGCGGCCTCGGCAGCAGACGCCGCGCGACGGCACGTGACGGCCCCGTGCGCCCGCGCGATCGACTCCATGTGCGTCGCTTCGTCCTCGACGGCGGCAGCATGACCGTCCGTCTCCATCAGCAGCACCGCGGCGCAGTCAATCGGCAGTCCGGCGTGGGCGTACGCCTCGACGGACGCGGTCGTCATGCGATCGAGGAACTCGAGCGTGCAGGGAATGATCCTGGCCGCGATGATCGCCGACACGGTCTCTGCGGCGTCTTCGATGCGATCGAACGTTGCGAGGAGCGTTTGCTTCGCGGCTGGACGCGGCACCAGCTTCAGCAGGACCTCCGTCACGATCCCGAGCGTGCCCTCGGAACCGATGAACAGGTCCTTCATCGTGTATCCCGCGACGTCCTTCACGCAGGCGCTGCCGAGCCGGACGACGCGTGCGTCCGGCAGGACGACTTCGAGCGCCATGATGTAGTCGCGGGTCACGCCGTACTTGAGCCCGCGCAGGCCGCCGGAATTCTCCGCGACGTTGCCGCCAATCGTACTGATGCGCATCGATCCCGGATCGGGCGGATAGAACAACCCGACCTCGGCCGCGGCGTCGTCGATCGCCTGCGTGATGACACCCGGCTGTGCGCGCAACGTGAGATTTCGCGCGTCGATCTCCAGGATGGCGCGCATCTCGGCCAGACATAGCACGACGCAGTTCTCGACCGGCACGCTTCCGCCGCTCAGTCCCGTGCCCGACCCGCGCGGCACGATCGGCACGCGCGCCGGCGCACACGCGGAGACGATCGCGGCCACCTGCGCCGTGTCGCGCGGAAACACGACCGCGCCGGGCCGCTGGCGCAGGGCGGCGGTACCGTCGAAGTTGTACGGAAGCAGATCTTCGGGCCGCACGAGCACCGACGAGGCGCCGACGGCGGAGGTCAGCGACGCGAGGACGTGATCGGACAGCGGCACATCAGCCCGCTATGACGGCGGCACGACGCGCTGCCGCTGCTCGCCCAGGCCGGCGATGCCGAGCTTGATGACGTTGCCCGCGCGCATGTACACCGGGGGCTTCTGACCGTGCCCCACGCCCGGGGGCGTTCCCGTCGTGATGATGTCGCCGGGCTGCAGGCTCATGAACTGGCTCAGATAGCTGACCAGATGCGGTACGCCGAAGATCATGGTCTTCGTCGAACCGTTCTGAAGCCGGTGCCCGTCGACCTCGAGCCACATGTCGAGCCGGCTCCAGTCAGCCACTTCGTCGCGCGTCACGAGCCAGGGACCAATCGGGCCGAACGTGTCCGCGCTCTTGCCCTTCACCCACTGCCCCGTCCCTTCGAGCTGGAACGCGCGCTCGGACACGTCGTTCACGATGCAGTAGCCGGCAACGTGCGAAAGCGCGTCGGCTTCGGTCACGTACTTCGCCGGCGCGCCGATCACGACGCCCAGCTCGACTTCCCAATCCGTCTTCTGCGATCCGCGCGGCAGCTCGATGTCGTCGTTGGGCCCGACGATGCACGAGGTCGCCTTCATGAACAGGATCGGTTCCTTCGGCACGGCCATGTTCGATTCGGCCGCGTGATCCGAGTAGTTCAGGCCGATGCACATGAACTTGCCGACGTGGCCGACGCACGGACCGATGCGCACGCCGGCGTCTACGACCGGCAGTCTCGCGAGATCCGCCCGCTGAAGCTTCTCGATCGATGCCGGCAGCAGCGCCTCGCCGGCCACATCGCTCACGAGCGACGAGATGTCGCGGATGCGGCCGTCGGCGTCCAGCGCACCCGGACGTTCCTGACCGGGTCGTCCAAACCGAAGAAGCTTCATAAGAGTCCGTGTCCCTAATGCGATTCGCGCGGCACGGCGTGCCCGCGCGAGCCGCGCAGAAAATCGAGATCCGCGCCAAGGTTCGCCTGCTGTACGTGCGTCCGATACAGATGCACGTACCCGCCGATCATCGGCGCGGGTGGCGCGCTCCACGCGGCCCGACGCCGCGCAAGCTCGGCGTCGTCCACCTCGAGATGCAGACGCCGGGCGGCGACGTCGAGCTCAATCAGATCGCCATCGCGCACGAGCGCCAGCGGACCGCCGACGGCCGCCTCCGGACACACGTGCAGCACGGCCGTGCCATAGGCGGTGCCGCTCATGCGTGCATCGGAGATCCGCACCATGTCCGTGACACCGGTCTTGAGCAGCTTCGGCGGAAGCCCGAAGTTCCCCACTTCCGCCATGCCGGGATATCCGAC
>Ga0111539_10007612_pt1 | contig 13838 bp, 11 predicted proteins | sample RhiMethybrSRZTD1_FD_79667 | JGI IMG/M metagenome (GOLD analysis project Ga0111539, IMG submission 79667) | Populus rhizosphere microbial communities from Tennessee, USA - Rhizosphere MetaG P. TD hybrid SRZTD1 (version 2) (version 2) | ecosystem: Host-associated > Plants > Roots > Rhizosphere >...
ACCGCGGGTCGCGACCGATGACGTTCTCGCCTTCTGAAAGGGAAGACGTCCGGCTGCCCCAGGCCACCCAGCAGAACAGCGCCCCGGGCGCGGCGGCAGCCGCCTCGACTTGAACCGCGGTGCCACAAAACGCGTATCCAATGCCATGGACGGTTCGGAGGAATTCGGGCTGCTGGCGGTTGTCGCCGAGGGCGCGCCGGATTTCGCTGACCAGGACGTTGAGATTGGCGTCGACGACGTAGGTATCCGGCCAGATTCGGGCGTGCAGCGTCTCTTTTTCAACGACCTTCGGCCGGCTCTCGATCAGGGTGCAGAGCAGGTCGAACGCCTTCGGGGAGAGATGGACCTCTGTGCCCGCGCGCAGAAGCTGCCGTGTTTCTGAATCGATGGTAAACGGGCCGAATCGGGCTCTCACGCGTGCGCTTCGTGGCCGCGAAACTGGAGAATCCTTCGAGTTTCTTTAAGACTTCGCCGCATTCGCAGCATAAATTTTACCCGGAGCCATGGTCTCGCACACGACCGATCCCGCGGCGTCGCCGCCGCGCCGCCAAGCTCGCGACATCATCGATGCCGTCGTCGCGAACATGCAGCAGAACCTCGAACGGCTTCGATACTCGACGCTCGCCCCCAGTCGATACACCGTCTACCTCCACCCGCGCGAGTACGCGCGTCTCGAAGGCATCGTGCCGATTCTTCAGGAGCAGACCACCCGCGCGCTCGCCGAAGAGCTCGACCGGCTCAACGCCCGCTCGCCACTGCGCCGATGGGTACATCGCTTTGTCGGCGACTCGCCGCCGGAGATTCGCACGGCCGCGGCCGACTGGCAGGTCGAGTTCCTCCCCGACCCTGACGGCGACATGAACGAAGGCGATCTGCTCGTCGACTCCGAGCTCGTCCTGCCGGCGCGGCCGGATCTCGGCGTCGGTGAGCGAACCCGGAAAATCACCACCGTCCACACCGGATCGCGCGCGACGACGAGGGAACAGACGGTCGGCCAGTTGCCTTCGCCGGCCGCGACCGGCGTCGGCGCACGCATCGAGTACGACGACGAGTCCGGGCATCACAGCTGCGACGTCGTCAAGGACTCCCTCACGATCGGGCGAGGCGGTATCGCGTACCCGGTGGATGTTCGGATCGCCTCGTCGCCCGACGTCTCCCGGGAGCACGCGCGCATTCGCAGGGATCCGGCCACCGATCGGTTTTTTCTGATCGATCTGAGCTCGCTCGGGACGACGTTGAACGGCCGCCACATCCCGAAAGGCTACGACGAGGTCGACGGCACCAAACGGGAAAACGGCGTGGAGACGGCGCTGCCGGACACCGCCAGGATCGGACTCGCGGACACGGTGTTTCTCGAGTTCCGGAAGGGCCGATGATCGCCTTCCTCTTGTGGTCTCGATTCCTCTTCCTCGCGCTGTGCGGGGGGCTCGTGATGTTCTACCTCTGGATCGCGTTTCGGACGCGCGACGCCAAATGACCGACGTGGTGCGGACGTCCAGCACGCTGCGGGCCGCAGCCGACACCAATCCAGGCCTGCACCGGGAGGTCAACGAAGATCGCGTTCACGTCGACGTCCCGCGCGGCCTGTTCATGGTGATCGACGGCGTCGGCGGACAGGCCGCCGGCGGCAAGGCCGCTGACATCGCGTTGACGATGCTGAAGGCGCGCCTCGAGCGCGAGACCGGGGCCGTCGTCGATCGCGTCCGCGAAGCGATCGCGATCGCGAACAACGAGATCCACCGTGCCGCGCGATCGCGGCCGGAATGGAACGGCATGGCGTGCGTCCTGACGGTCGTGGTGGTCAACGACGGACGCGCGATTGCCGGCCACGTCGGCGACACGCGGCTCTACAAGCTTCGCGACGGCCGAATCGACAAGGTCACTCGCGATCACTCCCCGGTTGGCGAGCGCGAGGATTCTCACGAGATCTCCGAGCTCGAGGCGATGCACCATCCCCGGCGGAACGAGGTGTATCGCGACGTCGGTTCAGACGCGCACGAACCCGGCGATCCGGGTTTCGTCGACCTCCACGAGATTCCGTTCGAACCGGATGCGGCGCTGCTGTTGTGCAGCGATGGCCTGACGGACCTGATCGACTCGTCCGCCATCCAGCAGATCGTCGAGCGTTCGGCAGGCCGTCCGCAGCAGGTCGTCAAAGGATTGATCGACGCCGCCAATGCCGCCGGAGGCAAGGACAACGTCAGCGCTGTCTATGTGGAAGGGGAGCAGTTCGCCGCCAACGCCGGACCGCGGGAACAGACCGCGCCGCGGCGGCGCGCGACGACGAGCCTGGTCGTTCGAGTGGCGTTGATCGCGCTGCTGGCGGCGGTGATCGCGGCTGCCGTGTACCGCTGGCGGCCGTATTGGCCGCTCACTCAAGGCCCCGAGATCGGCTTACCGCTGTCGAGCGGGGGCGCCATCACGGTCGGAGCAGGCGAGTCGATCGCCGCAGCGCTTCAGCGCGCCGGGGCGGGATCGATCGTCGTCGTGGAACCCGGCGAATACCGGGAGACGCTGGCGTTGAAAGACAACGTGCGTCTGGTCAGCCGCGTGCCGCGAGGCGCGACCATCCGGCTGCCAGGAACCGGGTCCGAGGCAGATCCCGCCATTGTTGCCGATAGCGTAACCGGCGCGGAGTTGCGCGGCTTCCGCATCGTGGGTGACGCGGCGACGCCGCTGGGCACGGGCGTGCTGGTGCGGAACTCGGACCTCGCGATCTTCGATGTCGAGGTCACGGGCGCGGTGAGCGTGGCGGTCGCCATCAACGACACGGCCGCTGCCAGCCTGCTGGCGAGCGACATTCACGACAATCCGGGCGCGGCGCTGGCGATTCGTGCGGCGTCACCGCGAATCGCGCACAACGTGTTCACGCGAAATGGCCTCTCGGAGCGCGTGCAGGGGTCCGTGATCGTCGACGAACATGCGTCGCCGCAGTTCTCGGGCAACGTGTTTCATGGCATCGGCCACGACACGTTCGGGCACCTGGGCGACGGCGTCCGGTCCGCATTGGCCCGCGACAACTGGTTTCCGGAGGCTGCCCCGGATCGGTCCGTGCCGGCAGGCGCGCGAGGGCGTCGCGGCCGATGATGACGACGGTCTTCCAGCGCGTGCGGGTCGGACCGTACGAGATCGTGCACGAAATCGGCCGCGGCGGCATGGCGATCGTCTTTCTGGCGACCGACAGCCGAGACGGGCGATCGGTGGCGCTGAAGCTGGTTCCGACCGGCACCGATCGCGAGGCGCGTGAGGTCCTCGAGGCGGAACGCTGGGGCGCGAAGCTGCAGGAGCAGTTCTGCCGGGTCAGCCGCAATGTGCCCGAGGTCTACGCGCACGATACCGAGGGCCGGTATTTCTACATCGCGATGGAGTACCTCGAGGGTCGAAACCTTTCCGAGGTCCTCGGCGATGGGCCGCTGGCGCCAGAGCGCGCGGCCCGTGTTGCGATCCAGTTGTGTCAGTTCCTGGAAGCCGCGCACGGCTTCGAAGCGACCATCGACGGCCGGCACCTTCGCTCGCTGCTGCACGGCGATCTGAAGCCCCGCAACATCCGCGTGCTCGACGGCGACCGCATCAAGGTTCTCGATTTCGGCATCGCCAAGGCGCTGTCGCTGAGCCGGAAGGTCACGCGCAACGATTTCGGCAGCATCGCGTATCTCTCGCCGGAGCGGCTCGAGTCCGGCGAGATCGATGCCCATGCCGATTTCTGGGCGGTGGGCGTACTGCTGTACGAAATGGTGGGCGGCGTTCAACCGTTTCGTGCCCCCGACACGCGCCGATTGGAGCAGCGCATCCGATCCCTGCGCCCGGCGGCGCCGCTCGAACCCCCGTGTCCCCCTGGCCTGCAGGCGATCGTGGCCAAGCTCCTCGCCGGGAGTGCCGCGGATCGCTACCGCGACGCCGCCGCCATTCGCGCCGATCTCGAGTGCTTCGCCGCCGGTGCTACCACGCAGGCGCAGCGCGAGGGGTGGCCGGCCCGGGCGCAAGACGAACCGGGCACGCGCCGCACGACTCCTGCCAGCCCGGTTGAGGAGGAAGCGACCCGCCGGACGCTCCGAGCGGCGGCGGAACTCCAACCCACCGCGCTTTCGACGCCGGCGACGATCGCTCCGCCTGTTCAACCCCAGCCCGTGAAACGACGTAGCCGGTTCCTGGCCGGACTGCCGCGAACCGCGCTTCTGCTGCTGGCGCTCGCCATCGTCGGCAACGAACTGTCGGTGGCTTCCCGGGCGAGGCGCGTCAAGGCCGCGGTGCCGATGGTGGAACTCGACGACGTCGGCCGTCTCTGGGATCAATACGATGCGCTCAACGCCCGCGGCAGCCTGAGACTCGGCGTCGTCGGACTGGAGCGCGCGCTGACGAATCAAACGGCGACGCTGGCCGAGCGCGTGGCCGGCAATTACCGAAGTCCTCTGCCGACGGTCAGAGAAGCGCAGTGGCGGACGGCGCGCGAGGCACTCGTGCGCGCGGTGACCGCCAATCCGGACGATCGCCAACTGAAGGGCTCGCTCCGGTATTGCGACGGTCATCTCCACCGGATCAACGGCGAAGCGCGCAAGGCGCACAAGCAGACGGCTGAAGCGCAGCACGAATTCACGGATGCCGTCACCGCCTTTCGCGAAGCGGCGGAGCTGCGTCCGAACTGGCCCGATCCCTTCCTCGGCCTCATGCGGACGTTCATCGTCGGCCTGGAAGACGTCGATCGGGGTGCCGACGCGTTGAAGCAGGCTCAGCGATTCGGCTACGCGGCCGGCGACCGCGAGACGGCGCAACTCGCCGACGGGTATCGCGCGCGCGGCGACACGCTCGCGCGCACGGCGCGGGCGCTTGCAGGGACCGCGCAGGAACAGGAAGCGCTCACGAGATCGGCCGAGGCCTACCGGCAGGCGATCGATCTGTATGCGAAGGTGCTCGGGTTCGCCGAGGTGTCGCGAAACATGCGCGCCGTCCAGCGTGGCCTCAAACAGGTCGAGCAGCGGATCGCCGAGCTGTCGCAGACTGAACAGACGGGGACGGAGGTTGGCCGAGGCGCAGACAACCTGCGCGGGGACGGAGGTTGGCCGAGATGCAGCGAACCTCCGTCCCCGAAGGCTGGCCAATGGGCCTGACCTACACGACCGCTGCCCAGAGGGACGTTCAACGAACGCAGCGACGAACTCAGCATAGCGCGGAGCGATTTCAGCCGGCCAGGCTGTCGCTCGTCGTCACGTCCGGCGTGGCGCTCCTTGCGATCGCGCTGGCCTATTTCGGCCGCATCAGCGTGCTCGAGCAGTGGGAAAGCGCGCGCGCCGGTGTTCGGCCCGTCAATCTGAACGTCGTCGCCGATTCCGCACGGCTCGAGCCGGCGCTGGGGACGGTTTATGCGAACGCGAACGATCGGCGGTTGGCCGCCGAGGAGCTGCTGCGGTTCCTGGTCGAGGAGCGCAACCAGGGACGCCGGCTGACGCACGTCGGCGCGATTGCGCGGGCGAGCGTCGCGGCTGCGACGATCGACGGGTCGAAGAAGCTGGAAGCGTTTTCGCAACGGCTGCAGCGAAGCCGAGAATCGGCCGCGGCGTCCGGCCGCGTGGCGCCGGCAACGATACCGCTGGTAACCGCGGCGGATCTCGCGACGCTCAAACCGTTGCTGAGCGTTCGGACGCGTCAGCAGTTCCGGCGCGAAGTGCTTCTGTACGGCTGCCTGTACGTGCTGGCCTTTCACCTTGTTCCACTCGTGTGGTGGCTGCGCGGCGTTCGCGGCGATCGCCTGGTCCTCGCCGTGGCGCATCTGCTGACCGCCATCGGCTTCGCGGCGCTTCTCAGTCGGCCGGATCCGCTACGCGACAGCATGTTGTTCGTCCGCTTCACCGAAGGCACCATCGCGGGCGTTCTCGTGATGACGGCCGTCTCCCTTGTGGACTTCGGCCGGATCGGCTTCGCCGAGCTCAGCTATCTGCCGCTCGCGGGCGCGCTGTCGTTGTCGGTGTTGTTGATCGCGTTCGGCTCGGGTCCGGGAAACAGCACCGCGAAGGTCAATCTGGGGCCCCTGCAGCCGATCGAAGCGATTCGGCTGCTGCTGGCGCTGTTTCTTGCCGGCTATTTCGCCCGCCGCTGGGAGTTGCTGAGATCGCTGCGCAGCAAGGTCATTCGCGACGTCCGCTTGCCGGAGTGGATCAACCTGCCGCGCGCTGAATACGCGCTGCCGGTGCTCGCCGGCGTCGGCTTGTCGCTCCTGTTCTTCTTTCTCCAGAAGGATCTCGGTCCGGCGCTCTTTCTGTGCTGCGTCTTTCTGGCGGTCTACGCGATTGCGCGCGGCCGTGTCGGGATGGCAGTCGCCGGATTTCTCCTGCTCGTGCTCGGCTTCTATGTCGGAAATCGCCTCGACATCTCCGCGACGCTGGCGGAGCGCGTTCGCATGTGGCAGTCGCCCTGGGACAACGCAGTGCCCGGCGGCGACCAGTTGACGAGGGCGATCTGGGGGATGGCGACCGGCGGGTGGTTCGGGACCGGACTGGGTCTTGGCGACTCGCGCTACCTGCCCGCCGGACACACCGATCTCATTCTGCCCGCCATCGGGGAGGAACTCGGCGCTGCCGGCCTGACGATCGTAGCCGCCCTCTACGCGATCCTGGCGTGGCGGGGGATTCGCATCGCACGCCTCGCCCGCAACGACTACGGCTTCTTCCTCGCGACGGCGCTGACGCTGTTCTTGATCGTGCCCGCGCTGATCATGGCGTCGGGCACCCTGGGCGTGACGCCGCTGACGGGCGTCGTGACACCGTTTCTGAGCTACGGCGGGTCGGCGATGGCCGCGAACTTCGGTGCCCTGGGGATGCTCGCGGCGATTCATGCCGACAGGAATCCGTCAGCCGATTTCGAACCGTTCCGGATTCCGATCTACTGGCTCGAAGGAGCGCTCGGCGCGTTTGCCCTCGCGCTGCTGGCGGTGATGGTCGACATCCAGATCGTTCACGCGGACGACTACGTCGCGAAGCCCCATCTCGGCGTACAAGCCGACGGGGGACGCCGCTTCGAATACAACCCGCGTGTGCTGGACCTCGTCCGCCTCATGCCTCGCGGGACGATCTACGACCGTCAGGGCATTCCGCTCGCGACCGACGACCCGAAAGCGATCGCGAGCGGGCGTCCGGCGTACGCCAGGCTCGGTATCTCGCTCGCCGACGTGTGTCCGGATGCCGCCGAGCGGTGCTACCCGCTGGGCGGGAAAGCGTTTCACCTGCTCGGCGACGCGCGGACACGCGTCAACTGGAGCGCGCCCAATACCTCGTACGTCGAGCGCGATGCCGAAGATCGGCTGCGCGGCTTCGACGATCACTCGGCGACCGTGCGCACGACCGACGCGTCCGGCAGGCCGATGCTGACGCTTCGCCGTGACTATCGCGAGCTCGTGCCGGCGCTCCGGCATCGCTACGATCCGAACAGCGCCGCGCTCGCCCGGCTGCGAAGCCAGCCGCGCGACGTGCGACTGACGATCGACGCGAACCTGCAGCTTCGCGTCGCCACAATTGTCGCCTCGTACGCCGGCAAGGCCGCGGGTCGGGCCGCGGCCGTGGTGATCGATCCGGACACCGGCGACCTGCTGGCGAGCGCGAGCTATCCCTGGCCGCACTCGCCCGAGCTGGCCACGCCGGCGGACCACGAGGCTGATTCGCTGCTGGACCGGGCGCGCTACGGGCTGTATCCGCCAGGATCCACGTTCAAGCTGGTGACGGCATCGGCCGCGCTGCGTCAGCACCTGGATCCGACCCGGACGACATCGATGTGCGTTCGCCTGCCGGATGGCCGCGTCGGAGCGAGCATCCCCGGCTGGAGCCGTCCGATTCGCGACGATGTCCTCGACACCCACCCGCACGGCGCGATCGACATGCACGAGGGCTTCGTGCACTCCTGCAACGCCTACTTCGCGCAGCTGGCCGTCACGCTCGGGTCGCAGCCGCTGCTCGATGCCGCGGGCCAGCTGGGGATTGCGTTGACCCCGGCGAACGACGCCGCCGGACGGGTGCGCGCCACGCTTCCACAAGTCGGATACGGACAGGGCGATGTCGTCGCGACGCCGTTGAGGATGGCTCGCGCGGCGGCGGCCGTCGCGTCGAATGGTGTCCTGCGGGACACGCGTTGGGAAGCCATTGGTTCGACACACTCGCCAACCGTTCAATTCCTCGACGGCGATGCCGCCCGCCGGCTCGCAGGCTACATGCGCGACGTCGTGCTGAACGGCACGGGGCGGACCTTGCGCGGCAACGTCTGGCACATCGCGGGCAAGACCGGGACCGCGGAGTTGTCCGGCAAGCCGTCTCACAGCTGGTTCGTCGGGTTCGCACCGTTTGGTCCGGCCACGCGGCGGATTGCGTTCGCTGTCGTGGTCGAGAACGCCGGTTATGGAGCGGGCAGCGCCGCTCCGGCTGCCGGAGAGATCGTCGCCGCGGCGGCGCTCGCCGGGCTCGTGAAGATGAACTGACCATGGACATTCTCGGCAAGGCCCGCAGGCTCGAGGCGAAGATCACGGCACGGCTCGATCGGGCTGCCAAGGAATTTGCCGGCTCCGGCGCGCGCGAGCCGCTCGAGATCGTGCACGCGATTCTCGACATCGTCGAGCGCGAGATCCAGCCGGGCGGCCGTGGGACACGCGTGTTTCCATTCAACCGGATTGAGATCGCCGTGCTGGCGCCGTCGCGCGAGGCACGCGGGCGGCTGGAAGCCGTGTTCGGCGGCGATACCCCGCTGCCGTCGAGAATCGTGGAACGGCTGCGGTCTGGCGGCTGTGCGACGGCTGATCTCGTCGTCTCGATCGACTACGTGGCGCGAGGCCAGAAGACCTGGCGGACGCGTGAATTCGACGTCGCGTTTGGCAGGGTCGCCGAACCGATCGCCGGGCAGCCAACGCTCGATTCGACACCGGCCCGCATCGACCTCAGCGTCGCTCGCGGCGTGGCCGAGCGGCGCAGCTATTCGTTCCTGGCGCACCGGATCGATCTCGGGCGATGCGCGGAGGTGAGAGACAGTCGCAACCGCCTCGTCCGCACCAATCACGTCGCATTTACCGAAGGATCGGGAGAGGTCAACCAGAGCGTCTCTCGCCAGCACGCGCACATCGCGTACGAGCCGCGGACCGGACAGTTTCGTCTGCACGACGACGGCAGTGGGCACGGGACGGGAATCGTCAGAGACGGCAGAACCGTGGACGTGCCACGAGGATCGCGAGGTGTGCGTCTCCAGTCAGGCGACGAGATCGTGCTCGGCGAGGCGCGCCTGCGCGTGAAGTTTCAGATCGAGAAGCCTCCGCCTCGCCCTGACTGAATCACAGAAGGTTTGTGCAGCCAGGCCGGCAACGGCACGGAATCGAGCGCTCGCCGATCGGTTTGTAGTCGTACGTGAGCTCTTCGCCGCGGCGGATGTCCCGGGCCGCTTTGATCCAGATGGTCTTGTCGACCACCTCGAAGCGGCAATTCGGCGTGCACGAGTGGTTGATGAACCGCGCGATGTTGCCGTCGACGTTGGCGTCGCGGCTCCAGGCGCGGTTGACGCGGAACACCCAGAGCTCCCCGCGTTCGCGATAACGCTCCTCTCTCGCCTCACACTCCTCGTCGTTCCGAATCAGCTCGCCCGCGTAGTCGATGATGCGAGTGTTCTTCGGGATCGATTCGGCCGCGAACACGCCGTGGCCGTGAACCGCCGACTTCCCCCTGATGATGTGTGGCAACCGGCCGGCGCGAGACACTCCGTCGAGCGTAATACAGACCTCGTCAACGCTGCGAGGCCGAGATCGCGCTCGCCAGGATCGAACCGTCCTGGCGGCGAAACCCGCTGACGCGGACGACCGTGCCGTTGACCAGTTGCGCGCACGACAACCCGTTGAGGACCGTCGTGCTGTCCATCCAGATCATCGTGCCGGCGACGGTGAACGTCATCACCGGGCACGCTCCCTTGACGGCGACCAACGCGCCCGCCACTTCGGCGTCACGCTTTCCGGCGTTCGTAGACACGATGGTCGTCGTTGCAGCGGCGGAGGCGAGGGACGGCTCAGGGGAGCTCGCAAGGACCTCGCGCCCATCGCAGCTGTAGACCGTCACGGCGGCGACGGTCGACCACAGCAGGGCTTTCACAGGAATCTCCGACTCGGGCAGGCGTACACAATCGAGCAACGCTCGTGCCATCGGAAGAAGCAGAAATCTCTAGAGAATCACCGCGTACTCACCAGCGTGTCATCGTGCTGGCTCACGACACGCCGCTGCGGAGGACAGGAACTAGGTCTTTCGTTGAAAACGGAAGCGAACGACTAGGGCGGCGAGGATCAGGACGACTCCACCCACTCGCAGCACCGGGGCGATGAAGTATTCAAAGAAGCCTTGTCGCATCGACAGGCTGTCTCCCCAGTGCCACATCTCCAGGCCATTCCAGAGCGGAAAGATCATCAGGAACGCGTCGGGCGGTAGCGGCGCGGACGCACCCTGCGCTGAAACCCGGACGATGTCGCCGTCACCCGCGTCGAACTTGAACGCCGCCGCTTGATTGGTCGACGGATACCCGAACGGCCGCAGCCCGGTCGCCGTGACGATCAGTGGTTTGTCGTTCCGCGTGCCCTGAACGCGCAGGTTCTCGTTCGTCACTGGAGGGGAGAGTGGGTTGACCGTCCCAGGCTCTGCGTCCACCACCAGGAGGAATACCGGACGGCCCAGGCGTTTGACGAAACCGCGCCATTGGCGGTCGGCAGGCACCGTGAACCGAATCGCCGGTTCCTGAAGCGTACCGACCTTCAACGTTGCGACCGGCTCGCTTGCACGGAGGAAGCTGCGCCGGTCGTGTTCGAGCCACCAGGACGTCAGTGGAACGAGCGCAATGGCAGCGGCACCCGAGGTGAGTAACCACACCGCGGGCCGGAGTCGAACGCGAAATCCGCCGCCGTCAGCTGATTTCGACGGCCGTGTGCTCCGCACAGAGCCTTCTGACTGTCGGCACGCTTTCGTCGCGGGCGGCCAGCGGGTACACGCACAGGATATCCATCTGGCGGCTCTTCGCGATGTCGTCCCACAGCTGTTCGAGTTGGATGGCCGCTTCGACGTTCCCGTCCGCCCAGACGGTGGGCGAGCATTCACCACAGGCCACGACCTTGGCGTGCTGACCAGCGTGCCGCGCGACCTCGTTCAGCAGTTCTTCGGCGGCGTTCAGGAACCGTGCCGGGTCCGGGCAGCCGTTGACCATCACCTTCGCGAGCAGCTCGTTGATGCTCACCGACACATAACGCTGCTGTCGAATCGCAAGGGCGAGGTCCACCTGCGAAGCCTGCAGCGTGCGCTTCAGGCTCCGTTCGTGCGCATCGGTCAGCAACACAATGACGGCGTTCCCCCGGTCAAGGGCGCCGCCCACGAAACGACTGAACGCCGCGACAAGGAGCGCGTCGCTCGAACAGAACACGAGATCGTGACGGTGGGACGCGAGGCTGTCTCCCTGGGCGATGCGTTCGAGGCCGCCGCTGACGAATTGCCCGCCTCGAAGGATCGCTTCGAGCACCGGGGGAATGTCTCGCAGGGCGCGAGGTTTATAGACATAGCCGTGAGCGCCTCTACTGAAAGCCTGCTCGGCGACCTCCAATGAGGATTCATTGGTCACGAACATCAGCTTGGCGTCCGGAACGCTGGCACGGATTCGCCCTGCGACTTCAAGACCGCTCAGCGTCGGCAGGCCGATGTCGAGCATGACCACATCCGGTCGCAGCGCTTCAGCCTGACGGATGGCATCCAACCCGTCCGCGGCTTCGCCAACGATCAGCACATCACCCCGCCGCTGCAGCACCTCGCAGATCACGCGGCGGAACGGCTCGTGGTCTTCGACGACGAGAACTCGATGGAGGGGCGTCAACGACATGCTGTTCTGTTGAGGGCCAACGGGAGGATGGCGGTCATGCCGACGCAATCGCGGCGGGTGCCGCCTCCGACGCTTGATTCACTATGGTGACCGTTAAACGGGTTCCCGCCTCCGGGGTTGCGTGAATCTCCAGAACACCCCCGACTGATTCCACGCGTTCTCTCATGCTGATCAGGCCGAGCCCCGCGTTCGGCGGACCATTGACGTCAAATCCCTTCCCGTCGTCAGTGATCGTCAGTGCGACACTGGATGGCCCGCCGGTCAAGTCAACCCAGATGTGGCCTGCGTCGCCATGCTTGATGGCGTTGACCAACGCCTCTTGCGCGACTCGGAACACGCAAAGCGCGACGTTCTGATCGATCTCCGCCGGCACGTTGCGATGGGAGAAGGCAATGGGCAGGTGCGGCGGTGACAGGTCGCGTCGGAGGTGGTCGAGCGCGGCGACGAGTCCGATCAGCTGCAACTTCGCTGGGTGCAGTCGGTGCGAGAGTTCGCGGACGCTCGTCGAGATGCCCTGTACAGTTTCCAAGGCTCGGGAAAGCCGCTTCGCGCTGTGGACCTCCTGCTGCTCGGAACGGAGCCGATCGAGGTCGATCGACAGGATCGCGAGCTGCTGATTGATGTCGTCGTGCAATTCACGGGCGATCCTGGTGCGTTCCGCCTCCTGTTCGCTGAGCAACCGCCGGCTCAGTTGGCGGATGCGATCGTAGCTCACGCGCAGCTTGGTCTCGCTGTCACGCAACTCGCGCTCGCTGCCGCGTAACTCGCGTTCGACGCGCTGCCGCTTGGCTCGTTGAATGAACAGGCCAGCGATCAGGGCCGTCTGCGCCAGCATGAGTATCGCCGCGCCGGTGATGTAGCGCTTGTATTGATCCCACGCGCTCGGCTCCCGGAACAGGACGCGGGCGCCGGCGGGCAGACGCGACTCGTCGAGCCCCCAGCGGCGCAGTTGCCGCCAATCCACCAGATCGACATCGGTGTTGGGCGACGACACGGGTATGTCCTCGGCCTGCTCTCCGCGAAGCACGCGAACCGCGAGCGCGCCGATGGCCTTGGTCTGGGCCAGCTGATCGCGGCGACGGCCGCCGACGATGCCCGAATCCACGGCCGCATCCGCCCAGCTGTAGGTCGGCGCGTTGGCCGCGGCCGCGACGCGGGAGAGGGAGGCCATGACCTGAAACTGCTCGCCCGCGCCGTCCTGTCTCACGACCACGTAGTACACCGCCGAGTGTGGAGGCAACGCTCTGAGTCGCTGTTCGAGATCCGTCGTCACCAGTCCCGAGAAATAGGTGAAGTCCACCCGCCCCTCGAAGGGTTGGAACTCCGCCCTCGCCTGGTTCTCGTAGTCCCGGTCCGACGGGGTCGCGCCGCTCACCACGTAAACATGTTTGAGATCGGGCTGCAGCGCCAGCGCGAGGTCGATCGACCGGCCGAAATTCAGATCGTTGATCAACCCCGTCGAATTGGCCGGGCGGCTTTGCGAGGGATTGAGCGAATAGAACACCGCAGGCGTGCCGTGGAAGAGGACGTTCCGATTCCGGCTCATGAAGTCGATGGCGACTTCTCCTATCAAGATCAGGAGATCGACACGCGTTCCCGCGTACTTCAGCCGCAGGAAGTCGAGGTACGCGCTCTCATGTTCAGGTTTGGGGAACCTCACGAAATCGAGGTTTTCAATGTAGAAGTCCACACGCTCTTCGAGGCCTTCGGCGAGCCGCTTCGGCACCTCCCGTGCCCACACAATCGAGAACTGGTCGTCGAGCCTCGTCGAGTTCAGGACGAGTACTTGCTTCGGGCGGCCGGCCGCGTGCGCGTTCGCGAGAGGACAGAGGATGCCGGCCGCGAGGGCGATTGCCAACAATGCCCTGTGCCGGGCGCCACGCCGCGAGATCAGCCTGCGCACGTGAGGTCAGAACTCCATTTCCGCAGTCACCCTGAAGAAGCGCGGCGTCAGGATGGCATTGGGCCGCGGCCACGAC
>Ga0111539_10007615_pt1 | contig 13837 bp, 10 predicted proteins | sample RhiMethybrSRZTD1_FD_79667 | JGI IMG/M metagenome (GOLD analysis project Ga0111539, IMG submission 79667) | Populus rhizosphere microbial communities from Tennessee, USA - Rhizosphere MetaG P. TD hybrid SRZTD1 (version 2) (version 2) | ecosystem: Host-associated > Plants > Roots > Rhizosphere >...
AAGAGCGTGTTCAGGAGGGCAGATGCAAGCAGTGGGCCGAGGCAGTTGTGCCGCGCTATGTGGGGTCTAGGCAGAGGCGGTGTAAGGGGCTGCGACACTGGGGGGGCGCAGGCGCCTGGTTATGTCTGCAGTGTGGGCTTCGGCAAAGGACTGTCATCGGTGGTCAAGGTGCGAGCGTCTCGTGGCAGACTTCGCGGCCGGGCCACCAGAAAAGTTTCGTCAGGGGGATCGAACATGTTGCGATTCATCGCGGGGTTCGCGAGCGCATTCGCGCTGCTGTCATCGGCCACGGTGTTGGCGCAATCGCCGGCGACTTCGGAAGCTCCGGCCGCACCGGCCGCGCAACCCAACGACTACAGCAAGGGCGAATCCTGGCTGTGCACTCCGCGCGGCAAGGATGCCTGTACCGTCGATCTCGACACGACGATCGTCGCGCCGAGCGGCAAGTTCACGAAGGAAAAATTCAAGGCGCCGAAAGATGCGCCGATCGATTGCTTCTACGTCTATCCCACCGTCTCGCTCGATCAAGGCGGCAACAGCGACATGGTCGCCGGGCCGGAAGAGCAAAACGTGATCGCGCAACAGTTCGCGCGCTTCGCGTCGGTGTGCCGCGTCTATGCGCCGCTGTACCGGCAAGTCACGTTGACGGCGCTGCGCTCGATCATTTCCGGCAAACCGATCCCGGTGGATCGACAGCTCGCGTACAACGACGTGCTCGACGCCTGGAACTACTATCTCAAGCAAGGCAACGCCGGCCGCGGCGTCGTGCTCATCGGCCACTCGCAAGGCTCGGGCGTGTTGACGCAGCTGATCAAGAACGAGATCGACGGCAAGCGGGTGCAGGACAAGCTCATCTCGGCGCTGCTGCTCGGCACGAATCTGCCCGTCGAGAAGGGCAAGGACGTCGGCGCGTTTCAGAACATCCCGCTGTGCAAGTCGGCGTCGCAGATCGGCTGCGCGGTCGCGTATGCCAGCTTCCGCGACACCATCCCGCCTCCAGCGAACTCGCGGTTCGGCAAGGCGCAAGGCGAGAACATGGCAGCGGCTTGCGTGAATCCGGCTGCACTCCGCGGCGGCATCGGGCAGCTGCACTCATACCTGTCGAATGGCCGCTTCATCGCGTCGTCGGCGGCTGCGCCGAAGCCGTGGGTCACACCCGAGCGCAAAGTCTCGACACCGTTCGTAAGCGTTCCGGGATTGCTGACCGCCGAATGCGTCTCGAACGACGCCGGCACCTACCTGGCCGTGCACGTGAATGCGGATCCGAACGATCCGCGCACCGACGACATCGTCGGCGACGTGCTGGTCAACAACCAGGTCCAGAAGGATTGGGGCCTGCACCTCATCGACGCGAACCTGGCGATGGGGAACCTGGTCGACCTGGTGCGCGAGCAGGCCAAGGCGTATTCGCGGAAGTAGGGAACCGGTCAAAGTTGCACGGCGTTACAGGACCGCCCCTGCAACGCCGAGAACTTTGACCGCATGCGCTATCTCGCGCTGTGCTGCGACTACGACGGCACCATCGCTCATCACGGCCGCGTCGACGAGCCCACGCTCGCTGCGCTCAAACGCCTGCGCGAATCGGGACGCCAGCTGGTGCTCGTCACCGGCCGCGAGCTCGACGATCTGCAGAAGGTCTTCCCGCACCTCGACTTGTTCGCCCGGGTCGTCGCGGAGAATGGCGCGCTGCTGTATCGGCCCGAGACTCGCGAAGAGCAGCCGCTGGATGAAGCGCCGCCACAAAGCTTCGTCGACAAGCTGATCGAGCGCGGCGTCGGCCCCATGTCCGTCGGGCGCGTGATCGTCGCGACCTGGGAGCCGCACGAGAAAACCGTGCTCGAAACCATTCGCGACTGCGGGCTCGAGCTGCAGGTCATCTTCAACAAGGGCGCGGTGATGGTGCTGCCCGCCGGCGTCAACAAGGCGACCGGCCTGCGTGCCGCGCTCGCCGAGCTGAACCTCTCGCCGCACAACGCAGTCGCTGTCGGCGACGCCGAGAACGATCACGCGTTCTTCAGTATCTGCGAGTGCGCCGTCGCAGTCGCGAACGCGCTGCCGGCCGTCAAGGAGAAAGCGGATATCGTCACGTTCGGCGATCACGGCGCCGGCGTCACCGAGCTCATCGAGGAAATGCTCGCCGACGATCTCGCGAGCCGCGACAGCGGGCCGCTGGCACGCCACAACATCCGGCTCGGCAAAAGCGTCGAGGGCAAGCCGATCGGACTCTCGCCGTTCCGCGTCAGCGCGCTCGCCGTCGGCTCCTCGGGCAGCGGCAAGTCCACGGTCGTCGCGGGCCTCGTCGAGCGGCTGCGCGCCGCGCACTACAACTTCTGCATCATCGATCCCGAAGGCGACTACGACAGCGTCGAGTCTGCCGTCGTGCTCGGCAATCCCGAGCACGCGCCGACGATCGATGAGTGCCTGCAGCTGCTGAACAGGCCGGATCAGAACGCCGTCATCAACCTGCTCGGCGTGAAGCTCGAAGATCGCCCGTTGTTCTTCCTGTCGCTGTTCGCGCGCATTCGCGAGCTGCGTGCACGCACCGGCCGGCCGCATTGGCTGATCGTGGATGAAGCGCATCACGCGATCCCCGCGAACTGGCGGCCGACCGATCAGAACCTGCCGGAGCGGCTCGAAGGCGTCGTGATGGTCAGCGTGCGGCCGAACCTGATCGCGCCTGCGGTGTTGCGTGCGCTCGAGACGCTCATCGTGCTCGGCGACCAGCCGCGCGAAATGCTGCGCGAATTCATCGATGCGAATCGCGCAACTGCAGTGGCAGACGTGCCGGACGCACTCGAAGCCGGTACGGCGGTGCTTTGGAACAAGACCGGGAACGGCGCACCGACGGTGGTGCACGTGGAGCCGAGCCGCACCGAGCGACGCCGCCATCTGCGCAAATATGCGGAAGGCGAGCTGCCGGAGGATCGCAGCTTCTATTTCCGCGGGCCCGCAGGAAAGCTCAACCTGCGCGCGCAGAACCTGATCCAGTTCATGAACCTGGGCGACGGCGTCGACGACGAGACCTGGCTGTTTCACCTGCAGCGCGGCGAGATGTCGCGCTGGCTGCGGGAGGGAATCAAGGACGAGCCGCTGGCCGCACAGGCAGCCGCGATCGAGCGCAATCGGCAGCTCGATGCCGGCGCTTCGCGCCGCAAGCTGCGGGAGCTGATCGAGGCGACGTATACGTTGCCGGCGCAGTAGGTCGCTCGTGTAGCATCTGCGCATGTTCTTTGACGGGTTTCGCAGGTTCCGAATCGCGACGGCCGGCGCCGAGATCAACGGGGTCGTCGGCGGCAGCGGGCCGCCCGTGCTCCTGCTGCAAGGCTGGCCACAGACGCATCTCGAATGGCGGCACGTCGCTCCGCTCCTGGCGCAGCGCTTTACCGTCGTCGCGACGGATCTGCGCGGTTATGGCGACAGCAGCAAGCCGCCCGGCGGCGAGAGCCATGCGGGCTACTCCAAGCGTGCAATGGCGCAAGACCAGGTCGAAGTGATGCGCCAGCTCGGGTTCGAGCGCTTCGCCGTGGTCGGGCACGACCGCGGCGGCCGCGTCGCCTGCCGCATGGCGCTCGACCATGCGCAAGCCGTCACGCGACTGGCGCTGCTCGATATCGTGCCGACGCGTACGGTCTACACGCAGGTCAGCAAGAATCTCGCGACCTGGTATTTCCACTGGTTCTTCCTGATCCAGCCCGAGCCGCTGCCGGAGATGCTGCTCGGCGGCCAGGCCGAGCCGTTCCTGCGCAACTTCGCCTTCCGCGGGCTCATCCCCACTGCGATCGAGGAGCCGGTGTTCGCGGAATACCTGCGCTGCTTTGCAAATCCGCAAACGCTGCACGCGATGTGCGAGGACTATCGCGCCGGCGCGAGCATCGATCTGCAGCACGACGAGGCAGATCTCGGCACGCAGCTGGCCTGCCCGACGCTGGTGTTGTGGGGCGTGCACGGCGCGATGCATCGCCTGTTCGACGTCCTGGAAACGTGGCGGCCGCGTGCGCCGGGAGCCCAGGGCAAGGCGCTGCCGGCGGGTCATTGGTTGCCGGAAGAATGTCCACAAGAGCTGACGGCGGCTCTGGTGGAATTCCTCGCTTAGAATTGTCGCCTTGTCGATCTACAAGGGACCTGCAATGCGATCGTCCAAATTTCTTGCCGCCGCGCTCGTGCTGGCGGCCACCGCTGCTTCGGGAAAATCCGTGAACGATTCGAACGCTCAGCTCGCGCCCGACAATCCGTTCGCGCGCGAGAGCACCCTGCCCTATCGCTTGCCGCCGTTCGACAAGATCAAGGACGATCACTTCAAGCCGGCGCTCGACGCCGGCATGGCCGCGCAGCGCAAGGAGATCGACGCGATCGCGAAGAATCCCGCGGCGCCGACCTTCGAGAACACGATCGTCGCGATGGAGCGCTCGGGCGAGCTGTTGACGCGCGCCACCTCGGTGTTCGGCAACTTGACGGCGTCGAACACCAATCCGCAGCTCGAAGCGCTGCAGACGGAGATGTCGCCGAAGCTCTCCGCGCATAGCGACGCGATCTATCTCGACCCCGCGTTGTACACGCGCGTGCGCAAGCTGTACGAGCAGCGCGCATCGTTGAAGCTCGATCCGGAGTCGCTGCGTCTGTTGGAGCGCACTAACACGAATTTCGTGCGTGCCGGCGCGCGCCTGTCCGACGCCGACAAGACGCGGCTCAAGCAGCTGAACGAGGAAATCTCGAAGCTCACGACCGAGTTCCGGCAAACGGTGCTGAAGGGCGTGAACGCCGCCGCAGTCGTCGTCGACAACCGTGCCGAGCTGGACGGCATGACGGACGAGCAGATCGCAGTCGCAGCCGAGGCTGCGAAAGAGCGCAAGCTCGAAGGCAAGTGGGTGATCGCGCTGCTCAACACGACGACGCAGCCGTCGCTCACGCAACTGAAGAATCGCGCGCTGCGCGAGCGCATCTATCGCGCCTCGTCCGACCGCGGCTGGGGCGGAGAATTCGACACCACGAGCGAGATCGCGCAGATCGTCAAGCTGCGAGCCGAGCGTGCAGCGCTGCTCGGCTACAACAGTCATGCCGCGTACGTGCTCGAAGACGAAACTGCGCTCAATCCCGGCGCAGTGAACTCCATGCTGAGCCAGCTCGCACCGCCTGCCATCGCGAATGCGAAGCGCGAGGCTGCCGACATCCAGGCGCTGATCGACACGCAAGCCAAAGCGAACGGTACTGCGACCTTCAAGCTGGAGCCGTGGGATTGGGACTTCTACGCCGAGCAGGTGCGCAAGGCGCGCTACTCCTACGACGAATCCGAAGTGCGGCCGTACTTCGAGATGAATCGCGTGCTGGTGGATGGCGTGCTGTTCGCCGCGCACGAGCTCTACGGTTTGAGCTTCAAAGAGCGCAAAGATCTGCCGAAGTACCAGGAAGACGTGCGCGTGTTCGAAGTGTTCGATACCGACGGCTCGCCGCACGGCCTGTTCCTGGTGGACTGGTACGCACGCAGCAACAAGCGCGGCGGCGCGTGGATGAACAGCTTCGTCGAGCAGGCGCGGTTGCTGGGAACGAACCCGGTCGTCGTCAACAACCTCAACATTCCGAAGCCGCCGGCGGGGCAGCCCACGCTGCTCACGTCCGATGAGGTGAACACCGCGTTCCACGAATTCGGTCACGCACTCCACGGCCTGTTCTCGAACGTTCAATATCCGCAGTTCTCAGGCACCAACGTGCCGCGCGACTTCGTCGAGTATCCGTCGCAGTACAACGAAATGTGGATGACGGATCCGCGCGTGCTCGCGAATTACGCGCGTCACTATCAGAGCGGCGCGCCGATGCCGAAGCAGCTGATGGACAAAGTGCTCGCGGCGCGCAAGTTCAACCAGGGCTATGCCACGACGGAATATCTCTCCGCGGCGATTCTCGACCAGGCCTGGCATCAGCTGCCCGCAGGCAAAACGCCGGCACAGGCCGACGTGGCGAAATTCGAGAGCGATGCGCTCAAAGCCTCGGGCATCGACTTCGCGCCGGTCCCGCCGCGCTATCGCTCGACGTATTTCTCGCACGTGTTCGCGAGCCCGATCGGCTATTCCGCGGGCTACTACGCCTACATCTGGAGCGAAGTGCTCGCGCGGGACACCGAGCACTGGTTCGACACCCACGGCGGTCTGAAGCGCGAGAACGGCGATCTGCTGCGGCAAAAAGTGCTGTCGCGCGGCTTCAGCGTCGATGCGCTGACGATGTTCCGGGACTTCTACGGCAAGGGTCCCGAGATCGGCCCGCTGCTGGAAGCACGCGGCCTGACCAGCGGCGCTGGGACGTCCACTGGGACCTCCGGGCGCTGATTCGGTATGCTTGCCGCCCCTTCTTCACCCCTGCAAGGAATCGCCATGCGTTCGTTACCCGCCCTGACATTGGTCATCGCACTTTGTGCCGCTGCCACGATGGCACGCGCGGCAGAGCCGCAAACGGACGAACAGAAGGCGCTGTACGCGCTCGGCGTTGCGATGTCGCAGAACCTGACCTCGTTCAGCCTCAGCGACGCGGAGCTGGAGTTCGTGAAGGCCGGCCTCGCGGATGGCGCGAAGGGCAAGACGCCGGCGAATTACGACCCGCAGCCGTATTTCGCGAAGCTGACGGAGATGCAGAAGACGCGGTCTGCGGCCGCGGGCAAAGTGGTGCTCGACAAGGCCGCTGCGGAGAAAGGCGCGAAGCGCACTGCATCGGGTCTCGTCATCACGACGATCAAGGAAGGCACCGGTGCCTCGCCCAAAGCGACCGACACGGTCAAGGTGCACTATCACGGCACGCTGCCGAACGGGAAGGTGTTCGACAGCTCGCGCACGCGCGGCGAGCCGGCAGAGTTCCAGCTCGATGGCGTAATCAAGTGCTGGACTGAAGGCGTGCAGACGATGAAGGTCGGCGGCAAGAGCAAGCTCACCTGCCCGGCCGATACCGCCTATGGCGACCGTCCGCCGCCGGGCAGCGGGATCCCGGCGAACTCGCCGCTGATCTTCGAGGTCGAGTTGCTCGACATTCCGAAGCCGGTTGCACCGGACAAGAAGGGTTGATCCATGAAGCGATTGCGCATTCTCGCTGCTGCGTTATGCGTGTTGGCCGCACCTGCGTACGCGCAGGTGCAAGGCCAGGACTATGAGCTGCTGACGCCGCCGCAGCCGACGTCGAGCGCGGACAGGGTGGAAGTCATCGAGTTCTTCTCGTACGGCTGTCCGCATTGCGCTGCGATGGCGCCGCAGATCGAGAAGTGGGCCGCTCAGCTGCCTGCGAACACGACGTTCGTCCGGGTTCCGGTGTCGTTCGGCAGGCGCGAGTGGGGTCAATTGAGCCGCGCGTACTATGCGCTCGAAGCCACCGGCGATCTCGCGCGCCTCGACGATGCGGTGTTCGCGGGAATTCACCAGGAGCACAAGCCGCTGTTCAGCGAGGAGGCGCTGGCGGCGTGGGCGGCGGAGCACGGCGTCGAGGCGGCCAAGTTCCGCGCCGCGTTCGAGTCGCCCGGCGTGTCAGCGAAGGCGATGCGCGCCGAGCAGCTATCGCGCGATTTCAAGGTCAACAGCGTGCCGTACGTGATCGTCGACGGAAAATACATCGTGAAGGGCAAGAATCACGAGGACACGCTGAAGATCGCGCGGCAGCTCGTCGATAAAGCGGCGGCGGAGAAGAAAGTAGCGAAGCGGTGAAGAGTCGGGCTAAAGCCCGACCTACAGCGTGCTACCCGCGCGCGTAGGTTACTCCGCCGTCGACAATCAGTGTCGACCCCACCACGTAGTCTCCAGCCCGCGAGGCGAGGAAGATCGCCGCGCCGGCCATGTCCTCGTCGGTGCCGATGCGCTTCAGCGGAATCCGCTTCGCAACCTCATCCGCGTGGTCGCGCGCCATGGTGTTCATGTCCGACGCGAATGCGCCCGGTGCGATCGCCGAGACGACGATGTTGTCCGCCGCGAGCCGCAGCGCCATGCGCCTCGTCAAATGAATCAGTCCCGACTTGCTCGCAGCGTACGAATACGTCTCCTGCGGATTCACCGACACGCCGTCGATCGACGCGATGTTGATCACCTTCGCCGCCCGCTCCGGGCGCGCGGCGGCCCGCAACGAGGCGTGCAGCGCCTGCGTGAGAAAGAACGGCGCCTTCAGGTTCAGATCGACGACCTTGTCCCAGCCCTTCTCCGGAAAGGCGTCGAACTCGGCGAGCCACGCGGCGCCGGCATTGTTCACGAGGATGTCGAGCTTCGACTCGTGACGCCCGTAGGCGGCAGCGAGCGCGGCAACGCCTTCATTGGTCGACACGTCGACCGGCAAAGCGACGCACTTGCCGCCGCCTTGCGACAGCTCCGCGGCTGTCTGCTCGCAGGCATCCGCCTTGCGCGAAGAGATGTAGACGCGCGCACCCTGCGCGATGAAGCCTTTCGCGATCATTTTGCCGATGCCGCGCGAGCCGCCGGTGACGAGGGCGACGCGGCCCTCGAGCGAGAACAGGTCTTTCATTTTCTGGTTTCTTGATTCAGTCGATTCCATCGCGCAGCAGAGCATCCGGCGGCGCGCCGCGCGCCTGGCCGCTGCTCGACCAGGCCAGCACTTGCGCGTAACACCCGTCAGCGCGCAGCTCCAACGCCAGCCGCTGCTGCGCAAATGTTCCGCCCGGCTCGTGCAGCGCCTGGAGAACGCCGGGTGCCGTGATTTCACAGGCGAGATAGCGTATCTGCCGCCGCGCATGTCCGGCGTCACGAATCGTGAAGATCGGCGCGACCAGCGGCCCGTCATTCCCCAGCCGCAGCGGCACGGGCCTGTCGTTCGCCGCGGTCATCAGGATGCCGGCCGGCTCGTAGCTCCAGCCCTGCGAAACCAACGCATTGGTGAAGCACGCTGTCTCGCTCTGCTCGCACGACGCGAACAGCACAGCCACCACGCGACCGCAACCGTTGTCGAGCATCCAGCGCGCGGAATCGTCGGAGCGTGCCGCAGTAACACAGTCGGTCGCTGGCCATTCGGCGACGACTGCAGCCGGGATGATGCCGGCCGGTCCGGGATGCTGGGCGGCGAACATCGAGCGAGCCAGCATCGAGAGCATGTCGTCGTCATGCGGATTCAGAGCCAGATACTCGCGTGCAAGGTCGACTGCCTGCTTGTATTCGCTCTGCTCCAGATGGCCTGCGGCAGAGGCCAGCATCTCTGCCTTGCGCGCGCTCATCCGCTGCCGCTCGGCGATCCTGGCGGGATCCTCGCGCCCAGCGGGTTCTGCCGCCGCTACCGGTTGTTGTTTCGCTGGCCAGGCATCCGAGCTGAGGGCTGCTCCGGATGCGGATGCGGATGCGGAATCGAACGGCGATGAAAATTCCTGTCCCGGCACCCAGTGTTGCCAGCCCGACGCTGCGCCGACGATGACAAAGGCGACTGCGGAGATCAGCAGCACGGCCCCTGCGCCGCCCACCGCGAGCGCAGCCGTCGAGACGCGGGCCCTTTTTGCCAACCACTGGCTGAACAGCCAGCTCGCCAGCGAGGCGGCGAGCGTCAGCAGCGTGATGATGAGTACTGCAATGGCCATGAAGGATGCAGATCCGAGCGCCGCTGCCAGCGTGCGCGTCGGAGCCCGTGCCGTCAATTCCGCTACGCGCCGGGTTGCCGAGTACCGCTGGGCGAAAAAAGGGTTTTTCAACGGCGCGCGAGTGCTTCACAATTCGCGCAATGACCTCGCGTGACAGCAAACCGGGCACTTCGGCAGCGCGCGGCGCCACGGCCGGACCAGTGTACGAGCAGCCGCTCAACGAGCGGATGCGAACCTTCCTGCGCCTGGACTTTCTCTACCAGCAGGCGCTCTTCCATGAAGAGCGCGAAGACGCGTGGTCGACGCGCGCGGCCGTCGGCTCGTTGCTGGAAATTCTTGCAATTACCGCGCGCGGCGACGTCCGCAGCGAAGTGCTCAAGGAGCTCGAGCGGCAGATGAGCGTGATGGCCGACTACCAGGCGAAGCCCGGCGTCGACACCGGCCGGCTGCGCGCAGTGCTGTCGAACCTCGAGCGACTGCGCACGGAGCTGAACGCCGCGGGCGCGCTGTTCATGCAGAAGCTGCGCGATTCGGAGTTCCTCAACGCCATCAAACATCGCAGCACGATTCCCGGCGGCACCTGCGAGTTCGACCTGCCCGACTATCGCCACTGGCTGGACCAGCCGTTCTCGGTGCGCTCGGGCAACTATGGCGAATGGATGGTGACGATCCGGCCGCTGTGCGACGCCGTCATCGAATTGTTGTGGCTGACGCGCGAGTCCGGCCGCCCGCGACCGGAGACGGCAGTCGGCGGCAACTTCCAGCTCGCATTCGAGCGCGACAATCCCAGCCAGCTGCTGCGTATCGGGCTGCCCGCGGGCACGGACCTGTTCCCCGAGGTGAGCGGCGGCCAGCATCGCTGCAGCATCCGCTTCCTGCGCTGGACGGATCCAGGCGCGCGCCCCGCGCAGGCGCCAGAAGACGTGAAATTCCAACTCACCGTCTGCACGTGAGCACGACCGTTCAATGTCCGACCTGCGACCGGGTCGTGCAGTGGAACGCCAGCTCGCCGTGGCGGCCATTCTGCAGCGAGCGCTGCAAGCTGATCGATCTCGGCGCGTGGGCGTCGGAGCAGCACGCGATCCCGGGGAATGAGATCGAGGCGGAAGACAAGCCGAAGACAGAGGATGAAGAGTCGGGCTGAAGCCCGACCTGCAGGTCCCCAATCACAGGCTATCAGCCAGCCGCGCTCCGCTCTCCATGTGCAGCGTCTTCACCAGGAACGCCCACTGGTCGGCGTAGTCCTCGATCTGCATCCACACGGGCTTGCCGGCGCCATGACCGGCGCGCGTCTCGACTCGCAGCAGCACCGGATTCGAACAACCCTGCGCTTGCTGTAGTTGCGCGGCGAACTTGTAGCTGTGCCAGGGCACGACACGGTCGTCGCGATCCGCCGTGGTGACGAGCGTCGGCGGATAGCACGTTCCCGAACGGACGTTGTGCAGGGGTGAGTACGCGTACAGCGCGTGGAACTCCGCCTCGTTCTCGCTCAATCCGTAATCGCTGGACCACTGCCGCGCGTTGGAGCTGGGCATGTGATAGCGGAGCATGTCGAGCACACCGACGGCCGGCAGCGCGGCACCGAACAGGTCGGGACGCTGCGTGAGCACTGCGCCGACGAGCAGGCCGCCATTGCTGCGGCCGCGGATCGCGAGCTTCGACGGCGACGTGTACTTCTCGTCGATCAGCCATTGCGCGGCTGCGATGAAATCGTCGAACACATTCTGCTTCTGCAGCTTCGTGCCGGCGCGGTGCCAGGCCTCGCCGTACTCGGAGCCGCCCCGCAGATTGGCGACAGCGAAAGCGCCGCCCATCTCCAGCCACACCAAGACGGGTACGCTGAAGTCCGGCTGCTGCGCGGCATTGAAGCCGCCGTAGCCGTACAGCATCACCGGCGTCTGCCCGTTCTTGACGTGGCCGCGCTTGCTCGTGATGAACATCGGCACGCGAGTGCCGTCCTTGCTGCGATAGAAGACCTGTTCAGTGACGAACGTGTTTCGGTCGAACGCGACCTGCGGCGCGCGGAAGACGCTGACCTCGCCGCTTGCGACGTCCAGGCGCGAGATCGAAGCCGGCGTCAAGTAATCGGTGTAGGAGAAGAACGTCTCGCCGTCCTTCACGTCGCCGAAGAACCCACCGGCGCGGCCGAATCCCGGCAGCTGCACGTCGTAGAGCGGCTTGCCGTTCAGGTCCATCGCACGCACGACGGAATGCGCATCCTGCAGGTATTGCGCGAAGAAGCGCCCGCCGACGATCGTGGCCTCGACCATGGCGTATTGATTCGCCGGGATCACGGCGCGCCAGTTCTGGCGAGCGGCCGACGTCGCCGGGACCGCGATCACCTGGTAGTTCGGCGCCTCCGCGCTGGTGCGCACGTAGAACGTGTCGTCGATCTCCGCGACGAAGTCATAGTTCGCCTCGAACGTGTCGAACAATCGCACGACCTCGCTGGACGGCGCGCCGTCCGATCCGAGCGTGCGATAGTAGATGCCGCTCGACTGCGAGCCGTCGCTCAACGAGATGACCAGGTAGCGGAAGTCGTCCGAGATCTGCACGAACGGATTGCGCGTCGGATGGTCGACGACCTTGAACACGCGCTCGTCGGCTTCCTGCGCGGTGCCCAGCTTGTGCCAATAGACCTCGCGCTGCTTGCTGTCGTCGCCCGAGCCGTCGGCGCGCAACGGATAGCGCGCGTAATAGACCGTGCGCGAATCGGCAGTCCAGTTGACCAGCGCGAACTTCATGAAGCGCAGCACGTCCGGCAGATCGGCGCCGGTCGCGACGTCGCGGAAACGCCAGGTCCGCCAATCGGTGCCGCCGTCCGACAAGCTGTATGCGAGCAGCTTGCCGTCGGGGCTCGGCACGATCTCGGCGAGTGCGATCGTCGCGTCCTTGCTGAGCGTATTCGGATCGAGCAGCACGCGCGGCGGACCGCGCAAGGTGTCCGCTACATACAGCACGCTCTGGTTTTGCAAGCCGTCGTTGCGCGAATAGAAGTAACGACCGCCCCGCTGCAGCGGCAGGTCGTAGCGCTCGTAGTTCCACAACTCCGTCAATCGCTTCTTGATCGCCTCGCGCGCCGGGATTCCTTCCAGATAAGGCTGCGCGAGCGCGTTCTCGGCGCCGACCCACTCGCGCACGCGGGTATCGCTGGTCTGCTCGAGCCAGCGATACGGATCCGCAACGCGCGTGCCGTAGTAATCGTCGACTTGCGCGACACGTTCGGCTGCCGGATACGCCAAGTTGGGCTGCGCGGCGCCGTGACGCGTCGAGTCGGCGCCGCATGCCGCGAGCAGCAGCAGCGCGGGGAGCGCGAGAGCCTTCTTCATGAGAACCTCTGGCGACCGAGAGAACGAGGCGCCTAGTTTAGTGTCATCATCGTGGCGAAAGAATCGGCAGCACTCCATCATGCGGTATACAACAGCACTCCTCCTCTCCCTCATGGCAATTCATGCAACTGCCGCGCCGTTGACCGTCGAGCGCATCTTCGGCGCACCCGACCTGAGCGGCCCGCGGCTGCGCGAGCCGAAATTCTCGCCGGACGGGCGCTATGTCACCTACCTGCAGGCCAAGCAGGACAACAAGGACCAGCTGGATCTGTGGGCGTTCGATACCCAGACCGGCAAGTCGCGGCTGCTGGTCGATTCGCGCGCGCTGGTCAGCGGCGAAGAGCAGCTGTCCGCGGAAGAGGAAGCCCGCCGCGAACGGCAACGCACGGCTTCGCTGCGAGGGATCGTCGAGTACCAGTTCACCGCTGACGGACGGCGACTGTTGATTCCGCTCGGCGGCGATCTGTACTTGTACGAGTTGAACGCGCGCGAGAATCCCGTCACGCGCCTGACCAATAGCGCCAGCGCCGAGACCGATGCGCGCTTCTCGCCCGGCGGGCGTTACGTGAGCTTCATTCGCGATCAGAACCTGTACGCGATCGACCTGCGGACGCGGCAGGAACGCGCGTTGACGACCGACGGCGCCGGGCTGGTCGCCAACGGCGTCGCGGAGTTCGTCGCGCAGGAGGAGATGGATCGCGACACCGGCTACTGGTGGTCGCCGGACGATTCGCACGTCGCCTTCACACGCATCGACGATGCGCCGGTCCAGGAAGTCGAGCGCTTCGAGATCAATGCCGACGGCGCACGCATGTATCGGCAGCGCTATCCGGCGGCGGGCACGCCCAACACCCGCGTCGAGTTGAAAGTGATGGAGCTCGCGTCCGGCAAAGTCACGCCGGTCGAGCTGCAGCTCGGCGACGGTTATCTCGCGCGGGTCGACTGGTTCCCGGACTCGAAGCATCTGGCGGCC
>Ga0111539_10007616_pt1 | contig 13837 bp, 14 predicted proteins | sample RhiMethybrSRZTD1_FD_79667 | JGI IMG/M metagenome (GOLD analysis project Ga0111539, IMG submission 79667) | Populus rhizosphere microbial communities from Tennessee, USA - Rhizosphere MetaG P. TD hybrid SRZTD1 (version 2) (version 2) | ecosystem: Host-associated > Plants > Roots > Rhizosphere >...
ACATGATCGCGGTCAACAAAGCCGACGGCGACAATCGCAAGCGTGCTGCCGCCGCCGCCGCCGAATACCGCGCCGCCTTGCATATTCTCACACCCCGCTCGCCGAACTGGACGCCGCCGGTGCGGACCTGTTCGGCGCTGACGGGCGACGGCATTGCGGAGCTATGGGCGCAAGTGCTGGCGCATCGCGAACGCCTCACCACGTCGGGCGAGTTTGCGGCGCGGCGCCGCGAACAACAGGTGAAGTGGATGTGGTCGCTGATCGAACAGCGCCTGTTCGGGAAGCTCAGGTCGGACCCCCGCCTGCGCTCCAAGCTGCCGCAGCTCGAGGCCGCGGTGGCGCAAGGTCGGTTATCGCCGATGTTGGCAGTCGAGGAGATTGCCACAATCCTTGATCTTTAGGCCGGATTGGGGCCATCCACGGCGAAGGTTTCCAAATTTACGATTGCTACACACTCTGCGGCTAGGCTTTACGGCCGTTAACAACCTGTCGATTGCACGATGCCGGGCGAAAAACGCACCTTCCGCCGCAAGTCGCTGAAATATCCCGCGCGGCTCGATGTCGGCGACGGCCAGCCGTCGCGTGAGTGTCTGCTGTCGGACATATCAGAAACCGGCGCTCGCGTCATTCTCAAGCATCAGGACGAGATCCCCGATCGCGTCACGCTCCTGATCGGCACCAAAGGCGTCGCACCGCGCCATTGCCGCGTGGCTTGGCGCGACGGCACTGAACTTGGTCTCGAGTTCAAGAAGAATTCACGGCCGCCATCACGGCACTTCCGCTAGCGGCAAAACTGTGTCCCCGCGGTCCCGTTGCGACACGCCTGCCGCATTAACCGTCCCGGCGGCCGCCCAACCTGTGTCGATCCGGCACGACCCGGCGACGAAATTCCTGGCCTGAGATTTGAAGCTCTGGTTCCGAGTTACATCGGAATCGGATCATGGACCTCGACCGCCGCCGCCTGATTGCCGTCTCGGCGCTGACCGGAGCAGTGCCAAGCTCGATGTTGGCAACGCCAGCGGCCGCGGCACCACTCTCCTCGCTCGGCGTCGATGCCAACATGCTCGGCGTGCGCGCCGGCGGCGGCGCCGATCAGACCCGGATGCTGCAAGCCGCGATCGATCGGACCGCGGGCGCCCGGGTGCCGCTGATGCTCGGCCCCGGCGACTATCGTGTTGGCGATCTGCGATTGCCGGCCGGCACGCAGCTGATTGGCGTGCGCGGCGCGACACGGCTTATTTTCACCACCGGCAACGCGCTGATTGCGGCAACCGGAGCCGATCACATCACGCTCGCCTGCCTTACGCTCGACGGCGGCAACAAGCCGATGCCGGCCGACGGCGGACTTGTGGTGGTCAATCAAAGCCGCGATCTCCGGATCACCGACTGCGAGTTCGTCGGCTCAAGCCGATGCGGCATTGTGCTCAACCAGGTCGCAGGAGCCGTCACCGGTAATACCGTCACCGGCGTGGCTGACGTCGCGATCTACTCGCTCGACGCACGCGGCCTGACCATCCAGGGCAACACTATCCGCGACGCCGGCAACACCGGCATCCTGGTGATGCGCTCGATCAAAGGCGACGACGGCACATTGATTGTCGACAACCGCATCGAGAAGGTCGCCAACCGCAGCGGCGGCTCCGGCCAATACGGCAACGCCATCAATGTGTTTCGCGCCGGCAACGTCGTGGTCCGCGGCAATCACATCAAGGGCGCTGCATTTTCGGCGATCCGCGCCAACACGACATCCAACATCCAGATCATTGGCAATCTCGCGACCGACCTCGGCGAGGTCGCGATCTATTCCGAGTTTGCCTATGACGGCACCATGATCGCCAACAACACCGTCGACGGCGCCGCGATCGGCATCAGCCTGGCGAACTTCAACGAAGGTGGCCGGCTCGCGGTGGTGCAGGGCAATCTGATCCGCAATCTCAAGCCCAAGCGGCCTGAGGGGACCGATCCGAACGACGGTGCAGGTATCGGCATTTTTGCCGAAGCCGACACCGCGATCACCGGCAACGTCATCGAAAACGCACCCAAGATTGGCATCTGTCTGGGCTGGGGCCCCTACCAGCGCGACGTATCGGTCACCGGCAATGTGGTACGCAATGCGCCGCACGGGATCTCGGTCTCGGTCGCGAAGGGCGCCGGCGACGTGGTGATCGCCAGCAACGTGATTGCCGCGGCCCCACGCGGCGCCATCGTCGGCACCGATTTCGGCAAGACTGTCGCCGCCGATCTCGTCAACGAACCGACGCGCTTCGCGCATCTGCAGATCAGCGGCAACCGGGTGCGTTGACGGCCTTCACCGCCGGTCCGCCTGTGCTAGCATTCCACCCGCAGCGAGGGGTGTGGAATGCCAGTCAGTGCGAGTTCGGAAGGCGCCGGAACGAAAAAGAAGCTTTCCGGTCTCAGCATCATCAAGGAAATCAAGGCGAGCGGCATCGAATTCGTCATTTCGGTGCCCGATATCACCACCAGTGAAGGACTGTTGCGGCCACTGGCTGCGGAAACCGAACCCCGCCTCATTCGTATCTGCAAGGAGGACGAAGGCGTCGGCATCTGTGCCGGGCTGGCGCATAGCAAGAAGCGGGCACTGCTGCTCATTCAGCAGACGGGCATGCTGGATTCGATCAACGCGTTGCGTGGCGTCGCGGTCGAATATTCGCTGCCGATCTGTTTGATGGTGGGTTTGCTGGAAAAAGAACCGGACCTGCGTCCGCGCGAGTCCAAGCGCTATGGGGTGCGCATCGTCGAGCCGATTCTCGACGCCATGGGCATCGCCTATCACGAAATCGAGGACGACAGCGATTTGCCGAAGATCCGTCCGGCGATCGACGAGGCCTACAAGAACTCCAAGCCGGTGGTGCTGCTGATCGGACGGAGGCCGTCATGATGAACCACAAAGACTGCTTCAAGGCGCTCGCCCGGCATGTCGAAGACACCGACATCGTGCTGCCGGTCTATTCCAGCGCCTTCGAGTGGCTCGACCTCCAGCCGCGCAAGCTCAATTACACGGCGCATGGCGCCATGGGGCTGGCGTCGTCGCATGGGCTCGGCCTTGCGCTCGGCCGGCCCGACAAGCGCGTGATCGTGCTCGACGGCGACGGCAGCCTGCTGATGAATCTCGGCACCCTGGTCACCACCGCGGCGGTTGCGCCGAAAAATTTCTTCCACTTCGTCTGCGAGAACGGCACCTATGAGGCCAACGGCGGCCATCCGACACCGAACCGCGGCAATGTCGCCTTCGCGTCGCTCGCCAAGGCGGCCGGCTACAAGAACGTCTATGAATTTTCAGACATCAAGAACTTCGAACAGCAGATCGGCGCGGTGCTGTCTGAAACCGGACCGGTTTTCGTGCATCTCAAGATCGAGCGTTGCGGCCCGCAGGAGCGCGACTACAACCGGCTGCATGGCGTCGAGGCCCGCCAGAACTTCAAGGATGCGCTCGACGCAAGCTGACAATGGGCAAGTTGCGCGGCGCTGATATCGTTGCCCGCTCGCTGCAGCGGCTCGGCTGCAGGCGAGTGTTCACGCTGTCCGGCAACCACATCATGTCGATCTTCGACGCCGCGCTCGATGCCGAGCTCGATCTCATCCACGTGCGCCACGAGGCCGCCGCTGTGCACATGGCCGACGCCTACGGGCGGCTGACCGGCGAAGCCGGCATCGCGATGGTGACCGGCGGCCCGGGGCACGCCAATGCGGTCGGTGCGCTGTTCACGGCCTTGGGCGCGGAATCGCCGATGGTGCTGCTCTCGGGTCATGCGGCGACCTGGGAATTGGGCCGCGGTGGTTTTCAGGAAATCCGTCAGGCCGAGATGGCGGCGCCGGTCAGCAAGGCGTCCTGGACCGCGACATCGGCAGCCGCGCTTGGCCGCGAAATCGGCGAGGCCGTGCGCATCGCGACGTCAGGACGCCCCGGCCCGGTGCATCTGAGCCTGCCATCCGACCTGCTGGAAGCCCAGATCGATGAAAGTGCCATTGTGTGGCCGGAGCGACAGACAACAGCGGCCTCGGGCCTTTCGGACCTGCAAGCCGACACAATCCTCAACGCGGTTGCGAATGCTCAGCAGCCGATCGTGATCGCGGGGCCGCATCTCTCGAATCCATCCGGGCGAGCCTTGCTGGTAAAGCTCGAAGCCGCGGTCGGCGCGCCGGCCGTGATCATGGAAAGCCCGCGCGGCATTGCCGACGCCACGCTCGGCGCCTTCCCTGACTTGGTAAAGCGTGCCGACCTGATCGTGCTGCTGGGCAAAGCGCTTGATTTCACGACCAGATGGGCGAGCGGGCCGGCGTTCGATCCCGGCGTCAAGCTGATCGCGATCGATCCCGAGCCGGGGCTGGTCGAGCGCGCCGGCAAGGAGAAGGGCAAACATCTGGTCGCGGGGGCCGTCGCGGACGTGCGCGGCGCCGCGCAGACCCTGATCGCGCGCGCCAAGCCACGCAGCCGCGGCTGGCACGCCGAAGCGCGCGCCGCGCTCGACCACCGGCCGGCCGAGTGGGCCAGCATCGTGTCCAAGACGCCGGGCCGGTTGCACCCGGCCGAGGTGTTCCGGGCGCTGCATCCCTATGTGGCGCGCGATTCCGACACGGTGCTGATCTGCGATGGCGGTGAATTCGCGCAATGGGCCCAGAGCATGCTGCCGCTCCGGCGCCGCCTGATCAACGGTGTCGCCGGCTCGATCGGCTCCTCGCTATCGTTTGCGCTTACGGCGCGGCTGGTCGAACCGAAGGCGCCGGTGTTCGCAGTGCTGGGCGACGGCACCATCGGCTTTCACATTGCCGAATTCGAAACCGCGGTGCGGCGCGGCCTGCCTTTCGTCGCGGTGCTCGGCAACGATGCGCGCTGGAACGCCGAGAGCCAGATCCAGCTCCGCGAATACGGCCAGAACCGCATGCATGGCTGCGAGCTGTTGCCGGCGCGTTACGACCAGTTGGTGGCGGCGCTCGGCGGCCATGGCGAGCATATCGAACGTGCCGCCGAGCTGCCGGCCGCGATCGAGCGCGCGCTGGCGAGCGGCAAGCCCGCCTGCATCAATGTCATGATCGAAAGCATCGCAGCGCCGGTGATCCGCCTCGGCTAGCCCGGCCGCCGCGAAGGAGGTCGCGCACCGGCGATTGCTAGTTCCTGGCGAACGCTTGCTTCGCGCGCGCGACCACCGCCGGCGGGACGGCCGACATTCTTGCGATCATGGCGGCAACCTCTTCGCCGGACATCGGTTCGATATCGATTTTCGCCTTTGCGGCGTCCGCCAGGAACTTGTCGTCCTTCATGGTTGCCATCAACCCATCGCGCAGCGCCTTGGTGCGCGCCGGCGGTTGACCAGGCGGCGACACATACGGGCGGCCAAGTGCCTGGGCTCCGAAGATCAGATCGAACACCTGCCGGTCCGCTTCGGTCTTGGCGTAGCTGTCAATATGAGGAATAGCCTTGAGCTCGGGATGCGGCGGACCGCTGAGCTGAATGACTGGCTTGAAATCGCCGCTTTGGTACTCGTCGGCCCAAAACGACTTGATTGTGGTGAGCGGCAGCCCGCAGATGCCTTGCACCTCGCCGCGGTTCATTGCCAGCTTCACGTCGGCAGAACCCTTATAGCCGTAAACCACCTTCAGTTTCGCCCCCGTCAGATTCCGGACTGCCTGCGCGAACGTGCCGAGCGGGCCGGTGGCGCCAGTCGCGCCGAACACGGCCTCCCTGCTGAGGAGCTCATCGAACGTCGCGATCCGGGACGCCTTGGTGACACCGCACAGTCCCGTGCTGGTTTCGAGGCTGCCGATCCAAGTGAGCTTGGTCGGGTCGTACTGGGCCTTGTCGTTGCCGAATACCGGCTCGAACGCGACCGTGTGCACGAATGTCGCCATCACGGTGCCGTCCTTGGGCGCGACGTTGGCAAGCCAATTCGCCGCGGTGATGCCGCTGGCGCCCACCATGTTCTGCACGATGACGCTCGGACCACCCGGGATGTGGCGGCTCAGATGGGGCGCGATGGCGCGGGCATAGATGTCGAATCCCGTTCCCACCTGGTGGCCCACCATGATGGTGACGGTCTTGCCCCGATAAAACTCGGCGATCTCGTTCGCGGCCGCCGGCGACATCATGCCCAACAGCGTCAGCAACATGCCCGCATTAAGACAAGACGGAGTTCGCATGGGTTTCCTCTTGGTTGGACAGGCCGCGCCGCGATCATAGTCCCGCAGACTTGTCACGCCATTGCGCCGGTCGGTCGCAGGCCCCCGACCGCGATGCCGCTCCAGTTGCGCAGCGCCGGCCGCACGAAGCGTTCCAACGCACTGTGATCCGCGTCCGACGTCACAAAGCGCGCGATTGTCGCCGCCATCATCACCTCGGCGGCGCGGCCTGCGCCATCGTCGCATTTGATCGCGATGCCGAGACCCTGCTCGGGCAGCGCCGCGCAGAACACGCCTTCGGCGCCGGTTTTGACGAAGATCCGCGCGCCGAACGCCTTCATGATCTCGGTGCAGAAGCGGCCGGTGCCGGCGACGTGCCACGGCTTGGCGGCGCAAGCCTCGCGTAACCGCGCCGCCGCCTGCGCGCGGGCGGGCGTCAAGCCCTGCCCGTTGCCGAAGCGCGCAAAGGCGCGTGCCAGCGCGGACAACGGCATTGCCCAGGTCGGCACCGAACAGCCGTCGGTCGCACGTGCACTGTCGGCGACCGCGATGCCGGCAAGATTCTCAAGGACCGACTTGACCTCGCGCTGCACCGGATGGTCCGGTTGAACGTAACCGTCGCGATCCGCGTCGATGGCGCAGGCGACGCATAGAAAGCCGGCATGCTTGCCCGAGCAATTGTTGTGGATCGCGCCGGCGGTAGCGCCTGAACGCGCCAGCGACTGCGCGGACGGCTGATGCAATGGCCAATGCGCGCCGCATTTGAGCGCCGAGCCGTCGAGCCCCGCCGCCGCCAGCATCCGTTCCGCGGTTGCGATATGGCCCGGCTCGCCGCCGTGCGACGCGCAGGCGAGCGCCAGTTCCTCGGCGCCCAACCGAAAGCGGTCGGCGGCGCCGCTTTCGATCAGCGGTAGTGCCTGCAACGCCTTGATCGCGGAGCGCGGGTAGATCGGCCGCTCGACCTCGCCGATCGCCAACACGGTGCGTCCATCGGCATCCATCACGGCGACAGCGCCGGAATGCCGGCTCTCCACCAGCGCGCCGCGGACCACCTCGACAAGAACCGGATTACCCATTGTTAATGGACTGCGTCAGAACCTTGCCTTAGTTCAGGCGAGAACCATCTATACTCGAATTTCCATGGACACCGCGGTCTCATCCCAGCTCCGACCCAGATTCGGCCTACGCCTGATGCTCACCTTTATTGCGCTGTTTCTGCTGCCCGCCATGGCCAGTGCGGCCCTGATCGCCTATCGCGGCGGGCCGAAAAGCTGGCGCGACTATGACGGCTCGGCGCGCTCGAGCCTGCCGGCCGCCGCCGTTCACCCGGAAGCCCGGGTGCTGGTGATGGCCGGCCGCACCCGCGGCTGGAAGGGCGCGGTGGCGCTGCACTCCTGGATCGTGATCAAGCCTGCCAATGCCAATTCGTGGCGGCGCTACGACGTGGTCGGCTGGGGCGGCAGTCCGGTGCGCACCAATTACTGGGGTCCCGACATCTGGTTCGGCGAGCGGCCCGAGGTCGTGCTCGACCTCAAGGGTGCGAGCGCCGAGGCTCTGATCCCGCGCATCGAAGCGGCCATCAAGGATTATCGCTACGCCAATGACGGCGACTACCGGATGTGGCCTGGCCCGAACAGCAACACCTTTATCGCCGCGGTGCTGCGCGCCGTGCCGGAGATCGGCGTGACGTTACCGTCCAACGCCATCGGCCGCGATTACCGGCCGCTGCCCTATGTCGGCTTCACCGACAGCGGCACCGGCATCGAGGCGAGCCTCTGGGGCCTGCTCGGTATCAAGCTCGGCTGGGTCGAGGGCGTGGAACTGAATTTCCTCGGTTTGGTCGCAGGCTTCGACCTGCGCCAGCCGGGCGTGAAATTGCCCGGATTTGGCACGCTGGCGCCGGCCGGCCGTACCGCGACCGCGGCGACGCTTCCCAATAATTAGTCGCCGGCTCACGGCGAAGTGTGACGGCGAGCCGTTGGCTTAAGGTGACGCGCGCGCCCGGCTCTGTCAGATTGCCGGCATGCATGACACGCTGCCGCTTCTGAGAAAAATCCGCTTCCCGGCGATCCGCCGTTCCCGCCTCGACACCCTGCAGGTCAACGTCGGCTATCGCTGCAACCAGTCCTGCGTGCACTGCCATGTCGGAGCGAGCCCGCACCGCACCGAAGAGATGAGCGGCGAGGTTGTCGACGTCGTGCTCAGCTTTCTCGAGCGCCGACGCGTTGCGACGCTCGATATCACAGGCGGCGCGCCCGAGCTCAATCCGCACTTCCGGCGGCTGGTGACAAGCGCGCGCGATCTCGGCGTCCGCGTGATGGATCGTTGCAACCTCACCATTCTGGAGGTGCCGGGCCAGGAAAATCTGGCGGAATTCCTCGCCGCGCAGCAGGTCGAGATCGTCGCCTCGATGCCGTGCTATCTCGAAGACAATGTCGACCGCCAACGCGGCAAAGGCGTGTTCGATGGCTCGGTTCGCGGCCTCAAGCGGCTCAACGCGCTGGGCTACGGCCGCGAGGGCACTGGCCTGAACGTCCATCTGGTCTACAACCCGCAGGGTCCGTCGCTGCCGCCGCCCCAGCAGACGCTTGAAGCCGACTACAAACGCGTCCTTGGCGAGCAATATGGCATTACCTTCAACCGGCTCTACACGCTTGCCAACATGCCGATCCAACGGTTCGGCTCGATGCTGATCTCCAAGGGCGAGTTCGACCATTATCTCGACCTGCTGCAGCGCGCCCATCTCGACGCCAATCTCGACGGCGTAATGTGCCGCAACCTCATCTCGGTCGATTGGCGCGGCTTGGTCTACGATTGCGACTTCAACCAGATGCTCGATCTGCCGCTGACGCGTCCCGGCCGTGACCGCGTTCACCTGGCGGACCTGATTGACGCCGAGCTCGCCGGCAACGCCATTCGCGTCGCCGGCCATTGCTTTGGCTGCACCGCCGGCCAGGGCTCGAGCTGCGGCGGCGCCCTGCAGGAGGCGGCCGAGTAGCACGCGTCGTCATGACGTCGCTCGCGATTATTGTCCCGGTGCTCGACGAGGCTGACGGCATCGTCGCGGCGTTGAATGCGCTTCAGCCGTTCCGCCAGCGCGGCGCCGAAACGATCGTGGTCGATGGCGGCAGCCGTGACGACACGATCGCGCTGGCTCGCCTCCTCGCCGACCAAGTGATCTCAGCGCCGCGCGGCCGCGCCTCGCAGATGAACGCCGGCGCGCGCGCCACGGCGGCCGACCTGCTGCTGTTTCTGCACGCCGATTGCACGCTGCCGCCGCGGGCTGATGATCTCGTCCGCGATGGCGTCGGGGCCGGCCGCAGGCAATGGGGCTGATTTGACATCCGGATCGCCGGCCGTCATCGGCTGTTGGGCATGGTCGGCGCCATGATGAACTGGCGTTCGCAACTGACCGGGATTGCGACCGGCGATCAGGCTATATTCATGACACGGAACGCCTTTACCCAGGTGGGTGGCTTTCCGGAACTGCCGCTGATGGAAGACATTGCCATGTCAAAGCTGCTGCGGCGTCTCAGCCGCCCGCTCTGCCTCGCCGGCCCAGTGATCGCCTCCGGACGACGCTGGGAGCGTGGCGGCGTGCTGCGCACCATGCTGCTGATGTGGCGGCTGCGGCTGGCCTATTTCCTTGGCGCCGAACCCGCCAGGCTCGCCCGCCGCTATGGCTATGGACCGCGCGATGGCTAAATCAGTGTCGATCGCGATCCTCGCCAAGGCGCCTGAGCCGGGTCTGGCCAAGACCCGGCTGATCGCCGCGCTCGGCGCCGAGGGTGCCGCGGCGTTGCAGGCGCGTTTGCTCGCACGCACGGTCGCAACCGCCAGTGCGGCTGGAGTCGGGTCGCTGACGGTCTGGGCGACCCCCGACGACAAGCATCCGGCATTCCAGGATTTGCGTCGAAAGTTCAAATTTTCGGTCGCACAGCAGAACGACGGCGATCTCGGCGCCCGCATGCTGGCCGCGGTCACGGCGGCGCGCGGCCCCGTGCTGGTGATCGGCACCGACTGCCCCGGCCTCACCGCGGAGCATCTGCGGGATGCCGCCGAGGTGCTGGGCAGCTATGACGCCGTGCTGATCCCGGCCGAAGATGGCGGCTATGTGCTGATCGGGCTGCGCAAGCCGCAGCCGGTGCTGTTCTCCGATGTCGACTGGGGCACGCCCACCGTGATGGCGGAGACGCGCTTTCTGCTCTCCGCGCACAAACTGACCTGGCGCGAATTGCCGCCGCTGTGGGACGTCGACACGCCGGAGGATCTCGAGCGGCTGCGTCAGAGCGGCCTGTCGGATTTGCTTTAGGCGATCCGGATCAGCACCAGCCCGGCAACGATCATCAGCGCCGCACCAACGCGGCTCCCTCGCAGCGGTTCACCGAGGAAAGCCACCGCGATGATGGCCCCGAACAGCACGCTGGTCTCGCGCAGTGCCGTCACGATCGCGATCGGCGCCACCGTCATGGCCCAGATCGCGATCGAATAGGACACCACCGCGAGCGCGCCGCCGCCGAGGCCGATCTTCCAGTACGGCGCCATATCGGCGATCAGCCGGCGGCCGGAGCGCGCAAATCCATAGGCCGCAACCACCGGCGCGATCAAAATGAACAGCCACACCGAATATGAGTTGGCATTGCCGGGTCCGGCGAGCCTCGCGCCGACGCCGTCGACCACCGAATAGGCGCAGATCGTCACCGCCGTGAACAGCGCAGCGCCGACCGCGCGCTTGTCGAGTCGCGCCAGATCGCGGCCGCCGCGCAGCGACAGCAGCAGCACCCCGCTGGCCAGCAGCACGATGCCGAGCCAGCCCGAGAGGCTCAGCGGCTCGTTGACGAAGAGTGTCGTCATGGTCGCGGTCATCAGCGGCGCCGAGCCGCGCGCGATCGGATAGACCTGGCCAAGGTCGCCGGCGCGATAGCTCTCGATCAGACCGGCGAAATAGAACAGATGGATGATCACCGAAGCGATCAGCCAGGGCCAGGCGGCCGGCGCGGGCAATCCGGTGAACGGAATGCCGGGGATCGCCGCGATGCCGGCGCCGATCGCGATCAGCACCGTGGTCGCCATTGGATCGAGCGTGCGCTTGATCGCGGCGTTCCAGGTGGCATGACACGCGGCGGCAAACAGCACGGCGACAAAGACGAAGGTGTCCATCAGCGTCGGCCGCCACGCTCCGCCAGCTTGCGGTCGAACTCCAAAACTGCCTGCAGCAGCACTTGGGCCCCCGCCGCGCATTGCTCCTTGGAGGAGAACTCCGCCTCGTTGTGGCTGACCCCGTCGCGGCAGGGTACGAAGATCATCGCGGTCGGCGCGACCCGCGACACGTAGGCCGCGTCGTGACCGGCGCCCGACACGATATCGCGGGTCGAGCAGCCCGAAAGCTCGGCGCCGCGGCGCACCGCGGCGACGCAATCCGGATCGAACCGCACTGCCGGCTGGTCCCAGATCTTCTCGAACACCACGCCGAGGCCCAACGGTTGACAGATTTCGGTCAGCGCCGCGGTGAAATCCGACTCCATCGAATTGAGCACCGTGCCGTCGGGATGGCGCAGGTCGATGCAGAAAAACACCTCGCCCGGCACCACGTTGCGCGAATTCGGCCGGTTCTCGATCAGGCCGACGGTGCCGACCGCCGCCGGGCCGTGCGCCCGCGCGATCGCCTCGACCCGCTCGATCATGCGGGCGGCGCCGAGCAGCGCATTTTTGCGCAGATGCATCGGGGTGGCGCCGGTGTGAGCGTCCCGCCCGGTCAGCGTCGCCTCGTACCAGCGCATCGCCTGGACGCCGGTGACGATGCCGATGTCCTTGCTCTCGGCTTCGAGGATCGGGCCCTGCTCGATATGCAACTCGAAGAAGGCCGCGAGCGGATGCGAACCACAGCGCTCAGGCCCGCGATAGCCGATCGCCTCCAGCGCCGCGCCGAAGCTCTCGCCAGCCCGGTCGGTCCGGCCATGCGCCCAGTCGCGTGCGAACACGCCGGCGAATACGCCCGAGGCCACCATTGCGGGTGCGAACCGCGAACCCTCCTCGTTGGTCCAGTTCACCACCTCGATCGGCGCATAGGTCTCGTAGCCGGCCTCGACCAGCGTACGCAGCGCCTCCAGCGCGGCGAGCACGCCAAGCACGCCGTCAAACTTGCCGCCGGTCGGCTGGGTGTCGAGATGGCTGCCGAACGCGATCGGCGGCACCTTCGCGCTGCCCTCACGGCGCGCAAACATCGCGCCCATATCGTCGATGGTGACGCGGCAACCCAGCGCCTCGGCGCGCGCCTTGAACCAGTCGCGCACCTGCCGGTCGAGATCGGTCAGCGTCAGCCGGCAGATGCCGCCTTTGGCGGTGCCGCCGATCGCGGCGGTCTCCATCAGCTCGCCCCACAGCCGCTCGGCGTTGATGGCGAGGTTGCGCATCAGCGCATGGTCCTGAAAAGTGGAAACCGGTTTTCGGACAAGATCATGCGCAAAGCATAAGGGTTCAGGATGCTCGCCGCTGCGCCGCCGGCGCCCAGAGCTTCGGCCCGACGCGCAGATATTGCTGGGTCCGCGGCACCTCGGCGCCGAGGGTTTGCGCCGCATGCCAGGCCCAGCGCGGATCGTCCAGCATGGCGCGGCCGAGGCAGATCATGTCGGCCTTGCCGCCCGCGACGATGTCCTCGGCCTGCTCGGCCTTGATGATCATGCCGACCACCCGTGTCGGCAGGCCGACCTCGCGCTTGACGCGCTCGGCGATCGGCACGTTGTAGCCCGGATCCTGCGGGGTCCGGGTTTCGGCCGTGATGCCGCCCGATGAACAGTCGATGAAGTCGACGCCCTCCCCCTTGAGCGCCTTGCAGTAGGTGACGATCTCGGCATCGGTGATGCCGCCCTCCTTCCACTCCACCGCCGACAGCCGCACCCCGAGCGGCACCGATTTTGGCACCACGGCACGCACCGCGCGCGCGGTCTCGATGCCGAAGCGCATGCGGTTCTCGAGCGAGCCGCCGTAGCGGTCGGTGCGCTGGTTGGCGATCGGCGACAAAAACGAATGCGCCAGGTAGCCGTGCGCGTAATGCAGTTCGATCAGGTCGAAACCGATGCGCAGCGCCCGTTTGGCGGCGTTGACGAAGGCCTCGCGCACGCGGGCGACGTCGTCTTCGGTCGCGGCGCGCGGCGTGTGCCAGTTCGGTCCGAACGGGACCGCCGACGGCGCGATGGTCGGCCACGGGTCCTGGCCGTCCTTGAGCGGGGCGCCGCCCTCCCAGGGCCGCTGCGAGGAGGCCTTGCGGCCAGCATGCGCCAGCTGGATGCCGAGCTTGGCGGTGCCGCTGCGGCGACAATGCGCGATGACACGACGCAGCGCGTCTTCGTTGTGGTCGGAATAGAGCCCGAGGCAGCCATGGGTGATGCGGCCATGCCGCTCGACATGGGTCGCCTCGACCACCACCAGAGCGGCGCCGGAATTCGTCAGCATGCCGAGGTGCTGGATATGCCAATCGGTCGCTGAGCCGTCGTCAGCGCTGTACTGGCACATCGGCGCCACCACGATGCGGTTGGACAGTTCAAGGTCGGCAAGACGGATCGAGGAGAACAGGCTGGACATACGCTTTCCTGAGTTAAGGCGAGGCGAAGGGATTTTACGGACGACGCCCGATGCGGCAAGCGGCCCGCGCGCAGATCAGCGCAGCCGCAGGATCGCCAGCGCCAGCGCCTTGGCGCGGGGC
>Ga0111539_10007618_pt1 | contig 13835 bp, 11 predicted proteins | sample RhiMethybrSRZTD1_FD_79667 | JGI IMG/M metagenome (GOLD analysis project Ga0111539, IMG submission 79667) | Populus rhizosphere microbial communities from Tennessee, USA - Rhizosphere MetaG P. TD hybrid SRZTD1 (version 2) (version 2) | ecosystem: Host-associated > Plants > Roots > Rhizosphere >...
CATCTGCGGGACGCCTTCGGCGCGAGCTACGAGGACTACTGCCGCCGCGTGCGGCGATGGATATGACGGACGACCTCGATCGACTGGCGACCGAGCTCGAGTCGATTCGCTTCGATGCGCCGGCGGGCGCGTCGCGGCTCGAGAGCTGGCTCGAGCTGGTCGCTGCGCGGGACGCCAGCGATTTGCTGCTCGTCGCCGGAGAGCCGCCGACCTTTCGCGTGCACGGCCGGATCGTCCGCGCCGACAGCGCGCCGCTCGACGGCGAAGAGATCGAAGCGATGGTGCTGCCCGAGCTGGCGCCGCACGCGCAGCGGGCGTTCCGGGAGCGCGGCATCGCCGACGCCGCGCGTCACGTTCCGGGCGCCGGCAGATTCCGGATCAACCTGCATCGCGAGCGCGGACGCGCCGCGGCTGCGATCCGGCGTCTCCCGCGGCAGGTGCCGTCGCTGGCGAGTCTGAATCTCCCGCCCGGCGCCGATCTGCTGGCGCGTCTCCAGCGGGGGCTCGTCCTGGTCGGCGGCGCGACGGGATCCGGCAAGACGACGACGCTCGCGGCGCTCGTCGAGGAGATCAACGGCCGCGAGGCCAAACACATCATCACGATCGAGGATCCGATCGAGTACGAGCACGCGAACCGGATGAGTGTCATCGAGCAGGTCGAGATCGGCGTCGACGCGCCGGATTTTCCGGCGGCGCTGCGATCCGCGCTCAGGCAGATGCCGGACGTGCTCGTCATCGGCGAGATGCGTGATCCCGAGTCGATGCAGATCGCGCTCGCGGCCGGCGAGACGGGACAGCTCGTCTTCTCGACGCTTCACACGACGGACGTCCCGTCGACGATCGCCCGGATGACGGACTCGTTCCCGGCCGAGCGCCAGCCGACGATTCGCCAGGAAATCGCGGCGGCGCTGTCGGCGGTGTTCGTCCAGACCCTGCTGCCGAAGACCGGTGGCGGACGGATTCCGGCGGCCGAGCTCCTCGTCGTGCAGTACGGCGCCCGGCAGCACATCCGCCGGAACACGCTGCACCAGCTCCATCAGGAAACCACCATCACGCGCAAGTACGGATCGTTCACGCTCGAGGAGTGTCTCGCGCGCCTCGTCAAGGAGGGCCGGATCGATCGCGGCGACGCCGCCTTGCGCGCCAATCATCCCGAGGATTTCGAGCACGCGATGGGTACCGTGTAGCTTCTGTGCGTAAAGCGGTTCTCTGCGTCGTCATTCTGGCCGCGCAGTTCGTCGTGCTGGAAGCCGGCATCCGGCTTCACGGCGGATCCGAGGTCGCGCCGGAGTTCCGGCGTCTGTTCATGCCCGATCCCCGGGTCGGCCATCGGCTGCGGCCGGACGCCCGCGCGCACTTCACCACCGTCGAGTTCAGCACCGATCTCGCGATCAACGCCCAGGGCGTGCGCGACGACGAGCCGATCGGTCCGAAAGCGCCGACCGAGCGGCGGGTGGTCGTGCTGGGAGATTCGCTGGTCCTCTCCGTCCAGGTGCCGTTCGCGCAGACGTTCTGCGAGCGGCTCGAAGTGCGGTTGAATGCGGCCGATCCCGCGCATCGCTGGCGGGTCATCAACGCCGGCGTGCAGGGATACGGACCGGTGCACGAATGGCTGTTCTTCGACGCGATTGCCGCCGCCTTCGAACCGGACATCGTGCTCATCGGCGCGTTTGCCGGCAACGACGCGGTGGAGGCCTACGACACGGAAGCGTGGCTGGAGGCCGGCCGGTCGACGACAGAAGGCACGGAAGCGGCCATCAGTCAGCTCCGGCGCGTGGTGCGCTCGAGCGTCGTGCTGCAGCTCGTCCGCGTGCGCTGGGACCAGTTGCGATCGCGATTCAGCAGTGCGGCGCCCGAGCGTCCCATGGCGACCTATCTCGCCGACCCGCCGCCGGAGGTGCAGCGCGGTCTCGAGGTGTCGCAACGGGCGTTCGGCCGGATCGCGAACCGCGCTTCGGCGATTGGCGCTGCAACCGGACTCGTCCTTTTTCCGGCGCGGTTTCAGACCGACGATGCCGACTACATCCGGTGGAAGGAAATCGTGCACAGCTCCGGAGGTGAGCTCGTTCGCAACTCGGGAACGGCCAGGTTCCGTGAGGCGCTGGCGCCACTCGGCCTGCCGACGCTCGATCTGCTCCCCGTCCTCGAGGCCCAGCCGAATCGAGTCACCCTTTTTTATCAGCGAACGATCCACCTCACGCCGCATGGCCATGAAGTGGTGGCCGGCGCGCTGTTCGAGTTCCTCAAGACCAGCGGGTTGATGCAGGCTGCGATGCGCTGATGGTCTTCAACTCGCTCCAGTTCGTCGCCTTTTTCCTCGTCGTCTACGCGCTCTACCGGCTGCTCCCGCACCGGGCGCAGAACGTGATGCTCGTGGCCGCCAGCTACTACTTCTACGCGGCCTGGGACTGGCGCTTCCTTGGTTTGCTGATCGGATCGACGGTGGTCGATTTTTTCGTCGGCCGGTATCTGGGCGCGGCCATCGTCCCGCGCCGGCGCCGGCTGGCGCTCGTGCTCAGCCTCGCGTTCAACCTGGGGATGCTGGGCTTCTTCAAGTACTTCAACTTCTTCGCGTCAAGCCTCGCCGCCGGGTTCGACACGCTCGGGTGGCATCTCGATCCCGTGACGGTGAACGTCATCCTGCCGATCGGGATTTCGTTCTACACGTTCATGACGATCAGCTACGTCATCGACGTGTACCGGCGCGACATCCAACCCACATCGAACTTCATCGACTTCGCGCTGTTCGTCTCGTACTTTCCGCATCTGGTCGCCGGGCCGATCCTCCGTGCCTCGTTGCTCCTCCCGCAGATCGCGCGGCCGCGAACGATCTCCCGCGATCAGGTGGTCGAAGGGCTCTGGCTGGCCGGTTGGGGCTACTTCCAGAAGATGTTCGTCGCCGACAATCTCGCCAATCTCGTCACGGCGGTGTTCGGCCTGGGCGCGTCGCCGACGGGCCTCGACGTCCTCGTGGCGATGTATGCGTTCGCGTTTCAGATCTACGGCGACTTTGCCGGGTATTCGAACATCGCCCGCGGCATTTCGAAGCTGATGGGCATCGAGCTGAACGTCAATTTCCTCTTCCCGTACTTCGTCGTGTCGCCCCAGGAGTTCTGGCGCAACTGGCACATCAGTCTGTCGACCTGGCTGCGCGACTACCTGTACATCCCGCTCGGCGGCAATCGCGGATCGCGGCTGGCGACCTACCGCAATCTGATGATCACGATGGCGCTGGGCGGTCTCTGGCACGGCGCGGCGTGGACGTTCGTGCTCTGGGGCCTGTATCAAGGGCTCGCGCTGGTTGCCGGGCGGACGATCCACGAATGGGCGCGTTTTCGCGGGATCGCCCTTGGCCGCGGACTCACCTGGTCACGAATCGCGCTCGGTGTGCTGATGTTTCACGTGACGTGCTACGGCTGGTTGATCTTCCGGTCGCAGTCCCTGTCGCAAATCGCGTGGTTCACGCGCTTGCTCGCGACCGATCTTCGCCCCGGTGCGTCCACGATTCCGTCACTCGTCGTGCCTTTCCTCGAGATCGTCCTGCCCTTGCTCATCGTGCACATCTATCAGGCGCGTCGATGCTCCGAGTCCGCGCCGCTGACGCTGGGCACCGCGACGCGGTACGCGTTGTACGGCGCAGTCGGGTACCTGATCGTGCTGTTCGGCGATTTCCAGGGCGCGCAGTTCATCTACTTTCAGTTCTAGCTCGCGCGGTCCGCGGACGTGTCGTAAGCACCGAGTGACGCGCCGAAACCGAAAGGGACGACGTTGATGTCGTGGTGGCCTCCGAGGTCGTGGCCCTCGGAAATCGCGCTTCCATCCGCTCGCGTTTCAAACTATCGCGTATCGCGCGAGGCCTACCCGGCTTGGAAACCAAACATGCCTTCGGCCGTCGCGCTCGAAACGCGCGCTGCTTTCAGCGCGATTTCGACCTGACGCTCATCGGGCCACTCCAACGTCGGCCACCACGACATCAACGCCGTCCCTTTCGGCGTGTCAGTGCCGGGGTTCGTGACTGTGCACTGCGACACGTAATGCCCGTGGCTGGAGGGTCGTCATGCGGGCCGACTCCGGAGCGACGCGACGGCGGCAGTCTGAAAAACGTCGCGGAAGAGGGCGACACCGCGTGGGGCTGGGGGTCCCCGCGCGCGTTTGCCAAGACGAACTCTCTGAAGCGACGTTTTTCCGCGTCGCGAAGGCGGAGGCCCCGCATGACGACCCTCCCAGCCACGGGCGCTCTCGGTACCGAGACCAGAGGCCGGGGTCGAAACGCAGCCTATTTCCCGGCCAGATCGCGGATGATCGTCGCGTAGATGCGAATGGCTTTTTCATAGGCATCGATGCGCACGCGTTCGTCGACGCCGTGCACCAGTTCCAGTTCGCCAGCAAGCCTGATCGGCAGGAACCGGTAGATGTTGGGCGCGACGCGGACGTAATGGCGTGAGTCGGTGGCGGCCATCGTCAGGAACGGCGAGACGACCACTTCGGGGTAAATAGCGCGAATCGCCGACTGCAGGCGGACGAATTCCGCCGTGCCGATCGGCGAGATTGGCACCGGGGGAGCGGCGCCGCCCGCGACGGCGACGACCTCGACGCGGTCGTCGGCGATCGCGCCCCGCATGTGCGCCGCCACGGCCTCCGCGCTGTCGTTGGGAAGCAGCCTCACGTTGAGGATCGCGCGGGCAGACGTGGCGAGGACGTTCACCTTCGGGCTGCCCTCGAGCATTGTCGGCGCGATCGTCGTCCGCACGGCGGCGCTGGTTTCAGGCGTCCGTCCCATCCGCCAGAGCACGATCGGTTTCGTCAGCCAGAGATTCGCGAACACCGCTCGCAGCGGCATCGACATGTCCGGCGTGAGGGTCGTGAACATCTCGCGCGCGGCGCCGTCGAGCCGCGCGGGCATCGGATGATGCTCCAGCCGGTCCAGCGCGCGGCCGAGGATGCCGACCGCCGATTCGGCCGGCGGCATCGACGCGTGTCCCCCGGCGGCCGTCACGCGCAGCTCGACGATGACCGGATTTTTTTCGGTGATCCCCACGAGCGCCACCGGCCGTGGAACGCCGATGACGTGGTCGTAGATCAGGCCGCCCTCGTCGAGGAGCCAGGCGTCGTGAACACCGAGCCCGCCGAGATGGGCCGCAATCGCCGCCGCGCCGCTCGCATCATCGTCGCCCTCTTCGTTGTGACCGAAGGCGAGATACACCGTGCGCTCGGGCGTGAAGCCGGACGCGATCAGCGCGCCGACGGCTTCGAGAATGCCGAGCACGCCGCTCTTGTCGTCGATCGCGCCACGGCCCCAGATGCTGTCGTCGGCGATCGCGCCGCTGAACGGCGGATGCTGCCACGAGCGGCCGGGCGTTTCGGCAGGGACGACGTCGAGATGGGCGGCGAGAATGACAGGAGGGAGATTAGGACGGCGTCCCGGCCACGTGTAGAGCAATGAGTACGCGGCAATGGTGTCCCGCGACATTTCGCGGCTGACGCCGGGAAATTGAGTCAGCAGGTATTGGTGGAGACCGAGGAACGCCGCCGGATCGCGTTTGGTGGCGTCGCCCCACGAAATGGTCGGAAAGCGAATCGCACCAGCCAGCCGATCCGCGGCGGCCCGCGCGTCGATCTCGATTGGCGCGGGAGTGCCGGGAAGCGGCTGCGCGCTGCGTAGCCGGAGCGTGCGAATCGCCACGACCGAGACGATCGCGACGAGAGCAATCAGGACGATTTGCGCCAACCGTTTCATGAGCGAGGCGGATCATATCTCCGCGCTCATCACGCAGCTGCGAAGTAGACTGATCACATGCGAATCCATGTGACGATCGTTCTGGCGTTGGCTCTCGCGGCGCCTGTCGCGCTCGCGGCTGACGACAGCCGCCTGAAGGCGGCCGAGCAGGTGCTCACCGAGATGGCCGGCGCGGCGGACAAAGGCATCCCGAAGAACCTGCTCACGAAGGCTCAATGTGTCGTGATCATCCCGGGCGTCAAGAAAGCCGCGCTCGGCGTCGGCGGCCAATATGGTCGCGGTTACGTCTCGTGCCGTACATCGGGCGCTTCCAAATGGAGCGCGCCGGGCGGCATCCGGATTGAAGGCGGCAGCGCGGGGCTGCAAATCGGCGGCACTGACACGGACGTGATCCTGCTGGTGATGAACAAGCAGGGCGTCGATCACTTGTTGTCGAACAACTTCAAGGTCGGCGCCGACGCCGCGGTGGCGGCCGGACCGGTCGGCCGAGAGGCAGCCGCTGAAACGGACGCAACCCTGCGTGCGGAGATGCTGTCTTATTCCCGGGCGAAGGGTGTCTTCGCCGGTCTCTCAATCCAGGGCTCGAGCTTCCGCGACGATGGCGGCGAGAACAAGGAGCTCTACGGAAAAGAGATCGACAACAAGACGATCGTCACCGGCAGCGTCCCGCCGCCGAAGGGCGCGGCCGGGTTGATGAGCGCACTTTCCAAGTTTTGAGACGTGAGGACCTCGGGTTTCGTCTGCAACATCTCGACGTGAGTCACACGTCGACAACGAAACCCGAGGTCCTCACGAGATCTTCACCTGATGCTGATGAGCTCGATGTCGAAGACGAGCATTCCTTTGGGCATGTCCGGGTCAGGGTTGTTGTCGTAGGCGAGCGCGCCGGGAATCCAGAACCGCCGTTTCTCTCCGGTGCGCATCAGTTGCACGCCTTCAACCCATCCCGGGATGAGTTGATTGAGTGGCGCCGTAATCGGCTTGCCGTCCTTCACCGAGCTTTCGAACATTTTGCCGTCCGTCGTCCAGCCGGTGTAGTGGACAGTCACCATCGACTGAGGCCCGGGATGCGTCTGACCCAATCCGACTTGCAGCACTTTTGACGCAAGACCGGACGGCGTTTTCAGCGCGTCGGCGGGCGGCGCCGCGACATCAGGTGGCGCGGCGAACGGGTCTTTCGCCGCGCAAGCGACAGCCATTGCGACGAGCAGCATTCCGGCGGCGCGTTTCATGAGGTCAGTCTTTCACGCGTGTGGGCGCTCTTCAATCGGATAGATTACGCAGCTCATGGATTTGCAGCTTACCGACAAAGTCGCCATCGTCACGGGATCGAGTCGCGGGCTTGGCCGCGCCAGCGCTCTGGCGCTCGCCGCCGAAGGATGCCGGGTCACGCTGTGCGCCCGCGGCGCCGAGACGCTGCGCGAGGCGGCAAGCGCGGTGGCGCAATCCGTGAAAGCGGCCGATCGAGTCCTCGCCGTCGCAGCCGACGTGTCGACCACTGAAGGGACCGAAGCAGTCGTCAGCCAGACGATCGATCGCTTCGGACGGATTGACATTCTCGTGAACAACGTCGGAGTGGCCGGAGGCGCAGACCTGCTTGCGACCTCTGATGCAGATTGGCAGAGCGCCCTCGATCAAATGCTCTATCCCGCCATTCGCATGTCGCGGCTGGTCGTTCCGCACCTGCGCCGCGCCGGCGGCGGCGCGATCATCATGATCACGTCGATCTATGGCCGTGAGGCCGGCGGCCGGATGACCTACAACGTCGTGAAGGCTGCCGAAATCAGCCTGGCGAAATCTCTCTCGCAGCAACTGGCGCGCGACAACATCCGCGTGAACAGCATCGCCCCGGGATCGATCCTCTTCGAGGGTGGATCGTGGTGGAAGCGCCAGCAGGAAGACCCGGACGGCATCGCGGCGTTCATCCGTCGTGAGCTGCCGTTCGGCCGCTTTGGAACGCCAGAAGAGATCGGCACGGTCGTGGCGTTCGTCGCGTCTCCGCGAGCGAGCTGGATCTCCGGCGCGTGCATTCCGGTCGACGGCTCACAGGGCAGGTCGAACATCTGACTACTTGATCACTTCCTTGAGCGCTGCGATCACCTCGGCCTGGTGCGTGGCGAGCGCGAAGTGGCCTGCGTCTTCGATGATGATCAGCCGTTTCTTGGGAGCCGAGATCTTGGCGAAGTACGCCTCGACGAGCGTAGTCGGCGTGAACAGATCGTGCCGCCCCTGAATGACGTAATAGGGGATCTTGAAGCTGGTCGCGGTCGCGGAAAGATCCCCTTCGACCGATGCGCCAATCAAGGCGGAACCTGACGCGCTCATTCCGTCACCGATCGTCTTGACCATCCCCTCGGTCTCGCCGTTGGCGCTGTACGCCTTCCTCAGGCCGGTGAGCCAGGCCGTGTCCGACGCATTCATGTTCTGGCGGATCGGGCGCGAGAAGCCAAAGTACTGCTTGACGTTCTTCGGATCCGGCTTGCCGATGGCCTCGAGATCGGCGAGCGCGGCGGTGTCGCCATTCTCCTTGTAGCGTTGCTTGAGGAAGTCGAACTGAAACTGCACCGTGCCGGCCCAGGATGAAACCTGGCCGGTTCCCACGTAGGCGGCGATCAAGTCCGGCCGCTGCTGTGCCATTCCGGTTGCGATGATGGTGCCCCAGGAATGACCGAACAGAATCAGCGGCGCCCGTGAAAACCTGTTGTGCAGTTGTCCGGCGAGATCGATCGCGTCGGCGATCAGCGTCTCGCGCGTGACGCCGGCCGCGCCGTTCTTCAAGAACGTTCGTCCCGCCCCACGCTGGTCCCATTGCACGAGAACAAAGTCCTTCTCGTACGGCGCGTAAGTGGAGACGAAAGGCGACTGAACATCGCCAGGGCCGCCGTGCAGGAGCAGCAGCACTGGATGTCCGCGATCGTCGCCACGAGTGGTGACCCACTGTTCAATGCCGCCGATGGTGATGAATGCAGCTTCTTCGATACGCTGCGCGGAACTCCCGGTCTGGACAGATCCGGCCAGAAGAAACAGCCCGACGAACGACGCGGCCATGCATCGCATGCCTGCTTGTGACGGAAGCGGCGTGGTTTTGGTTGTCAAACCTGCGGCAGTGCATTCACGTCGGTGAAGAGGCGTTTTTGCCTTTTGCCTTCTGCCTTTTGCCTTAAGATGTCTCGCCCCATGGCCGACGCGATCCAAGCAGCTGCCGACTGGCTCTTCATGCCCTACGTCGTCGGAGTGCTCCTGGGCGTGGGGCTGTTCCTGACGATTCGGCTCGGCTTCGTGCAGTTCCGGCGATTGCCGGAGGCCTTTCGCGCCATCGCCGCGCCGCAGTCGCAGGGCGCCGCGGGCGCGTTGACGCCGTTCCAGGCCTTCATGACCGCGCTTGCCGCCTCGGTCGGCACCGGCAACATCGCCGGCGTCGCGACGGCGATCATCACCGGCGGACCCGGCGCGCTGTTCTGGATCTGGGTCTACGGCATCGTCGCGACCGCCATCAAGTTTTCCGAAGCCGTGCTCGGCATCAGATTTCGCGAGGCTCGAGGCAACGTCGTCCTGACCGGGCCGATGTATTACCTGCGCGACGGTCTGAAGTCTCCCGCTCTCGCGTGGATCTATGCGCTGGTCGCCGGCGTTGCCGCGCTGACGACGACTCCGTTCACGCAGCCCAACTCGATCGCGGTGGCGGTAAACAGCGTGTTCGGCCTCAGAACCTGGATCGTCGGGGTCATCGTCGCCGTCCTGACGTGGGCCGTCATCATCGGCGGCATCAAGGCGATCGGCCGCGCCGCTGAAAAGCTCGTTCCGTTGAAAGTCGGCCTGTATCTGTTTGGCGGACTCGTCGTCATCGTGACCTTCGCCGATCGTCTGCCGCACGTCTTCTCGATGGTCTTTCGAGAGGCGTTGACGATGCGTTCGGCGATGGGATTCGGCGCGTTTGTCGCGATGCGGTATGGCATCGCGCGCGGCATCTACGCGAACGAAGCGGGATACGGCACCGCCGCTGTTGCCTACGGGACGTCGCGATCCGACAACCCGGCGCAGCAAGGACTCCAGGCGGTCATGGAGGTGCTCATCGTCTCATTCGTCACCGCGACGATCAGCGCGATGACGATCCTCGTGTCTGGCGTGGCGGAGCAGTCGATCGCGGCGCGTCAGGCCGGCACGGCCTATTTGACGAGCACCGCCGCCGTCGCGGGCGCATTCAACGCCGCGATTCCCACCGTCGGCGGTTGGATTGTCGCGTTCTGCGCCTTTCTTTTCGGCTACACGACGCTCATTGGCTGGGCCTATTACGGCGAGCAATTCCTCGAATACATCCTCGGCCGCAAAGTCACCACGCCGTATCGCTGGATCTACTGCCTGCTCATTCCACTGGGCGCCACCATCCGTCCCGAAGTGGTGTGGGCGTGGGGCGATCTGATGAATGCGCTCCAGGTCTTTCCGAATCTCATCGGGCTGGTCGGGCTGAGCGGAATCGCGGCGATGTATGCAAAGAAGTAACTTCGAAGTTCGAAATTTTTTCGCCTTCGCCCCTTGATCGCCCCTTCCTGCCGCGGTACGATCCAGCCCGATGTCGTGGCTTCCGGCGGTGCCTGGTGACAAGGAGCAGTCACTGCAACAGGCGCTCTCACGGATGGTTGCGGCCCACGAGGCCGCGGCGCGGATAGGCGACGACGACCCGCACGTCACGGCGGTCAAGCGGCTGGCGCCGGCCCCCGCGATCTTCGAGCCCTTTCCCGAGACTCTGGACCCGCGTCTGCAGCAGGCCCTGCGAACGCGCGGGATCGATCGGCTCTACCGCCATCAGGCGGACGCGATCGCGCATGCGCTCGCGGGCAGGCACTCCGTTATCGTCACGCCCACCGCGTCGGGGAAGACGCTCTGCTACAACGCCCCGGTCCTGCACAGCATCCTGAATGACCCGTCGACGCGCGCGCTGTATCTGTTTCCGACGAAGGCACTCGCGCAGGATCAGCTGGCCGAGCTCCACCAGCTCGCGGAACGGATTGGAGAAGCGGGCGGCGGCGACATCGGCGTGTTCACCTACGACGGCGACACGCCGCAGGACGCGCGCCGCGCCGTTCGTGCCCGGGCGCACGTCGTGCTGAGCAACCCGGACATGCTGCACTCGGGAATCCTGCCGCACCATCCGCGTTGGGCGAAACTGTTCGAGAACCTGAAGTTCGTCGTCATCGACGAGCTGCACGCGTATCGCGGTGTGTTCGGCAGTCACCTGGCGAACATCATCAGGCGGCTCCATCGTGTGTGCCGGCACTACGGATCGTCGCCGGTCTTCATCTGCTCGTCGGCGACGATCGCCAACCCGCGCGAGCTCGCCGAGCGGCTCGTCGGCGCGCCGTTTTCGCTCGTGGATCAGAACGGCGCCCCGCGAGGAGAAAAATTCTTCCTGTTCATCAATCCGCCCGTCGTCAATCCGCAGCTGGGGATTCGCAAGTCGTATCTCGCGGAGACTCGCCGGATCGCGACCGAGTTCCTGAAGCGCGGCCTGCAGGCGATCGTCTTCGCACAGAGCCGGCTCTCCACCGAGATCCTGACGACCTATCTCAAGGATGCGTTCGACGGGACTCCTGGCGCCTCCGACGTGATCCGGGGCTATCGCGGCGGCTATCTCCCGCTGCGCCGGCGGGAAATCGAGCGCGGACTGAGAACGGGTGAAGTTCGATGTGTCGTCTCGACCAACGCGCTCGAGCTGGGGATCGACATCGGCGCGCTCGACGTGTCGGTGATGGCGGGCTATCCCGGCAGTATCGCGGCGACGTGGCAACGGGCGGGACGCGCCGGGCGCCGCACCGGACGATCGGCGGCCGTGCTGGTCGCTTCCAGCGCGCCTATCGACCAGTTCGTGATCCGGCACCCGGAATATTTTTTCGGCGCGTCGCCCGAGCACGCGCTCGTCAATCCGGACAATCTCCATATCCTGCTCGATCACGTGAAGTGCGCGGCCTTCGAGCTGCCGTTCACGGCCGACGAGCACTACGGCACCGTGAACGTCCAGGACGTCCTGACGGTGCTCGCCGAGGACGGGTTCGTGCACCAGGTCGACGGCCAGTGGCAGTGGATGCAGGAGTCGTATCCGGCCGACGCCGTGAGCCTGCGTTCAGTCACGTCCGATAACTTCGTCGTGGTCGATGTCACCGACGGCGAGCGCGTGATCGGCGAGACCGATTTCACCAGCGGGCCGGCGACACTGCACGAGAAAGCGATCTACATCGTCGAGGGCCAGCTGTTTCAGGTAGAGCGATTCGATTTCGACGGCCGGAAGGCGTTCGTGCGGCAGGTCGATTGCGATTACTACACCGACGCGATCACGTACACCAAGGTGACCATCCTGGATACATTCGCCGGGGATGGTGTCAGGCCGAAGGCCGAAGGCCAATGGCCGAAGGAAAGCATCGAACCCGACGCCTTCGGAAGGCAGGCTCGCGAACCGGCAAGCGATCTGCCATCGGCCTTCGGCCATCGGCCTTTGGCCTTGCCCGCGGCCTACTACCACGGCGAAGTCCACGTCGTCTCACGCGTCGTCGGGTTCAAGAAGATCAAGTTCTACACGAACGAAAACGTCGGATCCGGCGAGCTCGATCTGCCCGAACAGCAGATGCACACGACGTCGTACTGGCTGCGGCTGTCGCCCGAACTGATGGCGACGATCCCGTTCAGCAACGCCGACAAGCGTGACGGCGTCGTCGGTCTGGCGTACGCGATGCGGAATGTCGCGCCGCTGCTGCTGATGTGCGACAGCCACGACCTGGGATTGTCGATCGACGGGCTGCCGGTGGAAGGCGCATCGCGGATCGGCGGCACGTCGCGTGGCATGGCGCCGGCGGAGCTCTCATCAGAGCCGACGATCTTCATCTACGACAACTACCCGGGCGGCATCGGCTTCAGTGAGCCGCTCTTTGGACTGCACGACGTGTTGATCGCGCGCACACGCGAGCTGATCGACGAATGTGCGTGCGAATCGGGCTGCCCGTCGTGCGTCGGCCCTGAAGGGGCGACCGGACCGCTCGCCAAAGCGGTCGCGTCCCGATTGCTCCAGTCACTGATGGCGGCACGCGCCGCGGCCTGAGGACATGCGGGATCTGACGTCGAGGCTTCGCGAGATCGTCCGTCAGAAACCTCCTGGGGCGCAGCCTCCCGCGCGCGAACTGACCTACGTCCCCGATCTGGCGGCTGATGGATCTGACGCCGCGCATGAAGCGGCGTCGCGCCTTGGCGGACGGCTGCATCGCGCCGGTCATAGCAATTGCGTCGTGCTCGATCGCCGCTGGGATGCAGGTGATTGGTACGGGCGAAAACAGGTGGCCACGCTCGAGCTCGAGTCCGATGCGCCGCTCGGCCTGTTCGATCGCCGTTTGAACCTGCAATCCGACTGGTCCAGCCGGATCGTCTTCTTCGACATCGAGACGACGGGGCTGAGCGGCGGGGCGGGGACTCTGGCGTTTCTGGCGGGATGCGGCTGGTTCGAGGACGGCGGCTTCCACGTGCGGCAGTTCTTTCTCGTCGGTCCCGCCGGCGAGCGCGCGTTGCTCGATGCGCTCACGGAGGTTTTTCAGTCAGCGTCGCTGCTCGTCACGTACAACGGCCGCACGTTCGACGTGCCCACGATGGATACGCGGTGGGCGTTTCATCGATCCGAGTCGCCCACGGCGGTGCCGCATTTCGACATGCTGCCGCCGGCGCGCCGGTTGTGGAGCGACGCGCCGGCCGGCTGCAGTCTGTCGGCGCTGGAGCGCGAAGTGCTCGGCGTGTACCGGCTCCGCGACGTGCCGGGGCTCGAGATCCCGTCACGGTATTTTCAGTTTCTGCGAACGGGCAATCCGGCCGTCGTCGACGGCGTCATCGAACACAACCGGCACGATTTGCTGTCGCTCGCGGCGCTCACCGCGCATGCGGTCTGGCTGGCGCGGGAAGGGCCCGATGCCTGCCGCGAGGCGTCGGAACGCGCGGGGCTGGGACGACTGTACGAAAACGCCGGAGACGCCGATCGCGCCGCCTACGCCTACAAGCTGGCGGCCGACTCAGGAGGACCTGAAGTCAGACGGACCGCGCTGTCGCGTCTCGCGGTGCTGCTCCGGCG